>Ga0209536_100010957_pt1 | contig 13322 bp, 7 predicted proteins | sample DeeMarSeWOR28_12_FD_187461 | JGI IMG/M metagenome (GOLD analysis project Ga0209536, IMG submission 187461) | Marine sediment microbial communities from White Oak River estuary, North Carolina - WOR-2-8_12 (SPAdes) (version 2) | ecosystem: Environmental > Aquatic > Marine > Intertidal zone >...
TAGCTCGTTGGGCTCATAACCCAAAGGTCGTAGGTTCAAATCCTACCCCCGCTACTAAAATGTAGGTGGTGAGATTTATTTTACCACCTTTTTTTAATGGCGGCGTAGCTCAGTCGGTCAGAGCAGTGGAATCATAATCCACGTGTCCGGGGTTCGAATCCCTGCGCCGCTACTTTTCATGTAATCCCGTCTTCGTGTTATCCCTCTCAGTATGCTGGAAAATGTACTAGAATTTATCAAAAGCAACGATCTGATTCCTTCCTCCACAGAAACGATCTTTGTCGCTGTTTCAGGAGGGATTGATTCTGTCGTCCTGTTGGATGTGCTTAAACGTCTTCAGCCAAAATTCAACTATCAGATGCAGGTGATCCATTTTAATCATCAGGTTAGGGGAAAGGCAAGTCTCGCCGATGAGAAATTCGTGGAAGAACTTTCGAAAAAATACGGTTTACCATTTAAGAGTGGCCGGATTAAAGATAAAATTAAAAATGCGTCAGAAACCTTTTTGAGGGAACAGCGACTGAAATATTTTAACCGTATTGTCGAAGGTCAAAAGAATACCTTGCTGGCAACCGGCCATAACCTGAATGACAACATTGAAACATTCCTTATGCGGCTTGCCAGGGGTTCACGATTAAAGGGTCTGACAGCCATCCAGCCCAGACGGGGGAATTTTATCAGGCCGTTACTGGAGGTCAGCCGCCAGGAGATCATCGATTACGCCCGCCGTCATCATATTCGCTTCAATGAAGACCAGACGAATTTTAATACCCAAATTATCCGGAACCGGATCAGACATGAAATATTGCCATTTCTGCAGAAAAAATTTGAGCCGGACCTGCTCGAAAATCTGAAACGGGTCGTTCAGGATCTGGGTGCACACTTTGCTATTTATGAGCAAAAACTGGATGAAGCGATTGACCAGACGGTTAAACATACAAAGGCCGGAATATCTTTGCATCGAAAACGTTATCTTCAGTTCAGCAGGGTTATTCGAAGAGGATTGATTGAATATTGTATCTCAACCGTATATCCTTTAAATTATTCAATTTCGGACAGAAATCTGCAAGTTTGGGACACCTATATTGCAGATGCCCTTCCGGGGAAAAAAATGACCTTCCTTGAGAATGGTCAGGCCTTTGCCGAGCGCGCGCATATCGTATTCGGTGAGGTGCCGGAATATCGGGATGAAAAGTATCGTCTGATGGCAGGGAAGCCCTTAGTGCTCCACGAGCGTTTCAGAATTTCGCTGTCGCGCGTTGATAAAACAGAAGTGGAATTCAGCAGTGATAGAAATATCGAATATATTGATGGTGATAAAAGCGGAGATGATTTGACCGTGAGATTCTGGCAGAAGGGAGATGCGTTCAAACCACTGGGCATGCCAAACTTTCGCAAACTGAGTGATTTCTTTATCGATTTAAAGGTGAGTAAACTGCTGAAGAAGGAAATTCCGATTGTCTGCAGGGGTGACAGGATTATCTGGGTGGCGGGGTACCGGCTCGACGACAATTTTAAGGTATCTTCCTTGACGAGCAATGTTCTCTGCCTTAAACTGGAAAAGTTGGCGAACGGATGATGACGTCAAAGCAGAAAAGAATAATTGAAAAGTCCTACAAGCTTTTGATTCCAGAATCCCGGATTCAACAGCGAATGCAGGAAATGGGAGAAAAAATTGACCGCTTGTATGAGGGTAAAACACCGATCCTGATCGGTGTATTGAACGGTGGGTTTATCGTCCTGGCGGACCTGATCCGTTGTATCAATATTGATTGTGAAATCGATTTTATCAGAATTTCAAGTTACGGGGATGAGAAAGAATCCAGCGGTCATATCAAAGTATTAAAGCCACTGAGTGCCGATATAAAGGGAAGGCATGTCATTATTGTCGAAGATATCGTAGATTCGGGTTTATCCCTGCAATTTTTAAAAAAAATGCTGTCGGCATTTGAACCGGCTTCCTTAAGGATCGCAACGCTCTTGCATAAAAAAAGCAGAATGAAAGTCGATATACCCATCGACATAGTGGGATTCGAAATTGAAGATAAGTATGTGATCGGCTACGGGCTTGATGACCGGCAACTAAAACGGAACCTTCGATCCATTTACATTGTTGATAATTAATAGGTACTATAAAGTGTTGAAAGGCAAAATTAATGAATGAAGGCAATGATAAACCAGGCGGAAACAAAAAGCGAAGGGATGATGAATTCCAGTGGAAAAAGGCCTCGCGTACAGGACTGATCTGGATCGCCATACTGATTGCGGCAATATTTTTCAGTACGTTCTGGCCTGGTGCTGAAGAAGGGGCGGTTAAAATATCCTTCACGGAGTATCAGGAAATCCTTCAAAATGATAATATGGCCAGCGGTGAAGTTGTCGTAAAAGAAAACATCCTTATCGGTGAAACCAAAAAGCCGGTTATCATTACCGGAGAAAAAAATCGTTCGATAACCCGTTTTAAAACGGTGCTCCCCTATCTGGATGATACAATGGTCAATGATTGGGCATCCCGGAAGGTAGATATCCAATTTGTTACCCCTTCAAGTGAGTGGACAGTGATTCTGTTCAACTCATTGCCATGGGTTCTGATTCTGGTCGTATGGATCTTTATCGCGCGCAGAATGCAGGGGGGCGGAGGGAATCGCGGAATTTTTTCATTTGGAAAAAGCCGTGCGAAAATGGTGACTGAGGACAAAACCAAGGTAACCTTCGCTGATGTCGCCGGTGCGGATGAAGCCAAGCAGGAGTTGCAGGAGATTATCGAATTTCTCAAAGATCCGGCCAAATTTCAGCGGCTGGGTGGGAAGATTCCGAAAGGTGCCTTACTGCTCGGTCCTCCGGGAACAGGCAAGACACTGCTCGCCAAAGCGGTGGCCGGCGAGGCAGGTGTGCCGTTTCTCAGCATGAGTGGTGCAGATTTCGTAGAGATGTTTGTTGGAGTCGGCGCAAGCCGTGTGCGAGATCTGTTTGAAACCGGCCGAAAACATGCACCCTGTATTATTTTTATCGATGAGATGGACGCGGTTGGCCGACATCGGGGAGCCGGTCTGGGCGGTGGTCATGACGAACGGGAACAAACGCTGAATCAGCTGCTGGTTGAGATGGATGGCTTCGATACCAAAGAAGGCGTGATCCTGATCGCGGCGACCAACCGCCCGGATGTTCTTGACTCGGCATTGCTCCGTCCCGGTCGTTTCGATCGTCAGATAGTGGTCGATCGCCCCGATGTCCGGGGCAGAGAAGGTATTCTGAAAGTACATACCCGTAATATCCCACTGGCGAACGATATTGATTTGCAGGTTCTGGCAAAAGGCACGCCGGGGCTGGCCGGTGCCGATCTGGCAAATCTGGTAAACGAAGCCGCCTTACTCGCAGCCCGTAAAAACCGCAACCAGGTAACCATGATCGATTTTGAGGAGGCCAAAGATAAAGTAATGATGGGCATGGAACGCAAAACCATGCTGATCAGTGAGGAGGAAAAGCGGAGTACCGCCTATCACGAATCAGGCCATGTCCTGGTATCAAGATTATTGCCGGAAACCGATCCCGTCCATAAAGTCACAATAATTCCGCGCGGGCGTGCCTTAGGCGTTACTTCATATCTTCCGATCGATGAAAAGCACAATTACTCCCGGGATTATCTGGAGTCGATGCTCGCACAATTGCTCGGCGGTAGGGCAGCCGAAAAGATCGTCTTCAATCATTATACAACCGGTGCCGGAAATGATATTGAACGGGCGACTGATATTGCACGTAAGATGGTGTGTGAATGGGGCATGAGTGAAAATCTGGGTCCGGTGACTTTCGGTAAAAAGGAGGAAGAGATTTTTCTCGGCAGGGAAATAGCGCAGCACCGCGATTATAGTGAGAATACGGCCCAGGAAATCGATAAGGAGGTCCGGCGCATCATCTCATCAGCTCAGACGAAGGCCGAGAAATTGATTTCCGATAATCTTGATACCCTGCATCGTCTGGCGGAAGCCTTACTTGAACATGAAATACTCGATGGTGAACAGATCGATCTGGTCGTGCAGGGTAAAAAATTGCCGCGAAAGAAAAATACAGTGGATGCTTCCCCGACAAAAAAACGAACCGTTCGAAAGAAAAAAGATCAGTCGGATAAGAAATAAGTGTTTACCTTTTTACCCGAAGCCGGATAAACACGTGAATATGCAAGCTACGGAGGAATCAGATGCAAGAAGTATATTCATGGCTGTCGGGTAATGTTCCGGGCGGATTTCTGCTGCTTTCGTTCATTCTGCTCACCGTAAATGTTGCACTCTATTTGTTTTTCAGAAATTCGAAACTTTTCAGCCGGGACGTATACCGGCGTCGGGCATTCCGCTACAACAGCATTATTGTTGCAGTGTATATATTTCTGTGGGTTTTTCTCAGGCCGCCTGCACTTCCGCCCCGGGTTGCGATTTTGCCATTTCAGAAGGGGGATAGTCTTGATATACGGGTCAGCAATGCGCTCGAATATACGCTGGCCGGCAAATTCGATCCGAATTTCATTCTACACCGATGGGAGTGGTTCTATCAGACCGCTAACAAAGATTCTGTTTCCGATCCGCTTTACCGAGATTCCCTGGCGCTGCGGCTGGGGATAGATTTTTGGGTAAAGGGAAAAATCCTTGAAATGCCATCACAGGTCGAAATATCCTGTGTGTACGGTGCACCGGCTGCAGCAGATACCCTGACAATACGGGCAAATTCTTACGAGCAGGCGGTAAAAATGATCATTGCCGGGATCCAAAAGCAAACCCGCATATTTGCGGTATCCTATGAACCTGCTGACCGGGTCGAACATTTACTCGATAATGCAGCCCTGAAAAAACGGTTGCTGGATGCGCATCCAAGTTTGACAATCAATGATGTCCGGGGAGATGACATTCACAGCTTTACACTCAGGGCAGAGGTATTACTCTCAAAAGGAATTTCACAGAAGCCAAAGCAGGCGAAGGCATCCAATTTAATCGCCGCAGATAACAATCCCTACTTTCAACGATTGCAGAAACTGCTTCTTCCTTACAGCCGTGAAGGGAAAGATACAGCGGGGATGAACCTGGTACTCGGTGAAATGTTCCTGCATAAGGAAAACTACGGTATGGCAGAAATATGCCTGGAAAAAGCTTTGTCACAGGACCGCTACAATGCGCGGATTTACTACTTTTTAAGTTTCCTGCATGAATCCCGTATTGAGGAATACGGATTTGATGATCGTAAAAAAGTACTCGAACGCGCTGTACATCTTGATCCCGGATATACCGAGGCGGCACTGCTGTTGGCCGATGAGTATTATTTCACCGGTTCCGGCACGGCAAGCGGTCATAGCACGCAGCAGGCAATGCTGATTCTGCAAAATTATCTTAAAATAAATCCGCTTGAGCCGGATATGTTGAACCTTCTGGGCAGGATTTACCTGCAAACTAAATTTACCCGTGAGGCCATGACAATTTACCGCAGGCTTGTCGATTTGTATCCCGATTCCGCCAAATATAATTATAATCTTGGTGTGAGTCTGTATCAGCTAAAAGAATACAATACGGCTGAAGAATATTTTAAACGGGCAATCGAAATTTCCGATGAGCTGGATGCCTATCTTTATTTAGGTGCCATTTACAAGCAGCGCGAACAGCCTGAAACAGCGCTGGAATATTTTCGTGAACGGATTCGAAGAAAAACCGGGCCCGAGGACTATTATGCCAAGGAAGCAATGCGTCAGGTCCGGATAATCCGCGCCGATCTTGGATTGGATACAGCAGGTATACAGGAAAATGAGTAGGTAAAGGGATTTAGGCATTAAGGGGGTAAGGGAAGAGGGCTTCAATACTATTAATGAAATCAAATCAAAGCGTCGATACCTATTCCGCTTTAAAAAAGCGGCTGGAGCACGAACCCGTGATCATGGGAATCCTGAACGTCACTCCGGATTCATTTTCAGACGGCGGCCGGTACCTCAAACGAAATGATGCGCTGCAGCACGCCCTGCGCCTGATCGAAGAGGGTGCCGACATTATCGACATAGGGGGTGAATCATCCCGCCCCGGAGCCGAACCGGTATCGGACGATGAGGAAATGGACCGCGTCATTCCGGTTATCCAGGATATTCGTGCAAACAGTGACATTCTTCTGTCAATTGACACATGTAAATCATCTGTGGCACGGGCAGCGCTGGAAACAGGGGTCAACTGGATCAATGATGTGTCAGGATTACGCTTTGATCCGGAAATGCCGGAGCTGGCACGGCAGTATCAGTGTCCGGTGGTGATTATGCATATGCGCGGTGAACCCCGTACAATGCAGCAAAATCCATCCTATACCGATGTAATCGGGGAGGTAAAATCTTTTTTTTTGGAACGGTTGACCGTATTGAAGTCGGCGGGGGTATCACAGGTGATTATCGATCCGGGCATCGGATTTGGCAAACGTTTAGAGGATAATCTGAGACTGCTCGCACATCTGGGGCAGCTGACACTGTTAAATTGCCCCCTTATGATCGGGGTATCGCGTAAATCTTTTATTGGAGCCATAACCGGTCAGCCGGTAGAGGACAGGGAAGCCGGCACCCTGGCGGCAAGTTTATGGAGTTATCAGCAAGGTGTGCGGATTTTCAGGACGCATTCGGTACGTCCGCTGAAAGTAGCTTTAAAAATTGTTAAGTCTATATCTGAAAATGTCAACCTGACATGATATTCATCACATCATTTTTCTCATCTCTGTATTAGAATCACTGGAAGGGGCGAAAAATGTTGGTAAAAATAGGCTTTTTGCCGGTAACGGTAATCGATTTACTCGATATTGCACTGGTAAGTTTTGTGTTTTACCAGTTGTATGAATTTTTAAGGGGCAGTATAGCGGCCCGGATGTTTATCGGTCTTGTGGTCATCCTGCTGATATCAGTGGTCGGTGACCTTTTGAACATGAGCGCGTTGTCATGGATCATGTCCAATCTGAAAACAGTGTGGGTGATCGCTTTTGTGATTATTTTTCAACCCGAATTACGCCGCCTGTTGATTTATCTGGGGCAGAGCAGAATTGTCAGGACGCTGGTCAGAGTGGGCGAACCACAGTTTATCGAGGATGTGATCAGTTCGACCATCGAAATGTCGAATAAGAACTTTGGAGCGATCATCGTTATGTTGCGGGATATGGGGGTCAAGAGTGTGCTGGAGACCGGTGTGACGCTCCAGGCTCAGGTTTCCAAGCCACTGATAACGGCGGTATTTAATCCCCGTTCACCTTTGCACGATGGAGCACTGGTGATACGTAACGACATCGCCCTGGCTGCAAAATGTTTACTGCCGTTGTCGCAAAGTCCCGAGATCGATCCGGCTCTGGGTACCCGTCATCGGGCCGCCGTAGGCATTTCCGAGCAGACTGATGCAATCGTGGTAGTGGTTTCGGAAGAAAGCGGGATGATCTCGGTAGTTGAGGATGGCAGGATGGTGCGTGGTCTGACCGAGGAAATGCTGCGCAGCCGGTTGGTCCAGGCTTTTGCACCGGTTCCGAAGGAGCGGAAGCGCTGGCGCTTCGGGCTTCTGGCAGCTGATGAATAATCCATTTCTCAAACTGTGCCTAAAAGTCAATCGGAAATTTTCACAAAACTTGTCAGGGATGGAAGCGCGCGGGAATATCACTCGTTGTAAAATCGTTTAAAAACAGGCTTTTTCGCTTGTTTTTTTAATAAAAAATTGTTAATAAAAGGTGATATATGATATATGTCTTGGTTACAGGATTTTTTAATATCTGAGTCTCCTTAAAGTATCGCCGTTGCGGATTGATACGATATTCTATTAGTGGTGAAAAATATATAGTTGACTGAAATCCCCCTTGCAGTGATGGAGGCATTATGGGAGTTGGTTTGAATCTGTCGAGAAGAATTATTTCAAGAAAAGGTAATCTACTGAAAATTGGGATTATCGCATTTATTTTAATGTCTTTTACGTCTCTTTGGGCACAAACAACATACTATTCAATCCTTAGTACAACCGGAAATTGGAATAATGCTAACAGTTGGGATACCGATTCCTTGGGAACCGGAGGTGCCGGAATACCGGCCGCGGGTGATATAGCTGTCATACAAAACAGTAGTATAATTCAGGTGGATATCTCGACCTCTTTGGATTCAATTAGCGTTAAATCTGGGGGCACACTGAGATTTCTAAGCAGCGCGGGTAACTTTACGATAACTTTGACAGGCGGAGTTCTGAACGCAGGTACTATAGATGTCGGTACATCAGGATTCGCATTCCATACACTTGAGATTGGAGGGTATTTTAATAATAGTACGGGTTCCTTGGTCACTTCCAATGGAGGCACCCGTTTTCTGTTTTTTGACTTCACTGGATCGGGAGTAATGCAGATTAGCGGAGCAGCTGTCTTTTACTATTTGATCCAATCTGGTACGGGAACCCTATCAACCGGGTCAGGGCTTATAACGGTGACCTCAGAATTTGATCTTCAAAGTAATTCCGGAGGATTTACCGTTGGCTCAGGAGGCCTGACGATAGAGGCATCAACCATAAATATTTATGGGGATTCGTTCGATGCTACTACCAATGACGCTACTTTGACATTTCAAGGCTCAAGTGCCAAAATAATTGACGTTGATGGATTAGCAATTTCGATCTTGAATTTTTATAATTGCATTATACAAGGTGCGGATGTTACTCTCCTTGCTACAAATGATAATGTAGATTTTAGAATAAATAACAAATTAACGCTTACGGATAAAAAATTTATTTTTTCTACATCGGGTGCGGATGAAAGTATTTCTTATACAAGTGGTGCAACTTTGGAATATAATGGGAGTTCAAGCCAGGTAACCGATATAGAATGGACATCATCCATAACACAAGTAAATGTAACAATTAACAATCCAACCACCGTACAAATCTCAGGTACCGGAACATTAGGTGATCGAACGATCGCTGGAAATCTGACACTTACACAAGGATCGTTAATACATAGTGATTCAGGCCGTACACTTACAGTCGGTGGTAACATTATTGGTGGAAACGGAGCTTATGGTGTATCGACGCGGGGAACCTTGGTTTTGAATGGTGTAAATTCAACCGCAATCACAATATCCGAAAGTTTCACCGTTGGTAATTTAAACGTAAACAAGGCAAGCCGGACAACCACAGTTACAGTCTTTGCTGGCGGAATATTAAAACTAGATAAAGGCAGTGGAAGTGCAAATAGTGTTTTCAATATTACTCAGGGTACTTTTGTATTTAATGAAGCCACCCAGCTGAGCCGCCAGGGATCCGGTACGGGTAGTCATACCTTATCAATTGGCGCTAATGGTATTCTCCGTACTGGTGGGGTCAATATTACGGCATTCAATTCGTATTCACTTGCGAACGGAAAAGTTGTTTTTAGTGGTACCACAATAGAGACCATGCCCACCGGAATATCAATAGATACGGTTGAAGTTGATAACACCGCTGGCGTTCAACCGGGTAACGGAACCTTGACAATAAATAACGGTCTGATACTGACAAATGGAATTATAACCACTACCTCATCAAGGATATTAAGGCTGGGTTCATCTGCGACTATCTCAGGAACACCAGATAGTACCAAGATGATAGTGGGACCTTTGCAGAAGAATTTTACTGCTGATGCATCTTTCTTCTATCCGGTAGGTACAGGTACAAAATACAGACCGGCAAATTTTGAATATAATGGTGCATCTTTTAGCGGAACAAGTACAGTAGAAATTGAATTTTCGACGAGCACATTTACACCAAAATCACCAACTTCACCAATTACGTTGATCGATGATCAGAGTCATTATATAGTTAAAGAAGTTGGTTCCGCACCTTCAACGATTAGCTATTATTTTACTGGGACATTTGAAGACGTTAATTTTAATCCTGAGTCAAGCAACCGTGCACTGGTCGAAACCACATCAAGTTATCTTATGGAAAGCAGTAATTCAGTAAATACAACAAATAATACAGTAACTTCAGGTTTATTTGACGTCTTTCCTGTTGGTGATTTCAGAATTGTTTTCGGACGAGAAGGATCTGTTGTTAGCTGGGTCGGAGGTGCATCCGGATCATGGTTCACCGGAAGTAACTGGAGCAGCAGCAACCCTCCAACAAATTCCGATTATGTGGAGATTACAGGTAATGTGGCCGTTAGTATCGACGGTTCGGGTTCCGCAGAAGCGAATACCATCACAATTGGAGATGGAGCCAACACGACTAGTCTTAGTATCACGACATCATCGAGCACTCCACTGACAATTTACGATACTGGATCCACCGCGCTAATTGTAAGGAAAAATGCCACGTTATTCTTCAATAATACCGATAGCATTATATTTGGTGTCGGTGGAAACTATGAACCTTCCCGCACCGATATGCGTATCGACAGCAATGTCGAATATCAACAGGGTTTAATTCCGATTGATATCTATTCAAACTTGATCATTAACGGCGCGACAGGTACTGCAGGAAATGGATTTATTAGCGTAGGAAGAAACCTGACCAAACAAAGCAGTACAGCCTTTGCTGCTTCAGATTCTATATCAGTCGGTGGAAATTATACCAATACCCTGGGAGACGCTACATTCAGTGCCGGATTGAGGGTCAATGGCAGCACGTTTACCCTCACAAGCGGTGCACTCGATGGGACGTTGACCATCAATTCCCCAACCATTACGGTTAACGGAGGAAGTTTCAGTGGTTCTGTCTTTCTTGCCGGGAGTTCGACACAGACGATCGGAGGTTCTGTTACACCGTCATTTTCAAATTTGACTATTAGTAATGCGAACGGTATAACCGGTAATGTAAATATTGATGTCACAACAGATTTAAATCTGGCAAATGGCGTATTTGCGACCGGCTCTAATACACTTGTTCTTGGGAGCAGCGCCGGTGTTACCGGAGGTAGTGCAACTTCATATGTAGACGGAAATTTGGCAAACACGTATAATACGACTTCTGCAGCAAAGGTATTTCCACTAGGTAATAGCGGACGATATAGAATGGTAGAGCTGACAGGCTCTGCAAATACGGGAACAACTTTGTTGACCGGTGCCTTGGTAAATCAGAATGCGACCAATGTAACTACAGGTCTGGATGTAAACTTGGAGCGGGTTTCTCTGCTTCGGTATTATAGTTTTAGTAATGCAGGAAATAACGCTCAAATTACGGAAGTCACTGCCATGCGTGTGAATGACGATGACGGAGTTGGTGATCTCAATCCGAATACCACCTTAAGAATTGCTACAACTGTTGGAACCGGTGGTACCTGGAATGAACGTACCTTAACATCAGATCCAGATACAAGGTCACAGAGCCTTCCAGTCGATATCGTTTCCAACACTTTTACAGAAAGTGTAAATTCTCCTGCTATTCTCTATGTTACACTGGCAACATCAGATATTGCGGATAATTCCCTCCCCGTACAGCTCAGTGCCTTCACGGCGGATCTGGATTTCGACCGGGTGACCCTCAAATGGATAACCAGTTCCGAACTCCAGAATGAGGGTTTCCATCTGTATAAACGCACCGCTGCAACGGAAGAGTGGAACAGGATCAATCCGCAGCTGATTGCCGGACAGGGGAATACTTCTTCCGAAACCAGTTATGAATTTGTCGACCGGGTGGTGGCCGCCGGTCAGAAATATGAATACATGCTCGAATCTATCAGCTACGCCGGTGTGCGCGTGGCCGAAAAGATCCTCGAAGTTAACGTGCCGGTTCCGACCGATTATAGTCTTGAAGGGAATTATCCCAATCCGTTCAATCCGTCGACACGGATCCGCTTCCAGCTGCCGGAACACAGCGCGGTCAGCCTGATTATCTATGATATACGCGGGAACCTGGTCAACAAACTGGCGTACAACCAGGCATTCGAAGCCGGTGCGCATGAACTGACCTGGAATGCCGTCGATGACGCCGGACGCCCCGTGTCCAGCGGCATGTATGTTTACCGCTTCGCGGCCGGTACATTTCAAAAAACCGGAAAAATGATCTTTCTGAAATAGACAATATTAAATATTTGCGTTTTTATTTCGATAATTACAACGGGGCTGATTCAGCCCCGTTATTTTTAGTTGTCGGATCTTGATACGATTAGGAATTGCATATAGTCGATGTACCATAAATTCAATGCGCTCTTACTGACCATCCTGGTCTCGCTCAGCGGCACACTTCCTGCCGCCCCGCCTGAACTGAAAATAATCCAGCAGTCCGACAACAGCATCACACTGGAAGTTGCGTTTCCTCGCCTCGTTACTGAGCAGGGCATGCCTGATGAAAAGGGACAGCGGCAAATCACCTTCAAAATGTCCGGCCTGCGGAATATAATGGAAGAGGGATATCCCTGTGTACCGGTTTTCGCACAGGTAATCGCGCTTCAGGCAGAGCAGGCAACTGCCAGGATTATTACAGTGCAAAAATCTGTTCAGACAGACATTTCTTATAATCTTGATGCCCGCGATGCTCGGATACCCTTGCGGAAAACACCTCTGGTCGATGTACATTATCTGGGTTTATACCGCGATATTCCTCTGTTCGCGCTGAATGTTTTTCCGGTGCAGGTCGATCCTGCATCGGGCGCGATCGAGGTGGTCAGTTTGATCCGCTTTGAAGTTACGGGTGACGGGCAGAAACAGGTTCCCTCCATGCAGACCAACGGCTTTCAGACATCAAAAGTATCACCGGCCGAGTCAAAAATTTTGCTGAACAGCGCGCTGGTCGCACCTCAAAAACCATCTCTTTCAAAGGTACAGACAAGCGATGCCGGTCAGCGATACCGATCCGGCAGATACAAGATTAACCTCAGGGAGACGGGGCTTTATAAAATTACCTATGACATGCTGGCCCAGTTTGAAATCCCGGTAGAGCAGTTCGACCCGCGCCGGATAAAAATTACCAACCGCGGCCAGGATATCCCGATCTACTTCAAAGGGGGCGCTGACGGTTCCTTCGATCCCGGCGATTATTTTGAGTTTTTTGGGGAAAAAAACCGTTCCGATCTGACCGGCAGGTATGAAGATATTTACAATGATCCGTTTTCCGATATCAATGTTTACTGGATGGAAATAAGCACGACTAATGGATTGCGGATGGTAGAGGAAAGTGGCGCCCTGACCGTGAATAATCCGGCAAGGTATATTACGCCCTATGCATTTACCGAGAATATTCATTTTGAAGAGGATCGTTCCTTTGTTCGGTTTGGTCATCCGACGGCAAAGATAGACAGCGCTGGCTACACACTCGACCACTGGTTTTACGACCGGGGAGTAAGCGCGGTGGGTAGTAAAACCTACGAAGCCTATCTACCGTGGCCTTTCG
>Ga0209536_100010958_pt1 | contig 13321 bp, 10 predicted proteins | sample DeeMarSeWOR28_12_FD_187461 | JGI IMG/M metagenome (GOLD analysis project Ga0209536, IMG submission 187461) | Marine sediment microbial communities from White Oak River estuary, North Carolina - WOR-2-8_12 (SPAdes) (version 2) | ecosystem: Environmental > Aquatic > Marine > Intertidal zone >...
GGCCTGGCCCGCCTCGACCCGGCCGCCGAAGGGACGTCCGGGCAGGGCGGCCCCGAGCACGACCAGGGTGATCGGCTCGTAGGCCGAGGCGCCGAAGGTGTCCTCACCCCGCACCGCATAGCCGTCCATCGCCGAGCGGGCGAAGCCGGGCACGTCGACCGCCGCGCACACGTCCTCTGCCAGCACGGCGCCGACGGAGTCGGCGAGCTCGCGCGGCTCGGCGGGCAGAGGGCGCACGCGCTCGCCGAGGAAGCGCAGCACCTCCTCGACGTCGGCGCGCTCGGCGAACCCCTTCATCCGGACGTCGCGCATCGCCCCAGACTACGGCCCGCGGCGGGCCACGCAACAACGCGGGCGAGACGGCGACCGGGCCCTCGAGGCCGAGGGCCCGGTCGCGGGAACGTCGCTCAGCCGGAGGCCTTGGTCCCGAACAGCGCCTCGTCGTTCGGGAAGCGCTCGTAGGCCTTCGCCACGACGTCCGCCGGGACGTCCCACACCAGGCTCTGGGGACCGATCGGATCTTCCTGGATGCACTTCGGCATCGCGTCGTCGGACGCGGTGAAGCCCGCGCGGCGATTGAACTCCCACTCGTCCTGGAGACAGCGCCAGCCGATGTCGGCGACGTTCTCGCGCGTGATCTCCTCGCCGTAGAGGTCGCTGTAGAACGCAGCGACGTCGGGCAGCGTCGGCTGGAGGAACTGGCAGAACCCGGACGAGTCCGTCGCCGCGTTGATGAGCTGTACCCGCTGCGAGGCCTGAGCCCACTCCTCCTGCGGGAGTCCCGGGTTCACGATCAGGCCAGCCGTGTGGTCGGCGCCCATCGGGCTGGTGCAGTAGGTGATGCCCGTCGCCTTGAGCGGACGCGGGTCCCAGGCGGGCAGCGCCTGCCCCTTGACCACGGGAACCCGGTGGTGTCCGGTCTTCTTGCCGATTGCGACCGCGCCGTTGCCGATCGCCTGGCCGAGCTCCGTACCCTCGGCGATCTCCTTCAGGATCCGCTTGGCGCCCTCGGCGTCGCCGTACTGCATGGCTCCCGAGTCCATGTAGATCGCGATGGCGGCGCCCGTCTCGACGGTGTCGAGCCCGACGTCGTCGCACAGGCGGTCGAGGTCGGCGACGTCCTCCCAGCTCGCGATGCCGCAGTTCGATCCGAGCAGCGTCAGCGTCTCGAACTCGAGCGCAGAGGTCTTGTAGTTGCCGTCGCGGTCGTGGACGACGTTGCTGCACTTGACGATGCAGCCGGTCATGCAGTTGTGCATGCCGCCGCCCCGCTCCTCGAAGCTCTCCACGATGCGCGCGCCATCCAGGGTCTTCGCGTCGGGCGACTGCCCTTCGGTGCGATTCTTGTGCGGGAAGGTGAAGAGCATGTTCGCGACGGGCACCACCGAGCTCGTGCCGGTCTTGAACATCTGCGGGCCAGCCAGGTATTCCTTCGTGTAGCCCTTGCAGCGCGCGGTGAACTCCTTGCGGTTCGCGGGCTGACGCACCGAGGCCTTGCCGGGGTCCACGGCCACGTACTTCAGGCCTTTCGCGCCCATCACCGCACCCAGTCCGCCGCGGGCGGCGTGGCGCGCCGGATGTCGCTCCTTCTCCTGGTCGGTACAGGCGACCGAGGCGCCCGTCAGGCGCTGCTCGCCGGCCGGTCCGATGCTGATGAACGACGCGGTCTTCGGGTAGCTGCTGGCGAGGTGGTCGATCAGGGCGTAGTTCCACATGCCCTTGCAGTCCGGCACCTCCTTCACGGTCGCGCCGTCGGCGTCGACGTCGACCGCGTAGCGCTTCTCGGGGTCCGCGGGCTGGCCCTTCACGATCACGGCGCGGTAGCCGAGCTTCATCAGGTCCTGGCCCGGATTCCCGCCCGCGTTCGCCTCCTTGATTCCGCCCGTGAGCGGACTCTTGCCGCCGATCGAGATGCGGCCGGAGGTCGGCGCGGCCGTGCCGGAGAGAACGCCCGGAGCCATCACCAGCAGGTTGTCGGGACCGAGCGGATCGCAGGTCGCGTCGCACTCCTCGAGCAGGATGCGGGCGGAGAGCGCGCGTCCGCCGAGCAGCTTCCAGGCCTCCGGATAGGGCTCGGTGCTCGCGGTCAGGTTGGTCATGTCGACGCGGATCAGGCGATCGCCACTCGGGCCGGCCATGGAATCTCCTCCTCGCTGTGAATCGGCCGCTGAGGATAACACGGTGGCGACGAGCCGAAATCGTTCGGCGTGACGCGCAGCTACGAGTCGGCGACGAGGAGCATGCCCGTCCGGCGGGTGAGCCGGGATGCGAACAGAGAGAGCTGGCGAGCGCCTGCGGGCCGGTCAGCCGCCCGCGATCGCCGCGAGGATCTCGACCTCGTCCTCGTCGGCGACCGACGTGTCGGTCGCCGCGCGCTCGATCTCGTCGCCGTTGACGAACAGCTTCACGAAACGGTGGACGTTGCCCTCGGCGTCGAAGACCTGCTCTCCGAAGCCGGGAAAGCGCTTGGCCACGGCTTCGATGCACTCCCGCACGGTGGCGCCCTCGACCCGGACCCGATCCTCACCCCGGGTGGGGCCCTGATAGGGCGGGGGGATCTTCACGCTGGGCACACCGCTCCTCCTCGAAACGGCGGGCCAGTGTAGCCGATGGGCGATGCGAACCCGGATCGGACTCGCGACCGAACGCATCGGCTGCGGGGCCCCCCACCCTCGTCAGACGGGGCGCCGAGGCGGCGGGGGACTTCCGGGCCTCCGTCGGGGCAGGCCGCGGTGGGCCGGCGAAGTGACGAGCCGGCGAGGCCGACCGTCATCGGTGAACGGGCACTGCGTCGTCACGCACCGGAGACGCGGCGACGTAGCGGATCGCGTCCGCCTCGAACTCCGCGCATATGGTGGAAGCTCCCGGGTCCGGAAGTACTTCCCCGCGCCTGGATCCGCGATGACGACCCCGTCGCGCCGACGCCGCGAACCCTGCGCGACGTGCCGCGACGACGCATCACCCGAATCTCGCCCGCTTCCCCCGTCGCTCCAGGCGGTACGCGGTTCTGCGGCCAGGTCGTTCCGGCGGAGGAAGCGAGACCTCGGTCTCCTTGCACCGCGAGCCGCGCCCGTCGAGAGCGAGTGTACTCCCGCGTCGGATGAATGGGAAGCTGATCGACGCAGCGCGCTCCACCTGCACAGCCGGATACGCGATGCCGGCGCACGGCCAGGCGTCGCGCACGCGCATCAAGGCGTGCGACCCGTACCGATCCGCGCACGCCTGTGCGACGGGACGACCGCCGCAGAGCGTCGCCCCCGTCCCCGGGCCCCGAGCGGTCCCGCCCGCACCCCCGGGGGTCGCGACCGCTCGTCCCGGGCCGCGGAGCCGGTGGGTGGACGGGACCCCGACCCGCGGATTCGAAGGCCGGGCGATCTCGCTACAATGCGCGGCCAGATTCGCAGACCGGGCGACCCTGCTCCCGCTCGCCCAGCCCCCCCCAAGCCACTGCAACCCTGCGCATCGTCCTCCGGAGGCCCCTTGGCACGTCGGATCATCGTCTGCGATGGACTCGCCTCCGCGCGGCTGTGGAAACGCATCGGAGCGGACGAGGACGAGGTGCTGACCTGGGTACCCCGGGAAGGCGAGTCCCGCTCGCGGCCGCCCGGCTTCCACGCGCTACCGGGAGGACTCTGCCCCGAGTCGATCGCCAAGCTCGGCGTGAAGCCCTCCGAGGGCTTCGCGTTCGTGAGCGAAGACCCGGCCTTCGCGCGCAACGCCGTGGCATTGGTGGCGAACGTGGCGCCGGAGTCGCCGGTGCTCGTGCTGTCGGACAGGGCGACCGGCGACGACCTGCCCGACCACCCCTGCCTGCGCGCGAACGGCCTGCGCTCGCTGATCCGCGACGACGTGGACGAGGAGTTCAATCACCTCGAGAACCTGCGCCGGGTGGTCGCGATCCGCACGCTGCTCGAGCCGCGCGACAAGCTCGGCATCCTGCTGCAACCCGACCCGGATCCGGACGGCATCGCGTGCGCCTACGCGCTGCGGGCACTGGTCGGGCGCAAGAGCCCGACCGCCCCGCTGATCTCCTTCGGCGAGGTGAAGCGTCCGGAGAACCGCGCGATGGTGCAGGCGCTCGGTCTCGAGATCCGAACGCTGACCCCCGAGGATCTCGACGAGTTCGATGCGCTCGCGCTCCTGGACGTCCAGCCCACGGTCTTTGGCGAGAGCCCGCCCGCGCGCGTGCTCTCGGTCGACGTCGTGATCGACCACCACCCGGAGCGCACCGGCTACGACGCAGTGATCCGTGACATCCGACCGTCCTACGGAGCCACGTCCACCATCCTCACCGAGTACATGCGCGCCGCCGGCATGGAGCTGCGACCGCGTCTCGCCACCGCACTGACCTACGGGATCAAGAGCGACACACAGCTGCTGGGGCGCGAGACGAGCCGCCAGGACATGAGCGCGTTCGCCTACCTGCACAGCGTCCACAGCCCCGCACTGCTGCGACGCATCGAACGCCCCGCCCTGCCCACCGACGCGCTGCGCGCACTCGGACGCGCACTCTCGAAGACGGAGATCAAGAACGGGATCCACGTGATCGTGCTGGGGCGCGTGCGCGAAGACGTGATTCCCCAGGTCGCCGACCTCGGCCTGCAGGCGGAGGGCGCCGAGTGGGCGATCGCCGCAGGCATCGTGAAGTCGGATCTCGTCTTCTCGGTGCGGAACGTCGGCTATGTGCGCGCCGCCGGCGAGGTGGTGCGCGCCGTCGTCGAAGGCCTCGGAGTCGGCGGCGGCCACCGCTCGATGGCGAAGGGCATCATCCCGCTGAAGGCGTTCCGCAAGACCTACGGCAGCGCCGACCGCGCGCGCATCCAGAAGGCCCTCGAGGACGCCTTCCTCAAGGCCATCAACGGGAGCTGAGGGCTCCGGCTCCGCGCTCAGCCGATCGAGAGCAGCTCGTGGGCGCCCGTCATGCGCTCGGGGATGCGGATGCCGACGGGGCAGCTGCCCAGGCAGGGCGCGCTGCAGCTCGCGCACACGCTCGCGTTCTTCTCGATCTGCGCGTAGAGCCGCATCCCCTCCTTCTCCCAGCCGTAGTCCTCGAAGTACATGCGCTGGCGCAGCACGTCGTGGATCGCGAGCCCTTCCGGGCAGGAGCTCAGACAGGCACCACAGTGCGGACCGCAGTAGCTGCCCGCGATCTGTCGGTCGTATTCCTCGAGGATCGCCATGTCCGCCGGCGTGAGCCGCTTGCCCGATGCCGCGAGGTACTCGTCGACGTGCTGGAGCTCGAAGAACGAGATGACGGCGCACGAGACGTCCGGGTTCGAGAGCGTCCATTTGAGTGCCGCCTGTGCGAACGACTCGGCGTAGGGCTGGAAGTCCTGCAGGCCGCGGTGCTTCGCGCCCTTGAGTGTCTTCATCGCGACGACACCCATGTCCTGCTCGTCGCGCGCGCGCCGCGCGAGCTCGGGCACCGGTGCCCACAGCCCGTGGTGGTAGGCCAGCATCATCACGTCGAAACGACCCGAGTCGATTCCAGCTGACGCGACGTCGACCAGGTTGGGCGTGTGGGTGGAGAACCCGAGGAAGCGGACCTTCCCCTCCTGCCTGAGCCGGTCGAAGGCCTCGTGTGCGTTCTCGTCCATCAGCCGCTCGACCGTGTCGACCGAGTGGATGTGGCAGAGATCGACGTAGTCGGTGCCCAGGCGGCGCAGGCTGCCCTCGACCGCCTGCTTGTAGTCGGCCACAGGCGTGCCCGGGGGAAGGTGCCCCGTCGGCGTGCAGAACTTCGTGGCGATGAAGAGCTTGTCGCGCACTCCGCGAATGGCGCGCCCCATCGCCTGCTCGCTTCCGGAGCCGGAGTAGTCGGGCGATGTGTCGAAGTAGTTCACGCCGCGGTCGAGCGCGAGCCGCGCAATCAGCTCGCCGTCCTCGCCGCGGATCCGGCCGGTCCCGAGCACGATGTCGGACACGTTCCAGCCGGTGCGGCCGAAGCGGCGGTAGTCCGAGATCCGGCTGCCCTTCCACGACTGCTTCCACTCGGGGTGGGTGAAGTCCATGTCGCGGTCCATGATCTGCCGACCGACGGACGCCCAGCCGCCGCCGCGATGCCCGACCCCGAAGAGAGCGCGACCCGCGGCGGCGACGCCGCCGACCGCGAGCGAGCCGAGCGCCACGCCCGCGCCCGATCCGGCCCCGGTCAGGAAACGCCGGCGCCCGGGATCCACCTCCGCGGCCCGGGCGCGCACGGCGCTCCGCACGAGCGCGAAGCCCAGCACCGCCACCAGCAGCAGCGAGCCCACCGCCAGCGCGACGCCACCGACCGTGCGGTTCAGCTCCGGTGCGAAGACCCTTGCGATCTTCTGCACGGTGGGTCCCAGCGGGAATGCGCTCGGGTCGAGCCCGATGAAGCTCTGGTAGAGGTAGAGGCCTGCGACGGCGTAGCCGACCACGAGGGCCAGCCCCAGGGCGAACAGTGCGCTGCGGCCGGGACTTCGGAACATGGCTACCTCCTCGTGGCTGGCGCGAATCGGGCCAGTATAGGCGGCGGACGTCGATCGCTCCCGCGAGCGGACGCGCCCGCCCCGGGGCTGCACTCCCACGCGGACCCCGGACGAAGAGCGAGCCGACGCCACGCGGGTTAGTCTCGCGGAGTTCTCGAGGGGAGGATGGCTCGAGTGGCCCTGCCGGTCGTGATGCCGGGTTTCGCCGTCGCGAAGCACTACGTCGGCATCCCACTGGGTCCGACGGAATGGATCCCGATCGATCAGCAGCGGGTCGATCGCTTCACCAGCGCCGTAGGGGATACGAACTGGATCCACCGGGATCCGGAGCGCGCCTCGCGCGAGTCGCCCTGGAAGGGAACCGTGGTACCGGGCTACCTGCTGCTCTCCCTCGTCCCCGACCTGCTGCCTCGCCTGACCGTGCTGCTCGGCTGGACGACGGCCATCAATGCCGGCGTGGACGGCTGCGTATTCGGCAACCCGGCCCCGGTCGGGTCCCGCGTGCGTCTCGGCGCATCGCTCGTACGGGCTCGCATCTTCCCCGGAGACGGCGTGCGACTGACCTTCGCGATCCGGTTCGAGGTGGAAGGCGCACTCGAGCCCGCCTGCACCGGACGCGTACACTACGCCTACTTTCCCTGATTCCACGGCAGACCCGACGGGAGGAACGAAACATGGAACACGCTCCGCAGGAGCTCTTGACGACGCTCACCGGACTCGTCTCCGCGTGGGGCCTCCGCGTCGTCGGCGCATTCGCGGTCCTGATCGTCGGTCGCTGGATCTCCTCTGCGATGCGGCGCGCCTCGGTCCGCGGTCTCACGCGCGCGAAGACCGACCCGACGCTGATCCCGTTCCTCTCGGGCATCGTCTACTACGTGGCCCTGGCCGTGGTGGTGATCGCGGTGCTCGGGCTGTTCGGCATCGAGACGACCTCCCTGGTGGCCGTGCTCGGCGCCGCCGGGCTCGCGATCGGCCTGGCGCTCCAGGGCACGCTCTCGAACTTCTCGTCCGGCGTGATGCTGCTGGTCTTTCGCCCGTTCAAGAAGGGCGACTTCGTCGACGTCGGCGGCACGAAGGGCACGATCCACGAGGTCGGGATCTTCACGACGGTGCTCAACACACCGGACAACGTGCGCATCATCGTCCCCAACTCGTCGATCTACGGCAACACCATCACCAACTACTCGGCCTACGATACGCGGCGCAACGACCTGGTGGTCGGCGTCTCCTACGGCGACGATCTCACCGTCGCCGAGGCGGTGATCCGTCGCGTGCTCGAGAGCGAGGAGCGTGTGCTCGACGATCCGCCCGCCCAGGTGGCGGTGGCCGAGCTCGGCGACTCGTCGGTGAGCTTCGTCGTGCGCCCGTGGTGCCGCTCGGAGGACGACTGGCCGCTGCGCTTCGACCTGACCCGTCGCCTGAAGGAGGAGCTGGAGAAGGGCGGCTGCTCGATTCCGTTCCCGCAGCGCGACGTGCACCTGATTCGCGACGCTTCGGCCTGAGCGCGACCGCTTGACGGCATCGGATGCGGCCCCGATCCTCGCTCCATGAGGATCGCGCTCGCGCAGGTCGACCCGACGGTCGGAGACCTGGCCGGCAACCGTCGGCTGGTGCAGGAGGCCGCGGCGAAGGCGGTCGCGGAACGCGCGGACGTGGTCGTGCTGCCCGAGATGGTGCTGACCGGCTACCCGCCGATGGACCTGCTCGAGCGAGAGGGCTTCATCCGCGACCAGCTGCGCGAGCTCGACGCACTGCTGCCGGCGTCGCGCGACGTGGCCATCGTGCTCGGCGCGGTGCTGCACGGCAAGGGCGCCGACACCGCGCGGCTGCGCAACGCGGCGGTCCTGCTCGCTGGCGGCGAACGAGTCGCCGCGCGGGCGAAGTCGCTGCTGCCCACCTACGACGTGTTCGACGAGAAGCGCTACTTCGCGCCCGCCGAGACCCGCGAACCGGTCGCCTTCGGCGAGGTCTCCGTGGGCCTGACGGTCTGCGAGGACACCTGGGTCGAGCCGTTGGGCTACGCGCTCGACCCGGTCGCGGAGCTGGCCGCCGCGGGCGCCTCCCTGGTGTTCAACCCGTCCTGCTCGCCTTGGCACGTCGGCAAGGCCGCCGCCCGGCGGGAGATGGTCGCGGCGCTCGCGGTACGCCACGGGGTGCCGATCGTCTTCGTGAACCAGGTGGGCGGCAACGACGAGCTGATCTTCGACGGCGGCTCCTTCGTGGCGGACGCGCGCGGTCGCATCCATGCCCCGCTGCCGCTCTTCGACTCGGCGTTCACGGTGGTCGAGCTCGAGGCGTCGGACTCGCTGGCTCCCGCCGACGTCGAGGATCCGTCCGCGATCGCCCAGCTCGAGACGGGTCTCGTGCTCGGCATCCGCGACTACTTCCGCAAGCAGGGCCTGCCGCCGGGCGCGGTGGTGGGTCTCTCGGGGGGCATCGACTCCGCGGTCACCGCCCACCTCGCCAGCCAGGCGTTGGGTCCGGAGCGCGTGGTCGGCGTCGCGATGCCCGGACCCTTCTCGTCGGAGCACAGCATCGCAGACGCCCTCGCGCTCGGCCGCAACCTGGGCATCGAGGTGCGTCGGGTCGACATCCGTCCGATCTACGAGTCCTACCTGGACTGCTTCCGCGGACTGCTCGGCGAGCGGGAGGACTACGGACTGGCGCAGCAGAACATCCAGTCGCGCATCCGCGGAGCGCTGCTGATGGCCGTGTCGAATGCCGAGAACCGGCTGGTGCTGGCGACGGGCAACAAGAGCGAGCTCTCGGTCGGCTACTGCACGCTCTACGGAGACACCGTGGGCGGCCTGGCCGTGCTCGGGGACGTGTACAAGCACGACGTGTACGCGCTGGCGAGGCGCGCGAACGAAGGCGGCGAACGCATCCCGCGCAACAGCATCGAGAAGCCGCCCTCGGCGGAGCTCGCCCCGGGCCAGCTCGACTCGGACGACCTGCCCAGCTACGACGTGCTGGACGCGATCCTCGCGCAGGCGATCGAGGGAGGTGCGGACGCCGCCGACGTGACGCCTCCCCCGGGCGCCAGCGAGGAAACGGTGCGCGACGTGGTCAGACGGCTCGATCGCAACGAGTACAAGCGGCGCCAGTCGCCGCTGGTGCTGCGCACCTCGCCGAAGGCGTTCGGGTCCGGCCGGCGACTGCCGATCGTGCACCGGTATCGCCTGTAGCAGACGTTCCGGCCGCGCGTCACTGCGAGCCACCGCAGGCTCGGCGCCCCGTTCTTCGAGTTCGCCAGGGACGGCCCTCGCGGCGGGGTCGACCGCAGGCCGGGCGCGGGGTCGAGCACGGAGATCGCGGTTCGCGGGTCAGCCGGCTGCCAGCTGGCGAGGATACGGCTGCGTACGCAGGAGCGAGTCCGAGGTCGGCCCGCTAGCCCTCGATGGCGACCGCGCGCACGTTCTCGGCCCGCGGACCGCGGGGGCCCTCCTGGACCACGTACTCGACGACGTCGCCCTCGGAGAGCGAGTCGTAGTCGTTCGCACCGAGGCCGGAACGGTGGAAGAACACCTCCTTGCCGTCGTCGCCGCGCACGAACCCGAAGCCGCGCTCGGGCACGAGCTTCTTGACCCGGCCCTTCACCTTCGGACCGCTCGGTGTGGCGCGGGCAGCGGCCTGACGGCGACCGCGCGAGCGGCCGCGTCCGCGACGCGGGCCGGAGTAGCGGTCGCCCGATGCGAACTCCTCGCGGAAGAGCGTCAGCGGAACCATCAGATCCTGCATGTCCGGATCGGAGGCGGGGCTGAGCAGCACCTCGTCGTCGCCGATGTCCACCACCGTGTAGCGAAGGCTCGTATTCTTGTGGATGACGGTGGAGCCGGTCTCGATCTCTTCCATCGACAGCATGGCGCTGGACCTCACTGGCGGCGCGCGGGCCGCAATCCCCGATCCCCTGGACGTCCCTCTTGGGCTCCACGTGCACCGTGCGAGGGATCTCGGCCGGCGAAGAGGAGACACCGAAGGCGCGGCACGGGTTCCGGGCCAGCCACGCCGCGATCCAGGCAGAAACCTAGGGGAACCCGCAGGTTAGGGTATGGCCGGAGAGCGGTCAAACGAGCCCGGCCGACGCCTCCGAACGCTATGCTGCGCCCCCGAGGGATCGATGAGAGCCAGCGCCGCCCGATCGTTTCAGCTCGCGCTGCGCGTGCTCGTCGTGGCCGCCTGGGTCGGCACCGGCCTGGCGGCGAGCAGCGCGGGGGGCGAAGCCCTGCGGGTCGGAACCAGCGGGGACTACCCGCCGTTCAGCAGCCGCGCCGCGGACGGCCACTTCTCCGGGCTCTCGATCGAGCTGGCGCGCCGCTACTGCCAGGACCGCGGACTCGAGCTCGAGCTCGTGGCCTTCGAGTGGCCGCGACTGCTGCGAGACCTGGAGCAGGACCGCTTCGACGTCGCGATCTCGGGCATCACCGTCGGGCCCGAGCGGTCGGCTCGCGCGATCTTCACGCTGCCGATCGTAGAGACGGGCGCCGTGGTGCTCGTGCGGCCCGAGACCTGGACCGACGTCGAGCAGCTCGACAGCCAGCGCATCCGCATCGGCGTGAACGCCGGCGGCCACCTCGAGCGGGTCGCCGCGCAGCACTTCCCGCGCGCCACGCGCGTATCGATCCCGGACAATGCCTCCGTTCTCGGCGCGCTGATCGAGGGCGCCGTCCAGGCGGTCGTCACCGACAGCGCCGAGGCGCCCGTCTGGCTGGCCGACCAGCCGGAGCTCCTCGTGCTCGGGCCGATCACGCGCGATCGCAAGGCGATGCTGGTACGCCGCCAGCGACCCGCCCTGGCCGCCGATCTCGACCGCTGGCTGCTGGAGCGCGAGAGCGACGGCACGCTCGCGGAGCTGCGCAGCCAGTATCTCGGAGCCGGACCCCAGCGCCGGCTCGCGACGCCCCTCGACGCGCTGCTCGCGGGCATCGACGAGCGCCTGTCGCTGATGGCGACGGTCGCCATCGTGAAGCGCGCCTCCGGCGTTCCCCTCGAGGTTCCGGAGCGCGAGCAGCTGGTGATCGAGAAGGCCGCCGAGTCCGTGCTCGAGGCGGCGAGCCAGCGCGACGTGATGCCGCCGTCCTTCCTGCTGATCCAGGCCTTCTTCCGCGCCCAGCTGGAGGCCGCCAAGCAGATCCAGCGCGCCGCCGTGGCGGATCCGGGCCCGGAGTCGCCGCGCGACCTGCCCGATCTCGACGAGGACCTGCGCCCCGCCCTGCTGCACATCGGAGCACGCATCGCCCGGCTGGTCGTCGAGCTGCCCCCGCTGGATCCGCTGGCCGTCGAGGCCGCTGCGCGCGACGCGCTGCGCACCCCGCTGCTGCCGCGCTCCTCCGTACGCGAGATCGCCGAAGCGATCGCGGTGCTCGCACCGAAGCAGTGACCGGCCTCGTCTCAGCGCGTGACGGCGCGTGCGATCAGTCCGGCGGCGATCGGCAGTACGACGCAGGTCGCGTAGCGCAGCGCGGCGAACCGCCAGCCCAGGATCGGCACCTCCCACGCCACCAGGCGATGCACCGCCAGCAGCGACCAGGCCGAGAGGAACGCGACCACGGGTCCCGCGCCCGCACCCGAGCGGATCATCACCGCGGCGATCGGCATCGAGATGAAGGGTCCCGCCGGCGTGATGATGCCCGCACCGGCCCCGAGCAGGATGCCCGTCATGCCCGAGCCCGCGTCGAGCTGCTCGCGCACCCACTCCTGCGGAATCAGCGCCTCGGCGAACCCCGCAGCCAGGAACGACACCATGATCACCGGCGCGAAGCGCACGAGCATGCGCCCGCCCTCCGCGAAGCCGGACCCGAGCAGCTCGCTGCCGCCCTTCGCGTGGGCGAGTGCAGCCAGCGCCGCCAGCAGTGCGAGCATCACCAGGAAGGTGCCGTCGATCACGCGTCGTCTCCGCGGCATGGGAATTCAGTAGTACACCGAGCGCGCGCGATGGCGCGGGCGAGCCTTCATCGCCGGTCGCTGGCCGCGCTGCCAGAGTCGCTGATCCAGCTCGCGTGCGCACAGCCGGACGCCCAGACCGCGCAGCCGGTGGACCAGCTGCTCGACGGCGTGGACGGCGACCGCGCGGATCTCCACCTCTTCTTCACTGCCCGCCGCGATCCGCTCGCCCTGGTCGATGCGGTGCGCCAGCTCGCCCCGATAGCACAGCACCCCCTCGCAGCGCAGCACGTGGGGCACCAGGTTGTCGGCGAACAGGGTCAGCTCGGACAGGTCGGAGAAACGCCCGGGACCTTCGCCGCCGAACGCGCTCGCCAGGTCCGACGCGGTGATCTGCGCCCGCTTGTAGAGCGGCACGGGCTCGCCGGCGTGCCAGCTGACGTCGCGGTAGAACGGCATCGCGCAGAGAACCCGCACCAGCCCGGCGGCCGAGCCCCCGGCGGCCTCGACCAGCGCGTCGAAGCTGCCCGCGAAGCGACGCTCGAGCAGCTCTCCCAGGTCGCCGAGCGCCCTTGCGAACAGCGCCATCAGCTCGCGGGCCTCGTCGTTACCCTGCTGTTCGAAGACGCGGGAGCAGTCCTCGGCGGTCAGCGCGCGAAGCGCGGGCGCGCTCCATGCGCCGCAGCGCTCGAAGCGCCGCCTCAGTCCGGTTGCGATCGTGAAGTAGCCCGATCGGCCGCCGCGCTTGCGCAGTCCCGGAAACCATCCGGAGCCGAAGTTGATCGCGTCGAGCGTGACGACGTAGGCGAGCGTCTGTTCGCGGTCGGCGAGGGCGTGGTGGGCCGGATCGGGGTCGGGCTCGGCGGACGACTCGCGCGCGAGAACGGACGCAAAGCGCTCGAGTCCCGCCTCGAGGACCCGCGTCGCCCGGTCCTTCACCCCGAGCCACAGCATCGTGTCGTGGTACCACAGGACCTGCCCCACGG
>Ga0209536_100010960_pt1 | contig 13320 bp, 11 predicted proteins | sample DeeMarSeWOR28_12_FD_187461 | JGI IMG/M metagenome (GOLD analysis project Ga0209536, IMG submission 187461) | Marine sediment microbial communities from White Oak River estuary, North Carolina - WOR-2-8_12 (SPAdes) (version 2) | ecosystem: Environmental > Aquatic > Marine > Intertidal zone >...
TAGAATATAAACGGCGCTCATTCCAGATGTTTGCCGATATGCGCCATAACATTGATGACGACGTAGCCAATCGCTTTTTCCGTGAAATTCAACAGCACCAGGAATTTATCCGCCGCCAGGAACAAATCGCCGCACAACAACAACAATTGGATCGCGCTGGATACCAGGTCGTGCAACGTGAAAAGGGAAAAGGACGCGAATTGCGCCGTGATGTACCCAAGGTGGGCCGTAATGATCCTTGTCCTTGCGGCAGCGGCAAGAAATACAAACAATGTCACATGCGGCAGGATAATCGCGCCGGTAATAGCAATGGGCAGTCGGCAAGACGGGCCGGTAAAAAGAAAAAGGTTAGACGCCGCCGGTAATCAATAAACAGGAACGCACACCACCCATGCACGCGGATTCAGTTACCCTTCTCGCGCTTAATAAATTACGACGGACATTAGAAACGCCGCATACCATAGCTGCGCTGTCGGCGGAAATAGCTGCCTTTTCCCGTGGGTATTTACAAACCGACCGCGCTGAACTGGTGGCCACCACACCAGCCGATCCAAAACTCCCTCAGATTCCGGGACAGTTGGCTATCCCCTTACCCGATTCGCCATTAACCCTACGTTTGGAGCGCCGAAACCCTTTCCGGCCGGAAGAAGTGGCACTGGCAGAATTATTGGCCTCCATCATTACTTCGCAAACCTATCATCTTTCCCAATTAAGTTCAGCGAAAGATTTTCAGCCCGATAGCATTGCGCCGGCCCAATTACAAGGCATTTACAACATCATGGCTTCAGCAGGTACTTTGCGCCCCTTACGACCCACACTGGCTGAAATCCACGCCCAGGTTAACCAAATTTGTGACGCCTCCACTTTCATCGTGGCCCTTGTTGATCCTAACCAAAATCAACTAACCTTTCCCTATGCCGTGATTCGCCACCAGATCACAACAATCCCCTCTGTACCAATGGATCATCCTCAAAGCCTTGCCGCCTGGGTCGTGAGCCACGACTGGCCTTTCTTTACCGGGGATGTTGCCACTGCCGAACCACCAGTTTCCGGCATGGCTGATGAGAACGCACCTGATTCCCGTTCAATTTTGTGGTTACCGCTACGGGCAGGCACAGAAATTGTTGGTGCGCTATCCGTACAAAGTAAACAACAGTCAGCAATTACCGAATCAACATATCAGGTTTTGCATGCCCTGGCGAACCATATAGCCATTGTTTTAAAGAACGCCCAACTTTATTCCACCATGCAAACCCTGGTGGATAAAGTTGTTGGCGAGTATTTAATATCCTCGGCGCTGCGCCAGTCTATGTCTGAGTTAAACAACTCTCTTAGCATGGATGATGCCATTGAAAAATTGTTGGCTGGATTAGCGAATGTGGTGCCCTGCGACTCGGCCTCTGTGGGGCTGCTGCAAGGGGAACAAATTGATTTTTTAGCGCACCGACGGTTTAAGGAGACGGAGGCGGAAAAAGCAATATCCTTAGCCGAAGTCAATCGCCAACTTTCCGGAAATAAATTATTACGGGAAGCCATTGACCGGCGACAGCCGATTATTATCAACGATGTGCGCCATTCGAAACGTTGGCAAACATTGGCCGGGTTTGAGTATATCCGTTGCTGGATGGTGGTACCGATGCTGGCCTCATCAACGGTAATTGGAGTCATTACTTTAGATAGCGCCAGCCTCAATCACTTTGGTGATCGGGAAGCCTGGTTGGCGCAAACCCTGGCTACCCAGGCCGGGCTGGCTGTGCATAATGCCCGCCTGTACACTGATGCGCGGGAACGTTTACATTACATGTCCGCCATGGTCGATGTCGCCCAGCAGGTTACGGGCAAATTGCGACTGGACTCGGTGATGCAAACCACGGTTCAATTGTTAAAAGAGCTATTTAAGGCCCGGGCCAGCACGGTCGCTCTACTCAGCGAAGAAGAGGATGAATTGGAAATTACGGCCGGCACCGGCATTCAAGCCAAATTCCAGCGGGTGCGTATCCCCACCGGGATGGGCGTTTCCGGCCGGGTAGTGGATTCACTCCAGCCGGTATATATTCCCGATGCCCATAATGAAGATGATTTTCTCTTTTTTGACGAAGTCGTGCGCAGCTTGCTGGTTGTGCCGTTAATTCATCGTGGCGAAATTTTAGGGACGCTTACCGTCGACAGCGACCGGCCGGATGCTTTTACCGAATCGGATCTCCAATTAATGACCATCGCTGCCGCCCAGGTGAGCATTGCTATTGCCCAGGCCCGGCTCTTTGAACAATTAGAAAACCACGCAGTCGTATTGACTAGAGCCTACATCGAATTAAAGGAAAACGACCGCTTAAAAGATGAGTTGGTGCAGAATGTTTCCCACGAACTACGCACGCCGCTAACCTTTGTGCGAGGATATGTGGATTTGTTGCTGGAAGGCGACATGGGGGCCTTAACTCCGGCGCAGGCGGAAGCCTTACGCATTGTGTCCGATAAGACCGGTGAAATTACCCGCCTGGTGGAAGACATTATGTCCCTACAACGGATCCACACTGACAATTTGAATGTCGAATGGTTTTCACTGCCGGACTTATTGCAATACAACATCGACATCCACCAGGTAAGTGACGGAAAAGATAAAATTGATTTTCGGCTCCAGGCCCTTTACCGGTCCGGCAACATATTGGCCGATCGGGGTCGTTTGAACCAGGTTCTGGATAATTTGATCGGCAACGCTATAAAATTTAGTCCTGACCGCCCAGAAATTACCATCAGATTATTAGAACGAGAGCATGATCTGCTGTTGGCCATCGCGGATAAGGGCATTGGGATGCCGGCCGATAAAACCGAGCGCATTTTCGATCGTTTTTACCAGGCGGATGGAACCGCGCGCCGGCGTTTTGGCGGCGCAGGCCTGGGTTTAGCCATTGTGAAAAGAATTATTGATGCCCATGGGGGTGAAATTTGGGTGCACAGCGAGGAAGGGCAGGGCAGCACCTTTTACTTGCTATTGCCGCAAAAAGTTGACCAGGGCGGTGAATCTGCGGCAATTGCAAAAATGCTGGTGGGGAATGCTGATTATCAATCGCCTACCGTGATTCCCACTCCAGAAGAGCATTTTTAATTAATAGTTGCACCGTCTTGTCCGGAATTTCACCCGGCCGTTTATAATAAATCCCATCAACTTCTATTTGCAAACCACCGGTCGGGGCGGGATGCAAATGAATAGATCGGCCGGCCATTCGGGGGTGGGCGCGCACGTGCTTTTGCAAAATTGCATCAATTTCATCGGCCAGGCTCATAAAAGGCGTTTCCGCTTCATTGGGGGCTGATGGTGCCGGCACCGATGCTTCTTTAGTTCTACCCGCATTCGGTCGCTTTCCCGGTTCATCATCAAATTGGTTTTCCAATGATTTTAGGAACTCAGCCTCGACCCTCGAACTTGGCTGCGTGGTCGCTGCATCGGACGAAAGCTTCAGGCTGGGTGCAAAGCCCTGGTTGACCAATTCCTGGTATCCACCGGCAAAGCTAATCAACTCCCCTATGGCCGTTTGCAATCTTTGTTGCACCGCCGGATGGCCGGCTTGTTCTAGGGTCTGAATGCGCCTGCCGTTCACTTCCACTTCCAATTTCCCCATTGGCGGAACACGCCACACCTTCATAACCAGCAATTCTTTATCCATAACCTTCTCCCTGAAATCGTTTATTACCGTTGGCTTTCAATTATTGAGTGTTGTTATGATGGTTAATCCGTTGATACTCACTTGCTTATGGTTGATCTTCTGGCAACGGCTGGCAATGCGCACAATAATGTGTTCCGCGGCCACCAACCCTAATTTTGACAATAGAGCGCCCACATTGGAAGCAAGGCAATCCTTGCCGGCGGAAAACAACCACCGCATTCTGCATATCGCCCCGGCTACCATCCGGCTTTACATATAAATCAATGCTGGCCCCTTCCCGCTCAATGCCCATGAGCAACACCTGGCGTAAAGCGGTATATAACCGGTTTACTTCCTCTTCAGTTAAGGTATCTGTCTGGCGCAAGGGATGCAATCCGGCATAAAACAACGCTTCGTCGGCATAAATGTTTCCTATACCGGCAACAATTGATTGGTCCAATAAAAATGGTTTTAGCTGCCGCTTACGGCCCGCCACCAAACGTTGTAAATCGGCAGCCGAAAAATTCTCGTCTAACGGTTCCGGCCCCAGTTTACCCACTATTTCCACCGGGTCCTGGACCAGGTAGAGACGGCCAAATTTGCGCTGGTCACGGAAGCGCAACTCTTCCTGAATATGGGGCGTTTCCGGCCGGGGAGCCAGCGTGAGAATCGTATGTTCATGTTTGTGGCGGGGATGGTCTGTGGCCACAACAGCCAGATGACCACTCATGCGTAAATGTACGATCAGGGTTCCTTCCCCGGACAAATGCAATAAAATATATTTTCCGCGCCTATCCAGACTGGTAATCGTTTGGCCCTTGATTCGGACCACCATTTCCGGCAGTGGTGGGGTAGCCACGTGGGGCGGCCACTCGGTATGCAGACCGGTAATCTCCCGGCCGGTGAGGGTCGGCCGCAAGACCCGAACAGTGGTTTCCACTTCCGGGAGTTCAGGCATTAGAGCACCAAAAACCGGCCGGAATCGTAAAACAATTCCCCATCGACCCAGATTTTACCGCCTTCCCGCAGATCACAAATCATGTCCCAATGGATGGCGGATTGGTTTTTACTCCCTGTTTCCGGATAGCCATTACCCACCGCCATGTGCATCGTACCCCCAATTTTTTCATCAAATAGAATAGACTTGGTAAAATGCTTGATGCCGTCATTGGTGCCGATGGCAAACTCGCCCAGAAAACGCGCGCCCGGATCGGTATCCAGCATATCGCGTAAAAACGCTTCGTTTTTTTTAGCGGAAGCACTTACCACCCGGCCGTCTTCAAAACGCAGTTCGATTCCCTCTACTTCCCTACCGGCGTATATCGCCGGAAAACTAAATCGCACCCATCCTTGCACCGACTCTTCCACCGGACCGGTGAAAATTTCACCGCTGGGCATGTTCCTGCGCCCATTAGAATTTACCCAGGACCGGCCGGCAATGGACAGCTTCAAGTCGGCATCTGGCCCCTGTACAATCACCTCCTCCTTTTCCGCCAACCAATCGATCAATTTCTGTTGCCGGGCGGAAAGCACTCGCCACTGCTCCTGCGGATCGTCATCGTCCACGAAACAGGCCCCATAAACAAAATCCGCATAATCGCTTAAGGACATATCGGCTTCCTGGGCGTTCGCCTCGGTTGGATGGATGGTCCCTACCCAGGGCAAACCTTCCTCCGCTGCCCGGCGCATGATTAGCGCACTCAGTTCGCCAGTAGCACTGACCTGCATACTGTACCGTTCTGGCTTCACCCGGCTAAGCACACGCGTGTTGGCCGGCGCCCGGACAGAAATCAAGCCATCGCAGGATTCGTATGCCAGTTTCATCGTTGGGGAAATATATTGCAGTTGTTCGTCATTCCCCTCTTTAAGCATAATCTCGGCCAGAGCCTCTTCACCCCATAACAAGTTTGGATGTGCACCGGCAGCCAGTACTTCCCGGTAAACTGCAGTAATCAATGGTAGTCCGAGACTGCTACCCCGAATGAGGATTTGTTGCCCCGGCCGCACTTGCAAGCAATAGTGCACTAATAGTTGAGCGTGTTTTTTCACACGAAGGTCTGTCATCTTTTACTCCATTGAGCCCTTTGGATTACCAATCATTTTTCGTTGATTTTTTACTGGCAATTTTATATCCATTATACCGTTTCCCGCCCGGCCGGAAACCCAAATTCTGCAAAGACCCTCGATGTACTGGTACGCAGACTTAGATTCCGGTTATAATACTAAACATGGTTCCTGATGATCGGGTCTTAGTGGCATATATGCCGGAGCCGGCTGATTTTGCCCTTGCGCGTGATGAAGGTTGGTACCGCATTCCCCAACGCCACGCGCCAAAAGGTCTGTATGCCGAATACTTCGCCTTCTACTTTGGACGCCAGTTCGGGGCGCAAAAGTGGGCCATCCATTACTATGCGCAGCGGCTGGGACATGAATTGGTCACTCGCCGCATGCTGTTCCCTGACCAGCCGGACCACCCGCGCGCGGACGACATTTATTACCAGGTCCAACTTGGTCCATTGCAACAATTGGCCCGCCCGATTATTAGTCTGCGCTGGCGGCGAATAACATTTTTACATACCACCGGCGACCGATTTCTGGATGCGGTCGAAATCAACGACCTGGTTGTCGAAGGGGACCCGTATGTAGACCGGGCCTTCACCACGCTGCGCGATCAGGAAGACCGTCCGGAAGACAGCTACCGCACCGACGCTGAGGGATAAACCAGGAATAAATTTTCCAAAACCAACCGCGTATTGGCATTCTGGTCCAGATAGCGAATGGCCTGGTCCGTCTTTTGCCAGGCAGTAAATACCGCCGGCCGGGTCCATTTCCCTGCCGCATCTCGCAAGGCGGCAACCTGATCGACATTGTTGATGGTCTCGTTATGCCAACTCAACAGCGCCGCATCCCGCCACCAACTTAGCCAGGTTTGTAACAGCGCCCGCAACTCGTCCGGCTTGCGGGCCAGTATTTCCGCCTCCCGGAAGCGTTCCACCCGCCGGCCGTTAAGGACCTTGTGCAAAGCATTGATTTGCGCCTCACGTTGGGCGATCAGGTCCGGATTTTTGGCGGCCTGAAAAGCCCACCCGATCCGGCCGGCCGCCAAACCGGCCAAAGTGGATGCTTCTTCCTCATCAGATATTAGCTCGCGGTCAACCAATGCCTGGGTAATTTTTGTCGTAGGGACGGGTCGTAAGGCTACTGTCCGGCAACGGGAAGGGATCGTCGCCAGCAACGTGTCCGCATCCTGGGCAGTGAGAAACAGCTTCACATGGCGTGGGGGTTCTTCCAGCGTTTTCAGAAAAGCATTGGTAGCTCCCAGGGTAGCGGTCTCAAACGCTTTTAAAATGGCAATCTTGTATGGCGCTTCGTAGGGAGCCAGGGCCAAAGCCTGTTGTAATTCGCGAACCTGCTCGATTTTTAAGGTTGGCTTCCCCCGGCCGGAAATCTCTGGTTGCACCACCTGCACGTCCGGGTGGCGGTCCTGCGCAATCAGGCTACAAGCCCGGCATTGGCCGCAAGGCCGTCCGGCCGGTTCATGCGTGCAGGAAAGGGCCTGGGCAAAGGTGCGCGCTAACAACGTTTTGCCGATTTGTTCCGGTCCAGCGAAGAGGTAGGCATGTCCCACCCGATCATTTTGGACCGCGCGGCGCAACAGGTCTACTGCCCACTCGTGCCCCACAATATCATCCCAGATGGTTGGTTTCATATAAAAATTGTACGTCTAACCCGTTGCTTCCGCCAATCTTTTCTATTAGGATAGATTACCTATGCCAAACCTGCTTGACTATCCGCGCCCAGAGCTCACCGGGCTACTCGCTACCTGGGGTTATTCTGCTTACTATGCGGACCTGATTTGGTCGGCGCTTTACCGCCAGTTCCTCCGGGACGTGCGCGAAATGGACGGACTCCGGCCGGACCTGCAGCAGAAGCTGCGGGCAGAAACGACCATTACCTATCCCCAACCAGCCCATTCCCAAACCAGCCGGGACGGCACCATCAAACATCTATTGCACCTGCAGGACGGCGAACGGGTAGAAGCTGTGCTTATGCCCTATCGAGATCGTTACACAGCTTGCATCAGTACGCAGGCCGGCTGCGCCATGGGCTGTGTCTTTTGCGCCACCGGGCAAATGGGCTTTGCCCGCCATTTATCGGCTGGAGAGATTGTGGGCCAGGTGTTACATCTGCTAAAGGAAAACAACCAACGGTCCGCCGACAACAGGCCACCGGCCTTACGTAATATCGTGTTAATGGGCATGGGGGAACCGTTACACAACTATGCGGCCACGATGGCGGCCATAGAAATTATGACCGACCAACATGGCCTGGCCATTGCCCCCCGGCATATGACGCTTAGCACAGTGGGTCTGGTTCCGGCCATCCGCCGGCTGGCCAACGAAAACCGGCCGGTAAACCTGGCGGTAAGTCTGCACGGGGCTACGGACGCGGAGCGCAACAAATTGGTACCCATCGGCCGGCGCTGGCCCTTGGCCGATCTAATGGCCGCCTGTCGTTACTATGTGCAGAAAAGCGGGCGGCGCATCTTCTTTGAATGGACCCTGATTGCCGGCGAAAATGACACGCCGGAGCAGGCGCGGGCCCTCGGTCGCCTGCTACAGGGCCTCGATGCCCATGTTAATCTGATTCCGCTCAATCCGACCGGCGACTTCACCGGCCGGCCGGGCAACCAGCACGATGCTCGCACTTTCCAGGCCATTCTGCGGGAATACAATCTACCCAGCACCATCCGCCAGCGCCGCGGCATCGATATTGCCGCTGGTTGTGGACAGTTACGCACGTTAACGCCAATCCGGATCGGGAGCCAGGTAAATGAGCGGCAGGCTGACCAGGGTGACGCCAAATTTCAGCAGGACGTTAAATAAGAAAATTTCCCCCACCACCACCCAGGGCACGGTCAAAAAATGTTCCTGCAAGCCGGGCAGCGGGGCAAAGGCAATCAAAGCAAAAATAGCTGTATCCAGCGGAATACTAATCGCGTTGCTCACCAATACTCGTGCCCATTGGTGATCGGGGGTAATACGCACGATGAACCAATGGTAAGCTTCGGTATCGGCTAGCTGGCTAACGACCTCGGCGGTAATCGAAGCAATCGTGATCCGCCACAGCGGTCCAAACACCAGCGCATAAGCGGCCTCAAAAACGCCATCCGGATCCGCACCTGGATCGGATGGTACGCTGGCGGCCCAGGCGGTATAAACCACCATGACCACATTGATTACCGCCGCGGTGATAATCAGCACCTGAGCGTTCCGCTTGCCGAAGGTTTTGTGCACCATGTCCCGCAGGGTGAAGGTGATCGGATAGATGAACGTGCCCATGTCCACGGCCAGGCCAGCTACATTGCCTACCTTAACACTGGTCAGGTCGGCGATGATTTGTGCGGCAACATAAGCCGCTACAATGACAATGCCAATCGGCGGCGTGGACCGGGCTACCGGACCGCGCCCCGGCCGGGCAGGTGGGTCTGTTGCGGTCGCTGCCGCAGCAGGGGAATCTATTTGGTTGGCAGTCAAAATGGACCTCCAGTTTTGATAAGGCGGGTATTGCTGGCACCGCCAGGATTCGCCAGCGCAATGGCGATTAGCGCATGGCCGCAAGCCAAAAGCTAATCGCGCTGCACTTTAACCTATTGTAGTACAACTTCGCGCCACGCTTCAATCCAGGATTCCCGGTTGGCGTCAATTTCCGCCGACGGCAAATTAGCCGGGTCGGTAGGAGTGGTAGACCATACGCTAAATTCGGCTGGTACACCGGCCGTTTCATTGGCTGGGTAGACAAACATGCGCAGCGGCATATCCTCTTGAAAAGGTTTGCTGAGCATAAAATCCACCAATTTTTGGGCCAGTTCCGGCCGGTCGGTACCGTTCAAAATGCCGACAAACTCAACCTGGCGAAAACAGGTTCCTGGAGCCGTAATTGCTACGCTGGGCGCGGTTTCCACCGGCGGATCGGCGAAGATCACTTCCGCCGGCGGACTGGTGGCGTAGGAGACCACCAGCGGCCGGTTGCCATCGCTGGCGACCGAAAACTGGCCGTAATAAGCATCTGTCCAATCATTCGTTACCAGCACTCCATTGGCGCGCAAATCGGCCCAGTAATCCAGGTAGGTATAATCCCCTTCGGTACCGAAATTGGCGATGGTCGCCAGTAGAAAAGCCAGGCCGGGACTTGAAGTGGCCGGATTTTGCACCACCAGTTGGTCAGCATAAATAGGATCAGTTAGAGCAGCCAGGCTCTCTGGAACCGGCAGCGAATTGTCGGCAAAATAGGTTTTGTCATAATTCAGGCACACGTCGCCAACATCCACCGGCAATAGGCGGTATGTCTCGTCTAACTCGAAAGCATCCGGAATTTCAGCCAGCAGGGGCGACTCATAAGCCATGAAAATATCTTCCGCCAGCGCCCGTCCCATGAAGGTATTATCGACGCCAAAAAACACATCCGCAATGGGTGCTTTCTGGGTAAGAATAGCCTGGTTCAACGCCGAACCGGCATCACCGGAGGGTAAGACCACCACTGACACCCCATTTTCGGCTTCAAAGGCGGCAATGACTTCCTCGCTCACATCAAAGCTATCGTGGGTCATTAACCGCACTTCAGTGGGTTCAGTCGAATCTTCCGTTGCGCCTGCGCAACCAGACGTGAACAACGCTGATAGTATAAAGATTAACACCAATCTCCAAGTCATTTTACCGATTCTCCAAATCTGCTAGCTGACCATTATTGCCAACCGATATTTCTCGATCTCATCGCTCCCACTCTGCCGCTGTATACACGCATAACAAGGTGCCCTGACGGACTTCAATGATGGCTTCATTGGCCGTCATGACATTACTCAGTCCGCGGGCTGGTCCCAAGGTCAACCAATCATCCGCTAGCGGCCACTGTAATCCGGCCGTACGCTCAATTTCCACCGGGCCCCCAACCGGTAATAAGGAAATCCGATCGCCAACCCGGCCGGTCACCGTCATTTGGTCGCGCACCAACCAGGTTTTCTGATACGCGGTGAGCAACGTGACCTCCCGGCCGGTAAGCGCCGGATGCGCGAGCAGAAATACATTGGCTAATAGCTGGTCCAGCCGTCCACCGGAGGCGCCAAATATGAGCAACGGACCCGAAAACGCTTGGGCAGCATAAATCAGGGCCAATTCCAGGTCTGTCTCATCTTTGGCACGAGGGTAGGAAATGATGGTCACTCCTGCCGCTTCTAGTTCCGGAAGTATATCTGCTGGAATTGAATCTAAATCGCCAATGAGAATATCCGGCCGGTGGTTCAACGTCTGCAGATGACGCAGGCCACCATCCGCGGCAATGACTACTTCTGCCTGTGCCAGATAAGGCACAATCCATTTTGTTGTTGGCAAATCACCGTTGGCAAATATCAAGATCATGCATTTCCTCTGTGGTGCCGGCGCTTTTGGATACTGAACAGTGCCGGAAAACAAAACGCCACCCTGATTCGGGTGGCGGAATAAACAGCTTTTGGGGCCACATCCCTCCGCCGGTATTATCCGGATCAGGTAGGCAGGTCGGTAACGCTTTCAGTTACCCTCTCAGCCGGGTTTTGCCCCAGCTCCCTGTGTGTTGAGTTGTTGATATTGTTTGATTATAACAGTATGATACGCTTTTTCGCAAACGCGATCATGGGCGTAAGATAGAGGCTGCCATGCGCATGCAGATGGAAAACACGACGAAAAAAGCAAAGGAAAGCAAGCCGGGTCCCCGCCGGTTGCTAGGCCTGCCCGGCCGGTTGGTAGGTAATTTTTTCTTTTTCTTAAAGCGGGGCCGGATTGGGCTACGCAACAGCATCCGCCGTTTGCGCCGGGCAGAATGTGACTATGTGTTCCTGACTCTTGGCGGTTCCCTACCGGAGCGATCCGGGCCACCACGCCGTTTCTTTCAACGCTTTTTGCCTTTTCCGGAACCACCACTCAGCATGCAGGCTTTAAACGCCCGGTTATGGCGCATTAGCCAAGCTCGCAATGTGCGCGGCGTTATCCTGATTTTCACCGGTTTCTCCGCCGGGCTGGCCACCCTGCAAAATGTGCGCCGGTCAATTGCCCGTTTGCGTGCGGCGGGCAAAGAAGTGATCGTCTATACGCCGTATCTGAATGTGCCCAACTTTCTGGTGGCATGCGCCGCAGACCGCATTATCGTTCCCGAAGGAGCCAACTTCGAGGTACTGGGGCTGCGCACCGAGACCCTGTTCTTGAAGGACGCGCTCCAACGCATCGGGGTGAAAGTAGATGTCCTCCAGATATCGCCTTATAAAACGGCGGGTAATGTGGTTGGTGAATCCAACATGACTCCGGAGCAAGAGGCGCAGTTAAATTGGTTGCTGGATGACCGCTACGACCAGATAACGGCAGATATGGCTTCCGGCCGGGGCTTGGATCAATCTGCGCTACAGACCATCATTGACCAGGCCCCCTTTCCAGCTGCAAAAGCCCTGGAGCAAGGGCTAGTCGACCACGTGGCTTATCAGGATGAATTAGCCCGGTTGTTGGCCCCGGAAGGCCAGGAAGAAGCCAATTTCTGGACCTGGCCGGCAGCCCGGCGCTTGCTACTGGAAACCGTTATTCGCCGGTCCCGGCGATTTATTGGGGTGGTCAGCCTGGAAGGGTCTATTGTTCCCGGTCCCAGTCGCCAATCACCCGTTGATATTCCGGTACCCTTTATAGGCGGCAATGTGGCCGGAGAGGAAACGCTTACCGGGTTGTTGCGCCGGGTGGAAAAACTGCCCGGTATGGCCGCCCTCATTTTACACGTGGACTCGCCCGGTGGCGTGGCCCTTCCCGCGGAATTGATCGGCCGCCAGGTAGCACGGCTGGCCCAAAAAATGCCGGTGTTGGTATACATGGGCAATGTCGCCGCCAGCGGTGGTTATTATGTTGCTGCACCGGGGCAACATATCATGTGCCAGCCGGGAACTTTAACTGGTTCAATTGGCATCCTTTCCGGCCGGGCGAATACAGACGGCTTATACAACATGTTGCAGGTAAACCGCACCATTCTGAGCCGCGGCGCTCGCGCCGGCCTATACGCCGACAGTGGCGAGTTAAGCGTCGCGGACCGAACCGCATTATGGGATAATATCGTCGACACCTATAACCGCTTCAAACAAGCAGTGGCTGAAGGGCGAAATTTACCTTTTGATTCATTGGACGAAATCTGCGAAGGCCGAATTTGGACCGGCCGGCAGGCGCAGGAACATCAACTGGTGGATAGTTTCGGCGACTTTATAGACGCCATTAGCCAGGTAGCGGAAATGGCCGGATTACCCGCCGAACCGGCACAGGTTTCGGTGGCCAATTTCTTTCCCGCCGGGCGCAACGCCTTCACCATTCCCCAAAGTTTTCCCCTGCCTCAGGAATTCCTTTCTTTCCTCAATGAGGGCCCCCGGCAATGGCTGGACGGCCGGTCGCTGGCTTTGATGCCTTTTACCTTTACCCGCTGGTGGTAGCATAATTGCCGGCCCAACCGTCATGATAGCGGCCTTAACCCCATCAGCGTTTGCACAGAACAAATGCCGCCGGGGTTGGAAATTAGCCATTCCATATTAAAATCAGGGGATTGTTGATCAGCTATGCACGAGAAACAGAGGAGAGTGTGATGCAACAAATAGTGGAATGTGTGCCTAATTTCAGCGATGGTC
>Ga0209536_100010961_pt1 | contig 13318 bp, 12 predicted proteins | sample DeeMarSeWOR28_12_FD_187461 | JGI IMG/M metagenome (GOLD analysis project Ga0209536, IMG submission 187461) | Marine sediment microbial communities from White Oak River estuary, North Carolina - WOR-2-8_12 (SPAdes) (version 2) | ecosystem: Environmental > Aquatic > Marine > Intertidal zone >...
AACGAGGTGGTCGTCATCGATCTCCCGTCCGAGACCATCACCGCGCGGATCCCCGTCGGGTTCGCGCCCAACGGGATCGCCTTCCATCCAACCCAGCCGATCGCGTATGTGTCGGCGGTATGGGCGGGAACGGTGTCCAAGATCGCCACCGGCACGCTGTCCGTGACGAAGGTGATCACCCTCGGCGGCGCACCGCAGGGGCTGGCCGTCGCACCCGACGGCGCGGAACTCTATGTCGCCGACGAAGCCGGCGCGCAACTGAAGATCCTGGATCTCGCGACCGACGCCGTGGTCGGGTCCGTCACGCTCGGCGCCGGCGCGTTCGATCTCCACCTGACGCCGGACGCCACGCAGCTTCTGGCCGGACTGCCGTCGACGGGCGAGGTGGTGGTGGTGGATCGCGCCGCCCGAACCGTCTTCGGACGCATCCGGACCGGCGGGACGCCGCGCCGCATCGGGTGCGCCGCCGACGGGAGCGTCTGTCTGGTCGCCAACGAGTGGGGGTGGGTCGACGTCCTCGACTGGTAGGTGGCCGATGGGTCGTCGCCGCTGAACGTTGGATTCGGTCGGACGCCGGCGCCGGTTCTCCTGGCGCAGGGCGACGAGTAGCTTTGCCCTATGCGCGTCCTGGTCGTCACCCACAACTACCCGCGGTTCCCCGGGGATCCGGCCGGGGCGTTCGTCGCGCGGTTGGCCGAGGGGATTCAGGCGCGCGGGGCCGACGTCCGCGTCGTCGCGCCCGCGACGATCACCGACGCGCCGCCGACCCCCCGCGCCGTGCGCGTCGAGCGGTTCCGCTACGCGCCGGCCTTCCTGCAGCGCGTCGGGTATCGCGGCGACGCGCGACTGAAGGTGGCAGCGTCCCCGGGGGTTGCGGTGGTCCTCCCGGCGTACGTGCTCGCCTTCCGGAGAGCGTTGACGCGTGCGGTGCGCGACTTCGCTCCGGACGTCGTGCACGCCCACTGGTGGCTGCCCGCGGGATGGCTCGCGTCCGGTCTGGATCGGCCGTTCGTGGTGACGAGCCACGGGAGCGACGTCCGGCTGCTCGAGCGCTCGCGCGTGCTCCGCGTGCTGGGCCGGCGCGTATACAGCCGCGCGAGTGCGGTGACCGCGGTCTCCGAGTTTCTCACCCGGGACATCGCGCGGCTCGTCGGACCCCTGCGTCGCGTCGAGGCCATTCCGATGCCGGTCGACGTCGCGCTGTTCGAGTCGGGCAGGTCGGTGGCCAAGGCAAACCCGCCGAGACTGCTCTACGCCGGCAACCTCGTCGCGAGCAAGGGCGTCGACGTTCTCGTGACGGCCTTCGGCATCCTCCGGCGGCAGGGCGTGCCGTGCGCGCTCAAGATCCTGGGCGAGGGGCCGGACCGGCCCCGGTTGCAGGGGCTCGCGCGCGATCTCGGGCTCGATGCCCAGATCGAGTGGTCCGGCTTCGTGCCGCAGGAGCGCATGCCGGCGGAGTACGGCTGCAGTACCGTCACCGTCCTCCCGACGCGAGGACAGGCCGAGGGACTGGGGCTGACGCTCGTCGAAGCGCTGTGCGCCGGGTCGGCCGTGGTCGGCACGCCGGCAGGCGGGATCCCTGAAGTGATCGAGGATGGCCGGACGGGCCTGCTCGCGGCCGACGGCGACCCGGAGGACCTGGCGCGGCAGCTCGGGCGGGTACTGCAGGATGCGGAACTGCGCGCGCGCCTCGTGCAGGCCGGCGGCGAGCACGTGATGCGCCGGTGGGCCCCGGCGTACGCCGTCGAGCGGTTCTGGAGCATCTATGGATCGATCGCCGGTCGTTGAGCGCTGCGGGGACCTTCCCGAGGAGGCGGTGCGCCTCCTCGCGGAGCGTGGCATGTTCTACCACGATCCCCGGTGGGTCGCGGCGGTCGCCGAGTGTTTTCGCTATCACGTGCATTGGTTGGTGGTGCGGGAGGCCTCGGCCGTGGTGGGCGCTCTGGCGCTCGCCGAAGTGCCGCGGCTCTTCGGACGCCCTCGCCTCGTGAGCTTTCCGTTCTCCTATGCCGCCGGTCCGGTCGCCGGGGACCCGATGACCGACGGCGCGCTGTGCGAGGCGGCGATCGCGCTCGCCCGCGAGCGCGGTGCCTCGCGGCTGGACATCAAGCGCCCGGCGGCGGGAATGCCGGCGCACCCGGCGTGCGATCGGACGTCACGGTACGCGACGTACATCCTGGATACGAGCGGCACGGAGGAGGCGGTCCTCTCGCGCCTCCACGGGAGCACGGTCCGGGGCATCCGAAAGGCCGAGCGCGAGGGCGTGCGCGTCGAGCGCGACGCCTCGGAGGCCGGCTGGTCGACGATGGCCCGACTCCAGGAGGACTCGGCACGACGACACGGCGTGCCGCCGCCGCCCCGCCGCTTCTTCTCCGACACCTGCCGGCGGCTGCAACGGGAGGGGCTCGCGGATCTCCTGTTGGCCCGAGTCGACGGGACGGTGGTGGCCGGGCTCGTGCTCTGGACGGGTACCCGGGAACGGATCTATGCGTTTGGCGCGTCGTTGCGCCGATATCTCGATCGCCGCCCCAATCACCTGCTGTTGTGGACGGCGTTGCGCGATGCAATGGCGGCCGGTGTTCCGCTCGATCTCGGGCGTGCCGCGGCCGAGCAGCACGGACTCGTGCAGTTCAAGACCCGGTGGGGTGGACACCCGCGGGCCCTGGCGTATGATTACTGGCCCGAGGCGGGAGGGCTTCATGCGGCGCCGCGCGACCGCGGGGCGCTTGCCCTCGGTGCCGCCATCTGGTCCCGGCTGCCCCTCTCAGTCACACGAGCGGGTTCCGTCTTCTACCGGTTTCTGGGCTGACGCACGATGCGGTTCCTACGGCGACTCCGGAAGAAGGTGTTCAAGCGCTGGGCGCGGAACGCCTTCTTCCCGGGTTGGCGAGTGCAGTTGCTGCGATGGTGCGGGTTCGAGATCGGGCGTGATGTCTACATCGCGGACGGACTGCTCGTCGTCGAGGAGCTTGCCGACGAGGGGAACCTCTGGATCGGTGACCGCGTGAGCATTGCCCCGCGGGTCACCATCGTGACGTCGTCGCATCCCAATGCGTCCCGCATCCGACCCGTCGCGCCCGTCGCCAGGGGACCGGTGCGTCTCGGCGACGATGCGTGGCTCGGGGCCGGAGCCGTGATTCTCCCGGGCGTCACGGTCGGTCGTGGGGCGGTGATCGCGGCACTCAGCGTCGTCGCGGAGGATGTCCCGGAGCTGACGGTGGTCGGCGGCCAGCCGGCCCGCGTGATCCGCAGACTCGAGACCCCCGCCGACTGGTCGTGATCCGCCTCGACGGCCCGTGGGAGGCGCTGAGCCCCGACGAGCGCTACGGGCTGTCCGTCCTGCTCGATGCCTCACGCCTCCTCGTCGTCGACGATCCCGCGGCGGATGTCGTGCGCCTCACGGTGACCGACGAGCCGGCCCCCCCGCCGACCCCCGTCGATGCGCTGACGGCATCCGCCCTTTCGGTGAGTCCGCCGGTGGTGCGCGTGCGCCGCTCGCTTCTTGCGGCCGTGACGGCCGTCGCCGGTCTCGGCGCCGAGCAGGCCACGCCCGCTCGGGACCGGCACGGGCGCGTTCCCTCCGCGGCGAATCCGCTGGTGGCTGCCGGACGGTCGCGGGAGCCGCTCGTTTCGGTGGTGGCAGCGGCGCTGCGCGAGCGCGCCGCCGAAGGCGCGCAGCACCGTCCCTACCGGACACTGGCGCCGTGGCCGGGGGGCCATCGCTGGGCGGTGGCGGTGACGCACGATTTGGACGTCGTGTCGCTGTGGCCGGCGTTCACGATGCTCCGGATGGCCGAGCTCCTCCGGCGGCGGGCATGGAGGCAGGCGCGCGACGTCGGTTGGGCCGCCCTGCGGGACGGCGCGCGTCGTCCGGTTGCGAGGGCGCTCGCGAACGTGCTCGCGCACGAGCGGGAGCGGGGCATCCCGTCGACCTGGTTCGTGATGGCCGGCACTCCCACGCTCTCCACCTGGCTCGCGGGCGATCTCACGTACCGCGTCGAGCGGGAGCCGGTGCGGGTGTTTCTCGAGCAGATCGAGCGGGCGGGCTGTGAGATCGGCTTGCACGGGAGTTTTGCCACGACGAGTGGGGATGCGGTGCGAGGCGAGGCGGAGCGCCTTGCTCGCGTCATCAGCACCCCCGTCAACGGCGGCCGCCAGCACTTTCTTCGCTCGCTTCCCGCCGTGACCGCGAGGGGCTACGCCGACGCGGGCTTGCGGTACGACGCGTCGTGGGGGTATCCGGATCGGAACGGCTTCCGACTCGGGATCGCCGGTACGGTCCCTGGCTGGGATGCCCGCGCCGCCACCGCCGTCCCCGTCGAGTCCGTCCCGCTCACGTGGATGGATCGCGCCATGAGCAAGTACCAGCGCGTCGAGGATCCGCGGGCGTGGATCGACGACGGGCTGCAGCTCGCGGGTACGGTGCGGGAGGTGGAAGGCCTCTGGGTGGGCCTCTGGCACCCGAACCTGGTGACCCCGCTGGGATATCCGCGGGCCGAGCGCGTCTTCCCGGCGCTCCTGGACGGACTGCTCGGCGAGGCGCCGTGGGCGTGCACGGTCGGCGCGGCGGTGCAGTGGCGTGCGGCGCGCCGTGGCGTCCGCGCCGTGAAGGTCGGTGTGGAGGGCATGCAGCTCAGCGCCGATGGGGCCTGGGACGGGCCGCTGGTGCTCCAAGATCGGGACGGAGCCTCGGAGACGATGACGTGGCCGCGATGACTTCTCGGTTCCGTCGGCTGCTTCTCAACGCCGGACAGCTGCTCATCGCGCTGTTCGTCGTGGCGCTCGCGATCGCCGCACTGCGCGAGAACTGGGATCAGTTCAGAGCGCAGGAGATCGAGTGGCGGTTCGCGCCGGGCTGGCTCGTGCTCAGCGTCGCTGCGGTGCTGACCAGCTACGCGGTGCTGGTGTGGGCATGGCGATCTGTCGTCGTGAGCCAAGGGCAGCGGCTCCCGTACTGGGAGGCGGCGCGCATCTGGGCGCTCGCCAGTCTCGGCAAGTATCTGCCCGGCAAGGTCTGGTCCGTGGCGGGTGCGTGGGTCCTCGCGCAGCGCGCGGGCGTCGATCCCTCGGTGGCCGTGCTCTCGGCGCTGGTGCTCCAGGCGCTCGCGGTCGCAAGCGGGGTGATGGTGGGGACTGTGCCGATCGTGCGCTTGCTGTCGGGTGAGGGGCCGTGGCTTCCCCTCGCCGCCGGCGCCGCCGGCGTCATCGCGCTCGCGGGCCTGTGGGGACTGTCCTCGGAGCGTGTGGTGGCGGCGGTGCGGCGCCTGGCGCCCGGTCGACTCGCAGCACTGCGCGCGCTGCGGAAGGGGACGCTCGCCGTCGCGCTCGGCGCGAACCTGGTCGCGTGGCTCGGGTACGGACTTGCGCTCTGGCTCCTCGCGCGGAGTATCCTTCCGGACCTGGAATTGGGGTTCGCACGGGCCGTCGGTGCGTTCGCGGCGGCGTACACGGTCGGGTTCGTGATGTTGATCGCCCCCGGTGGGGTCGGGCCGAGGGAGTCCGTGTTCGTGCTGCTCACCATGCCGATCGTCGGACCCAAGGCGGCGCTCGCGCTGGCCGTTGCGAGCCGCCTGCAGCTGACGGCGCTGGAACTGGGCGTCGCCCTGCCGTTTCTCAGGCGGCGCGCGCGGGAATAGGGCTGTGCCCCATCCGGGGGGCGCGCCGGCCGGGCCGCCCGGACCACGGGAGAACGGAGGCAGAGGCTTGGACGAGCACGATACAGACAGTGCGGGCGGCACGGCCTTCGAGCCAAGACGCCCGACCCTCACCGCCCTCGCATGCCTGTCCGCGTGGGTCTTCGTGCTCTCGCTGCCGCTCTGGAGCGGGAGATTCCTGGGCGGGCTGTACAGCGACCAGTTCCACAGCGGGTATGCCTACCGCACCTGGTTGGCGCAGATGTGGCGGGCAACGGGGTCGGTGCCGCTCTGGAACCCCGAGATGTTCGGCGGCATCCCGTTCGTCGCGGCGATGCACGGCGACATCTTCTACCCGACGTCTCTGCTGCGGCTCTTCCTGCCGACCGGGTTCGCGATGGGCCTCGGCTTCGTCGTCCACTACGTGCTCGCCGGGCTGTTCGTCTATCTCCTGCTGCGCTTGCTCCGCACGACCTGGTCCGGTGCGCTCACCGGCGGCTTCGCGTACCAACTCTCCGGCGTGATCGGGTCCTACGTGCAACCGGGGCACGACGGCAAACTCTTCGTGACGACCCTGCTGCCGCTGGCCCTCATTGGCCTGGTGCTCGGCATGCGCGACCGAAAGGGGGAGGGGTACGGGGTGCTCGCGCTCGCCGTCGGGCTGGCGCTGCTCAGCCCGCAGGCCCAGATGACCTACTACATGCTGATCGTCGCCGGCCTCTTTGCGCTGTATCTGGCGTTCGGGGAGGCGGAGGAGCGGCCGATCGGCGAACGGATCGGCCGGTTGGCGCTCGCGCTGGGCGCGGTGGTGCTCGGGTTCGGCGTCGGCATGATCCAACTCCTCCCGTTCTACGAGTATCTGCCGTTCTCGCCGCGATCCGAGGGCTACTACGGGTGGGAGGGCGCGATCAGCTATGCGATCCCGTGGTCTCACGTGCCCGAGTTGTTCCTCTCCGGGTTCGTCGGGACCACACCGGACCGGACCTACTGGGGCGGCAACGCGCTCAAGCTGCACTCCGAATACCTGGGGCTGGTGGCGCTCGCGCTCGCCGCGTTCGGGTCCTTCGACCGCAGCCGTCGTCGACTCGTCGGCTGGTTGCTCGGGATCGCGGCGCTGTTCGCGCTGGTGGCGCTGGGGGGAGGCACGCCATTCTACCGCCTGTGGTGGGGACTGATGCCGTTCGTGAAGCAGACGCGGGCCCCCGGAATGGCGCTGTTTGCAGTCGCGCTCGTCGTAGCGATGCTGGCGGGGTTCGGTGTCGATCGGTGGACCAGGGCGCGCGCGCGTCCGTGGACCGTGGTGTGGGGCGTCGCGGGCGCGGCCGTGACGGCCCTGGCGCTCATCGGCGGCTTCGGCATGATCGCGGAGTTTCTCGCACACGGGGCAGCGCCGGGGACCGCCGGGGTGCGCGAGGCGGTGCAGGCCGCCAAGCCGGGCATTCTCAGGGGGGCGGCGCTCAGCGGCACGGCGCTGCTCGCGTTGGGCGGACTGGCGTTCGCGGTGGGGCGGGGTAGGCTGCCGCCGGCCGCGCTGGCCTTCGCGCTCCCCGCGCTCGTCAGCGCCGACCTGTGGCTGAATGCTCGGGGTTTCTGGCGCTACTCGGAAAGTCCGACTGCCGGCGTGTACGCCGGGGACACCATCACCGAAACGCTCCGTGCCGCGCCGCTCCCGTACCGGGTGATCGACCTGTCCGACTCGGGGCTGGACGTATACCCGGGCGCGTCGTTGATGGCGTTCGACATTCCGCAGATTCTGGGACACCACGGGAACCAGCTGCACGCCTTCAACGAGCTGATGGGTGGCAAGAATCAGTGGCGCTACCTTCTGACCGGCCGCCGCCTGTGGGACTTGTTCGCCGTTCAGTACGTGCTTCTGCCGAGCGGCGTCGACCTCTCGGCGCAGTTGCCCGCGTACGCGGACCTGGCCCGGGACTTCGACACGCTTCTCTCGGCGGTGCCCGCGTCCAGCGGCGTGACGGCGGATCTGCTGGTCCGACGCGAGCCGGTGCCGTACGCGCGCGTGGTGCCCGCCGCGGTCAAGGTGCCGGACAGCGAGGCCATTCCCAATGTCGCGGATCCGCGGTCGCGATTGCCGCTCGACCGCGTCGTCCTGCTCGATCCGGACGCAGCAATGGAACCGGAGGCCGTGGACTCGCTTCCGCCGGCGCTGGACATCGTGGCGACCGTCGCGGAGTGGGCGCCGGGCCGAATGACCATCCGGATCGATCCGGCTCCCGAGCACTCTGCGTATCTGCTCGTGAGCGAGAACTACTACCCGGGGTGGACGGCCGCGGTCGATGGCGATCCCACGCCGGTGCTGCGAGGTGACGTGTCGCTGATAACGGTTCCGCTCGCGGCCGGGGCGCGGGAGGTGACCCTGGCATTCACGAGCCCCGGTTACGTTCGGGGACGGCTCGCTACATTTTGCAGTCTCGCGGCGGTGGCAGGCCTGATGCTGATCCCTGGGGTGCTCAGGAGGGTTCGCCGTGGCTGACGGCAAAGTGCTGGTGATCATTCCGACGTACAACGAGGCCCGGAACCTCCCTCAGATTCTGCCGCAAGTCCTGGCTCAAGACCCGAGGATCGAGGTGCTCGTCGTGGACGACGGCTCACCGGACGGTACCGGTGAGATGGCCGACGAGTATTCCTCGCGCGAGCCGCGCGTCCACGTGCTCCACCGGGAGGGGAAGCAAGGCCTGGGGACCGCGTATCGGGCCGGCTTCCGGTGGGCGCTCCAGCGCGACTACGAGCTCGTCTTCGAGATGGACTCGGATTTCTCGCACGATCCGAAGCACTTGCCCCTGTTTCTCGATGCCGTCCGGGATGCCGACCTGGTGCTGGGATCCCGCTATCTCGACGGCAAGGTCACCGTGATCAACTGGCCGATGTCCCGTCTGATGCTGAGCTACGGCGCGAACATCTATGCCAGGGTCGTGACGGGCCTGCGGATCTGCGACGCGACCGGTGGGTTCAAGTGCTTCAGGCGGAGGGTGCTCGAGGCTGTCGAACTCGACGCCGTGCACTCCAACGGGTACTCCTTCCAGATCGAGATGAGTTTCCGGGCTCACCGGAAGGGATTCCGGATCAAAGAGATTCCGATCGTCTTTACGGACCGGACGGAAGGGCAGAGCAAGATGTCAGGCCGGATCATCCGGGAAGCGATCTGGATGGTGTGGAAGCTCCGCCTGCTGGCTGTTCTCCGGCGCCTCTGACCGGCCGGCAGCGGGCAGAAACGGGGGGGGACATGACGCGGTCAGCGCGACTCGACGGGATCGTGGTCTTCAAGATGTCGGGGTCCGGCAACGACTTCGTGTTCATCGACGGGCGCGCGACGCCGGTGGGGGTCTGGTCCGACGAGCATATTCGGTGGGTGTGCTCCCGCCGCACCGGGGTCGGAGCCGACGGACTCGTCGTGCTGGAGCCCGGCTCTCGCCCCGGAGCGGTCCGCTTCCACTTCTTCAATCGGGACGGCTCTCGCGGCGCCATGTGCGGGAATGGGGCGCTGTGCGCCACCCGGCTGGCGTCGTGGCTCGAGCTCGCACCGCCGACCGACATGGTGCTCGAAACCGATGCCGGGGAAGTCTCCTCCCGCTGTCTCGAGGGCGCCGGGGAGATGGCGCAGATCGGCCTCTCGGATGCCGCCCTGCCGGTGGTTCCGGACATCCGGCTGGAGGATGGCGAGCGGTCCGTCCACTTCACGACGGTCGGCGTGGATCACCTGGTGGTGGTCGTCGACGACCTCGAACGGCCGGGGTTGATGGAGCGGGGCAGGGTGCTCCGGTCTCACCCCGCGCTGGGGGCGGCAGGCGCCAACGTGAATTTCGCCGCGTCGCGTGCCGGGGAATGGCGCATGCGCACGTTCGAGCGCGGTGTCGAAGCCGAAACCCTGGCCTGCGGCACCGGGGCCGTGGCGATCGCCGCCGTCCTTTGCGGGTCGGGGGACGCCGCCCTCCCGCTTGCCGTCCGCACGGCCTCCGGCTCCGTGCTCGAGGTTTCGGGCGTCGTGCGCGGAGGGGCCGTCTCCGGGCCCAGGCTCACCGGCGAGGGCCGCCTGGTCTACCGGGCGGTGCTCGGCGGGAACGAGGCGTGCCGCTCGCGCGACGACGCATCAGGCTTCGTCTGACGGCACATCTGACGGCACATCGATCCGAAGCAAGCGGCGTGGTCCCTCCAGCAAACCCCGTCCCAAGCCGTTACACCCAAGAGACTTGAGAAGTCAGTGCACGTCGTCGTCGTGGCGCCGGATTCCTTGTTTTCCACAGCGATGTTCGCAACAACTTAACATAACATATCTTATACGACGTACATTACAGCCAAAACAGACGGGGAGGCGGGCTGCGTGCGACGGCAGCCACGGCCTCCCCGTGAGGGCTCAGCGGGCGCGGCGCAGCGCCCGGCGGCCCGCCGATTGGGCTAGTTCGCCGGGCCGGACGGTGCCGATGAAGCCTCGAGCTCGCCGAGTCGGACGCGGGATTCCGTGACGCTCGGCGAGTCCCCGTACTCGTCCACCACCCTCCGATACGCTGCAATCGCGCTGGCGGTGTCCCCGGCTTGCGTGTAGGCGCGCCCCGCGTCGTTGAGGTACTGTGCGCTCAGGAAGCCGTACCAGGCCTCGCGAGCCGCATCCTCGTACGCCTTGGCGGCCTCGGCCATGTTCCCCATGTTCTCCAGTGCGGCGCCGAGCAGCGAGAACGCGCCAGACCTGAACTGGCTGTCCATCCGCCCGCCGAGCGCCTCGCGGAGCTCCTGGGCTGCCAGGCTTGCCTCGTCCTGGAGCAATCGCACCTGGGCCAGGAGAATGATGGCCTCGTCGGCAGCCCGGGTTCCCCGGTACGTCCCGACGAGGCGGGAGAGGTCCGTGGCGGCGAGCGGCAGGTTGCCGCTCTGGGTCGCGAATCTGGCCTGCTCGAGTGCCGTCTGGGCCGCGTTCTCCTTGCGGCTTCGATACTCGATCACGAACCACACGCCGGCGGCCACGATCGCAAGGACTGCTGCGGCCGCGATCAGCGTCCGCTGGTTCTTCTTCAACCACTCGACGAGTTTCTCGCCGGGTTCTGGCTTGGGAAGCTGTTGCGGCTCTTCAGGTTGCTTTTTCATGCCCGCTCTTCGGTAGTCGGTTGACGCCCCCACTCACCCGGGGGGGGTTGGCGTCGGAAGGCCGCGTCACGCAGCGGCAACGATGCCCCTGGGGTGACTCGAACACCCGGCCAACGGTTTAGGAAACCGCTGCTCTATCCACTGAGCTACAGGGGCTCGGAAAACCTGTAAAAGTAATGAGTTGTCTTCGCTTCTCCAACGGCGGCGTCACGCCGTGCAGCCCGCGGCTCCACCGAGCCCACGACGCAGCCAGCGCCCTGCCCCCCTGCAGTCCTCGTAGGCCGGCGTCCCTCGCGGCAGTGACCGACAGATCCTCTCCGCAGCGTCGCCAGCGAAGTAACGTTGAAAGCATGTTTGTGTTGATTGCTGTAACTATTTGATATCAAATGTTTTACAGTACATCATATCATGTGGAACGTCGAGCTTATCAACATTCTCCACACTGGAAAACCGTGGCCCGCGGCGCACCAGCGCCTCCAACTGCGCCACGGCACCGTCCCCGCCTGATGCCACGACTTCGACGCCACCGTCCGGCAGGTTGCGCACCCACCCTCGAACCTTGAGCGTCTGTGCGTGCCGGGCAACGAACCAGCGAAACCCGACGCCCTGCACACGGCCCGAAACGATGAGCCGGACCGACACTTCTGCCGTCAATCCGCCCTTCCCTCCCGCCTCCGGGCCCTCAGGACGTACACGGTGACCACGAGCGCGAGTAGTGGCGCCAGGATGAGCGCTGCCAGGCCCGTGTACTTCCGGATCTCGGGGCTCTCCATCAGTGCGTCGATTCCGGTAACCACGGTCGCATTCCTGCCGATCACGTACCCGATGGCGGTGAGCACCGCACACCAGATTCCGGCACCGAGCGCCGTGTACAGGAGGAACCGATCGATCCGCATGCGCGCCACGCCGGCCGGCAGGGATATCAGCTGGCGGATGACGGGGATCAGTCGGCCGACGAACGTCGAGATCTCGCCGTGCCGCCGGAAGTACGCCTCGGCGCGGTCCAACTTGGCTTCGCTGACGAGAAACCACCGGTGGTACCGGTGGAGCAGCGGCCGCCCGAGGGCCATCGCGAAGTAGTAGTTGAAGAGCGCTCCCGCGAGGCTGCCGGCAATGCCTGACCCAAGGGCCAGGAACGCGTTCATCCGTCCCTGGGCCGCCAGGAATCCGGCCGGTGGGAGCACCACTTCGCTGGGAAACGGGAAAAAGGAGGACTCGATCGCCATCAGGACGGCAATGCCGGGATACCCGAGGCGGAAGATCGTGTCCGCGAGCCAGTGGACAATGCTCTCCAGCACGGTTCCCTACCCCCCTTCTCCGGCGTTGAATCCATGCCGCCCCACGAGCGGAACGAACCTCGCGTCCCCGAGCTCGCGGACGTCCTGCCGGTCCCCGCTCCTGGTCACGCATGTCAGGCGTTGCGCGCCCTCGCTGTCCTGCACGGGCATGACCAAGCGGCCCCCGTCCCGCAACTGCGTCAGGAGAGGCTCCGGCACCGTGGGGCCGGCGGCGGCGACCAGAATCGCGTCGTACGGCGCGGTCGGGCGCCACCCGAGCGAGCCATCCCCGACGACGACCATGACGTTGCTGATGCCTGCCGCGGCGATCGCGATTCGAGCCCGGTCGGCCAGCTCCGGAATGCGCTCGACGGTCACGACATGTGCGACGAGCATGGCGAGCAAGGCCGCCTGGTAGCCGGAGCCGGCTCCCACCTCGAGCACCCGTTCCTCGCCGCGGAGTCGGAGGGCCTCCAGGAAGGCCGCCTGGGTACCTGGTTGCGAGATGGTCTGACCGAACCCGATCGGCAGGGCGCTGTCGTCATATGCCCGGTTCCGCAGTGCCTCGGGCACGAAGAGATGGCGCGGCGTCTCCCCGAAGGCGCGCAGCACCGCGAGGTCCTGAACCCCCTGAGCGCGCAGACGCTCGACCAGGCGAGCCCGGTAGCCGCCCCAGGTGTCCGTCACTCGCCCAGGCTCCAGGTTCTCACGGTTTCGAGGAGGCTGTAGTTGGTCAGGTCGAGGTGGAGCGGGGTCACGGAGACGAATCCTTCTTGGATCGCCCGAAAATCGGAGTCCTCGCGTCCCCACCAGCTGATCTGCCCGCCTCCGATCCAGTATCCCGGTCGGCCCCAGGGATCGGAGGTGCGGAGCAGTGCGTCGGAATACGCCCGGTTGCCGAGCGTTGTGACACGGATGCCCTGGATCTCGTCACCGGGAATGGCCGGGAGATTGATGTTGAGCAGCGTGTCGCGCGGGAACTCCGAGACCTGGAGGAGATTGCGCACGATGCGCTCCAGCCAGGGGCGGTGCGTGTCCAGCAGGTCGATGCGATCGCCGGCCAGTGAGAAGGCGACCCCCGGCACGCCGAACGGCAGACCCTCCATCGCGGCCGCCACGGTCCCCGAATACAGCACGTCCTCGCCCATGTTCGGACCGTGGTTGATGCCGGAGAACACGAAATCCGGCTTCTGCTCGAGGAGCTCTCCCAGCGCGAGCAGGACGCAATCCGTCGGCGTGCCGTCGACCTGGATCCCGCCGTCCGGCTTCCGCGTGACCCGCAGCGGCCGGTCGAGGGTCAGGGAGTGGCTC
>Ga0209536_100010962_pt1 | contig 13318 bp, 9 predicted proteins | sample DeeMarSeWOR28_12_FD_187461 | JGI IMG/M metagenome (GOLD analysis project Ga0209536, IMG submission 187461) | Marine sediment microbial communities from White Oak River estuary, North Carolina - WOR-2-8_12 (SPAdes) (version 2) | ecosystem: Environmental > Aquatic > Marine > Intertidal zone >...
CGTTGAATCAAGAAACTGCCGCGCTCGCACTCGCGCCTCAAAGCCGAATACGGCAACAAGAAATCCTGTCATCTTGGACAAGAGCCATGAGACGGGCAGCAGGCCATCCGACGACATCTGCGGGCAAGCGGCGTGTCAAACCTTGCTATTAGGCTCCCGCCGCCGGCCCAAATGCGGCCGCTCATCGCAAACAGATGACACTTCCCGGTCTCGGCCGTCGCGCCAATCAGTCCTGCAGGAATTTATGCTCAATCGGTCGCCGGCGGTGCGGCGCAGACGTCCTCGTAGCGATAACGCTGCTTCAGCAAGCCATTGTGTTCGAATACATCAAGCGTTTTCTCATAGGCTGCATGCGTGATTTCCACATGCGGCGTCCAGCAGCCAAGCTGCTGATACGTCGCGATGCAGTCGGCAAGGACGCTCTCATCGATCTTGGGAAAATACGGTTTCTGCACCCTGGCAATCTCGGCGGCCGGCGTCCTGTTCATGTAGATCCGGGCCTTCTTGTAGGCGCGTATGAACGCCTTCGCCATATCCGTTTGCAACCAGTCGCGGGTCGCAGCAAGGCTGGAAAAACCGCAGGGTCCGATCTGTTTTCCAACCTGCGCCACGACATGTCCGACGCCATCGGCCTGCAGCTGCTGCGGAAACGGGCCCTGCTGGTGCGCATACTGTCCCTGCCCGCTGCGGAAGGCCCGGTCGATTTCGGCAGCGCCAACGGGGCAGATGAGCTTTATTTTGTTGAAATCGATGCCGGCCTTGTGGCACGCGTATTTGAACATGGCGAGCGGCTGGCCGCCCTTGAACGTAACGACCTCGGCGCCCTCCAGCTTGCCCCAGGTGAAGGCGGGGTCAGGCCTGCGTCCGGTGAGGAAGAACCCGTCCATCTCGTTGATCTGGGCGAAATGGACTGCGGCCGGCGTCTCGCCCTTGTTGAGTGACGTGAACCCCTGGCTCAGTGCCGATTGAACGACGTGAGCGGAGCCGTCTTTCAATGCGTCAAGCGCCGAGACGCCCGCCGGCGCAACCGACCACTCCGGTTCCAGACCTTCCGCTTTGAGGAACCCGCCCGACATCGTCGAAATGAGCGGCGAGTAGAACGCGGAAAACAAGGTGAACTGTATGTTGATTCTGTCCAAGTCGCTGTACTCCTCATGCGCAGGCAGCTGCCGTTTACGTAAAGACCATCCTAAGCCATTTTCCAGTCCACTGCGAATCTCAGCTCATACCGGACCGCCCGTTGCGACGCTCCGCGCTGCAGGGTCCGGAACCGGTCTTTCACGAGCAGCGTTCCGCATGGCCCATTCGTGCCGATACTGGACGCTGGTGCAAGTCCGCATTTGGGGCAGATGCGGTCTCTTCGTCGCACTGTTTTTTGAGCGCAGAGCATTCCAGCGGATCGATTGCACGCAATTCGCCCTCCCGCGAGCGGGGAACTCTCGTCGGTCTCGGCCACTGAGGAATGCCAAATGCGACACAAGTGCCGCACTCGTTTGCTTGAAAGCGGGATTTTGACCAAATCCAGGCATCAAAAGCAATTTTTCTGACATTCAAGGCGCGTATAGTGCAGCCTGGCGCTGGTACGGAACTTGCGGCTGAATTCGGTGCAAGCACTATTTCGTTTTTCAACGAACCGGAGAATCACATGAAGAGTATCCAGAGGGGGTTCACCCTTATCGAGTTGATGATCGTCGTGGCGATCATCGGCATCTTGGCCGCGGTGGCGTTGCCTGCCTACCAGGACTACACCATTCGCGCGAAGGTTTCGGAACTGGTCCTGGTGGCGAGCGGTTTCAAGACCTCGGTTTCGGAGGCGGCGCAGTCGAACGGCACGCTCGCGGGCTCGGGCACGGGCCTGACGGTGGCGGTCTCGGGCAAGGTGTCGGGCGGATCGGTTGCCTCGGCGGGAACGATCACGATCCAGGGCGCCAACACGTCGACCTCTGTCGGCACCGCGGTTCAAGTCGTGCTGACGCCGAGCTTCAGCGCCACCGACGGCAAGGTCCTCTGGGTCTGCACGGCCAGCACCGCGATTCACAAGTATATGCCGGCTGAATGCCGTCACTAAGCCGCTAACCACTCGAGCCGGTTTGCCGGCACGGGTCCGAAGATACCCCTCGCAAGAGGGGTTTCTTTTTGTACCAAACGCTGCGCGCCTCTTGCTGAAATCAGTAACTCAATCAGCCATTCCCGGCGCGAGTCGTGAAAAGAATTCATGCAGGTTCTGCATTGATCGAGCTGATTACTTAACCGGATTACGCCATACGCGGCAGCGTGGCAGAGCGGATGCTGGAAGAAATCGAAGAAAGGGCCTGCTCCAACCCGAAATGCGGTCAGAGCCACGCCCCCGCATTCCGGAAAAGTGACAGAGCCCCGATTTACTGGCTCGTTGGTGCGGTCAGCTATGCGCGTCCCTCCCAAGGGAAATGGCCGTCGCGCCGATCCGGCAAGCGCGGCTGCCGCGGCGCCGTGCAGGGGGACGGCCCTTGCGCCCTCGATCAGCGCTCGCTCATGGCCGAGCTGAAACGGCGCAGGAACGGCCGCGTGAGGTAGACCAGGAGCGAGCGCTCGCCGGTCTTCACCATCACGGTGCTGGTCATGCCCGGCTGCAGGGCGAGGTTGCCGAGCTTCTTCAGCCCCGCCGGGGGCACGGAAACGCGCATCGAATAGTACTGCGTGCCCGAGCGGGCGTCGGTGAGCGCGTCGGCCGATACCACCTCGACGGTGCCGGTGATCACCGGGCGCTCGGCGCGCGCCATGTAGGCGTCGAAGTGCACGTCGGCGGACAGGCCGGGATAGATGCGGTCGATGTACTGCGGGGCCACCTGCGCCTCGATGATGAGCCCGTCGCCTTCGGGCACGATGTCGAGGATGCGGTCGCCGGGCTTGATGATCCCGCCGATGGTGTGGAAGGCCAGGTCGACTACCACGCCATCCACCGGCGATTTGATCGCGAGGCGCTGGTGCGTGTCGCGCAGCGCGGCGAGCCGCTCGGTGAGCGTGGAGACGTCGCGCTGCACCTCGGTGAGCTGGGTCTCGACCTCGCGCCGGAACTCGTTCTCGCGCTGGGCGCCGCGCATGCGCAACTCCGCCAGCCGCGCGTTGATACCGGCGATGTTGGCAAGGTCCTCGCTCTGCTTGCTCTGGACTTCCGCGAGCTGGCGTTCGATGTCGAGCAGCTGGTTACGCGACACGAAACCTTGTTGTTTGAGCTTGGTGTAGGAGGCGAGCTGCTCTTCGAAGAGCGCGACCTGCTTTTGGCGGCCGGCCTTGAGCTGGTCGAGGCTCCTGAGCTGCAGCTCGAGGCCGCGCACCGACTCGCGGATGATGCCGAGCTCGCCCTCGAGCGCGGTTTGCCGCGAGCGGAACAGATCCGTTTGCGCCGCCATCGCCGCGGCGGCCTCGGGTTCGCTTTCGGCCGCAAGGAGATCGGCTGGGAAAACCACGGCCTTCAAGCGCTTGCGCTCGGCGTCGAGCCGGGCCGCGGTGGCGACCGAGATGCGCCACTGGCCGAGCGCGGCATTCAGCGCTGCGCCGGCCTGCACGCCGTCGAGCAGCAACAGATCCTCGCCCGCCTTCACGCGGGAACCCTCGCGCACCAGAACCTGCGTGATGATGCCCCCGGTGAGGTGGTCGATGTGCTTGCGCTTGGATTCGGACGCGACCACCCCCGGCGCCGGCACGCCCTCGTCGAGCGGCGCCAGCGCCGCCCAGGCGAGAAAGCCGCCGAAACCGAGCATGAGGATCCACAGCCCAAAGCGGATGGTCGCGGCGTAGTCCGCGTTGGGCAGCTCGCCCGCCCCGGAGGCGTTCGGCAGGACGACTGGCGAGCTCATTCGGCCCCCGCCTCGGCCGCCTTCACGGCAGGCGCACGCGCGGCCGGCAGCGCCTTGAGCGCCTTGTCGGCCGGGCCGAAGCCCTTCACCTTACCGTCCACGAGCGCCATGATGGAATCGGCGACGCGCAGGATGTTCACGCGATGGGTCATGACGAACACGGTGCGCTTGTCCTCTTTGGCGGTGCGCAGCGCCGTCATCAGCGCGGCCTCGCCCGCCTCGTCGAGGTTGGCATTGGGCTCATCGAGCACCAGCAGCACCGGGTCGCCGTAGAGCGCGCGAGCGAGCGCGACGCGCTGGCGCTGTCCGCCCGAGAGCACCGCGCCGCCTTCGCCGATCGGCGTCTCGTAGCCCTGGGGAAGCTGCAGCACCAGCTCATGGACCCCCGCTTTTTGCGCTGCAACGACGATGCGTCCGGAATCGAGCGGGCCGAAGCGCGCGATGTTCTCGGCGACCGTGCCCTCGAAGAGCTCCACGTCCTGCGGCAGATAGCCGATGAAGGCGCCGAGCTCCGCTTTGTCCCAGGCGTGCACGTCGGCGCCGTCCAGGCGCACCGCGCCGTTGAGCGGCGCCCACACCCCGACCAGCGCGCGCGCGAGCGTCGACTTGCCCGAGGCGCTCGGCCCCACCACCGCGATGATGTTGCCCGGCGACACGCGGAAGCCCAGCCCCTTGAGGATGGGGCTGCGGCTGCCCGGTGCGGCCACGACCAGGTTCTCCACCGCGAGCTCGCCCTTTGGGGCGGGCAGCGTCACCATTTCGCGCCGCGCCGGGTGCGCGGCGAGCAGCGTGCCCAGGCGCGCATAGGCCTCGCGCGCCGAGACGAACCCGCGCCAGGTGGCGATCGCCAGGTCCACCGGGGCGAGCGCGCGCCCGAGCAGGATCGAGGCCGCGATCATGCCCCCGGGCGTGAGCTGGTTCTGCAGCACCAGCCATGCCCCCAGGCCGAGGATGCCAGACTGCAATGCAAGGCGGAAAAAGCGCGTCGCCGCGCCGATACTCGCGGCGCGATCGCTTGCCTTGCTCTGCAGCGCGAGGTAGCGGTTGTGCCGCTCGAACCAGCGCCCGCGCAGCCCGCCGAGCATGCCCATCGAGGCAATCGCCTCGGCGTTGCGCAGCTGCGCCGTGGCGTAGTGGTTCGCCCCCGCGCCGAGCTTGCCCGCCTCGGCGAAGAGCGGCGCGGTGGCGCGCTCGTTCACCCACGCGAGCGCGAGCAGGACGAGCGCGGCGATCAGCGCAAACAGGCCCAGCCACGGGTTGAGCAGGAACACGACCAGGATGAACACCGGCGTCCAGGGCGCGTCGAAGAAGGCGAACAGGCCCTTGCCGGTGAGGAACTGGCGCACCGTGCCGAGGTCGGCGAGCGCCCGGCCGGAATTTTCGCCGCGCCCGGCGAGCGCGCGCTCGAACACGGCGTCGAACACGCGCCCATCCAGGCGCTGATCGAGCGCCGCGCCGACGCGCACCATCACGCGCCCGCGCACGAATTCGAGCGCCGCCGCGAGCGCGAGCAGCGCGAGCATGAGCACGGTCAGCAGCAGCAGCGTGCTCTCGTTCCTGCTGGTGAGCACGCGGTCGTACATCTGCAGCATGTAGATCGCCGGCACCAGCATGAGCACGTTCACCGCGCACGTGAACCCGCCGAGCGCGTAGAACGCGCGGCGCAGCGCGAAGAGCGCGTCGCTCAGCTCGCCGCGCGGCGGCCGGGAGGCGGAGGTCTTCATTAGGTCGGTTGCATTAGCGGTTGCGTGACGGCACTGGATCAGGCGCGCGCCGCGGGCTTCACCGCGGCGTCGGCAGGCGTTTGCAAAAAGAGAACCGGCGGACGAGCCGCCGGTTCTTCTGCTGGATGGCTACACGGGATCAGCCGATCACCACGTCGTAGTCATAACTCACATCGGAGCCATTAAGGGTGCCGTTTTGCTCGAGATCAAGGTTCGTGGGCTCCGCGTCCGTGCTCGTGACTTCCGTAATTTCCGAGCCGTTCTGCTTGTAACCCACCACCACCACGTCCACGCTATCGTCGCCGTCGTTCGCCCAGAAGTCGTCGTAGCTGCCGTCGGCGGTGCCCACGTTACCGCCCTTGAGCTGCGCGCCCAGTAGTTCCGTTTCGGCGGTGATGTTTTCGTCGTTCTCGATCAGCCAAGCAAGAATGGCGTCGAGTTCTGCGTCGAGATCGTTGCTCCCCGTCCATTCGTCGATTTTCACGGTGTAATAGCCGTCGCCGCTGGTGTCGCCGTCCGTTGTGTTGAAAACGAGAGTGGCGTGGGAGATGTCCTTCTCGAAATCGGGATAGCTGTCGGTCGTCTCTGCTTCCGGAACGACGATCTCACCCACCAGCTTGAGGCTGCCCTCACCATCGGTCCCCGTGCTCGTCGCGCGAATGCCGATCAGGCCGCCGTCGATGTCTGCGAGGGTGAGGCCCTCGACGGTGACGGTGCATTCCATCAAGCTCGTGATGCCGTCCGAACCGCCGACCGTTGAGCCCGTCGATTCCGCCAGGTCCCAATAGATCTTTTCGCCCTCATAGGTGGTGCCGTTGAGGTTGTTGGCCTTTTCGCCGTCGACCGTCAGCTTGATCGAGCCGTCTTCCTGGTATTCGAGGAACAGCCCGTTCAAGTCCAGGTTGTAGTCCGGGTTCCAGCCATCGGCGGTCTTGATGTGAAACGTGATCGATCCCTCATTTTCGGTTGCGTACACTTCAAGGGTGCCGCCGCCTTCCACGTCGATGCTCGAAATCAATAATTCAGCCATGTCGCGTTCTCCAGTTTGGTTTAGTCGTCCGGTGCAACAAAATTCCTGTTTGACGAAGCGCAGTATGGGCAGTGCCCGACGCGGGGTCTGTAGCGAAAGCGTATGAGAAGTGTCACCGTGTGTAACAAGGGCGCGGGCGGCCGGCGGCCTCGCGCTGGAGACGCCCCATATCGGCAGCCAATTCCCGGTCGGATCGGTCCATGCGAAGGGGCGGGAGCCCGGGTTGACCGGCACGCTTGCGGGGCGGGAACGCATGCAAGGGGACGTTCGCCCGGGTGAGTCCGGCGACTACCGGCGATCCGGCCAGCAACAAATGACTGCCATCAGCCGGCGCAGGGCCGGGCGCCAAGACCGACGCCGAGCAACTCGTGCCCGGTTACGGCGGCTCACCGCAAAAAGGGATGGATCAGTCCCAGTCAGCCTTGCTGAAGAGGTAGCCCTTGCCACGCACCGACTTGATGCGGGTAGGCTTGGCGGCATCGTCGCCAAGGCTTCGACGCAGCCGGCTGACGGTCATGTCGACAGAACGATCAAGGCCGTCATGGGGAATTCCGCGCAAATTCCGGAATAATTCATCGCGCGAGACAATCGAGCCGGCTTTTTCGGCGAGCAGCCACAGGAGATCGAACTCCGTGTCGCTCAACGGGATGATTTCCTCGCCCAGGCGCACGACCCGCGTCGCACGGCTGATGCGGAAGCGGCCGTAGTGCAGTTCGTCCGCGGGCTGCGGCTCCGCCGGGGCGGCGCTCCCGGCCCGCCGCAGCAAGGCCTTGAGGTGCGCCATCACCAAGCCGAGATTCACCGGCTTTGCCAGGTAGTCATCCGCGCCGAGCTCCAGTCCCGCGATGCGATCGCGGTCCTCGTCGCGCGCCGAGAGCATCATGATCACGCCGCGGTATTTGGGGCGCAGCGCGATGCACACCTCGAAGCCGTCCATGCTCGGCAAGTTGTTGTCCAGGATCACCGCGTCGGGATTTTCCGCCAGCGCGCGCTCGAGGCCGCGCGCGCCATCGCTCTCCACCGTTACCTGAAAGTCATGCTTGTCGAGATACTGCTCGAGCATCAAGGCCAGGGCGGGGGTGTCTTCGATGATCAGAACACGCGGTGCGGGCATGGTGAGGATGCCTGGTCGGTTTTCATTTCAGATCATTATGCGCCGGACCTCACGGCAAAACCTATCTCGGCCCTTTCACGCGGCCCGCCGCTCGCATCGGCCATCACGAATGGGGGAGCGATCCTGCCTCGGCTGCAAGCATTTCACGGGCGGCAGTGCGCACCGCCGCAATGGCGGCCGGCCCGAGTTCGATCAGCTGCTGCGCGGCCTGCGCTTGCGGCCCGCCGGGCGCCCGCTCCAGTTCCGCGGCATGCCTGGCGGCGGCCGAGGCGCCGAACTGCAAGAACAGCCCCTTCAGCCGGTGCGCCGTCTTGCGCACCTGGTCGCCATCATCGGCAGCGGCACTTGCCCGCAGCCGCTCGAGGCCGGCACGCGCATCGAGCTCGAACTGTGCGAGCGTGGCGGCCATCCCGTCGGGCCCCAAATCCTGCGACAACTGGCGCAGCGCTGCTTCGTCGACCGTATCCGCGCCAGCGGCGGCATGGCGCGCCGCGGGAGCCATGGACGTGCTCGCGCGCACCTTCAGTTGGGCAATCAGGGTTGCGACGTCGCTCGCCCTGACCGGCTTGACGAGGTAGGACGTCATTCCGCTCTCGATTGCGCTTTCCCGGTCCTTTTGCGTTGCGTAGGCGCTGAGCCCCACGATCGGACAGTCGCGTCCGCCGCGCTCGTGCCGGCGCATCGCCCGGGCGGCCTCGAGCCCGTCCATTACCGGCATCTGGATGTCGAGCAGCACCAGATCGAAGGGCTCCTCGGCAAATGCGCGAACCGCTTGTTCGCCGTCCCCCACCACCCGCACCGAATGACCCAGCTGCTCCAGCATCAGCCGGAGCACGAGCTGGCTCGCCGGCGTGTCCTCGGCCACCAGCACGCGCAGACGTCGCGCCGTGAGCAGTGCCGTCACTTTCCCTGCCAGTCGCTGCAGCTCCGCCAGCTGCGCTGCGCTCAGCTCGCGCGGCACGCGATCCAGCACGCACAGCGTGCCGAGCGCGTGCCCGGTTGCATCCACCAGCGGCGCCGCGGCATAGAAGCGGATGCCGGGGTCTGCCGTCACCAGCGGGTTGGCCGAGAAGCGCGGGTCGTTGTGCGCATCGGGCACCACCATCGGGCGCTCAGGAGTGAGGATGGCGTGCGCGCAGAATGCCTGCTCGCGCGGGGTCTGGCTCGCTTTCAGCCCAACCTTCGCCTTGAACCACTGGCGGTGCTCGTCCACCAGCGATAACAGCGCGATCGGCGCCTCGCACACGCGCGCGGCCTCGTCCACCAGCGCATCGAATGCGCGTTCGGGCACGCTGTCGAGGATGTCGAGCGCATGCAATGCCGACACGCGCTGCGGTTCGTTCGCTGGCTGCTGCGATCCGCGCTGCAGCGGTGCGCTGAACGTGAACGTCGAGCCGCCGCCCTCGATGCTCTCCAGCGTCAATTCCCCGCCCATGCGCTTGGCGAACTCGCGGCAAATAGCGAGCCCCAGCCCCGTGCCGCTGCTCGAGACGGAGACCCGCTCGAACGGCTCGAAGACCTTTTCCTGCATTGACTGCGGTATGCCGATGCCCGTGTCACGCACCGTGAACCGCACGTTCACCCGGTCGGCGTCCGTGGCCTGCAGGCTTACCCGCAGTCTCACCGACCCGCGCTCCGTGAACTTCACCGCATTGCTCATGAGATTGACGAGGATCTGATTGACGCGTCCTAGATCCCCGAGCAGGAAACGCGGCACTTCCGGATCAACGCTCGAATCGATGGCCAGGGCCCTCGCAGCGGGCAGGGCGCCTATGACCCGCATCACGTGAGCCACGAGATCGTGCACATCGAAATTGACGATATCCAGCGGCATCGCGCCGGCGTCAATGCGTTCGATGTCGAGCACGTTGTTGATGATGGACAGCAGGTGCTCCCCCGCTTGCTCGATCGTGAGAATGCCGTCGCGCACCTCCCGATCCAGGGGCAGGCTCTTGATCACGCTGGTCATCCCGATCACCGCGTTCAGCGGGGTGCGAATCTCGTGGCTGACGGTCGAAACGTATCGCCCTCTTTCCTCGCTTAGGGCAAGGGCCTTGTCCTTGGCTATGCGCAGCTGCTCTTGCGCCTCGAGCCGCTCGATCGCCTGGCTGACTTGGCCGCTGACGGACGCGAAGGTCACAATCAACTGCTGATCGGGCGGCAGGGGCTCCGCAGAAAACAGCTCGACCACGCCCCAAACTTCGCCCCGCACGAGAAGCGGAAAGGCGTGAGCGCTGCGCAGCCCCGCGCGCGCGGCTGCCGCTGCCCTCGGAAAATTCGGGTCCCGCGTTACGTCCTCGATCCACGCCGCCGCGAGGCTCTTCCAGACGCGTCCCGGCAGCCCGATGCCGCGCTCCATGTCGGTCTCGCCGGACGCCTTCAGGAATGCTTCGGCATCACATTCGGGCGCATGCCACCCGGCGGCGTACTGCAGGCAGTTCTCCCTGGCGATCCAAAGCCCGCCGCACTGCCAGCCAAGCGCAGCGCAGATCGGCTCGAGCAGTGATGCCGCCGCCTCGATCGGTGTGCTGGCTTGGCTCATCAGGCTCGCCACCCGGAACTGCAGGGACAGGCGCGCGTTCGCCCGCCGCAAATCCGCTTGCCCAAGCGTCAGCCTCTTGTTCAGCAACGTCGCATCCTCGAGCGCCTGCTTGTTGAACTGCAGGACGAAGAGCAAATCGGTCATCGGGTCGTGGACTGCAAAGTCACCCAGTTCCAAGCCGAAGGAAGTGAGCTCCGACGAGTCGTTCAGCCAGGGCGAAGCAAGAAACACCAGCGCCTGCGCATCGGGCAGCAGCACGAACTCCCCGCGCAAGCGCAGGCCGGTCGATCGGTGCTGAAGCAGGAAAAAGCGCGCGCGGTTGGCGACGATCCACTCGAAGCTGAGTTGGCCTTCCTCGGGACGGATGAGATCCATGGACTGCGCAATACTCGCCCCGGGCACGAGATCGGGGGCGACGCGCCGCAAGGCGCGTCCCGCCTGCAGCAGCGTCAAGTCGCGCCCGAGCGCCAGGTGAAATGGAAACGCCGCCGCGAACTGCTCCGGCGACATGCCAATCGCGGCCGCTGCGGGCGAATGCGCGCCATTCATGGCGTCGGCTGCTCCCAGGCAATGGCGAAGACGTCGTGATCGGCGCCCGAAACGCGTGCGGCGGCCAAGTCCACCGTCACCGGCGTGCCGAACATCTTGCCCAGACCACGGACCAGGCCCACGACGAAGGACTCGAGCCCCTGCCGGTGCGTGAAATAGTGCAGCTTGAGCGAGCGCGAAGTGATATCGGTGCACTCGAACCGCGGTGGCTGCAGCTGGGGAAAGATCATGGCCACCCGGCTGTGGAAGTTGGGCAGGTTGAGGAGGAACTCCGGCAATGACCTCCCCGCTGCGCGCATGAGGGGGCCGTAGCCCTCCTGCGCGGTATGGAGCACCCAGTGCTCACCGAAGGCTTCAAGGATGTTCGCGGCCGGCGTGCCGAGCAACTCGCTCGCCGCGGCCACCAGCCGGTAGGTGACCTCGTCCGCATAAGGCTCGTTGCTCAGGAAGACCTCGGTGTCGACTCCGGCCTGCTCCTTGATACGCTTCCATGTCGGCGCGCCGTAGTTCCTGCAGACCATGTCTTCGACGGCCTTGTTCACCATACCGTACATTGGAACTCCGATTTTAGCGGCGCGGGGGCTCGGGAATTTGCAGGGCCCGTCGACGATCCAGCATGAGCCGAGGGTTGGCCCTGTCGGCGATTATCTCATGGGGCCATGAAGTCTTTCTCCACAACTCATGAGCGTGACGCCGCAAGACGGTGGGCTACGCCCATGGAAGCTGCTTTCTTGCGGCAACAGACGGGGTCAGAGCCCCGCGCCCGCATTCCGGAAAAGTGACTCTGGCCTCATCAACCATCACCGGCTCGAAGGCGCCATTTCCCGATCGGATAGCCGCGGCACGGGATGAAATAGAAAAAGGGGAAGCGAAACCGCAACCCCTTGTTTGATCTGGTAGGCGGTCGGGGACTCGAACCCCGGACCAACGGATTAAAAGTCCGCTGCTCTACCAACTGAGCTAACCGCCCGTGAAGCGCGACGACGTCGTGATTCGTAAAAAACCGCGAATTTTACAGATGCGCCCGCGTAGGGTCAACGAAACGAGGCGAGATGCGTGACGAGTGATCGGTGATGGGTGGCGGTTTATCAAACCAGCTCATCATGCTACGTGCGTCGCGCTGCCCTCATCCCGTATCCCTGATCCCTTGAAATCACGCCTCTTGCATCATGCGCCAGTACTGATACTTCATCGTGCCCGAAGCGCCAATCACAATGGCAAAGAACGCGAGAATCGAGCCGATCGCCAGGGTCGAGATGCCGGTGATCGCCTGGCCAACGGTGCAGCCCATGGCCAGCACGCCGCCTACGCCCATCAGCACACCGCCCAGCGCGTGGTTGCCGAAGTCCTTCCACGAAGCAAACCACTCGACACGAAATTGCCGGCTGAGGAGCGCGTACAGAAATGACCCGACGATCACGCCCGCCAGCGCGACGATTCCGACATTGATGAGCGAGAGATTGCCCGGCGCCATCAGATATCGCACGGTGTCGCCCATCGGGCTGATGAACGTGTAGGACTGCGTCTGCACTCGGCTCGGGATCACCGTCGACATCTCGGCGTACTCCTTCCACGACTGGCCGATCGAGCCGCCCGTAATCCACCATGCGGCGACGATTGCGAGTCCGATGACAGCGCCGCCAAGCATGTTGTCCCGACTGCCGCGGAAATCCTCCGACTTGAAGGCAAACGCCAGCAGCCCGACCACCACCACGCCCGCGAGCGCGACGTTGAGGCCCTTCGACATCGGCAGCCCGAACATCCCCGAGAGGACCGTCCCCACCTCCTGGTTGGCGACGCCGTACTGCTGGAGGTTGATGGTCGTTGCCGCGATCCACGGAAAGAAGCCTTTTTCGAACACCGGCGTCCACAGCATCGAGTACGCGCAAATCGCCGCGATCACGAGCGCGACCAGCGATTTGAGATTGCCGCCGCCGATGCGGACCAGCGTTTTGTTGCCGCAGCCGCTCGCCAGCGTCATCCCGATGCCGAACATCAAGCCGCCCACCAGATACCGGATCCAGGCGAAATTGGCGGTACGGTACGGCGGAAACGTCACGCCCGACAGATCGATCACGCCGGCGCCCTCCAGCGTGGCAACACCCGCCAGCGCAACCGCCATCGAAAATACCCACGCCCGCATGCGCCCCGTGTCCCCGATGTTGACCCAGTCCGAGACCGCCCCCATCGCGCAGAAGTTGGTCTTGTTCGTCACCGCGCCCAGGATTACCGCGATGACAAAGATCGCGCTCAGAACCTGGATATGAATTGTGGAATCCATAAGGCCTCCCCCATCGCTTGCCTGGCCCTAGTGTAAGGCGACCGCCGCCGCGCCTCCAAACAGCGGAATGGCGGATGGGCTTGACCCCTTGACCTGTGACCAGTGACCGGAGCTACGGCACTTTCTGATTCTTGTCAAAAATCCTGGCCGGTCTTGGCGTCATGGCAGCTCACATTCAATCCTGCTTCGCTCTGCGCCTGAGCGATTCAATTCTTGAACAGTCTGCGTGTATCTGCGTTTAT
>Ga0209536_100010963_pt1 | contig 13317 bp, 8 predicted proteins | sample DeeMarSeWOR28_12_FD_187461 | JGI IMG/M metagenome (GOLD analysis project Ga0209536, IMG submission 187461) | Marine sediment microbial communities from White Oak River estuary, North Carolina - WOR-2-8_12 (SPAdes) (version 2) | ecosystem: Environmental > Aquatic > Marine > Intertidal zone >...
ATGGCGAGGTCAGGCTTCACCCTAAAAACTTCTGAAATCCTAGTCTAGCAGGGTATAGCACAGTGGCAATTGATAAGGTCTACGCGCCTGTTATCGGCGGCGTAGTAGGCAAAGAGTCTGGCCTGCCCCTTGGGCAGACCAGGGGGAACTGCCCCCCGCCCTGCCGCGCCGTGAGTCCAAAAACTCATGGCGGACCCGTAGGCAGCCGTGGACTGCCCTGGCCAGGCGAATCGTCGTGCGGCCCGACAAGTGCCTAACGTATCGTTTTAGACAGCAAGCACGGTGTCAAAGTGCGTTTAGATCAACAACAGGGGATATTTAACAATGACGGAACCCAATGAATGACCCATTTCCGTCGTCATATTGCGCCGGGGAGGCTCGAACTAAGCCCTTCTATTATAACAAAGATGAGCAAAAAGTCAAGAAAATAATAAATAATTTTAGAAATCTCTTAGAAAGAGATCAGGTGTACTCGTCATTAATGGTCCAGAGCTGCTGTTGCCAACTCAACTGGCCACGATCCTGTGTCCAGCCTAATCCGAAGGGATTGCTCAACTTGATAGTATTAACGCAGGCTGTCCCGTTTTTAGCACACGACTTCGATCATTTCACCGGTGACTGTTCTGGCGATAGCTCGCCATCAGGGGCCGGTTGGGGCACTTCCTGTCGCCAATATTCGAGGAAAAAGGTGCCAAACACGCCCAGCATAAATCCCAGCGCGCCGGCCACGAGGGTGTTGAGCAGCCGACGAGGACTCGCAGGCTGTTGGGGCACGGCGGCGCGACTCAGCAGTTGTGCCGTGTTTCCCGCCTCGTCCTGGGCTTCTATACGCGCCTCTTGTAGCTTGTTGGACAGGGTCAGGTAGGTATTTTGGGCCACCTGGCGGTCGCGCAGCAGTTGATCCAACTCGCGTTGTCTATCGGCCAGTTCAGACTGAAGGGTTTCTACCTCGGCGGTCAAGCGGGCAATGGCCTGGTCGGTTGAGCCCTGCTTGGCCTCCAGGGCGGTGATGAGCGCGTCCAGACTGGCCTCCGCGTCCATCCCCCCCAGGTTGATTTGCACCAGGGGGTTGGTTTCCGCATCCACCAGGCCGAGTCGTAGCATATCACCCAGCAGGCCGGCCAGGATGACCGGCGACGTCGTATCATCGGCCCCCAAGGCTGCCAGGCGAGCCTCTTCCAACAATTGCCGGATTCGATCTGCCCTGATCTCGTGCTCCGTCAATAGATCGGTCTTGGCCTGCAGCCGCCGGGCAATCCCCAACTCGAGCACCGCTTCAGGATCCTCCTCATCATCAGACACACGCGCATCGGTGAAACCCAGGCCATACTGCCCTCGAAAGTCGGCTACCGCATAATCCACCTCTTCTAAAGTGGTCCTGGCCTCGGCCAACTGGGCCTCGAAGAGGGGCAGATCCTTGTTGCCGCCGTACACGTTGTTGAGTTGGTCAACGAAACTCTCGGCCCACACATTGGCTAATCTGGACGCCTGCCGGGGATCTCCAGACTGCGCTGTAAGCCTGATCAAAGTGGGATCACCGGCCGTTTCTGCGGTTAGGACCTTTCTCAGCCCGCCTGGGCTACTGTCTTGCGGCGGTAGGGGGGGATCCATGCCATCTGCCACGGACTGGAGGAGCTGGTCGCTGGTGGCTAAGATCGGGTAACCCTTTGAAAGCAAGGTCGGATCGAAGGGGACGTTCTCCACACGTGGGTCGAACTGGAACAGATAGCGGGGCTGAGTGACAACCACCATAGCCGTGGCCTCATAGGTGGGCGGCAGAAACGAACTCACCACGAAGGCGGCTAGCGCGGCTACCAGTGTCAGCCCGGCGATCCAATACCAGTCGCGAATCAGAACGTTGATGTATTCACGCAGATCTATTTCTTCTTCCATAAGGCGGTTGCTCCAAGCAGGATGTTTACCCCACGCAAAGAATATATTTTAACTCATTTCCTGAGAGAGGCAAACTTCATTCGTGTTTCTAGCGATCTGGCACTTTAAGAAGAAGAAATGAACCCAATAGAGTTCATCCGATTCTGCGTTTCGTGCGTCTGTGAAGCCTCGAGATCGCGTGAAGTTCAGGTGATGGCTCTATTGGGTTACAGTTTGCCAGTCACTTTCTTTGCCAGGAAGCACTCCAATCAATACGCGTAAGACCAAAGCCACATCCCTCAACTCCCCAAGCGTAGTCTCCTTCGACAGATTTCTCGGTGTTGAAAGTGCCATCTACATCCAGGAATGTGATGGTATCCGGTATATTCATAAAGACACTGAATTCGTTGTCAGGGATCTCTATCTCTGCTGGAGGTGTGAGATCACCAGGGACATCAATGCGGCCGCATATCGGGGTCCAGAACGAGCCCTCGAAGTCCGTTATCCGAGCTCCATCACGTTGAACTCTGAAGGAGCCCGTAAAATTACCCTGACCTTCCCAGACTCCTGGGCACGGCGTCGTGACCCTGAACCGCATCGAATCGCTCCACGGTCTCCACCTGCCGCCCACATAGGCTTTCACTCGCCACCTGTACCGCGTGTTATCCTGCAAAGTCACAGGCAGTTTTTTCTTGCAGGTACCGGTCGAGCAAACTCTGTTCCTGTATCCCCCCTTGTAGACCACTTCCGAGCCCTGCTTTAGCAGCACTCGATATCTCGTAGCTTCAGCCACAGGCTCCCATTTGTATACTGGTTCTGTGGTGCAGATTCTACCCTTGGGCAGAAGCAACGTGGGTATGCTTGAAGCGAGGGGTTCCGCTGCTGCTACATCTGGAACCTTTCCCAGATCGCCGCCGAGAAAGAAAACAAACCCAATCATGATGATAGTGGATGCCCACATCTTCTTGTTGAACATAGCAGTCCTCCTGTTGCATGCTCATAGAAAAATGGATTGGCCTGATATGGACACGATCATTCTGCTCTGTCGGGTTTAATCACCTCCCCTCGCATTCCTTGAAGGGATCTACACCAAGAGTAGATGACAATTCCCCTTACACAACCAAGCTGACGATGCCACAAAGCTGAGCCTAGGCAGCAGACAACCCATAATCCAGATAATCTATGCGCCAATACCTGAATAGATTAGTCATACCTAAACAAAGAGAAAGAAATCTGAGGAGCGCCTAAACGAAACATGACCGGTCGGACACCGGCGCATTACCAGGAGGCAGAATGGCGCACGTGGCGGCAGCCAGGAGGACAGCCAGCCGCAAAGTGCTCGGTTGCCAGACAGACTTGTAAATGCCTGGCACCTGGCGACGGCACCAATTCAGGTATGACAACCCGCCCCATTCGCGGCTGGAACTTGAGCCCCTCGCTGGATCGGTTCCTGACCCTGACGGCGCTGGAGCGAGCCTTGGTCGGCAACGTGCCGGTCATTAATCACAGCGACCGGGGCGTTCAGCTTGTGTGTCCAGCTCTCCGTGCAAATCTTATAACCGTGTAGTCCCATTGGGACATTGGGATGAGCGCCAGCGAGCGTCCAGAACCTTATGGAATCAACATGAATGTATCCACCATGGTCTCGCCTTCCAGCGTGGCCGGTGTCAGCTGGTATACCCAGTCACTGCCAAGAACGAAGTAGGAGCAGCCGGGAGCAATCATGGTGGTGGCACACACCTCAACCCCAGAAACGTTCGCCGTCTGGAACGGTTTGAGCGGAACAGCGCTGTCCGCCGGCAGCAGGCCGTTTGAAGTTAACCAGCCAGCCAGCGATCCTATCTGTCCTGCGTCATAGACGCGAATCTCAAGATCTGCCGGTTCAAGCTCGACCACGTCGCTAGAGGCTGTCACAGGGTTCATGAAGGTAAACGAGGTGGTCGGCATTGGCGTGAGCTGCGCCAGTTCCTCAGCAGGCTGGGTGCGAACTACGAAGTCGGCTGGATAACTCACGCTGAACTTATAGGTGCTGTCGGTATAGACAGCTATCGTTCCCGGCTGAAGCTCTTCACCCTGCGCTCCGGGTTCCACTTGCGACTCTCCGTTCCCCGCACCTGCGCCAGGCTCGGATTGGCCCGGAGGCTGAGCCGCCAGTTCTTCCTCAGACATTGGTGTTATGTCAACCATTACCCCTTCGCCAGTGCTGCCAGGCTCCGATTGGCCCGGAGGCTGAGCCGTCAGTTCTGCCTCAGACGTAGGTGTTGTGTCAACCAATACACCTTCGCCCTTGCTCGACTCCTGGTTTGAGGCAGTCTCTGTAGCTGACGCAGGCATTGCAGCGCCAGCTTCGCCTTCGATGACTGGCGTGCAGGCAGCCGATCCCAGTAGACTCACGCTCATAATGCATAACATGACAAGAAATCGCCCTAACAACATCGTGCATCTCCTTTCGTCATACAGGTAGAGTCGAGTATTATCTTCTGAACGTGACTCTGGCGAGAATCTGGGTTGCTGAAATGACGCTGGTGCCAGGGGTGCAAACCTGTTCAATTGCGTGCGATTTGAGCCTGTATAATCATTTTACCCTCGTACCTCAAAAAACGCCAGAGTACAGTTCTCAATATGTAGACGCTGGCACCGCGTGAAAAGTTCCCGCTCCACCCCTAGAAAAGAGAAAGGGCACGCGATCTGGCAGGGCTGCCAGGCCCTACCCGACCAGATGCTGCGATTGCTGGCTAATCAGCCCTAGCAACCGGCTGCATCACATAGTGGGACGATATTGTTGCTGTTAAAGCGTGCACCGTAGGCGTTAGCGGTGCCAATGAAAAAACCGGAGTAGACACCATCGGCCCAACCGCGCACCACCCCTGGTGCATAGCCAGTCATAAACGGCCCGCCGCTCTTGCCCCGGCTCATATCGCACCCCATGCCACGCGTGTCGCGGGCCTGCTGGAAGCTTTCGGCTGCACAAATGTGCAGGTATTTGCCGGCGTCTGGAATAAGCCGGTCGTTGTAGTCCCTGAATGGATAACCAAGGTCGTGGAGGTGCTGGACGTACGGCTCGTTCCACTGGCGGCCCATCCAGCCAACGGCTTGGTTCAGCGTTTTGCCGTCTGAGTTCGCCCTCATTTGGCAGACACCCACGTCCCACCGTGCCCAGGTGTTAATGCGATAACTGCCGCTCAAGTTGGCCCATCTAGTAAGAACAAAGCAATTTCTCGCGGCGAATGTTCCGTAGGGCGCGGAGCCATCCCGATAGGCGGGCGTGAAGACCCACCGCCTGTACCATCTGTTGTTGGTGGTATCATACAGGCAGTGGGCAGCTGTCAACACGACGTTACCGCTGATGCTGGTAGCAGAACAATAACCCGTACCGGTGGGAGTTCTGAAGCTGAGCCTTCCCACCCATTTGTATGGGTACAACTTCTGCAGTTTCCTATTTTGGGCGAAATAGCTAGTATAGACCTCACTGGTGCCGGTCGGCTCAGACAGATCCATATCGGCCACGGCCATTTCTTCGAGGGCCGCCCAATCGTCCGGATAGGCTGCCTGCGCCGCCTCATCCGCGCCTGGTGCAGCCGCACCAGGTGCGACAAATCCAGGAGGGCCGGTTGCTTCTAGATCCAGCGCAGCTGTGTCAACCTCAGCAGGGCCAGGTTCAGATGGCATCTCCAGGGGTTGCGCGGCTGCAATCGCCTCGCGAGTCCAGAAGGCCAGCGCAGCTTCCTGTTGGCGCGGAGAAACACGCTTCATCAAAACCAGTTCGGATGATGATGCACCGGGTGCTGCTGCGGTCTCAGGTTCTTGCGCCACGGCGAACGTAGGCATGGATAACAGGGCGACCAGCAGCGCAAAGGCTAAAATTGACCTCACAGTCCGTTTCATTTTCTTCCTCCTAAGGTAGGTTTGATTTTTCATAAAGTGGTTCATATACGTAGGTGGACGTTGGCCTTACCCAATAAGGCTCAGTATTTCCGGACCTTGACCCTAGAAATGTTACTTACTCCATATGCTGCCCTCCTACTATACTCTGGCGTTCTTTGAGGTACGAGGGTACAATGATTATACTGGCTCAAATCGCGCGCACTACAACCCCCCCCTTATAGCTGGATACTTTGCTAATGAGGTATGACATAGGCTTGTGGCGATTTCCTGCCCGGCCGCATTTAATTGGCTTATTTCTTTAGAAAGATGCGCGCAGGTAGTTCCAGGTATCGTGCCGGGACGGTTGTCTATTCTGGGTTATGAAGGTGTAGATGAATGGGAAGTGGAAAAAAGGCACTGCACTGAAATCGGCCATTGAACGGGTTATGGGGAGATCCCAACTGGTATCCCAAATGGAAGTGGCTCAAGACCCTACGTCCAAGGGACGTAGTCACCATGTAAACAAAAAGACTAACAACTATTCATGAGAAACTCATAAGAAAAGTATTAGAAAACTGTTTGAAGTTCTTGATGGCTCACTAGAGAATTAGCTCTCGCCAACACGGCCGACTCCGCCCCCTCGGCCTAGGCTATCCGAAGCGCATATCTCTATCATAATAAACGTAAGCACCGGCGTTTTTTGCATATCACTCGACGATTTTGGCTATGTTTGCCCTGGTACCATGCTTCATTGCTTCATTCCCACGAGTGTTTCAAGAAACTCAGCCCCCTGAACGCCGATAAGCAATGAAGCGAAGTGTTCAGGGGGCTGGAGTTTGAGCGGACGTTAGACAACTTGCGTCCGCTCTCTATGGACAAGACAAGGCAGCTGGGGGCGTGTTAGTGGGCAGCTCTTCTGCGCCGCGCCGCGAATTCCGGGGCTTCCTTGATGGCCGTGCCCAGCACACCAAAGGAGCGCCAAAAGGCGCGCAGCCCGGACCGTTTGAGCTCGGCCCCCTGCTCACCCACGACAGGGAATCCCTGCTCATCAGGCGTCAATAGTTCCCAATTACGGAACAGACGGCCCCAGTCGCTATCCAGTGCCTCGCGCATTTTCCTTTCTCCCAGGAACGGATACCAGAAGCTGTCGTGGTAGACCACCGAGGCGATATAAGACCACGGCGCCAGCACTGTCTTGAGCGACCATTCCAGGGGCTTCTTGAGGGGTCCCCAATAGATTCTGTGCTGCATTCTCGAGGCAAACGTCATTTTCTGGAACGGGCCAACGAAGCGCCAGTTGGCTTCGGCAGCTGCCTGGTCTCCGATGATTTCGATGTCACGCGGGTCGCCGCAGCCCAGGCCCAGCTCGTGTGCCAAACGAATGTACTTGATCTCCATCGGATCGAAGCCCATCATCTTAGCGGCTACCGCGTCGATGGCGACCTGGTCCGCGCTGGCCAGGATCACGTTCTTAACGTGGGGGATCATGCAGCGTGGCCCGGGGCCATCGCCGGCGAAGGTGCCATCCATCACGGCAAACACACCCCGATGGATTTTCTTTTGGATCATCAGCAGGTCCACCAGCGTTTCGTGGATGACCGAGTGTGTCCAATGCCGGCGCTCGTTCAGCAGACCGCCGAAGGCGTTCTTCATGGCCCCGGTGGTGGTAGTGAACACGTGGGTCTTCACCGTGGGCAGATGGATGATGTTTTCACCGATAAATCGCCTGGGGATATAGAAGCCATCGGGATAGACATCGTTCAGGCACAGAAAATCATCAGCCAATTCACCGACCGCGTCGCGGATATGAATCCACTCTTCGCCCTCATAGAGATGGATATTACGCAGGCCGTGCGCCTCAACCACGTCGAGTTGTTTATTCTCCCGTTCGCCCAGATGGGCATCGATGACCACGGTGCGGTTATGGCAGGCGTGGATCAGGTCAGGATCGTAACCATCCTCTTTCATAGCGCGAACGACACCCTCTAGTTGCCAGGGCAGTGTCGAGCTGCCGGGAAAGAAAAAATGCCACGAGATATTGATCTTTAAGGCTGTATCGGCGTCCTTGGCGACGACGTCCTGGTAGCCGGCCAGATTCATCAACCGGTGATAGTCAGCCAAGACCGTCCGCGGCGAGGTACCCAATACAGCGACTTTGCTAGCACTCATATCATCTCCTTGTTTCGCAGATTAGGAGTCGGGGTCCACTATAGCTCAGGGCGGGTAATTGGTCAAACGTGTGGGGGAGTGCTCTCCTGCAAGTGAGCCTGACCGCTGGGCGAGAGAACAAGCCGCCCTTTTCGATCGATCAGGTAGCCCTGGGAGATCAGGCGATCGATTTCGCCAGTCAGCTCCTGACGACCCCAGTCGGCATACAGCGTGCCGTAGAATGGGTGATCGCGATATGCGGCCACCCGCTCCGAGGGCGAGCCGGTCAGTAACTTGGCCAGCCCGCTCCGGCTGAGCAGGCCCGACAGATCGGCGACGGCAGCCAGAATAATATCTGTCGGCTCCTGCGAGGTAGGGGAAGCAGCAGCTTCCGGCTCTGACGTGGCATCAGGCGAAGAGGCGACCTGGCGCACGTCAGCCAGGTGTGCCTGAACAATGGCTAAGACAGTGTGACCATAGTGTTCCAGCTTGCCTGGACCCACGCCAGAGATGGCGCGCAGTTCTTCTGGATTGGTGGGCAGGCTCCCAGCGATGGCGCGCAGCACCCGGTCATGGAAGATTACAAAAGGAGACACTCCTTGCTCACGCGCTTGAGCGGTCCGCCACTGGCGCAACACCTCGAACAGCGCCTCATCGTATATCCGAGACTCGGCGACTACCTTGTGTCGTGGGCTAGTCTGGTCAGGGTATTCGGCGGACGGCGGCTCAGGCGTCTGTCCCAGCGCAGCAACGACGCAGCGTATCTCCTCGTACGAGATGGTATCGGGTAGACGCTCCTTGATAGGAGACAGGCGCTCTGTGCCAACTTGGTTTGCTACCGCTCGCACCTGGGCGATCACGTCGGCGTCGATGATGCTCTCCAATTCCACCTCACCCTCGCCAATGAGCCGGGCCAAGTGCCCGTAAATGGTTCTCTCACTGAGCCCGCGTGACTGGGCGATTTGGGCCGCGGTGAGCCCCTGATGATGTAGGGCCATAGTCTCGGCTACGGTCGCGGAGCGGGTGCCGCGTCCCATCCACTGCGCCACAGCCGGGTCTGGGGGGTCGGTGATGCAAACTGGCAGGGGAATAGCGGTGCGAGCTGTCAAGGCTGCGAGGCCAAGGGCAGTGAGCGTCAGCACAGGGCGTTGGGCGTCGCCAGTTAGCGCCAGGTGGCGGGTCTCCACCAGCGCGTCGATGATGGCCATGATACGTTTCTGTGCTAGATGGGTCAGCTTGCCGTGGAACTTGTGGCGATGGTAGCCCATGCGCAAGACGTCTTGTGCCCGCGAGCCCTTGAGGACCTGGGCCAGCCGCACACGCCCTACCGGCCGAGGCAGGGTGCGAGCTGTCTCCAACACGATGAGGGGAACCCAGTCCTCGGCTGATTGGGCCGGGCGCACCTCGGTCATGTCGACGCTGGCCTGGCAATTGTCGCAGCACCCATGGGACACAGGCGCCTCGCTCTCCTCAAGAGGGCTCTTGTCGCCAAAGTAGTCAAGCAAATGGCGGCGGCGGCAGCCATCGGACTCGGCGTAGGCTAGCATCTGATCCAGCAGTTGGTGGCGATGTTCGGCGCGGACGGCGATGCCCCGTGCGCGCGCCTCCAGCGCGCCCTTAGTCGGAGAAAGGACACGCCAGCGGGAGTAACCAGCCTGGTCGCCCAGGTGGAGCAGGGCGCCAGCTTGCTCCAGCTCGCTGAGGGTGATGCGCACCTTGGTCGGGTGTAAACCGGTAACGTCGGCCAACTCATCGCGGCTGACCAGAGCTTCCCCGTCTTGGGCCGCACGGTCTATCAGCCTGTGCAGGGTGCGCAGATCTTCCAGGGATGGAGTGTCTGAGTCGATAAACCAGGCCTGCAACCCGCGGTCATCAGGGGAGAAGAGCAGGGAACACAGTGCAGGCAGGCCATCACGTCCAGCGCGGCCAGCCTCCTGGTAGTAGGCTTCGATGGTAGCCGGGATGTGGTGGTGGATCACGGCCCGGATGTCGGGTTTGTCCACGCCCATACCAAAGGCATTGGTAGCAACGACGACGGGCAGCCGGTCGCTCATAAAGTCAGTCTGTACGCGATGGCGCAGGTCGGCTTCAAGGCCGGCATGATAGGCCTCGGCGTGCAGTCCAACCACGTCGCGGATGAAAGCGGCCAGTTCCTCAGCCGCACGACGGGTGCCGACGTAAATAATGACGCTGCCGCGGCCAGCCGTCCCCGCCTCGCTCCCACCTGCGGGCTCAGGGGGATCCAGGGGCAGATCCAGCAGGAGTTGGCGCATGGCCCGCGATTTTGCCTCGTCGCTGGCGGCGTAGCGCACTTCAAAGGTGAGATTGGGCCGGTTGAACCCGGTGACGATGCGCTCGGCATCGGGCGCGCCAAGGAGTTTGAGGATGTCAGATTGTACCTGGGGGGTGGCGGTCGCCGTAGTCGCCAGCAAGGGTGGACGGCCCAGTCCCTCCCAGGCGGGGCGAATCTGCAGATAGTCAGGGCGGAAGTCGTGACCCCACTGGGAGACGCAGTGCGCCTCGTCCACGGCCAGCAGGCTGACCGGTACGTTGGCCAACGCCCGGATGAATTGGTTGGAGCGCAAACGCTCGGGCGCAATGTAGACCAGCTTGACGTGTCCTTCGCGCATGGCTCGCAGGCGGCGGTTCTGCTCAACAGAAGGCAGGGTGCTATTGATGTATGTAGCCGGCAATTCGGCGTCGCGCAGGGCATCTACCTGGTCCACCATCAGAGCAATGAGCGGGGAGATGACCAAGGTAAGGCCGGGCAGCAGCAAGGCCGGGAGCTGATAGGCCAACGATTTGCCCGAGCCGGTAGGCATAACCAGCAGCGTGTGTTGGCCAGCCAGCACGCGCCGGATGGCCGTCTCCTGGCCGGGGCGGAAGGAGTCAAAGCCGAAGTGTTGATGGAGGGTAGTGAGTAGATCAGCCGAGTGCATTAGACCTTGCTTAGAAGTTGAGCAGCTCTTTCTCTTCCGCAGTTGATGAGCGTTCGACACCCGTCAAGACGTGGCAAAGCGGGGGTCGTTGAAAATGTAGCACAACAAGTCTTCATACTTCGGTGGGCGTCAGGCTACAGGCCCTCAATCTGGGCCTTGAGGCGGGCCAGCCCCGCCTGGATGCGGGTCAGTTCGTCATGAGTCTCGGTCAGTCGGTCGCGCTCGGCGCGGATGAAACGGGTATAGGGCGCGACGGCTTCATTGATGCGATGCAGGCTCCGCTCCAACTCGCGATCGAACTGGCCGGTGAGGGTAGTCATCAACTGTTCGCGCATGGCGGCGATTTTGTCGCGCAGTTCCTTCTTGGCCTCACGCCGGCGGGCGGGGATGACAAACAGCCCCAATACAGCCACGGCCCCAGCGGTCAGAAGTCCGGTCACATCGGCCAGGGTGGTGGTCGCCAGGATGGTAACAATAGTCCCCAGGCCAATGGCGCTGATTTCGACCAGGGCGGTGCCCGCGACAGCCATCTGCACCGACTCGGCCAGCCGATCCGCCTCAGTCTCCCTGTCGTAGCTCTCAACGGCACGGTTCGCAGCGCGTCCCACGGTATCCAGCAGACGCGCGCGGTCGTATTCAAAACTCCCCCCTACCTGGCCGACAATGCGCTCAGCGTGCGCAGCCCGGCGGCGGGCGAGGTGATCCATCACTGCCTGCCACTGGCGCAGGTCACTGGCGACCATCCAATCGATAATCTCGTTCACACGCTGCTCGATGACCTGGGGGGCATCAGCAATCACTTTGCGCTCGAAGTCAGCCTTGAGCTTGGACTTGTTGACCAGGTCAAGGATGCGCACCAGTCGCATCGTCTCATCAAAGAACTCCATGCCCCGGCTCTCAAACTCGTGCAACACATTCTCCACGTCGGCCAGGCGAAAGTTAAATTCACGCGTCATATCCTCTTTGTAGACGGCCAGTTGTCCCTCAATGTCTTCGATGGTGGCGAAGTCGTCCTTCAGCAGGGCCAGCCGATCATCAATGGCCGTGAGGTATGTGTCTGCCAGGTGTGACCCTACACCTAAAGGGTTGAGCAGCTTGAGGCGGATGCGCTCCTTTTCGTCCAAGGTGGCGACTATGTAGCGCTCCAGCGCTTCGAAGCGGCTGGCGACCAGCAGATTGCGGCCGTTGTTACCCACCTTGGCGCGGAGCGCTTGGCGGGCTGAGACCGGGAAAATGTCGGGGGTGAAGCCGAGCAAGGTGCGCGCATTGTCGGCGATGAAGGACTCGATACGTGCGACGTCCTCAGGCGTCTCCAGGATATCGATCTTGTTGACGATGACGACGACCTTTTTGCCCCAGTCGCGGATGCGCTGCAGAAAGGCGCGCTCACTCTCGGTGAAGGGGCGGTCGGCAGAGGTAACGAAGAGTACCATGTCGGAGCGGGGAACAAACTCCTGGGTGATGGCTTCGTGTTGCCGATGGATGGCGTTGGTACCTGGTGTATCGACGATGTTGATCTCGCGCAACAAGTCCACAGGGGCAGTAATGACGTCCACAGACGCTTCAGCCACGACACGCTCCGTGATGGCGCCGTGCTTGAGCAGGTGGATGCGCGTGGTGGTGGGCGTGACCCCTTCCTCCAGCACCGGCCCTCCCAGCAGCGCGTTGATGAAGGCGCTCTTGCCGGAGTTGAACTCGCCGACGACAACCAGCAGGAAAAGCTCATCAAGCTGGTGAATGGAGCGGTTAAGGGTGGCCTGATCTTCGTCCGTCACGTCGAAGCGGGCCAGGGCGACACGTAGATCAGCCAGCCAGCGCCGCTCGTCGGTCAAGAGCTCTTCTTGTCGCTTGGTGAGAATGCGTCGGAGCATTGGGTTTCCCTGCCTTTTGTTGCGCACCGACAGCGCACTCAGAAAACTGGATGCTGCTTTTTGTAGGACGGCATAGGGATGCCGTCCTACAAAAAATGCCGCGCCCTATCAGGGTTGCGGTTCTACAAGAGGCCAGACAACCGGCTCAATACACGGCATCTGGAAAGGTACACATTCCAGCGTGATGACCTACTCGTTTGAACATCCTCACCTCCAGCGCCGGCCACGGCTCCCCAAGAACGCCATCGTGGATTGCCCAGCTCCGACCACGCACGGTGGCCCCCATCTCGGCCTGCCGAAATGGGGTAGATCCGTCCAGCCTCTGAAAGAGTTCACCACCCGGCTGGAATTCGCCGTGAATCCATTCCATCTTGGGCCGGCCTCGGATGTAGGTGAATCCCTGCCACTCCAAGAAGATGGCATTGTGATAGCCTAGCGGATTGGCCAGGTAAGCCTCGTGTCCCAGACCAGCGGCGAAATCCTCCACCAATGGTAGCTGACGGCTCATCTGGCGCAGGCCACGCCGGACCTGACCAGGGGTGAGGCCGGCTTTCATGGCTCGCTCTTCTTCCTCCAGGTTACGGCGCATCAGTCCGAATTTGGTCGGCTCGCCAGCCCAATCC
>Ga0209536_100010964_pt1 | contig 13316 bp, 5 predicted proteins | sample DeeMarSeWOR28_12_FD_187461 | JGI IMG/M metagenome (GOLD analysis project Ga0209536, IMG submission 187461) | Marine sediment microbial communities from White Oak River estuary, North Carolina - WOR-2-8_12 (SPAdes) (version 2) | ecosystem: Environmental > Aquatic > Marine > Intertidal zone >...
TCGATCCCGAAAAGTTCGTACATCAACGCCAGTCGCCAGGTAGTAACCGCCTGGGATTCAATACGCAGGTCGTAATCACCGGCATCATGCCAGCCACCCCGGTCAATTTCGGGAACATGCTGGGGGTGTACGAAGTTCGTAAAAGATTCGGGCCCCTGGCTGTACCCATCAAAATGCTCATGGTTAAGAGGCGCCATCAGGGCATCGTCAAGGTGGCACCAGTCGTGCCATACACGGGAACCCTGTTCTACCCGGACATGACACATCTGCACAGGAAGAAAATATTCCAGGGTTGGTTGCCATACATGCCGTTCGTATACATCCGTACCGATTTTGAAAATATTGGAAGCAGTCTCCCCGTATTTTATGCGGTACATTCCGGGTTCTTTCAGGGAAGTGAAATCACTGACTGCATAATTATAACGCAGAAATTTTCCCCATAGGGGAGGTGTTTCCGAAAATACGGCCGTTTCAGCACCATCCGGTTTAATCTGAACAATGGTCAGCATTCCGGTACGGTCCGTCCTGCTATCCAGTTCGATCACAGCTTTTTTAGGTTCATCCGGCAGATAACCCACTTGACTGATGTGAATGACGGGTTCGTAGACATAGTTTTCGGCCGGAAAGATTTCCACTTCCCATTCGACGGCCCCGGCAGTGGTATTTTCAGGCACCGCACTCCGGACTATGAACCAGCCACTTTTTGATCGCATCCGGCCATCGGACAACTGCAGGTCGCCCCCTTGTATTGCGCGGATTGTCAATCGTTGTGTTTCTGTTTCAGGAGCAATCGTGAGCACTTTGCCTGTAGCATAGGGTACGATCTCATTGTTTTCGATAGGCCCGTAAGAGTCGGTAGGAAAAATCCCCACCTGGCCGTCCAGGTTCCAACTTTTACCAAATAATAAGGCCGGGAACAGTTCTATCTGGAACCAGGCATTACCGGCATATTCTTCGGGTACCGGTTGGTCAAGATTCAGAATAAAATTAGCTTTGGAGCCTTCCACGCTCACCTGTACATCATAGGTAAAAGGGATCGAAGACAAGCTTAACTTGCGTTGTATGGTACCGGCAACCGAATCGATCAGTTTATCGCCGATCTCCGGACGTCCCTGGAGTCGGAGGTCCCCGTTGGCCGCTACCCGCTGGCCATTTTGAATGATGGTCAATCCACTTTGGTGACCCGACGGATAATAATCATCATATACCATTATGTTCACTCCGGGCATCTCAAAATATCCCAGGTCATTGATGGTCAGGGCAGGGGTCCGATTATCCACGTTGCATCCTGAAGAAAGTAAAAAAGAAGCCAGTAAAATGGGGAATCCTAATTGAATTCGTATGGAGAGGATCGTTTTCATTATATTAAAAAAATATTTATGTGAAAAATTAAGCCTCCCAGTCCGGATGGCTTGACATGATCGTTCAAGATATGCATAAGTATAGAAATTATCAAAAGAAGAGCGGAAAATCACCAGACTTGTCGAATTCCATGCGCAGGGTTTTAACGTTCGCATATAATCTGAAATTTAGCATTTAAGCAGGTGTTTTTCATGGAGAGTGGTGGAGGCAGGCAAAATTTTTCCCCTCGACCGCGGAGGTCATTCCCTGGCCTGATATTGACTGATCGACCAGGAATTGAATATCAATCTACAGAAGTCATTATCAATTTGTTACCGGACAAACGCTTGCCGGATTTTTTAAATGAATAGTTTTACTGCAGATATGGATAAATTCACTGCATCATTCTTTAATAAACAATCCGAAATCAATTTTTTTCGTCTGTAACAAAAACAGAATGTGATTTCCGGAAACATTTTTTAACTAATTGTCGAATAATGATCTTTAAAGATTGATGCCATGGATAGAAACTTCCAATTTTGTGCCTTGTTTTCTTTAATGATATTCGCAATTTCCGGATGTAATCAGGAAGAAGTTACACCTGGACGGCGATTTACGAATCTTGAAGAGGAAGTAGATTTTATTGCGGACCAATATCTAAAAGTAGGCCTGATGATCGGGATCATCGATAATCAGCAAGTGAAACATGTGTTATCATACGGATCAAAATCACTGGATACTGAAGAACCTCCCGATGCGAACACCGTATTTGATATTGGTTCCACGACGAAAACCTTCACTGCCACCCTGCTGGTCGACAGGTATCTGACTGGAAATTTCACCGATGATACGGTAAGTCATTATCTTCCATCGGATCAGGTTACGTTACCTGCCTGGAATGGTGAAGAAATTACATTCATAGAGGTAGCTACGCATACATCAGGGCTACCCAGAACCCCGCATGAGTATGGTTCTACTTTCCCGAGACCTCCTGGTTTTGATGAAAGGAATCCATACAGTCTTTATACAACCGAAGATGTTTATGAGTACCTGACCCATTATTGCCAGCTTAAATTCAAGCCGGGTACGTGGTGGGCATATTCAAATACAGGTTATGGATTGTTGGGGCATATCATTGGGCTGGTCGATAATTCCTCGTATGAAACTGTTTTATCCAGGGATATTTTTCAGGCGCTTGGCATGACCAATAGTTCATTATTTCTTACGGAAGATCAAATTAAAAATTTTGCTCAGGGGTATGATACCCATTTAAATGAAACTCCTTTCTATACGGCCAATGACATCTTTCAAGGGGCTGGATTTATTAAATCTTCCCTGAAAGACCTGTTTATATACCTGGAAGCCAATATGGGCCTCCAAAATACCTCTTTACGGAATGCCATGGATCTGGCTCATGAACCACAGATGCATCAGGGATCCATGGGGGACCAGGGTCTTGCCTGGTACATTCTGGAACTGGACGACGGGCAAACGGTTATTTACTCAGGGGGAGATACGAATGGTCATTCGACCTATCTCGGTTTTAATAAATCCAATTCGACGGGAGTGATCATATTATCAAATTATGCGATGCATGGTTCACAATTGACCATGGGCGCTGAAGTTATGCAGGCAATCATACAATATTAACCTGCATAAAGGACAGGAACGATTTACGCGTTATTTTTTCCGGGATCAATATCAAATCATTTCCAATCCAGGAAACCCTGATGTAGAATCCACGGAAGGGGAAATAATAGCTATTTTATTTCAATTGAAGCGAGAGACCTGACAGCAGAAACATTTATCTTCGTGTTCCGGAGGAATGCATCCATTTTTTTAAAAAAAATGATAAATATCTGCGCACACTGGATTTTGCGCTTGGGTGGGACTCTAATTGTAATAACAAAAATTAGGTTCCAACTGATCCGGAAAGGTCTCATTGTCCTTATGAGAATCATTAAATCCCCACAGTGTATGACCAAACAAACTGAATTAGTTGACCGCGGCAGTGTCTTTCAGGTCCATGGTTGTGAGAATCATAATATGTTGAATTATCGCATCAGACGATATGCTGTTATACCCTGCTGATTGATGCCAAATAAAAGCGTATCACCTATCCTTGCCGTACTCCGTACATCCCCTTTTAATGTAAGGCCGGAATGGTACTGCGGTATTGTTTTAAATCCACCCGTACCGTCTCCCTCCAGCAATAAGCCATAATTGGCATCGTATTTTCCGAAACGGATTCTAGCCTGGTTGATATTTCCGCATAAGAGCAGGTCTTTATTCCCGTCCTTGTTATAATCAAGGGAAGTAATTGTGTAAATGGGGGCATATTGTGCTTCAATAGGGAGTCGTTTTTGAATGAATTTTCCATTCGTTGTACTTTCAAAATAGGATGTAGCTGCATGATTAGCCCGGAGGTGACCGGCACCCGCTATTTCCTGATCTGTAAATATATCCCGGATAGTCGCTTCGGCATAACTTTCAAAAGTAGGGAACCGACTCTCCATCATCCTGATCTGGGTAATCAGTTCCTTTCTTGTTACATAAGGGTAACTTTTGCCTTGCAGGTAAAAACAAATGATCGGATCCATGGATCCATTGTTATCGAAATCCTTAAAATAGAGGTCTGCCGGTTCATTTTCAGTAGCCTTCATTTGCGAATTCAATCCTAAATTGCCCAATATCAGATCTGCCTTTCCATCCTTGTTAAAATCGTCAATATGAACGCTATTCCAGAAGCCGCTGAATTCCCTGCTAAAGAATTCATTCGTGCGGTCGGAAAGTTTGCCTGCAGCTTTTCCGAATACCCTAACAGGCATCCATTGCCCGACAAGGATCAGTTCCTTTGAGCCATCATTGTCCAGGTCGTGCCAGGTTGCATCGGAAACCATTCCGATTTTTAATAGGTCTTTCCCATAATCCCCGTTGGCCATGCTGAAGTTGCCCTTTCCATCATTGAGCAATACTGTACTGGTCGGTATTTCGGGATAACGACCCGGTATAACGAATCCTCCTATGAATAGATCCGGGAAACCATCTTCGTTGATATCATTTACTGCCACACATCCGCTGCTCACCTTCATTTCAGGCAGGGCGCGAGCATTTCTAAAGAAACCACCTTTTCCATCATTCATGTACAGCCTGTCCTGTAAAAGTGGATCCCCGGGCAAATAATTATGATATCCTCCTGAACATACATACAGATCCGGGTATCCATCGCTGTTTGCATCAAAAAAGACGGCATCCACGTCATCACAGCCTTTATCCGCATCAAAATTTTTAGTCACTGATTTTATAAATCCGGATCGGGTCTGTCGGAACAAAACACCGGATTGTCCTGCACCCCCTCCCACATAGATATCCTCCATCCGGTCACCATCGATATCGGCAGTGGCCATACAGGGACCCTCGAAGGATTTGGCATTCAGCATCAAGGGTTGACGCCTGAAATCATTGAGTTCAAGCTTTATATGATCAAATCCAACAGGAGATGAAATTTCCGAAAAGACCGGCCGGAATGGAGCCGGACCAGGCTGTTTCTCCCGCGCATCCCGCTCGATAAAATCCAGGGTTTGATTGGATGAAATGTCCTTCCGGGTTTCAGAAAGCCCTCCCGGCCAGATCACCGTAACGGAATCAATCTTCATGGTTTTACCCAGCCCGAAATGCAATAAGGATGAAACACTCGACTGATAACCCCGGGCGGGTTGCTGTTCCAGTAATTGCCGCTGATCCCCGGCAAAGAGGAATACTTTTGTGCCATGGCCCCCGGTGTTTTTCCGGTCACCAGTCAACCGGACTTTCAGGAAATTATTTCCATTCAGTTCAATCGCTTTATTTTCATAAATGAATGCCGGTTTATTGATGTTATTCGTTACGATGTCCAGATCACCGTCATTGTCCAGGTCCACATAGATAGCGCCATTACTATAGGAACCCTCGGTTAATCCCCATTCCGGATTAATACGGCTGAAGGTACCGTTCCCATTATTCTTGTAAATATAATTGTATAATTCCGTTTCCGGCATCTGATTCACCAGATCAAGCACATCCGTTCGTTTCATTTGTTTATTCTGCATGACAAAAATGTCCATGCTCCTTAAGAAGTCCATATTGGTGTAATCTCTCATATAGCCGTTCGTGATCAAGAGATCTTTCCATCCATCGTTGTCGAAATCGGCGAAAAGAGGAGTCCAGCTCCAATCGGTAGATGCTATGCCGGCGATCTGCCCCACCTCGCTGAAGGTATTGTTGCCATTATTAAGGTGCAGCATGCTTCGTAGATATTGGAAATAAAAACCAAGCCGGATGTTCAATTCGAAAAAATCATAATCGTTGGGCGCGAGGAGCAGTTTCTGTCGCCTATTGTCTTCCGGCAGCATATCCAGCGAGAAAATATCCGTAAAGCCATCGTTATTTACATCTGCGACGTAGTTTCCCATGGAGGCATAGCTCGTATGACCCAGCATTTCCTGAAGCCTGTCCGTAAAGGTCCCGTCCCCGTTATTGATGTATAAGTAATCGGGCAGGGAAAAATCGTTACAGATGTAAATATCGGTCCAGCCGTCCATGTTGATATCGGCAACGCCGGCTCCCAATCCGTAGGTGATGGGAGAACTGATGAAGCCTGCTGAAATGGTGACATCCGTAAAAAAACCACCCTCGTTTCTCAGAAGACGCACGCCATGGACCGGATCATCGATTGCCAATACTTTTTCAGTATCTTCCTCATTCAATTTTGGTAAAGAATCGGGGTGATGATTCAGGATAAAAAGGTCCAGGTCCCCGTCGTGATCATAATCAAAGAAGACGGCATGGGTCGTATTGGTCGGGAATTCCAGGCCGTATTGCCGGGTCTGATCTATGAATCTCGGGATCCCGTCCTGTGCAGTTCCCTGATTGATAAAAAGTTGGTTGATTAATTTCTGCGGAGTCATTTTGCCGGAATAACAAACATAAAGGTCTAATAATCCATCTCCATTTACGTCGGCCAGGGTTACGCCTGTCTTCCAGGGACCGGGCCGCCCGGTGATTCCTGCAATCTGGCCTACTTCTCTGAATTCGAGATCCCCTGAATTCAAATAGAGTGCATTATTCTCCATGTTGCTGGTAAAAACCAGGTCCTCCAGTCCATCCTTATTGAAATCTCCCGCCGCCACCCCGGCTCCATTATAGAAATATTCGTACATCAATACATTGGTATTCAACCCTTCTACGATCTTATTGGTGAAAGTAACATGGGTTTGTTCGGGAGCTAATAATTCAAACAGGGTAGGAGGTTGAGAAGTGATAGACCGCTCCTCTCTCTTCAGATTGCAGTTTTGCAGTAATGAACCTGAAACCAAGAGGATTACAATTAAAAAACTCTTCCAGATCATTTATCTCCGGTTAACCTAATTCGGATGCTAAGATATACAACATTTGAAAAACGATGCATTTTTATTCTGTTCCTGCAGATAACTGATCCCGACCCGCCCTATTTCCATAATAAAAACGGATAGGGTATTGGGAGAATAACAATCCGGTTATAAATATGCGATCCGTGACATTTTTTTCCGGGTATATATCTTTGACAGCGAATGGGAGGTCTATAAAAAGAAAATCTATTCCCGGAAATACAGGAATAGATTTTCCTTCAACAATTTTACAATCAATTCTATTGTGTTTCGTAACCCGGATTCTGGATTAAAAGTTCATTCCGGTTCATTTCATCCCGGGCGATTGGCCGGAAGTACATTCGATCAACCCAGTTCCGGATCTCATTTTCCGTATTATCCACCACGGTGTAGGCGTAATCGTACACTGTTTTATCATACCGGTAGGGTACATGTGGCGACTGACCCGGTTTCAGGGTAGCCTGGACATTAATTGCTTTTATTCCCCTTCCCAGGGTATTCTCGGCAATCATCCATCTGCGCGCATCAAAATACCGGTGCTCCTCATAGGCCAATTCAATCCTGCGTTCGTTAATTAAGCGATTTTTCAAATCTTCGCCCGAATCATTAATTGCAGGCATCCCCACCCGGAAACGGATCCTGTTGATCCATAGCCTGGCCTCATTTTCATCACCCGTCTCTATGCAAGCTTCGGCATAAATCAACGCGATTTCGGTAGTCCGGATGAAAGGCCAGGGAACTACCTGAGCGTTTGATTGATCATCGGGTAAGGCGGGATCAGGATCAATGAACTTCCTGGTGTAATAATGAGTACGGCTTCCATTCCAGTTTTCAATTGGTGACTCTCTTGTGTCGATCCCGTTGATTATGCCGCCGGCACCGTCATCATAATAGCCCGTCTGCACCTGATCGGCCGGATCCACGGCGGTAACGTCGGAAGGTCTGGGTTTCCAGTCGGCCCCATCATACATTACCGAAGCATAGAACCTCGGATCCCTGCTCGAATAGGGATCGGAAGCATGGGTCGGATTGTTCCAGTCAAATCTCGAACCGTCCATCATTTCATAATCATCCACCATTTGTTGTATTGGTGTATTACCAGCCCAGTTGTGATATCCGTTAGGTCCGTTGTTTATACCGTAGTGAATACCTCCCAAAGGCCAGCCGTCTTCCACGGTATATAGGGGAGTATGCGTACGTTGGAACAGCAATTCAACCGAAGCGGCAGCGTCCCCGACACTGCTTCCGCCTCCCATCGATAAGGATATATAATTGGCCTTCCCCTCTTCAGGAGATACGGGAGCGGTTAAATTCAATTTATATCCGGGTGTAATGTCCAGGACCGCCTTGGCAGCTGCTTTCGCGGCCTGCCATCGTCCATTCTGATCGCCAGACGGATAAGCCAATAATTCAAGATTGGAATAAGAACCAAGCAGACTGGAATTCGAAGAGGCGGTGGGACCATGGTGCAGATCGCTTGCCGAATAGAGCAGAACCCTTGCTTTAAGGCCCATCGCACTGAGTTTCGATGCCCGTCCGGCTGTTTCCGGTTTTCCGTCCAGCAGGGAAATTGCCTGATCAAGATCGCCCACGATAAAATTCACACATTCTTCAAAAGTGTTTCTGGCGATCGCATAATCTTCACCTAATCCGTAAGGTCTGTCAATTATCGGAACACCGCCATAGAATCGTAACAATTGGTGATAGTAGTAGGCACGTAGAAAGTAAGCTTCGCCCATTAGACGGTCCCGTAAATCGTCATCATCAAAAGTAGAAGTGGGCAGTTCCTGAATGGCTACATTAGCCTGTCTGATCGCGAGATACATCTGGTTCCAGTCCCATGTATCACTCATATTTCCCAGATTTGAGGGATTTGCAGTACCTCCATTCCAGATATCCAACCCGCGACCTGCATGGGTAAACATGGCTTCATCGGTATAAGAAGCGAGTGCCTCTTCTTCAAATCCCGCATAGCCCAGATAGGAATATACGTTGTATATGAATGCAGTGGAAAGCGCTCCGTCTGCCCAGGTGGCCGTACTTGCAATTTTATCCTTTGGTTCAGTATCCAGGAAATCAGTGCTGCATGAGAGATAAAATATCATCGATATCAAGACGATTCCTGTTAATATTAATGTTCTTTTCATCATCATATGCATTTAAAATGTTACACTTAATCCCGTATTGATCACTCTCGACTGTGGATAATAGTTTCCAGCCGCGTCATTTGATTCCGGATCATATATTTTGTTCTTATCAAAGGTGACAAGGTTCAGGGCATTTATATAAACCCGAACCCTTCGGACCACCTGTTGATTTCCCATGGGGATATTGTATCCCAGTTCAATGTTCTTCAACCGGACATAATCCTTGCTGAACATATAATAGTTATTTCTGAAGGTTCCGGAAGTATAATAACGGTCGGATCTGCTTGCCAACCGCGGGTGTTCGCTGTTCGGATTGTCGATCGACCACCGGTTATCATGGCTCCATTTCAGGTAATTCCCGATATCTCCGGATTCCGTATAAATATAAAATTTAGCCCCGGTTGCTCCCTGGAATAACAATGAAAAATCGAATCCCCGCCATTGGAGATTAAATGTTGCACCAAAATTGAAAGTGGGTTCATTGTTATAATCCATTCGCACACGATCGTCTGCGTCAATCACCCCATTCCCATCCACATCTTTGAATTTCATATCGCCAGGTAATAACTGGGAAACCACATTGCTGTAATCCAGGACGTTGGAAGCGATTTCCTCCTGGCTAAGGAATACCCCATCGTATTGATACAATAAGTAGTCGTCGTAAGCATCAATTGGTTTTCCTTCCATTTTCTGATATTCCGGGATCCCGGGAACCTCGTCCATAAATATCACCTTGTTTTTGGCATATCCACCATTAATCCCGGCATTCCAGATTACTTCGCCTATGCTGTGATTGTACAGAAAATCAAATTCAAATCCCTGATTTTCCATTTCCCCACCGTTTACAGGCGGTAGTAAGTTTGAGATTCCAGAAGATGCCGGAGTGGATCCGGTTTCATAAATCAGCATGTTGTCGCGTACGTTTTTGAAATATTCGAGGGTAACATCTATTTTACCCCCGAACAGGGTAGCGTCCAGGCCTAAATTGTAGTTTTTCTGTCGTTCCCATGTAAAATTAGGGTTGGCCAGAACCGTTTCTACCAAGGTGGTTTCCACCACTCCGTTTATAGGATATTCCCCAAAATCATAGGTAGACAAGAACGCATATTCCTGCAATTGAAGGTCCCCGTTGTTGTCACGAATAGCCACCACGTCATTACCCATCTGCCCGTAGGATCCTCTTATTTTCAAATAATCAATACCGCTTACATTAAACCAGTTTTCATTGGTAATGTTCCAACCAAGCAATAATCCAGGGAAAAATCCAAATCTCTGGTCCTTTGGAAAGATATAAGAACCATCGTATCTCCAGATAAATTCAGCCAGGTACTTCTGACGGTAATTGTACTGGACTCTGCCGTAATATCCCAGTCGTGCCCGGTTATAGGCGCTTCCATCCGTATTCTGTTGGAGAGATCCTCCCGCAAACAACTGATCCACTGCAGCAGAAATATAATTTCTCCTGAAGGCAAGGAAATCATTGCCTCTGAATTCTTCTTTGGTCACACCGGCCAGGATATTCACGTTATGATTCAGCGCAAAGGTCCGGTCGTAATTCAATATGGCGGTTAAATTCGTATTCAGTATATGCCGGTATTGTTCCTGCAACCGCGGATCTTTAAAATTCGATCGAACGGCGGGTACCAGCAGCGGAGTTACACCATCCTCTTCATAGGAAATACGATCCCAATAGTATAATTCCCACGGTGTTTGCCACCTTTTCGTATATCTGCTATGATAATCCACCGCCCCACTCAATGTGAGCTTTAATCCTTCGACCCATGGTTGAGAAATGATCAACGCCCCGTTCGTTTGCAGATAATCGGTCGGATCCTTTTCATAACCCGTTGCATTCGTGGTAACAACATAAGGATTTTGACCGTTTTCAATATCCGGGCCCGGTTTGCCATTGGGCCATACTTCAGGTTCTACCGGCCGTCCGCGCATCAGCATTCTGAAGATTGCCCCCCGGCTTTCCGTGGGGAAATTTCTGTCCTCGCGCCGGCCCATTACGCCTAAATTCACTTTAAAATAGTCACTGATATCTGCATCCAGATTTATTCTCGCGTTGTATTGCTTGTAAAATGTGGCTGAATTCTTATAAATGGCATCCTGAAAAATGTATCCCAACGATGCAAAATATTTTACCTTGGGCGCTCCTCCGGATAAAGTGAAATTATACCTGTTTTGAGGAGTCCAGGTTCTAAAGGCATCTCCAAACCAATCCGTATCCGGATATCCCCATGGATCCACGCCGCTTTCATGTTTTGCTATGTCATCCGGATGATAATTGGCGCTCAAAGCAGATACCCCGGGAGTTGGGGATACATAAACTCCCGTAGAGGAAATACTCTCCCAGGCCGTTTCCCATTCATTTACCGGAATGGTCTGGTAGATAGGGAGTTCATTCATAATCCTTGCATATTCTCCCGCATTCGACATTTCAGGATACCTGACGGGTTGGGCCCAGCCAAAATTCATATCAAAATTAACGGTTGGTTTACCGGTTGCGCCTCTTTTTGTGGTGACGATGATGGCTCCATTCGCTGCCCTGGCTCCGTAAATGGCTGCAGATGCATCCTTCAAAACAGAAATGGACTCTATGTCTTGTGGGCTTAGTCTTCCAAAACCCCCATCTCTGTCCGGAATACCATCAATCACGATCAGTGGTTCGGAGTTTCCTAAGGTATTTGTCCCCCGGATCTTTATTTCGGAGCCATCGTACCCGGGTTCCCCGCCGGTCTGAATCGCAACAACCCCCGGCATACGACCCGCAATGGAATTGGTGATATCCACTGCCGGTGATTTTATCAACTCCTCGCCTTCCACATCTACCACGGATCCCGTGACGGATACTTTTTCCTGGGTTCCATATCCCACCACAACGATTTCAGAAAGGGAAGTGATCTCAGGCTCCATCACGACATCGATCGTAGAATTATTCCCAACCGGGATTTCCTGAGTTTTAAATCCAACTGAACTGAAAATCAGGATGGATTCCCTGCTGGGAACTTCCAACGTATATTTGCCATCAAGATCAGATATCGTACCACTCGTGGTTCCTTTGATGATGATGTTGGTGCCCGGCAATCCGGAATTGTCTTCCCCGGAGGTTACCGTACCTGAAATCACAACAGCTTGCGCCAAACTATCCGCTGCTAAAAAAATATTTAGTAATAAGCACATCACAAAAAATTCTTTGACCGGATACTTTGAAAAGCTGATAAAATTAAAAAGTAATTTTAACTTCATAATATTCAGTGTTATAATTGGACATGTATTAGTTTTATGTCTCATTGTTGATTTAGCCATGGACAGGGGTGGTCATTAAAAACTTCTTTTATCCAAGATTCAACATAAAAATTATTCCATAAGCGTATCGGATTAAGATTTGACCTACTTTTTTCTTCGAATAATTCATTAAAGACGCTTACAATTTAAAAATATCGGATTGTCTCCGGAAACTGTAATTCAAAAAAAGGGAGCATGGCAATTTCTCATTACAAGTTAATTTTTTAAGATTAAAATGGCAATATCTATTTCAATATTTTTAATTACAATATGAAAATGAAATGTAAAATCATCGATTAAGTAATTAATTCTCAATTAAAATGTGGATTTATCACGGTTTTAATAAGGAATTAATTGCCTGACAGGTACTTGTCATGGATTCGATCCGGGGACCAGCGAAATACATTTTAATTTAAGGGATTTTTAAATCCAATTAATTGGATTAAATCGTTGTTTTTGGCAGCTAGAAGCAGGGGCCTATCATGTGCCATTACCATCCTTAAAGCCCTGACATCTCCTTCCAGGTACAGTCCGCTCTTTGAGAATGAAGTACTTTTAAAGTTTCCTTTTCCATCGCCCTTCATCCAGACACCAATGCCTGCATCCAACCGGATCGTCTCGGCTTCCGTATTATATAGATTCCCTGCGAGGATCAGATCAAAATTTCCATCCCGATCAACATCCCGGATTAAGCTGGAATTGACGGTTGAAATTTGTGCGTAGTTATCAAATGCTTTAAAAAGGAAGGTCCCGTTTCCTTTATTTTCCAGGTATCCGGATTCCATCCGGTAAATTTTTCTGTTTTCTGCCTTCTCCAGCAATTCAGCTCCATAGATATCAATCAGGGTGAATACTGCATAGGCATCGTGGGATGGTATTTTTCTTTTTAAGAATGGATGTTGGGTGACCGTTTTTGTTTTGTCCGCGGTAGGGTAAATTTTACCATCCTGATGGTATCCGATTACAAAATCAAATCGATCATTACCATCAAAATCACCGATAAATAATTCCAAAGGTTCTTCCTGCGATGCCCGGAACTTATAGTTTAATCCCATATTGCCCAGGATATAATCCTCATCTCCGTCATTGTCCAGGTCATGCGCATCGATGCTCCACCACCATCCCGCGGTAT
>Ga0209536_100010966_pt1 | contig 13316 bp, 14 predicted proteins | sample DeeMarSeWOR28_12_FD_187461 | JGI IMG/M metagenome (GOLD analysis project Ga0209536, IMG submission 187461) | Marine sediment microbial communities from White Oak River estuary, North Carolina - WOR-2-8_12 (SPAdes) (version 2) | ecosystem: Environmental > Aquatic > Marine > Intertidal zone >...
TACCGAGCCTGGGCTCGCTGAAAAGGAAAGCGTTGGAACCGGTGTGGCCACAGTCACCTTGACCGTCTTGTTAACCGCTCCGAACGCTCCGCTACAGGTCAAGTCAAATTGACTGTCAGCGGCGATGGCGTTGATCGTCTCGGATCCAGCCGTCACCTTGTTTCCGGACCAATCACCCGATGCGGTGCAGCTTGTTACATGGGTACCCGCCCAGCTTAGCGTGGTCGAGCCATTAGTAGTTAGCGAGCCTGGGTTCGCCGTAAAGGAAAGCGTAGGAACCGGTTCGGCCACCGTCACGTTGACCGTCTCGCTAACCGATCCGCTCGTTCCGCTACAGGTCAAGGTAAATGTACTGTCGGCGATTAGTGCGCCGGTAGTCTGTGTGCCCGAGGTAGCCAGGCTGCCTGACCAGTCACCCGAGGCGCTGCAGCCGCTGGTGTTGCCACTGTCCCAGCTCAAGGTGGTAGAAGCGCCGTAGGGCAGGCTCAACGAATTCGCCGTCAGGCTAACCCAGGGCGCGGACGGGGCCACAATGCTAACGCTGACCGAATCCTCTACGCTTCCACCTTTTCCGCTGCATGTCAGGATGAACGTGGAATTTGCGGTTAAACCGCTTATGCTCTCTGTCCCCGATGTGGCTCTGGTTCCGACCCATCCACCTGACGCTTCACAATCGCCGGCGCGTTGGCTACTCCAGCTAATTGTGGTCGAGCCGTTCAAGGGTACCGTGGTCGAGCTCGCCGACACGGATAGTGCGGGTTGCTTCGGACCTTTAACCGAAACCTCTACCGTGTCTTTAATCCTTCTGCCTTTGTACGCTATTGGGAGGGAACTCCCGGAGTTCGCGCCATCGTCGATTTCGGTACAGGCCAGTTCAAAAGTACTGTCTGCCACAAGTGAATGAATTGTTTCAGCACCCGACGTTTTCTTGTCGCCTGACCAGTCGCCCAGCGCAACACAGTCCTGTACCCGGTTGGTTGTCCAGCTCAAGATAACATTGCCATCGTAGTCCACGGATGTGGCGTAGCTGGTAAGCTCCACTCGAGCGGCGCCAGAGCTGGTGGTAGTAGACGCCGTTGTTGAATCTTCACTGGCGCTTGGTACCCCACAGCCGGTTAAAAGTAAAATAATTCCGATACAGATTAATCCCTGGTGAATTCTGAGCTTCATCATTTCAACTTCCTCGCAATCCATGTAAGGCTTTTCAGCCGAAGGCTATGCGCACTGGCTCGTGCGAACAGCAACTCATCTGATGATTGGTTGGCGTCTAAATGACTGGCTAGCTACCAGCTAGGAAAGCTAGTCTGGAGGTTGGTACTATCGAATCGATTGCGCAAAAAAAAAGCACAAAACCGAATCCGATAAAATCGCTCCAGTCCTGTACTTTTATATACTCAGCTCTGGCAACCTGGCTGTCGTAGTGTAGATACACCTTAGACCCATGGCTTTGCGCACCAGGCTTTCACCTGGATTGCCCTTATCAGACAGGAAGTAACGTTATCACATTTTTGGCGTGTTTATTCATACTGTGACGTATTTCACACTTTCAAAATTTCGATCCAAATTCATAACAATCCAGCAGGGATGAGTACCTGATTTTATGAATTCGGGGCGGTTGGTTAAGGAATCTCTGGAAATCTCGTCATTGCGATACCCAGAGGGCACAAGGGAGTGTAGCGACTAAGCAATCTTTAAGTGTCTGATTTTGTTCATGAAGATTTCTTCGCTTCGCTCTTGTACGCTTCAGGGTATTTAGGTCAATAAATTCACAATGACTCTGATTTTCGGGTTTTTTCAGAGGTTCCCTGGTTTTGTTATTGGTGCCGGGTGGGGCAGGCGGGGACAGACACCGGGTTTCACTGCGATTCGCCCAAGGCGCCGGGGCGCAGCGGCGACTGCGCCGAACGCGAGCCGAAGGCCGATCGATGAGCCCAGGCTGGCGTCGATCCTGGCTTAACACCGTGGATCGACGTTGCGAGCGCAATTGTTGTGTTTATTCCTGGCGCCAGGATCAAACAAATACTCGCAACCGGCAATTGAGTCAGTTCGCGAGTGGCGGCTTGCACGGTCGACTTCATCTTGCGCGCCGCGACAGCACCAGGACCCTGATCTGTCTAGTTCACCACCAGATTCTGATCGAATAAGAAATCGTCACGTATTTCCACCAAACGTTCAGCTACGATTCGCTCGCCCTGTTCATCAGTTTGGCGAATCTGGAACCGGTAGCTGCCGGGCAGCAGCCTGTCGAGACGGAAGTAGCCGAACTGGTCAGTTTGGCCAGCCGATACCTCCTCGCCAGACGCGTCGATGGCAACCACCCGCACGTCGCGCAGAGCCTCACCAGCGGAATCCGTTACCTGGCCAGCTGCACCGTATTCGACACGTACTTCGAAGTTCGCTTCGGTCACCGATGCCCGGCCAACTTCGACGAGTTGTCTTTTTCTAACCGGCACGTATTCCAGTGGCAGATTGAACTCGTCGATCGCAATTTCATATACGCCGGGCTTCAGATCACGAAGATAGTAGTCTCCTCCCGACTGAGACTGTGGCAATCGCTGGCCATTGACGAGAAAGTTGACGTTGTCAACCGGTATGGGCTTTCCGGACGAATCCTGGATTGCACCGGCCACACCGCCACGCGTGAAGTTCACGCTGCGGTTGTCGGTGGGCGCCAGCCGGCCGCCAACCGCGGCGAAATCGAGGCGAAGGAAAGCAGCTACCACCGGCCCCGAATCCACCTCATTGAAAAGTCGGTAGCGTTCTTCGGCGGAGACCCCGAACTCAACCCCGGGACGCAAGATGCGATTCCAGGACAGGAAGTAGCCCAGATCCTTTTCGTTGTAGCTCAGGCCGGTCTGCAGGTAGTTGTTGAAGTTGCCATCGATGTACACGCTTGCCTGCGAGAATACGCGGCCACTATTCTCATCTTCCGAGTAATCGTAGCCGGATTGCAGGGTCGTGCTGTGGGACCGGTTGTAGGTGTGCCAGGCAGAATAGACTTCGTTGTTGTATAGCGCGTTCAAGCGATGCGCAGGGGACAAGCGGTAGGCGGCGTTCAGACGATAATCCCCATCCAGATTGGGCACCGCACCGAAGTTCAGCTCGGGCGTCGGGTTCCAGTAGGCGGCTGGCTTAAGAAATTGGACCTCGTGGTCACGGCTGTCCCGAAAATACCGACCTACGACTCCGGCGCGCAGCGTCTCAGAGACCTCGTAAAAGGAGTTGATGACGTTGTCGTACTGGCTCCGCCGGTCTGATGAAGCCCGGCCATAATCCTCGCTGAAGAAACGCGAACGAATTCTGGTGTCCCAGCGCTCACCGCCTCCCAGCACCTGCGCATTGGATGCGGGTGCGCCGTCGCGCTAAGACAGGTCCAGCGCCACCGCCCAGTTCCTGCCCAGGCTGGCCCGGACTCCGCCGACGATTGTCAGCGGATCGTCTGCGTCCTTCTGGGCGATCACTTGCAGGGTGAGGTCATCGGACAGGCCATAGCGTGCCTGAAAGAAGCCGGTTGCATCGCCCTCGTCGTCTCCTTGTGACTCGTCGTTCAAGGGGTTTCCCGCGCCACCGCCGCCGGCGCGCAACAGCGTCTCTCCCCTGGGCAAGGTCTGAGCAACCAACTGGCGGCTGAGGTCAACGATTTCGGTCGGCTCGTCGCGCACACTCCTGGTGTAAAGATGGATCTCGACCTTGGAGAAATCTCCGACGGCTAACGGCAGGTTGCGAAATTCGTAGTTGCCGTTGAGGTCGATGCGCACGCGGTCTGTTGGTCGGTCGTTGATGCGCAGCTCGGCGATGCCCCCGGGTGGCCCGTCCGCGCGCGCAATGTCGCGCTGGATGTCCACGTCTTCGGAGAGAAAGCTGTCAAAGGCGAGGTCGGATGAGAAATCGGTGAAAGGCTCGATACTGTCGCTGTTCCAGGCGAACTGCAGGCCGGTGTAATTGATGCTGTCGACCAGTGGGTTGAGGTCGACGAAGTTGGTGCCCAGCCGATACACACTGCGTTCGAGCTGATGGTTCCAGAAGTAGCGATTGATGTAATAGTCATCATCTGAAGGCTTCCTGGCGCCCCACATCCACGTGCCGACCCCGGCGCGTCCTCCGACATCCAGAGTCGAGTCAGAGAAGTCGTCGCCACTATCAATCGCACGGCTGTAGTCCGAGCGAAACCGCAGCAGGCTCAACGAGCCGGATGGTGCATACACATCCGGTTCCAACGCGGCGGTCTCTTGCGACTCATTGGCTGCTGCCAGGTCCGCCGCACTCCACGGCACGTCCAGCCTGAGCGCAAAGTCACGGCTGTCGAAGCGCGTTATGATCTTTAGCGTATCCATCAAGGTCTGGCTGCTGATGAGAAGGACCCCGTCGCGCTCGGACAGGGATGCGGCCGGTACCTCGGCGATGCCTATCGGCGCGCTAAGGGTGATACCCGAAGCCGTGCTGGTGAAACGAAACCCGGTCAGTTCAGAGAGAGTTTCCACCGGCATCCAGTAGATCTCGCCTACCCGGTAGACGTCCATGTCACGGCCATTGGCGCCATTGACGTATGCACCCACGACCAGAAACTCCCCGCCGCGCAGTTCATCAGCACCTTGTGACGCACCGGCGAACAGGCAAATGAAGACAGCGATGAGAATGTGAAGTCGCAGGCACTGCTTCATAATTGACAGAGAGGTTGGCCTGGCGCGGACGCAGCCTTCCTGGCTACCTCACTGCAGGGTTATCGGGATCACCCGGTCGATGCGCACACCGCCAAGCGTGCCTTTCAGCGCCAGCAGGTACCGTCCTGGTTCAGGTGGTCGGGGGATGAACGTGGGTAGGCTTCGCCGTGTGCCCGCCAATACCGGCGCCGTACTGAGTAAGCCCGCCGCGGCAACGTTGCCGGGCAATTCGGGCGCCCTGGGGCCGACATCGAAGTCCGGCACATCGTCCAGGCCGGGAAACTTTTCAGCCGGCCACAGGCTGAATTGACCAGCTACTCTCACGTGGGCATTCCCGGTACCTTCCACATCCAGCGAAAGCTTCAGGCGCCCGGGCTCCGCCGCCAGGGCTGCCTCGTGAAGCACCGCTGTACTTTCAACTGGCGCGGACATGCCGTAAATCACAACCCCGAGTTGGAAACTGACGTTGACCGTCGTCTCGCTGCCACTATCCATGACGTTCTCGAAGAACATGATTGCGCGGTGCTCGCCGGGCTCGGGCCGGGCCTTTGGGCGCACCGAGAATCGAACGACCTGTTGCTCGCGAGGCTGGATGGTGAATGAAGCGGGATTGAACAAAACCCATTGATCAAGCGACTGCGGGGTAGGCGCGATCACACGAACTTTGTTGGAGTCATCCAGATCAAAGTGCGCAATTGACGCGGTAAGCGCAATTGGCTTGTCGCTGAGGTTGAACAATCGAATTGCCGCGCCCACCGGTTTGCTGCCGATCTCGAGGGTAAAACGCGAGGGGGACACGGCAATCTGCGGCGGTGGCAGTGCCCCGCGGGTAGTATCCAGTGCGACCTCGGCACTCAGCGCAGTGCTCAACAGGAGTCCACTGGCACATAACACGAGGCGGAAGGGAGCAAGGCCGGATAGCTGGTTGACCCGCACGATATAGCGCCGAAGACTGCGCCGAAGGAGATTGAGTGTACTCATCAGGGTGCGCACTCGATGGTGACCCGGACCGTACCGCTATAGAGCCCCGCGCGGGTCGCGTTGGCGTAATCCGTAGTGACAGCCAGGAAACCGCGAAATCTCGTGTTGCGGTTCTGGAAGCGACGAACATCGAGATTATAGGTGACGACGCTCGCGTCGATCCTGGAACTCGGCTGCGCGTCGGCCAACAGTTGGCCGTTGTTCAGTACCTCGTAAGTCACCAGCATTTCGTCGGTCGAGTCCCAGTTACGGGTATCGGCGGTAATCTGCCACGACCAGTTCCCCATCTGGGTTGTAGTGCTGGTGGAAAACCCTCCGGTACCTGGATTGATGCCTACATTCCCAGTCGCAAAGCTCAGCGAAAGGTTGACGGAGGCGCTGCCTTCAGCGATCGCAAGCCCCGTCTGGGATGGATTAATGTCGGCATTCGCGGTACGCGAACGGGCCTGGAAATTGCGAAAGTCCGTGTTATCGCACAGGCCGAATGCCGGGGTGGAAAGCATCGTCCCTAAACAGAGAAAAAAAAAACGATGCAGTCCCGCAAGGGGCTGCATCGATTAGCCTGGCGCGTGTTCAAAAGATCGAAGTCCCTACGGAGCACTGGCCTGTATCTGATAGCTCATGCCAGTGTGGGTTTGGGCGGTGGTTACGCCGGACACATCGAGAGAGAAGTCCACATCGCCAACCGTGGGCGTGCCGAAACCGGGCGCCGGAATCGTGATGTTTGCCGATGGCCCTTGACCCCCACCAGTAACCCTCGCGGCACTCATGGTCGCGGTCGAAGTGCCATTAACGGCGTTGGCGCCTGTAATGGAAATGTCAACGTCAATCGTGCCTGACGTGCTGATACCCCTAACGGCCCATGCATTCTCCAGCCGAACCGGAACCGTATTGGGCCAGGGATTGCTGCCGCTGGTCCCGTCCACCCCCAGATCAAAGGTCGCCGTCGCATCAGTAATGCCAGCAGCGGCGGGAGTCACAGGGCCATCATCAACAGTGTCCTCAGGCGTAATTGTCCCGGCGTCAAAGGTCAGGGTCAACGAAGAGACGTAGTGAAGAATGACGATGTTCGGAAAATCGATGGATATATCGGTATCTCCGACGGCCTGGGCCTGGACCTGCTGCCAGGGCATGGCCAACGCCATGCCGAGTAAAAAGATTGCTATGCCGCGCTTAAACATGATTGCTCCTTAATAGGGATTTGGACGGACTGTTTGTTTACTAATAATTCATTGAGGAGCCTAGACATGTAAACTCAAATTGCAAATATTTTTTCGCTCTTTTTCAAAGGTTTAGCAACGATTTGTGATAAGTCACACAAGATTGATATATTTGATGCACCGCCGTAGGCCGCTCGTCTTTTCAGATTTCACGGGCGGCTTGCTAGCACGGGAAATATTTTTCGATCAACACCGCGCCGAAACAACAGGAGTGGTAAGGCCCGCTTTTCGAATAGCCAACGGAAATCCCGCGGATAGAAGCGCTGTCCAGGGGACGCTCTTTATCGATGGACAAAGAAAACGGATGTGTACGCTGTTCGACCGCCTGGATAAGTTCACTCTCACCGAGTTGATTCATCGGCCATTCAGGAGCTTGCTCTGCTGCCGCGGTCCATCGCCTGACTATTCGGACGATATCTTGGGCGCCAGAGGCTACGAAAGCGGGATATCGAAAACAGTCATCAAGCCTCGGAGGACGTTCCCGATGATCCGATGATCAAGTTACCGGGTCATTCGATGATGCGACGGGAATCACGCATGTCTCGGGCGCATGGATGAGCAGGAGCGACCAGCTATAGCAACACGGTGGATGGGCAGGGCGCAAGCTGTTCACCCTGTATACATGCTGAAAATAACGTCTATTGGTATCTTTTTTTCGTCTTCTCGATAAACAATTTAACCGTCTCAAGATTTTCAGCTTCTTGCCTGTCAAGTTCTTCAAGCAGCAGATTTCTGGTGCTAATGGCAAACTCGATGTCATCCTCGCCATACGCAATCCCGTAACGCCTTTCCGGTTCGGGTCTCCAGGCTTCCTTTGATAAACCGTCCATTGGAACAACGATACTGATGCAACCGCACATAGCCGCATATACCGAGTACATCGTGTATAAATCATAGGAAACAAAATACTTACACTCGTTAAATATCTTCGCTATTTCCTGGTGACTCAATCCATCGATCAGGACCCAATCGCTTAGATTATGCAAGACATCTCTATCCTTGCTTTTTCTCAGCGTGTAGCAAGTTTTACTCCTGGGCGAATGGTATGTTTGCTTGTAAATGTCGCTACGAATCCATACGGTTCGCAGTGAATTTTCAGAATCTTTATAATATTTTGGATCATTAACGTACGAATATCGAGAGCCTGGTTCATCACAGCGATCGGGGTTTTCAGTACCTGTCTATCTCTTGCAGCGACAAATTGATCAAGGCTGGAATCGAAGCATCGGTCGGCAGTGTCGGTGACTCTTACGACAACGAGCTGGCGGAAACCTACAGCGGTCTGTATACGACTGACGTCATTCGCCACCGCGACGCTTGGAAAAATATTGACGAAGTAGGATACACCGCCCTGGACTGGGTGGGCTTTTTCAACAACTGACGCATTCTGGAGCCGATTGGAAATATCCCACCGGCTGAATAAGAGTGGATGTACTATCGGCAACTTGTAGGGTTATCCCGGGCGGCACGAATCACACAATCGAGTCTCCGGCTTTTCCAAAGCTATTAATTGGTAGATGTTCCTGGGGGAGTAGTGCAAAGTGAGCAAAAATTTGTTCTGCGCATTAATGCTGGCAAATTTGGCGCAAGCAGAAATGATATCTACGAAGCACTGCGCGTCGAAAATACAATGCTGCGGGAAAATTTTCACCCCATTATCAGTGTTACCATTGCTATAGGTCCCCGCCAACAGCATGTACAGGGTATCTTCCAGAAACGCCAACGGCAGCTAATGAAGTTCTTTGCTTACCACTTTACTGTGGATTAGATATGGCGACAATTAAACGTGGTTACCAAATCATTAAAAGAAAATAAGGTCGTATGGCAAAAATTACACATATAGAAACCTACTTTCCATCATGGAAAATGTCTAATGCTGATTTAGAGGCTGTCGTTGAGGGAATTAACCTGGAGAAAATTGCGTCTAAGATTGGTATTCAATCCAGGTTTGTTGTGGCCGAGGATGAGACTGTTCTCACAATGGCGATTGGTGCCTGTGAAAAATTATTCACGACTACTGAAAAGTCAGACATTGATTATCTTTTACTCTGTACGCAAAGCCCTGATTACTTCTTGCCTACCACGGCATGTATCTTACAACATGCAACAGGTTTACCTACAACTTGTGCTGCCCTGGATTTCAATTTGGGATGTTCTGGTTACGTTTACGGATTGTCGCTCGCCAAGGGGCTTATCGCTTCGGGTCAGGCTAAGAAAGTATTGCTAGTTACATCTGAAGCATATTCGAAGCATATCAAGCATGAAGATATCGCAAATCGCAGCATTTTTGGTGATGCCGCCACAGCGTCGCTAATCGAAGAGAGTGACAACGATGGTATAGGGAATCTTTCTCTTGGTACGGACGGGTCAGGGGCAGAAAATCTAATTGTTAAAAATGGGGGAATGTGTCAACCATCGAAAGATGGTTCAGACGATGATTATTTATATATGAACGGCCCAGAAATTTTTAACTTCACCATCAAAGCTGTTCCTTTACTGGTCGACGCAGTTCTCGAAAAAAATGGCGAAACTCTATCAACGATTGATTATGCAGTTTTCCATCAGGCTAATGAATATATGCTGAAGCATTTACGCAAAAAGTGTAAAATCGAGGCCGAGAAATTCCACCTAGATATGACGTCAGTAGGTAATACAGTCTCTTCAACCATACCTATTGGGCTAAGACAAGCTTTAGATGAAAAGCGTATTAAAGCAGGAAGTAAGGTATTGATAGTAGGCTTCGGTGTAGGCTATTCATACGGCGGAACAATATTAACACTATAGCAACAGGGGAAGGTGGAAAAATGCATCTTGCAGAGTTTCTAGAAGAGTTAACTGAACTGTTAGAAGTTGAAGAGGCCGTCACATTGGACACCTCATTTGAAGGTATGGACGAGTATGATTCTCTAGCCGTTATGTCCTTGATTGCTTTCATTGATGAAAATTTTGATAAGACAATCTCTGGTGAAAAGTTATCAAATGTCAAAGGAGTTAAAGAACTTATAACTCTCATCGGCGAAGATAACATCAGCTAGGCTTTGGGAATAAAATGACCATCCTGCAATATGCCCGGCCAGTTATCAAAGGGATTGTGTCATGTTATCCCGAGAACATCGTTGATAATCTCACCATTTCGCCCGTCTTGTCGCTAAAAGAGGCCCAAAAAATAGTTGCATCAACGGGCATTAGAGAACGCCGCTTTGCAAGCAAAGGCGTCTGCGCTTCTGATATGTGTGTTCAGGCGGGAGAAAATTTACTTGATGGTCTAAACGTAGATAGAGATAGCATTGATGTGCTGGTCTTTCTGTCGCAAACACCAGATTATTTGGGGGTGCCCGCGACTTCTTGTTTGATACAGGAGCGATTAGGACTGTCAGAAGAAACCGCTGCATTTGATATGGTGCTCGGCTGCTCTGGTTTCGTATACGCCCTGTCTACTGCTTATGCTTACGTTGAAGCAGGGGCTAAAAGAGTATTACTTCTAGTGGGTGAGACCACAAGCCGTTTCACGTCTCTGGGAGATAAAACCACGGCCCTGTTGTTTGGGGATGCGGCTGCAGCTTTGTTGATCGAGGAGTCGGATACTGAGAGCTCCAGTTTTTTCTCGTTGAAAACGAGCGGCGCAGGTGGGCAGGCTATCGTTATTCCATCAGGTGGCTACAGAAACCCATCTACGGCTGAAAACATCTCTATTGTTGAACATGAAGACGGGAGTAGACGAGGCGGGCTACATGTCCAAATGGATGGAATGCAAGTTTTCGATTTTACGATGAAGGAAGTTGTCAAGAATATCAAAAGCATCATTTCTCATGCCAATGAAACAGTTGATGATGTTGATCATTATATTTTACATCAGGCGAATAAATTCATGTTGGATATGTTTTTGAAGAAGTTAAAGCAACCCGCAGAAAAAATGCCTATCTCAATCGATCGATTTGGCAACACGAGTACAGTGTCCATCCCCCTGACCATTACAGATTCTATCGCGAGCGGGCATGGTATTGATGGGAAGTCCATATTTTGTGGGTATGGTGCGGGTCTGTCCTGGGGAAGCGTATTTTTGAATTTGAGTTCACTCGACTATACCGATCATCAAGAATATAAAAAATAGAGATGGCTATTTTGCAAAGGTTTGGCCTGAGAGATAAGACAATTATCGTGACAGGCGCCTCCTCTGGATTGGGCCGCGCAGCTGCTATCGCATGTGCTAATGCAGAGGCCAGAGTTGCCCTGATTGCAAGAAATCAAGAAAAGTTAGATGAGACTATGTCCATGATGGATGGCGAAGGTCATGCCTCGTTCTCCTGTGACATCACAGATGATAGTAAGTTGAAGAACCTCTTTGCTGACATTCATAGTAGGCTTGGTGAAATATCGGGTTTTGTTCATTCGGCAGGTATGGAACTTACTCTCCCAATAAAGGTTACACCTACCGCTGCTTACCGGGAAATACTGGATGTAAATACCATAGCTGCATTAGAGCTCAGCAGATATATTTTGCAAAAGAAGCATCGAGCTCAAAAGGTCAGTATTGTGTATCTAGCCTCTACAATGGGCGTAGTGGGTGCTCCTGCTCTCACAGCCTACTCAATGTCTAAAGGGGCATTGATCGCGGCGGCCAGGTCGGCCGCTGTCGAGTATGCGGGAAAAGGCGTGAGAATTAATTGTGTTTCACCAGGGCATATCGAAGGAACGCAGATGGCTGACGAGATGTTTGAAAAGCTTTCAGAAGCCTCCAAAGAGCAATTGATTAGCAAGCACCCTATGGGTTTGGGCCGCCCAGATGATGTTGCGAATGCATGTATCTACCTGTTATCAGATGCCTCGCGCTGGGTAACCGGCACGAACTTGATTGTGGATGGAGGCTACTGTGCCCAGTAAAAGAAACTTATATATCATAGGTGCGGGTGGTTTTGGCAGAGAATTGGAAAATTGGCTTGATCTTGTCCCGATTGCAGAACGCGACTGGGCAATCAATGGTTTTTTACACCAAGGTCCTAATAATTTAAATGAATTTCCTAGCGATTATCATGTAATGGGAGATTGGTCGGACTTTGAATTTGCCCTCACAGATTTATGCATAATCGGTGTTGAGAATTACGAGTGGAAAAGGAAAATATATCAAAGCCTGAGAGGGCGTGTTGAAATGATGACTTTCATACATCCCACAGTAACCATTAATAAGTTCGTAACCGTGGGTGAAGGGAGTGTGATTGCTCCTAACGCTTTGCTTTCTACGAACGTAAAGATAGGTAAGTGCGTGACTGTCAATACAGCGACCCAGTTAGGCCATGATGTCTCCGTGGGTAATTTTAGTTCTATTATGGCTAATGTGGACGCTGGGGGTTTTGCAGAGTTCGACGAAGACGTTTTCGTTGGATCAAAGGCAACTATTCTTCCCAAAAAGAAAATTGGCTATAAAGCAACTGTGGGTGCTGGTAGCGTTGTGATTAGAAATGTTAAGCCAGAAACTACCGTTTTTGGTAATCCCGCAAGAAGAATTGCAAGACTCTGAAAATGAAAATTGCACTATTGATCAGTTAGACATTTCCATACCGATGGGTCAGGCGGGTACTATGGGTAATTTTCCCGCAAGCCGGATTCTCGGCATCTGAAATGAAGTTCTCCACTTTGTTTTCGATGGCGAGTTTGTATTCGAACGATTGGCCTGCTTGACGATATCATTAACTGCCAATAGAAATTAAGTTTAATTTCTTGAGTTTCATATCATAGTTAGTCAATACGATTGGATTTTTAAATTTTTGATAACGTAAATTATTTTTCGCACATATTTTGAAGCGGTGGTCCCGGTTTGTTAAAACTGTAGTTACCAAGCTGCAGTTACAAACCAAAGAGGACCACCAATGAAAAAAGATACCACGAAAGCGTTGAGCAAGGTAATTGGTAGTGTCAATAATCTTTCGCACTTTTGATTGGCGGTGCTCCTCAAGCTGAATGCTGAGCCTCCAGATCTTGTTGCTTTAGCCAGTCCATCGAGACGTACTTGCGCACGCCCCATTTACTGCTCGCGATGTGCCTGAGTCGGGCGGCAACGAGCATAACGGCCGATTCTCCATCCGGGAAAGCGCCGACTACTTGAGTTCGCCTGCGGATCTCGCGCATGATTCGTTCCATCGGGTTGTTGGTCCGCAGCTTTAGCCAGTGCGTCGGTGGATAGGCGTAAAAGGTTAGCGTCTCTTCAATCTTCTGCTCCACGAGCTCTGCTGCCTTGCCAAGTCGCATGACCTTCAGGTCCTCAACGATCCTGACGGCTTTCTCCTGGGCCGCCTCGCGACTCTCCTGCGCATGGATCGCTTTTAACATTGCCGTTACCTGGCGCATCTTATGGCGAGGCACATGACTGTAGACGTTCCGATAGAAGTGCACCATGCAACGTTGCCAGTCGGCCTCCAGGTAATACTCGACAATTGACTCCACCAGCCCCATGCAGGCA
>Ga0209536_100010967_pt1 | contig 13313 bp, 9 predicted proteins | sample DeeMarSeWOR28_12_FD_187461 | JGI IMG/M metagenome (GOLD analysis project Ga0209536, IMG submission 187461) | Marine sediment microbial communities from White Oak River estuary, North Carolina - WOR-2-8_12 (SPAdes) (version 2) | ecosystem: Environmental > Aquatic > Marine > Intertidal zone >...
TACCCGAGGGCGATTACGTGGTGCCTATCGGAAAGGGCCGCATCGCCAGGGAAGGGGATGCTCTGACCGTAGTGACCTTTGGCGCGATGGTGCAGACGTCGTTGGAGGCCGCCGACCGGCTGGCCGCCGAGGATGGCGCACGGATCGAGGTGGTCGACTTGCGGTCGCTAAGCCCGCTGGACGATGAGATGATCGCGGCATCCGTGAAGAAGACCAATCGCTGTTTGATCGTACATGAGGCACCGCGTACGGGCGGCATCGCTGGAGAGATCACGTCCCGGGTCAACGAGTGCTGCTTCGAGTGGTTGGACGCACCGGTGCGGCGGGTCACGGCTCCGGACATACCGGTTCCTTTCAGCGCACCGCTCGAGGACTACTATCTCGTTCAGGTGGACGACGTATTGGAAGCCGTACGCTGGATGCTCGCATACTAGGAGAGGCGGAGCGATGGCGAGAGTCGATGTAATTATGCCGCAGATGGGCGAGTCGATCGCCGAGGGCACTATCACGAAGTGGCTCAAAGGCGTAGGCGATGAAGTTGAGCGCGACGAGTCGATCCTCGAGATCTCCACGGACAAGGTCGATGCCGATATCCCCTCACCCGTCTCGGGAATCTTGGCGGAGATCGTCGCTCAGGAGAGCGACACCGTTGAGGTCGGCACCGTCATCGCCCGCATCGAGACCGAGGCGGGCGATGAGGTTGCCGCCGTCGTGGAGACGGCCAAGGCAGAGGCTGCGAGTGCAAAGACACTGGCCGCGAGCTCTGCCGCCGAGCGGGCCGCGTCATCGCGCGCATCGAAGGTCAGAAGCGCTCCGGGCGACGGAGACGGCGACGGGGCTCGCGGCGCTGAGACGCGCGAGGGCAGGCTCCGCACGCGCTCGACGCCGCTGGTCCGACGCATAGCCGCAGAGCACGGCATTGACATCGCCGGCCTGAGCGGGAGCGGCGTCGGCGGTCGGGTCACCAAGAAGGACATTATGGCCTTCATTGACCAGCGCAGAGCGATGCCGACATTGACCCCGGGCGTGCTTCACGTGCCGATCCACGGCGAGACCCTCGAGATCAGAATTCCGGACGTCCTCATCAGAGATACGGACCGGATCGAGGAAATGGACGTGATGCGCCAACGGATCATGGAGCACATGCTCATGAGCAGGCGCGTGAGTGCTCACGTCAGTACGGTCTTCGAGATTGATTTCGACCATGTCGCCCAACTTCGGAAGGAACTCAAACCACGTTTCGAGCAGGACGGGGTCAAACTCACCTATCTGCCGTTCATCATCAAGGCGGTGGTAGAAGGGCTGAAGGCTTTCCCTGTACTCAACGCGTCGGTCGTCGGCCGGAAGATTGTCTATCATAACCACTACAACATCGGGATCGCTGTAGCCATGGATGAGGGGGCTGGCTTGATCGTCCCCGTCATCAAGGGCGCCGATGAGCTGAGTCTACTGGGCATAGCGCGCCGGACGATCGATCTGGCGGAGCGCGCACGAACACGGCAGCTGGACCCTGACGATGTCGCGGGCGGCACGTTCACGATTACGAACCCCGGCGTCTTCGGTTCGTTGTTCGGCACGCCGATTATCAACCAGCCGCAGGTTGGGATTCTCGGCGTTGGAGCGATCGAGAAGCGGCCAGTGGTCATCGATGACATGATCGCCGTTCGTCAACGTTCTTACTTCGGCCTCTCCTTCGACCACCGCGTCGTCGATGGTGCCATGGCTGATTTCTTCATGGGCAGGGTGAAGGACGTCCTCGAGAACTTCCCGGAGGAAAGCTGACCAAGCGCCGCCGTGGCATGACAACCAGCGGCCGCCGCCGCTTCGGAATGCGCGCCAGTCTGCTGCGTAACCTCATCGTACTCGTGCTGCTCACGTGCGGGGCGATCCTCACCGTGACCATCGTCGGGGCTTATCGATCCGTGGGCCGGCTGTCCGGCGCACTGATATCCCGCGCGACGGATCAAACCGAAGCACAGCTCGAGAGTTTTTTCGGGCTGGTCGAGAACGAATTGCTGGTCGCCCGCGAATGGGGACGGTCGGGCATCCTGGAAATCTCGGACACCGAATTCCTCAATTCGATCTTCATGTCGAGCCTGCAGCAGCATACGCCCGTTTCTTCACTGATGATCGCCGACACACTGGGCCGGGAATACATGCTGCTTCGCGAGGCGGATTCGTTCGTCACCCGCGGTGTGGCCCCACAGGCCACGGGAGGCCTTGCGTTTTGGTCACGGTGGCGCGACCACGAGACTCTGGTCGAGGAATGGACCGAGGACCTCGGATACGACCCGCGGGTTCGACCTTGGTACCAGGGCGCGATGGGTAGTGAGGGCGAGGCTGAGGTTCACTGGACCGATCCCTACATCTTCTTCACAACCAAGGATCCTGGCATTACGGCATCCGTTCGTTGGAGTCCTCCTGGCGATCCGGGCGCCACGAACGTGCTCGGTTTCGATGTCCTGCTTCTCGACATCTCTCGCTTCACCAGCGGCCTGGACGTTAGTGAGAACGGCGTGGCCATCGTGCTCACGGAGGATGGCAAGGTACTCGGACTCCCGCGCCATGACAGGTTCGTGCAGACCGACTCCCTCAAAGCGGCGGTCCTGACACCTGTCGGCGAGCTGGGCTTTCCGACTCTCGCCGATGCGGTGAGCGAATGGCGTGGAAACGGCGCTGCGACCTCTGATGCGGTTCGCTTCCGTAGCGGCGGGGCGCGCTGGTGGGCCGGTTTCCGCCCGTATTCCCTGGGGGGTGAACGGAATCTTTGGATCGCCGTGGTATTGCCGGAGTCTGACCTCTTGGCTGACATCAATAGCCAGCGAAACAGGATCATCCTGATCACGCTGGTAGCCTTGGCCCTGGCGATCTCGACCGCCGTACTGCTCGACCGCGCCATGATGCGGCGGATCAGTAGTGCCGTGTCTGAGGCCTTACAGTTGGGCCAGTACACGCTGGAGGCAAAACTCGGCCAAGGTGGCATGGGGGCGGTTTATCGGGCCCGCCACGCGATGCTACGACGCCCTACGGCCATCAAGCTACTGCGCTCCGAGTTCGCTGCGGACAAGAGCGCTTTGGCGCGCTTTGAGCGTGAGGTCCAACTCACCAGCCAGCTTACGAGTTCCAACACGATCGAGATATTCGATTACGGTCGTACTTCTGATGATGTCTTTTACTACGCCATGGAGTACATCGAGGGCGTGGATCTACAGGGCGTCGTCGATCAATACGGACCCGTGCCCCCGGGACGTGTGATTTACGTGCTGGTGCAGGCCTGTGGATCTTTGCACGAGGCCCACTTGAGGGACCTGGTCCATCGCGATATCAAGCCCTCAAACATCATGCTGTGTCAGCGAGGGGTCGACTACGATGTCGTCAAAGTCCTCGACTTCGGGCTCGTCAAGGATGTGAAGGGCGGCGAAGATGTCGCCATCACAGTTGCGGACGACGACTCGGTCACTGGGACGCCGCTCTACATTTCACCGGAAGCGATCAAGAACGAGGTCCTGGACGGGCGTGCGGATATCTATGCACTCGGAGCCGTAGGCTACTTCCTGCTCACCGGCAGAATCGTGTTTGAGGCGACGTCACCGATGGCGGCCTTGGCCATGCACTTGCAAGAAGAGCCCACACGTCCCAGCGCATTGCTGGATGGGATCCCCGAAGATCTCGAGGCGGTGATTCTGAGTTGCTTGGCCAAGGAGCGTGATATGCGCCCCGACAACGCCCAGCAGCTGGCCGAGATGCTGACGGCGTGCCGGTCGGCCGGCGATTGGGACAACGTTGATGCCCGCCGGTGGTGGGGTGATCACGGGGCCGAAGTATTGGCAGAGTCCGCGAAGAAAGCCGAGTCCGTTGCGACGGCTGACGGGGCGATGACGGTGGATCTCGAGATACGGAGAGATCGGTAACCCTGGGCGTGGGAGGCCACCCGGAATGGCCCGTCCGCCCCGATGTAGGATGTAAGGAGGATGCATGGCTCGATCATTCGTGAAAGCGTGTGGCCTGGCTGTGATGCTGCTGGCGGCAGGAGCGGCCCCGGCCCCAGCGCAGGCACCACAACAGCCAGCGGCGGAGCCGAAACAGCCTGAGCTGACCGTAGAACTCATCATGCGGGGACCGGAACTGGTAGGGACCTCGCCCAGGCGCCTTAGTTGGTCGCCGGACGGGAATAACCTCTACTTCGTTTGGAAGAACCCTGCTGAGGAGCGCGAGGGCCTCTACCGCGTGAAGCGCGGTGGTGGGGAACCACAGCGGGTTCCGGATGCAGAGGCTGAGCGGATCGAGCCTCGATTGGGAGCTGTGCTGTCCGAGGACAAGCGTTGGGCGGTTTATGCCGATGATGGCGACCTTTACTTCCTGGATGTTCGTTCCGATCGGAAAAGGCTGCTCGTATCGGTCAGCGGGAGCATGTCTGCGATTCAGATCGCGCCCGATGCCGGGACCGTCTACTACGTTCACAAGGACAACCTGTATGCCGTCGATGTGAGCACGGGCGCGATGAAGCAGCTTACCGATATCCGTCGCGGCGTTGAGCCTAGGAGCGACAAGCCACTCGAGGGACAGAGGCAAGTTCTCAGGGACGAGAACCGCGAGCTATTGGCCGTTTTCGAGGCCGACTCCGTCCGCCGTGCTCAAAGCTGGCCTCACCCGGCGGACACGGCGAAAGTCGATACACCGCAGGTCTTCTACGTGAAGAAAGGCCAGCGGATGGACGGTCACTGGGTGTCTCCGGACGGGTCACGTATGGCGTTCAGCTTGGTCCGGGAAGCTGAGGAAGCACAAATGGCTTGGGTCCCCGACTATGTTGCAGAGGACGGGTATACCAGACAGGCACCCCGCAAGCGTAGCAACGTTGGTGATTTCCAGCAGACTGGTAAGATGGGAGTCATGGACCTGGTAACGGGCGAGGTGATCTGGGTCGATCACGGTCAGGAAGAACGAGAGGTCGGTCTTCAGTTCCGAGGGTGGTCGGAAGACAGTGATCTACTGCTTGCCCTTGGGCTGTCCGCCGACTGGCACGACCGCTGGATCTTTTTGGTGGAGGCGCAATCGGGTAACGCAAGGGTACTCGATATCCTCCACGACGACGCTTGGGTTGGCGGGCCGGCCTGGAGTTCGGCCGGCTGGATGCCGGATGGGAATCACGTCTGGTTCGTCTCGGAAGCCACCGGCTTCGCCCACCTCTACACGATTGCGGCCGGGGGCGGTGAGCCGACGCCATTGACGACCGGACCTTGGGAAGTGGTAAGCGTCGAGATCTCTCCGGATGAAAAAGAGTGGTTCTTGGTGACGAGCGAGGCCAGCCCCCACGAGCGCGGATTCTACAGAGCAGATCTCGATGGGAGCAATCGAAGTCTCGTCACGGCCCACGGAACCATGCCGCGCAGCAGACGATCTTCACCGCTGGCCGTCTCACCCGACGGCAAGCGGCTTGCGGTGCTTTTCTCGTGGCCGAACCATCCGCCGGAACTTTTTCTGCAGGACAATCGTGCTGGGGCCAAGGCAACGCAGATCACCGAGTCCACGTCGCCCGAGTTTCGCACTCGCGAATGGATGGTGCCGGAGATCGTCTACTTCCCAGCCGAGGATGGCACCGATGTCCCAGCGCGCCTTTATAAGCCGGACCGCCCGAGCGGTGCCGCCGTGATCTTCGTGCATGGCGCAGGCTACACGCAAAACGTCCATATGTGGTGGAGTAGCTACTACCGTGAATTCATGTTCCACAACCTGCTGGCACAGCGAGGGTACACCGTGCTCGATATCGACTATCGTGGCTCTGCTGGCTACGGACGCGACTGGCGCACGGCAATATACAAGCACATGGGTGGCACCGACCTCAGCGACCAGGTGGACGGTGCACGGTATTTGGTGAGTGAGCTGGCAGTCGATCCTCAGCGGATAGGGCTTTATGGAGGTAGCTACGGTGGCTTCATTACACTGATGGCGATGTTTACCGAGCCGGAGACGTTCGCGGCCGGCGCGGCGCTGCGCCCGGTGACGGATTGGGCCTATTACAACCACCGCTATACGTCGCAAATCTTGGGGCTCCCCCAAAATGACATTGAGGCCTACCGACTAAGCTCACCCATCTATCACGCCGATGGGTTGGAGGGTGCCTTACTCATCTGTCACGGCATGATCGATCAGAATGTGCACTTCCAGGACACCGTGCGCCTCACCGAGCGCTTGCTGGAATTGGGCAAGGAGAACTGGGAGGTCGCTATATACCCGAAAGAGGATCATGGGTTCGTCCATCCTTGGGCTTGGACCGATGAGTACCGGAGAATCCTGAAATTGTTCGAGGAGAACCTTCGTTAGGGAGTAGGCAAGCATACGAGCGAGAGAACAAGCGAGACTGCAAACTGAGAGTCTGGCCCTGTACTTACTCCCGAGAACGGCCCCGGCCGCACTATCTGGCCCATACTTCTTAATGCAGTCGGCTCAGCCAACGGGTACGAACATGCAGAATCTCGACACACCTGCGCTAATCGTCGATGTCAACGTTCTTCGGGAGAACATCTCGCGCATGCAACGGTTGGCGGACTCGTTCGGAGTGCGTCTGCGCCCTCACGCGAAGACACACAAGTCACCGCAACTGGCTCGGCTTCAGACAGGGGCCGGTGCCCGAGGTGTCACGGTGGCGAAAGTGGGCGAGGCGGAGGTGATGGCGGATGGCGGCCTCGATGACATCCTGATCGCGAATCAGGTGGTGGGAGTCGAAAAGGTTCGGAGGCTAATCGACTTGTCGAGGCGCGTACGCCTCGCCGTTCTCGTGGACAGCCGCGAGGGCGTGCAGTTGCTGGAGCGTGCGTTCGGCGATGCGGGCGCGACTCTCGACGTGCTTATCGAGATCGATACAGGCAAGGGACGTTGCGGTCTGTCGGCGGATGCTGAGATCAAGGAGCTGGCCGAGGCCGTGCGTGATTCGGCCAGCCTACGGCTGCGCGGTGTAGAAACCCATGAGGGGCACGTTCCCGCAGGCTCGACAAGCTCGGTCCAGATGGAAGAGCGTGCCGTCGCCGCCGGCCGCCGGGTGGTGGAAGTCGCGGCGATGCTGAGGAGCCGCGGACACTCCGTCGAGGAGATCAGCGTGGGCTCCACTCCGGCGGCTCCTTGGACAGCTTCCGTGGCTGGCGTCACCGAGATGCGACCGGGCACCTATGTCTTCAATGACGTCAACCAGATGGCCATTGACCAAGCCACGCCGGACACTTGCGCGCTGAGCGTACTGGCGACCGTCATCAGTCGGCCGGCTGTCAATCGAGCGGTCGTCGACGCGGGCAGCAAGTCGCTCTTCTCGGAGCCAGCGCGCCGTGGGTTTGCTTTGGAGGGCTACGAAGGATTCGGCTACATCCGGCAGGCTCAGATGGCGCGTGTAGTCAGCCTCAGCGAGGAGCACGGAGTCGTTGAGGTAACTGCAGATGCTGGCTTTCCAGTGATTGGCGAACAGGTTGAGATTATTCCAAATCACGTCTGCCCTGCTGTGAACCTCCACGACGAGCTCTACATCGTCGATGGGGACGATGTGATCGATGTCTGGCCTATCTCTGCTCGAGGGAAGGTCAGGTAGCGGCGCCACCTAGTTGTCTCGTGGCGGCGCGCCGACGACTCGCTTCAGTCGCTCGCCTGCTGGAACGGTAGCCGTGCGCTCGACATTGTTGATCAGCTCCAGCGTCCCGATAGGGACGCTGGACGGGTAGTGCCCTGCGAACTCTTCGAGCGTCATGTCGCGGTCCAGCTCTATGATATCCAGGCGCGCCGGCTGTGCGTCTAGGGCATCGCGATCGGTGAGACGGTCAAAGCTACGCATCGTCTGGCGCATGGCGGGGTCATACGAACTCAGCTTCGCGGCCGTGGAGTAGCCTAGTATCTGGTATATGAGTTCGTTGTAAGCCACGAAGACTACAAGCCCACCGAGTTCGGTTCCGTCGCTCGTAGTGGCAGTGAAAGAGCCCCATACGGCCTGCAAACCGTTAACCTCCCAGCGTGCGGTACCGCCCGAGCGTATTCCCTCTTGCCCCAAGAAGCTCTCGGCAGCCGCCTCAACGGTGGTTCCTTGGCCCAAGCTGAGCTGGATTATGGCGTCCTGCTCCTGACTGAGCCCGTAGACGGCTTGCTTCGTGTTCTGGGTTTCCCAGCCCGACGGAAACTCGATCTGGAACTCGAGGTTTGGATGAAGGAAAAGACTGCCTTGGAAGAATCCCTCACGTGGGTCCTTGCCGAAGACAAGTCCGTCGAGCAATCGCAGGTAGCGATCCCTACCGGTGACCCCTTCGAACGACCCGCCCGCCTCGGCTAGTGCCTCTTCCATACGTGTGCGTCGGTCACCGGGGTCCGGATGGGTGGAAAGCCAAGTGGGTATGCCACGACCACCCGCAGCTTGGGTGACACGGTCCAGCATGTCGAACACATCGACCATTTCGGTCGGGTTGTACCCGGCACGCTGCATGTAGCGGAACCCCAGTTCATCGGACTGGCTCTCATCATCCCGCCCAAACTTCAGAAACAACAGGCCGAGCCCTTGGCCCGCTGCACTGGCATAAGGAGAAAACTCGGGTACGAATACCGTGCCGGCGGCTAACCCAAGTTGGGCCACCGATGCGCGGCTCAACTGCTCTGCAGAATGGCGTGCCGTAACATGACCGATCTCGTGTCCCAAGACCCCAGCCAGCTCTGCCTCGGAGTTGAAGTAGGCTAGAATTCCCCGGGTGACGAAGATGAAGCCGCCGGGCAGCGCAAACGCGTTCACCAGGTCATCGTCGACGACCTTGAAGCTCCACGGAAGACCCGGTTTCTCGGACTTCGCGGCGAGTTCGTGGCCGATCTCGCTGACGTATTCCTGCAACTCGGGGTTGTCATATAGTCCCATCGAGGCCTCCACTTGCGCGGCACCCCCCCGCCCCATCTCGATTTCCTGACTCTCACTGATCAGGATCAGCTGCCGCTCACCTGTGGCGGGATTCACAGGACAGCCGACGAGGCCCAGCGAAAGTGCCGGAGTGAGTGCGATTGCCAGCAGGCGTTTCTTCATCAGTGTCATAATCCGCTGCCTAAGTTCTTCGGATGTTCGGTTGCCCGCGGAGCACCCTACTGCCGCAAGGCTATCTGTCTACTGCCCTCGTAGCGGATGGGCATCGTCATCTGCATGCTCGCGAGTTCCAGGCCGCCCTCAGCCTCCATGCCGGCACTAGAGGCCAGCATCAGGCCACTGTCTGGGTCCCAAATATAGCGGGTTCTTGATCTTCCAGTGTAGGTGAACACGACCTCGCCCTGTGCTCCGGTCGGCGTGCCCAGCCCCGTGGCCGTAGTGATCCCCTCTGACAGAATGATCCGAGCGCGCCGGCCGTCCCATGTCGTATCACCGGCGAATGACGCGGTGCCGTCGTAGGACGCCTGTACTGACACGGATGCCTCGGAGGCGTATGAGGTACTGTGTGGCCAGGGCTCCGACCCGCCCCCGGCCGGCGGAAGTGGAGGCAAAAGCTCAGCAAAGAGCGTAACAGGGTCGGCCACCTCCAGAAGCCCCACTGCTATTTCCGGGGCGGTAACGACCGCGATACTCCCGGTCTGCGACAGGGTGCCGGTAAACGGCTGACCGATGAGGTCGTCGCCTTGCACATGCTGCGCGGGTGTATCATCCGTGCCTGCCCAGAGGTCCAATGACTCGAAGACCACCCGTACCTGACGACTGTCCGAATCACCGGCGGCGATATCGATCGTGACAACTGCTACGGTGGAGTCCGTCGAGCGTTGCTCACCCACGGGCGTGTCGATCAGCAGCACTCCCTGATCGTTGATCTCGTACCGCAGCGGTGCCTGAGTGGGCCGAAACTCGTAGATCGGTGCGTTGGCGGAGCATGCCGTGAAGAGCAGGGCACCGAGGGTCACCAGCGAGTGACGGGCCATGTTGGGACCTCCTGAATCTGGAGATATGCCTCCCACCTTGAGGGAGCCAGAGGCGCGGCTTAGCTTACGATGGCGCTACCTCAGGCGCTAAGCCCTGCCATCGCTGAAACTCCAGCATGGTGTTGCCGCGTCTATAATAATTGGGAGGCAGTAGCGCGCGCGATCCGGGCGGGCCGGACAGGGCGGCGCGAATTGAAAGCCAGCATGCAAGAAGGTGAAAAGAAGTACAAAGAGGGCATATCGTACGGTCTCTGGGCGGGCTGGCTGTTCGGTTTTGCAGGCCTCCATCGTCTCTACCTCGGCAAGTACGGTACCGGGTTTCTCTGGCTCTTCACTTGGGGGCTGGGCGGCATCGGCCAGCTGTACGATCTGATCACGATGCGTCGCCAGGTGGAGGAAGCCAACCTGCTGGAGGAAGTCCGTGCTATGAAGGTGGCGCGGCATCGCGATCCGGACATGACTCCGCAGCAGATGTTGCTCAGCGCCGCGCTCAAGGAAGGCGGCCAACTTACGGTAACCCAGGCAGCCATGATCACGGGCTACACGTTCCAGGAGGCGGAGCAGCTTCTGCGCGACATGGTAGCCAGCGGCTATGTAGACATCGGTAACGAGCCTGAGAGCGGCGTTATCGTCTACTACTTCCCCGAGCTGAAGGCGACGCGCCGCCTCAGGTCAGAGCTCGACGAAGTCTAGTTCCGCTTGCCGAGCACCGCGGTCAACTCCAATACGTCCCCATCGCGGCGAACCTTGATCATAACCGTATCGCCTGGCGCGTGATCGCGTAGTGCGTAGGTGTAGTCGTAGATGTTCAAGACTTCCTTGCCGCCGAACTCGATGACCACGTCACCAGCCTGGAGGCCCGCTGTCTCGGCCGGACCGCCCTCGCGTACGCCCGAGAGACGCAGACCGCCGCCCTCGACTTCGCCGAAGTCCGGAATAGTACCGAGGTACGGACCGTAGCCGCCGCCACCGCTTGCCTGCCGCCTTTCCTGCTTGACCAACGTGAGTTTGCCCGGCCAGTCCCCCAACTCTGTGATCAATTCGGCGGCAAGTGCGCTGACTTCGGCCAGTCCTTCGGAGTTGATTAGAACCCAATCGTCCTCGGGCCGATGGTACTCCGAGTGCGTGCCGGTAAACAGGTGTAGGACCGGGATCTGCCGGGCATAGAATGAAGTCTGATCGCTCGGTCCGTAACCGTCACCCACGTGACTCAGTGTCAGCGGGCTCTCGACATCCAGCGAATCGAGCAATGCCGAGAACTCCTCGGCGGTCTCCGTGCCGAAGACTTGCACCTTTCCGTCCCTGAGCCGGCCAACCATGTCGAAGTTCACCATCGCCGTGACCTTCTCTAACGGGAGCGGTGGATGGCTGACGAAATACTCGGAACCGAGCAGGCCCATCTCCTCGGCGGAGAAAGCCACGAAGACAAGACTGCGGGCCGGGCGCCTCTCCGGGGCGGCGGCGAAATACTCAGCGAGCCCCAGGAGAACTGCGGTCCCGGAAGCATTGTCATCGGCGCCGTTGTGAGGCTCTTCCGAGTCGGGTGCCAGAGAGCCCGGCCCCCCTAGACCCAGATGGTCGTAGTGGGCGCCGATCACGATCGCCTCGTCCGCAAGACGTTCGTCGCGCCCGTCCAACTTTCCGGCGACATTATATGCCGTGGCGCGCACTGGCTCGACCGCCGCCTCGAGGGTGACCACCAAGTCTTCGTCGTCGAGCCACTCCACGAGCTCATCGGTCTCAATGACCTGAATCGCCGGGATGCCTACCGAGTGGGGTGGGTCGCCGGGCTGCGGGACTGAGATCCGTGAAACGGTTATGAGAACTGCTTCAGCGCCCTGGTCCCGTGCCGTCGTCGCCTTGCGGCGCGGTGAAGGATCGACGCCCGATCCATGGGGATCGAAATCGTCGGGCGTGCCGCCTCTGAGCACGACGATCAGCAGCGAGCCGTCGTCGGGCACTCCACCGTAGCTGTCGGCACCGAGCCCGTAGCCTGCACGATAGGTGGATCCGGCAAGAGAGCCGGCACCGGAGAAGCTGAATGGCAACCACTCCTCGTAGAGTTTCAGGCTCCGTGTGCCGCGTGACGATTCAAACACCAGTCGGCTGTCTGCATCAATAGCCACGGTCGTCGTGATTTCGAACGGCTGCAGGTAGCCATCGCTCCCGAGCGCCTCAAGTCCGTATGCCTCGAATGCTCGAGCGATGTACGCGGCCGCCGCATCGGCGCCTGACTCGCCCGCCTCTCGTCCGGCGAGCTCGTCGCTGGCGAGGTAGCGAACGTGGGCGAGCAGCGAATCTGGATCGAACTCCTGTGCCAGCGCAGCCGGCGCGGCGAAGACGCACGTCGCTGCCAGCGCCAAGAGCTGTAACGCTGGCCGGCGGAAAGGTCTTTCGTGGTTGCGCGAAGCCCACGCAACTGTTTGGATTCTGGTTGTCATAGCAGGCGGGAAGTTAGAGGGTGCTGCATCCAAATTCAACGGAGGTTAGAGCGTTTGGGCTCTGGGAGCCGAATTTTTGTCAGGGAAATCGGTGCTGGGCCGGCCACCGTTCTGCTGCATGGGGGGCCGGGTGCTCAGCACGATTACCTGCTTCCCGCCTTCCGCGTCCTCGAGGATGAGTTCCGCCTTTACTTCTACGACCAGAGAGGGGGTGGCCGCTCACAGGTTGCACAGCCACAGCAGGTCGGTTGGCGTGATCACGTGGCAGACCTCGAGACTTTGCGTACGGACCGGGGTCTGGACCGGCTGACTCTCGTGGGCTACTCCTGGGGCGGCCTTCTGGCATTGCTCTACGCCAGCGAGTTTCCGAAAAGTGTGAGGGCCCAAGTCCTCGTTGCCCCCGCGCCGGGCTGGGGCGACTACCACCGCAGCTTCAGGAAAGAGTTCTTGCGTCGCTCGCAGTCGCCCGAGATCAAGAAGCTGCGGGCCGAACTTGACGCATCCGGGCTGCGGCAGAGCGATCCGGTCCGCTACGGGCGACGGCGCTTTGACCTGAGTGTGGCGGGTTACTATCTGAATCCGAGGAACGCATTTGATTCGGAGCCATTTCTCGTCCAACTGCAGGCGCAGCAGGCAACTTGGGCAAGCTTGAGAGGGTACGGAGCGGATCTTCGGCAGAAGCTGGAAGTGCTGCGGACGCCGACACTCGTCCTACATGGGCGGCACGACCCGATACCGCTGGAATGGGCGGAGGAGCTGGCGCGAATCATGCCAAGCGCTCGTTTAGTGGTGCTCGAGAACAGCGGGCACGTCCCCTATGTGGAGGAAGCGGATCGCACTTTCGGCGAGATCCGCCGGTTCCTCCGGGAGCACACAGACAGTTGAATCGGCTCTATCGACTGGAGGAACAGGAGCTCGCGGCAGCTGAGGCGATCGGCCCGGATCGGGAGCCCCCAACGCCGC
>Ga0209536_100010968_pt1 | contig 13312 bp, 13 predicted proteins | sample DeeMarSeWOR28_12_FD_187461 | JGI IMG/M metagenome (GOLD analysis project Ga0209536, IMG submission 187461) | Marine sediment microbial communities from White Oak River estuary, North Carolina - WOR-2-8_12 (SPAdes) (version 2) | ecosystem: Environmental > Aquatic > Marine > Intertidal zone >...
GCCTGCAGAATTGATATCATTTCGACTGGAGTCTTAGCAGATGCCAGCTCTTTTCGGCTTTACCGCCATGGTCTTTTTATTGAGGCGTTTCTGAACACTTTATTTATATTTTCATGCTTCACCAGTCCAGCCCGCCCATAGGAAAAGGTTTTCGTTTTATAGGAAAAGGATGACTTTTTTTATTGGTGCATGATTTCCTTATCGTGGTTTTTTCTCTCTTTTTGACTCGAATAAGCCGGATAGAACCACAGTGGGCCGATTTTTTTATTTCACTGCCAGCGAGGGTATTGGTATGATATGTGGAAATCATATAATCAGAAATTGCATATTGGAACTGTGATGGAAAAGAAAAAACGTTCATTACTGAATCCGCGAACTTTCCTTTGGGTGCTGCTTACCATGTTGATAGCCCGGCCCGCCTTTGGGGCGTTTCACTGGAAGGGTAAACTAAAAGTAGTATCAGCGAAACCCTGGAAGATTGAAATTATCGAAAGTAACGTTAGGTCTGGGGAAATGCTTCGCACTGAAAAGACGGGTTTGCCTGAAGTTACGGAAAAACACTGGATTTGCACCGGCCGATTGCCCGCCAAAACCGATATTGGATGGGTTTACGAGTTCACCGGAACCATTCCCGATATCGGAGGACATTATTCTTTTGAGGTCGGTAAACAATCGCTTTCTTTTAGTTCCAGGTGGTCACAACCTTCGTTCTTTCGAGTACAAATTGTTGTTGTATCAGTTATCCTTGTTGTCTTAGTTGGACTCGCTATTTACATATATACGAAGGTCGCCAAAAAATAAGCGCTGAGTTTGCAGACTAAGCTGCGGGGATCGTTATTCTGAGGCAAGATCCGGCCGGCCGGACGCACTTTTGCCCTATGTTTTCACGGTTTTTGCCTGGTGCTTTTTGTGCTGTCGCAAGTGAAATATGACGTCCAGAGAGGTTTTCAGGCCCACAAGGATTATCAGAATACCAACCGGCGAACCCAGCGCCGCAGTCAGGAATGCGCCGAAAATAATGGCTACGTGCATCACAACCACCCGTCCATAGGGGCTGCCCATCAGCTTGTCAGGTTTGATCTTTGCGTATTCGCCCTTAATCAGGTAGTTGTATATAAAGGAGACGCCGTGACTTAGAAAAAGGGCCCCCATTGCATACCTCATCTCCAGCGACATGATTGAATAGGCATGTCTTATGACGTTCAGCAACATCTGTAGAAAGACAAAAAAGCAGGGCCAGCTCTCCCCTTGTATAGGCTCAAATCCAGACTCACCTTTTCCAAAAAGCATTAAAACGAAGAATCCATGGACGGCGCAAAACCCACCATAGTGTACAGAAAAAAACGGTATCAAAAAGAGCTTACCGAGGTGTTCTGCCGGGTGGGAAACCCTGGCAAATGCCATCTTGAGGATGTTATAGAATCCGACGACGATGTTTTCGGACCAGTAAAGAAGGACGACATTAAATGCATCCCAATCCCAAAAAATCACTCCCCACAGCGGAATCAAATTTGCCGCCACCAGCACGATAAGTGGTATATTTGTCAGGTCTTTGCTGTTCAACTTCAATTGATGTTCCTGTCCATATCAACGCAAATTTGACACTTAGGCAAATACTATCCAATATTTCGGATACGCAGCCTAAGAAAGCCGGATACTAATCGGCTTATCCAAGTTGTTTAGAACATTCTGCAAAATTCTGAAATATTTATCGTTGTCAGGCCAAAGAATCCTTTCATCGTCGGACATCGGCTTGCCGAGATGCTGAAGGAAACGGCCTACAATTTCTTCGTCCAGTTTTTCAGCCGAGACGCCCAATCCCAGCTTTTCTATATAATAGGCGTTCATTATCTGCTCATACTGGCCGGTAATAGGCAGCAGGCACATCGGCTTTTTCAAATGCAGACACTCACTGATCAACGAAAAGCCGGCCGATGCTATCACGCCCCTCGCCGAGGCCAAATCGGCCAAGAATCCTTCTGTTGAGCGTTCCTTGAAAATGCAGTTGTCGTATTGGCCTGCTTTTTTGAAGCCGTATAAAAAGAATTTTTGGGCACCAAATTTACCAAGGACTTCCAGCAGTATGTCTTCGTCCTTGCCGGTAGTCGAATACAGCAGGATGTGCTCACCGTTACTCGGCTTGAGCGCGCCCACAACAGGCCTTATGACAGGCGGTGATAGAATCGCCGAATCAATTCGCAGCGGGGCATCAAAAAAATTGATGACAATGTACGCGGCCGCCCCCACATAGTGACATTCTGTTACGACGCTTGCGGTTATGCGTGAGAACCAGTTTCCGCTCCTGTGTTCCAGCTCACAGAGGGTCAGCACGTGCTCATGGTCTATACTGATGAACGGTACATTCTTTCGCCACGCCCACCACGCACTGAAAGGCTCGAAATCGGATATCACCAGGTCTGGCCCAAAAGGCTCAAAATGCTGGTGGAAAAGTTCGTCGTTTATTTTGTTTCCCTCAGGCAAATTAAGAAGATTTCTCTTTAGTGTCTCTGATTTATCAATCCTTCCATCTATAAAGGCAAAAGAGAGGCCGAAAATCTCTCTGACGCGCTCACCGAAATATTGTTTGAGATACAGAAGTGATTTTTGCGAGCCTACAAACATGACATCGTGGCCGGCATCGATGAGCCTTTGTCCAGTCAAATGTGACCGGCTGCTGTGTCCGAAACCCTCGCCTGCGACGCCATAGATTATTTTTGCCATATTTTACACCTCGTAGATTGTGTATATCGTAGAGTGCCGGTTATGTCAAGGCTGGAAAATTTAAAGAATTAAAAGCTTTAGGCGATTTAGTCAAGGCTCACAGGACCCTTTCAGGAACACGGAGGTAATTAAGGGTCTTTTCAAGTATCCTTCCTGCGACCGGTGAGGCTACGGCACCTCCGCTGTCGCCTTTGCCGAGTCTGCTGTTTGGTCTTCGGATTGAAACCAAGACTATAACAGCGGGGTCTTCGGCGGGAGCGCCTGCTATGAAGGAAGCAAGATTTGAATTGTCTTCGTAACCCCTCTCGCCGACTTTAGCAATATTAGCGGTTCCCGTCTTGCCGAAGACCTGCCATTTGTCGAGTTTTGCTCTCCAGCCGGTACCTCCGTTTTCCTTCTCGTTAACTACACCAACCAGGCAGTCATTGACGATCCATTTAGCCACTTCGGGCTTGATGATGTAACCGACATCGGGAGATGAGTGTCTTAGCTTAATTACCTCACCATTACTGTCCACTATCGCCTTTACGATATGCGGCTGTACGGTTCTGCCATCTGCAGCAAGGATGCAAAAGGCTCGAAGCATTTGCATCGCTGTTACGTTTAATTCATACCCATAGGGTATTCGGGTCACGCTGTATCCGGTCCACTCATTGGTCGGTCTTAATAATCCCTCAACTTCGCCTGGCAGTTCGATTCCGGTTTTTTTAGAGAATCCAAAGAGTTTAAGGCCGTCATAAAGTTTTCCGGGCCCCATTTTCTGGCCGATTTTGGCCATGCCTATATTGCTGGACTTAATCAGGACTTCTCTGACAGGTAAATTACCGAATTTGTGGTTTCTGTATTCATTGACTCTTCCGAAACTTCTGCCGTAGTAGTCGCCGTTTTCACAAAAAATCTTTTCATCCTTTTTGATGATACCTCTATCAACCGCAATGGCCACGACAATGGGCTTTATCATACTTCCTGGCTCAAACTGGTCGGTTACCACGCGGTTGCGAAAGGTGTTGGGGTCGGAAGAGCCGATTTGTTGCGGGTCATAATCGGGCAGTGAAACCATTGCCAAAATGGCGCCGGTCTTCGCCGATGCCACAATCGCAATAGCGGCCTCGGCCTCAAAGCTTTGGTATTGATTTAGGAGTTCGGCCCTGGTGAACTGCTGTATCGCAGAATCAATAGTGAGTATTATGCCAACGCCGTTACTTACAACACTTTTTTGCTGCAGCGGCTGAACCGGACGACGAAAGGGATCTATGAAAAAGATATTCTGCCCCGGGGACCCGCGGAGTTCTTTGTCATATTGCAATTCAATTCCGCTCAATCCCCGGTTGTCGCCGCGGCTTGTAAAACCAACGACGTGTGCCACCAGCCGGCCAGTCGGATAAGTCCTTTGCCAGTCGGATTGAACGCCGATGCCGAAAATTTTACGTGCGGCACTGCACTGCTCCGCCGTTGCACCGACCTTGATTCTTGCAAAACCGGGATTTTTGCTCTCTTTAATAAGTCTTATTATCTCGCTCGCCTGCATCTGTGAGTCTAAGATTTGTGCCAGTTTTACGGCAGGGTTTATAGGGTCCTTAATAGCCCTTGGCTCGGCAAAAATGCACGGTACCCGGTTGCTGCCGGCAAGGAGCCTGCCGATGGAATCAAGTATCGGGCCACGTTGAGGCTCCTTGTTGAGGCGGCCTCGCTGCTGTTTCGTGCTGATGTCGGTATAATATTCGCTCCTGAAGTGCTGAAGGTAAACGCAACGTGCAACCAGTGACAAAAAAGCCACTATCAGCAGCAAAAAGAAGATAATAATCGTTCGAGCACTTCTCACGTTAATTGCACCTGGTTACGCGCACAAATCGTCACGGACCACCAAGACGTTCAGAGACCGCAGCTGGATTTATTAAAGTTTCAACCAGAAGCTGCTTGTTCGTAAGCTCCTGTATTAACCAGCTTTGTTCGGCCTGTTGAGTGATAAGCTGGTAGAAGATGCGATTATTGGCACTGCGGAGATAAACGGCGAAAATCAGAACAGCCGTGAAGTAAAAAACAACAAATACAAAACGAAATTGTGGCCTCATAATTTAATCAGCGCATTATATTCAGCGGATTTCGGGTGAGTCTTACTTTTATTCCCATCAATGCAGTGGCTATGCCGAATTTCTATCGAGGTGGCATTTTCAAAATCATTCCGACAGTCAGGCTGTCCTCATCGGATAGAACATCATCATTGAGTTTTGCTACTTCCATATAGCGGTTGCCGTCTCCAAGCTGATCAGCGGCAATTTTCCATAAACTGTCACCCTCGCGAACCTTGTATGATTTTGCCTGCTTTGGGCGTTCCGGTTTTTTCAAAGACAGATGCTCCCGGCCGATAGATTTGACCTTCTCAAAAATAGAACTGGCAAGACCGTTCTTATTTTCCTCGTTGGATGATGTCGAGCCACGCAAGGGCGGTATAATTAATTTCTGGCCCACTTGAATTTCATCGGCGGCCTTCAGAAGGTTACGGTTGGCCTCGAATATCTTCATGATGTTGACCCTTTTGTTTCCTTCCACATCACCGTAATATTTTTTGGCAATCAAGGCCAGGTTGTCACCATCGGTAACTTCATAGATTTTCGGCAAAGCAGGCTTGGGCTCGACCGTCTCGGTCTTTCTGAGGTCCGAGCTCTCATTTTTATTCTGTGTCGATGTAACCATCTTCACTGTATCGCTATTGTTGAGACTCGAAGCATTATTACCTTTTGCGAGTGCAGGGCCCTGTGGGAGGTCTGCTCTGTATCGGATATCGGGCTCTTCGAGCAGTGTGTTCTCAAATATGAAAGGTTGTTTTTCCATCGTCTCAGCCCAGTGGATGACATCGCGCTCGTTGGCCCCAATACCGGGCTGCCTATTAGGCGGATTGATCATTGATTTAGTAAGCTCATTGCCATCGCCTTTAAAGCTCGGCAGGCCATTAATTACGAAGGCTATCATAAAAATGAAAGCCAAACCCAACAGCAATCCAATTTTGACATCGCGAGTCATAGCAAAACTCCTTCTTCACTATTACCTTTATATTCTTTCAGCGATCCTTAAGTTCGCACTTCTTGCCCTGTGATTTTTCGCAATTTCCTCCCGTGACGGCACAATTGGCTTTTTGGTGATAATCTTGTAAATGCCCGCTTCTTCATTTGCCTTAAAATTGTTCTTAACCAATCTGTCTTCAAGGCTGTGGTAGCTGATAACCGCGATCCGGCCTTTTTTTGCCAAAAGGTCCGATGCTGAATCAAGCAGCCTTTCAAGGTTTTCCAGTTCGTTATTGACAGCAATTCTCAAGGCCTGAAAAGTCCTTGTTGCCGGGTGTATTCTATTTTTTCCTTTTTTGCTAGGCCTTCCGAGTGCCCTGCAGACTATCGCAGCCAATTGACCCGTTGTCGTTATTGGCCGGTCCTTACGCTGGCTCACGATAAACCTGGCAATACGCCGCGAGGCTCTTTCCTGGCCGAATTTGTAAATCAAATCCGCAAGGCTTTTTTGGTCGGCCTTATTAACAATATCGGCAGCACTGGTCTTTATTCTTTTGTCAATTCTCATATCAAGCGGCATATCGGTCTGAAAACTAAGCCCAATATCAGCATCTGTAAGCTGACTTGAGCACAGGCCCAAATCCGCCAATATGAAATCAACCTTCTCTACTCCCTTTTCCCGTACAAACTCGCCAATTTTTGAAAAATTGCCGCATATATAAATAACCTTGCAGGCAAGGTTTTTGGTTTTAATTTGGGCCCCTTGGATAGATTTTTTATCAACATCAAGAGCGAAGATCACACCATTGGGGCCCAAAGTCTTGCCGAACAGTAAACTATGACCTCCGTGTCCTATGGTCGCATCGACCATCACCCCATCCCGGGGTAAGTTTACGTGCTCGGCCAGCGTCCTTGCTAATACCGGAATATGCTCTACTTTCGAGCTATTCACCTCCATTGTGTCTCTAATTTCATATCTCGTCCCGATATATCAAGGCCTGAGGCACAAGGATATACCGGCGACACACTATTGATTAACCGACGGTTACTTCCCTGTTCCTGGCTTTAAGATCCATGACCTGGGGCGAAAATGTAACACCATCAAAAATCCTGTCTACTTTCTTAAGATGCTCAAGCCTTTCGGAAAGAACTTCCAGTGAGTCAAATGTTTGTTCATCAACAGCTCTGTCTCCTGCAAGGCTCTTCTCTACGATTTGATAATGTTTAGAATCTGATTCAATCATTTCACCTCCTGTCAAGAAAGTTCAAGTTCATCGTTCTGTTTCTGTAAGACGACCTGGCGAGCCTGTGACATCTGCTTCTGGTATTGAGCCATATGGTCCGCCAGGTACTGTTCCCAGTTTTCGTTGTTCCACAGTTCGATATGGTCCCGGACACCGACCAATGTAATTTGTTCTTTCAAGCCCGCCCGCTTTCGCAGTCTTTCATTGATAAGCAATCGGCCCTGACCGTCGAGCTCTACCTTGCTTGCCAATGCAAAGCTCATTCTCTCAAAGGCCACAGTCTCGTCCGGTGCAGTGGCATCGGGTGCGACCGCCAAAACAATCTGCTCGAAATATTTTTCAGGATATAGACAAAGAATGCCGTTGGCGCCGAGTACCAGATAAAAATTGCTGCCGTGTTCGTCGACATCAATTTGATGCCTGAGCTTGTTGGAAATGAGAACTCTGCCTTTGCCGTCGATGACGTGTTGATATTCACCTGTTAATAACAGCATGGCTTTAATCCCATTAAGCAGAACAACTGTGGGAGATTTTACCACTTTTTACCACAAAGTCAACAAATAAATCCACATTTTAAAAAAAAAGTGCAAATTTTCTTATAGGACGTACTCTTCGGCACGCTAATCCCCGTCAACAAAAGTGCTTATGAAGATTCGATGGTCTTTTGAGGGTTGCAATTTTTTTTATATTTGGCCGGCTTTCTCACAATCCTGCGTGAATTTCTTACTTCCCGTCCGATCGTTTAACCATCTTACCGTCCAACCGCTTCACTACCATTGCCATCGCAAATAGCCTTTAGCCCAGAGCAAACAGGCTGTTTTGTAATGTAATGAAGACTGAGCAAATTTGACCTTGGCTTTCGAATGAACAACAAATGGAGATCAGGGTGATTTTTGAATTACGACACGGTCTGGAAGTCGAAGGAGAAGCAATCTCACTCCTTGTCATTCTGCACGCCGGTGAAGAATCTGCACTCCGGATTGAATGAACCTCCTCATCAGTCATTCCTTCAAAGAGAGAAAACGATTCCACCATTACAGAATTCTACATTCATCCACAGGTGACACCAACAGTTACTAACCAACAAATCAAATGGCTGAATTCATTGTTCTTGAAGCCCTCATCAGCTTTTTGCCTGGAAGATATTGTGACGCTATCCGGAGCCGGCGTTACGGCCCACAGTTTTCCATCCAGTGACCGGCAAGAATAGCCAGGTCAAAGAAGTTCACCATCCCGTCTCCGCCGGATGCTGGTGCGATATCAGCAGATGGAATGCCGGGAGCTTGGAGCCATTGCGCAACTAAGATAGCCAAATCACCTAAGCTTACGTCGCCCATTCCGTCAAGATTTGCCCTGTCGCATTTTTTTGGAATCGGACCGATCCACTCGATAGACAAAGGCAAGGCCAAATCAGCAGCATTTGTCAAGTGTGTTGCTTGGACAGGCCCACTGTTGCCATAAGCAACCGCAGCAAGATATGGCTGATAGAATTGAGTCATTTGAGAGAGGTCTGCCGGTAAGTAGGTTATGTACAGCGGCATCGTAAAACCAGCCACCCACACAGTACCTGTGTTGGGGTCCTCGGTGATATCGGTTATGTGCCCCATATTATTAATGTTGACGGTTTGCACAAGAGCAAGGTCAACTGTTGATAAAATGTATAATGAAGCAGAATCAGCGTTCGGCTCACTCATTGTGGATGCTACATAGAGACGTGAATTATCATAACTCGAGCAGCAAAGTCCGACTGGTCCATAGATATCGAGGCTTTGAAGAGCATATTTGTTGACATCTCCATCGTCGTTAAAGACCCATAAGACATCACTGTTATTAGTGTAGCCACTATTGATAACGTAGACGCTGCCGTGGTCATCCACTTCGATTTCATGTAGGTTATTACAGTCCTGGTTGCTGTTTGGTAGAGGAGGGTCATCATAAATCTCAAGAACATGGTAAGGAGGCACGTCATTTTGCGAAAGCTCCAGCTTGGCTGAAGCTGCATACGGGGCGCCGATATTAGGGTCGACTATTACTGGTGTAACATATACATATCCCGCTGCGTCAAATTCCACATCCGAGATAGGCCTGCCCCATGTGTCCTCGCCGACGTCTTGAAGACCGATATATACATCAGCAGCCTGACCATATCTCGGTTCCCTACCAATGGAATAACCATGTCCTCGCGGTATGACTGAACTAAAGTCAGACAGTCGGACCAGTCCATCTTCCACGTTGATCTGATATAGCTGGTCGTTATGATCTCGAACAAGTCTGCCGTTCATTCGATCATTCGGAAGGGCATAAGGGCCACCGACGAGATTATAGTTTTCATTACAATCGTAAAGCCGGTCGCTAAGGAAATCCTCAGAGACAGCATCAAATCTTTTACCAGAAATAAGAAGAGAGCCTGCGAAACCGTTAGACTCAGAAGCCCGAGGTGTGGCAGTTGGTGTCTCAAACGTCAAACTTGAAGTTGCGGGCGAATCACATGGCGTAAGGCAAATGTCGAAACACAAATTGCTTGTCAGGCCTTCTGAAATCTGATATTCTCCCCAATCCCAACCCAGCAAATCGTATAAGTCTATATAATCATCAAGGCTGAATTCAAAATCGAGGCATTGTAGCGACTGTCCGCCCGGATTCTGACCGGAACTGGATTGTCCGTACTCACCGAGTACCGTCAGGAAATCCCTTGCAGTCAAGCCCAAATCTCCGGTCACATCGCCACAGTATATACAAGAGACAAGAGGTGCAAGACACGGCTTTGCTAGGAACAAACAACCGGCAAACACACATGTCCGGAAGATTATGGAATTGCTCATTTTTTTCATGTTCATGTTTCCTCCATTCTAAACGATACGAGCCCTACAGCCATAAACCGGTCATCCATAAGGAGCGGATCTTCCGGTACGGTAGTGGCTGGGGGCATGATTAAGATGATTGTGGGTATTGGCCCAATACGAACTGTCATTAGCAACCTTAGCATTGTTATCAACATAAATTACGGCTTATGATGCTCCGAAGTCGGAAAAGAGAAACAATATGAGAATAGAAGATATATTGTAAATTCTGGATGTTTTTGAGGTCTCCAATTTTTGTCTTTCCGAAAAAAACTGTTCCTATTTTTGCGTTCTCAAATTGTACCACCTTGCTGGCCTTATGGCGATTGCCATTCAGCCGATATCACAAAAGAAAGAGGGACTTGTCCATTATCCTCCTTGATAGCCTGAAAACGGAACAAAAAGCATACCAGATCACCGCCAAATTTCAAGTAAAAAATTATTTTTGACAGCGACAAGTTATGTGTTAGTTTGATTTTTGCCAGGCCTCCTACGCAGCACTTTCAGCCAAAAAATATAAAAATCTCATTTCCCATCAAGCCAAATTCTTTTCCAGTATCGAGCATCCAGCGTCAAGTATCGAGAATCCAACCTGATTCACTCAAATATTAATTCCGGTATTGAGATTTCTATGTCAACCATAACGGCCGAGGGTCGTCCTAATATAATGAGCAAGAGGAACATCGATTCCTGCTGTCAAGTTGAAATTAAATGAGGTTCTTTTGAGAAAGGTCTTTGAGATGACAATAAAGACGAATATCTCATACAAGATTTTGCCTGTAATTGTTATTTTATTAGTTTCCGGGCCGGCGTTGGGTAGTTCTTCATGCTGGAAGTTTAACGAGGGAGCGGGTGAGACGGCATTCGATTCTCTTGGCGGCAGGCACGCTAAAATTCGCGGCAATCCCGTCTGGGTAGCCGGTACTTTCGGCAAGGCGCTTCATCTTGACGGGGACGGTGACTATCTCGAAGTCGGGCGGATACCCGGGCTGTCGTCCGAACAGACTAAAATGCTCTGGATATATATAAAGTCTATCACCTCCAGTGGGGCCTATCTCATCGACGAAGGCAGCAGCGGTAATAATAACTGGGTGGAGCTGTACGACCCGAATGGCGACGGCAATCCCTACATCAGGGCCGGCTTCGATTCATACAACTACATCGACGGTAAAGCCAGGATAAAGACCGGCTGTTGGTATCATATCGCCGTTGTAACAAAGGCCTCGGGCAACCTGGCGATTTATATAAACGGGCAACTGGATAACTCCGCATCCGAGATGTCTGCGGATACCAGACCACAGGCAATCGTAATAGGTGCCGATGCGGCAACCAAGACAGGATGTTTCAACGGCATGATTGACGATGTGGCAATCTACGACAGAGCCTTCACGGCCGGGCAGGTCAGAGAGGTTTATCAGGAGGGCTTTGGCCGATACAAACACACCTTTGACAATACAAGGATTATCATCAAAAGAATTGAGGAAACGATAGCGGCCAATAACAAGGCCGTGGCGCAGCTCGACGAGGTCTTTAACAGGGCCCAAACAGCGGTTCAGGCCCTGGCCACAGTCCTCGCTACCGACTACAATCCTCGTTCCAATGAGGGCAGCGAGATGATTACGGCCCTGCAAAAGGTGCAGGCCGTGATGATGAATCTTGAGCGATCCAGAGAGTCGCTGACCATGTGCACTGAGCAATTAAATGGCGCACTTCGCCAGTTGGGGCATTTCCTGCCAAAATCTGAAATTCCTGATTCTTCATTCTAAATCTACATTTTTCTTGCCTTTCAGCTTGTTCCCTGAAATAATAACACCAAGCCGAGGTTTGCTTCACGAGGTATCAACAATTTTAGTGTGGGCATGAGACCAATAAGTTCGAATCTTTATTTGGGAACCATATACAGAATAGTTGGATTATTAATGAACGTTGATAAGAAAATAAAAGAGCTTGAAAAAGGATATCTGCGATCGCGTATGGCGATACCTGTTATCGGCTGTTTTTTATTATTCATCATTGCCGTTATATGGCTGTTGAATAAGTATATTAATATTCCAACCTGGCTTTCCATAATTGTCATAGGTATGACAGCATTTGGATTCGTTGGCGATGTGATAAATTATTTTTACTGCGACTGGAAGCTAAAGGTGTTAAGACGTCAGTCTGTCGATGAATAATAGGCATATTAACTTATTTTTTGTTTTGAGAAAGAACAATGAAAAGAAATCTGACTTTATTTCTGTTGGTTATAATTTCAAGTGGCTGCCGGCCCGAAGAAGAACCTAACACAGACACCACCATCGAGTATATCCGTCAGACGGGGCGGCTGTGGGGCGTCGCCGAAGTTGCTCTAAATGAAAACAGATCTATTACCCTCGTCGATGCCAAAAGTTCAGGGGTCGGATTAAATCTGATGATGCTTGATTCGAACAACAAGGTTGTCGATTCTGTAACCTTGAAGACCAGCCGGTCATGCACCCTGTCCGATGGCCGTCATGCGTTCATAACTTACGAGTTGAAGACAATAAAGCAAGGGCGGATTATCATCACCGTGACCGATAAGTTCGACGCCCGAAGTTTCGGCGATGGCATCAAACGAACCAAAGCGACCGTTAGCATTTCACCCTACAAAAAAGAAGAGGATCCAAATAAACCAATCAACCAATAAACCGTCTTCACCGCAGTAGTTTTCCGGTTTTTTTGTCCCATCGGACGGAACGAATTTTGAGGCGGTGGTTTCCGTGGCATTCGGTGCAGGTGATTGGATCTGTTTGTTCTTTTTGTCCGCTTTGTTTCTGCCATTTCCGGACGACGGCCGCCGCCGGTACATCATGACCTTCGTGGCATTTCTTGCACAAGACTTCGGTTTTTTTATCGCCGGTATGCTGCTGCCATTGTCGGACGACTTCTGCCGGCTGAACATCGTGAGTAGGATGACACTTTTTGCAGGCCGGCTCAATCTGACCGGGCGGGTACATTTTATCAGGGGGGGTGGTGTGGTTTTCGTCGTTTTTATGAGCGATGGATTCGCCGTGGCAGTGTGAACAGGCAATATCGGCTTTAGCGTGCCATTGGGCCAACGATTCTTCTGCATAATTTGCATGGCAGACAAAGCAGGTGGCGTTTTTGGCGTCGGCCTGGGTGGTCTGTTTTTCAATCTCGTCCGGTTCATCTAAAAGAAGCGGCTCATCCAGAAGCAGCGGGGCGTCTTTATCGACAAGTAAGGGAGGCAGTGCATTCGTTTGGCTGTCCTCATCTTTTGATGGTTGGGCACAGCCCGAGAACGTTACAGCAACTGCCCCCCCCAGTAAAACGACTACGAAAACTCTAACCGTCATGTGCACCGTTTTATATTTGGGTAGTTAGTATTTCGAATTTGTCCTTAGTTTACTTCGATACCACTCAGTATAAATTTGCTCATTCACCCTTTATCAATCAATTCCTTTGGGGGATACGCCCGGCGATTTACGTTTTAGACGTATTCCCAATCCTTCAGCCACTGATAGTT
>Ga0209536_100010969_pt1 | contig 13312 bp, 14 predicted proteins | sample DeeMarSeWOR28_12_FD_187461 | JGI IMG/M metagenome (GOLD analysis project Ga0209536, IMG submission 187461) | Marine sediment microbial communities from White Oak River estuary, North Carolina - WOR-2-8_12 (SPAdes) (version 2) | ecosystem: Environmental > Aquatic > Marine > Intertidal zone >...
GAATGCTGTAGCTGAAAGAGACGTCCATACTCCTCTGCCTGACTTATGGACATTCCTCTGCTCACAGGATACTTTTCTCACATCACCCTTTGCTAGTCGTAGCAATTCAGCCCTGCAGTACTTCATGTCCGCTCTTGCTCCAAGGTCCCATAGTTTCATATTTAACATGGTATCTTTCCCATATCCGAAAATCTGACAGACCCGCTTATTTACACTAATAAAACTGCCGTCGGCTGCCACATTTGCAATACCAATTCCCGCGTCTTCAAAGGTAGACCTGAAACGCTTTTCGCTTTCTCTCAGGGCACTTTCGATTCTGATTCTTTCTTCTATCTCACTGCTAAGGAGGCGGTTTACATCAATTAACTCCTTTGTTCTTTCTGTTACCCTCATCTCAAGCCCCTCTTTCACTGACTTTAACTGCTCTCTGATTCTGACATGTTCTGACATATCCCTGAATATTCCCTGTACGACTTTTCTTCCCCTCAGTTCAGTAATGCTTGTATTTATGTCAACAGGAATTAACTCACCGGACTTATTGATGACATAAAGATTCATTGCCGTCCCATGTCCCTGCAATATGTGCTCCCTGAATATGTTTTTATAATTTTCCGCCTCATCATCAGGATGCAGCGCTGACTGATGCAAACCCCTGATCTCGTCAACCGGAGTGCCGATTAATTCCTCCGCCTTTTTATTTGCATCGAGAATGATTCCTGTTTCAGCATCTGCAAGGAAAATTGCCACGTTTGCTGTCTCGATCAGCGTACGATATTTCTCTTCTGATTCCAGCAATGCTGTCTCAGCCTGCTTCCGCGCTGTAATGTCCTGTGCAGTGCCACCCATAAGGAGGGGCTTGCCATCGGTATCATAGCTCACAACACCGCGGGCCTCCATAATCCATTCGCTTCCATCCTGTCTGATAATCCGTGCATCAATATGATACGGGTTGCCATCTGCAAGTGACTTTTTTACCGCCTTGTCAAGGGGCTGAACGTCATCAGGATGGACCATGTTCAAAAAAGACTCGTAGGTTGCTTCAAAATTATCAGGTGACAAAGCAAAGATGTTGTACAATTCATCAGACCATGTAATAATGTTTTGTTTAACGTCCCACTCCCAGCTTCCCAGCTTCGCAACTTTCTGGGAGTCTGCAAGCTGACGCTCCTTTGTTTTTAGATTGTTCCGAATGATGTTCTGTTTTGTATTATGCCCTGTAATTACATAAGCAAATACCACAAAACTTATAAAAAGTATGAGGTGTAAATAAAGAGCATGGGGCGGGATATTGAAGAGAAGGTCATCCAGGAAACTTTTGTTATGGAAAAAAAAGGAATCGATAAGTGCAACGGTTATCCATACAGTTGCGCCAAAGAGAATGGAAAAGAGCACAACCCTGTATTCATCTCGCATGTTCTACGTCCCCCCCAGGAAGCATGTTTAATCAAGACTACTAACTTATGGTTTATTCAGGTATGAAAGAAAGGTTACTTATAAATATATCACATAAGCCTGCTTTCAGCAAGCGTTCATCCTGTCTTGAAGCATTTACTTTCAGTGATGGAGGGTACTGAATCGTAGGGCGAACGATTCAACAGCAGCTATTTTCATCACCGTGAAGATCAGTCTAATTTACTCGACCCTGACAACTACACTCTGCGGCAGGCTTTGAAGGAGACTATCCATTGCAGATTGCAGAGGCCCTTCTGATCGTGACTCCGCAGTAATGATAACTCTGTAGTCAGGCATGTTGAGTACGGGGTATGAGCCGAAGGAAACATCGACATTTTCATCCACAACGCGGTTCAGGATCTCGGTAATGTCAGACTCATGAGTATCGAGATAGAGTTTTTTTATAAAAAAAGACCCTGCGCGAAATCTCTCTTTTATGGCCGTAAATTTATTTTTTACGTAATCCGGAATGCCGGGGAAGATAAATACATTTTTATAGACAACGACGGGGAATCGCATCGTACCATGATGAATAATTTCAGCTCCCTCAGGGACCCTGGTCATTTTTAATATGGCATCATTGAGATCTCTTTTATAGCGGGACCGCAGCATATCCTCAATTTCCCCGCTCCTGACAAGATCTACCTGGAAACCCTCAGCAATACCGGCCATCGTTACATCATCATGGGTAGGGCCGACACCTCCTGACGTAAAAACAAAATCATATTGTGCCGAAAAATGAGAGACCTCATCCCCGATTATTTCGACCTCATCAGGAATCACTGAAATACGTCTCACATCAATGCCAAGCTGTCTGAGCTCGCGGGCGAGAAAATAGGAATTGACATCACTGACCTTTCCTGAAAGGATTTCATTTCCTATTATAATGATACCTGCTGTCTTGTGATCCGGCATGGTATTACTTTATCAAAATTCAAGCTGAATATTAAAGTTTTTTGGGAAATATCCGATGAATTTTATACATACATATGATTTCGGATATTCTTTATTGCCTGCGCTGGGGTTTTATGTCGCATTATGCCTGAATCATCATGATTATGCCCTTTTGACCCTATTTTGTGAGGTGAACGACAGCAATGATACAGAACTTGTTTTCCTTTAACAAAACTATTAAAAACCGCACCTTCTTTGCATTCCTTTTTATCATTTTCACAGGGAGCGTTCTATTGAATTTCATGCTCCACATATCTCTCAGTTTTACTCTGATGAGAGAGGGCTGGGACGAACGCATCGTTGAGCACATCAACAGGCATTTATTGGATTTTGGCGTTCTTATAACTCTTGTAGCTATTATTGTGCTGACCGTAATTGCACTGTACTTATCAAAAGGAATCACCAGTCCATTCAAGAAACTTACCGATGGAATGCGTGACCTTGCAGATAACAAATGGTCTACACGGATAGAAGTGGGCAAGTATGATGAAATTATTCAGCTCGCAAAGGGCTTCAATTACATGGCAATGAACATTGAAAAAACGCTTCAGGACCTTGAATCATCAAAAGAGTATGAAGAAAGCATACTCTCTTCATTGCCCTCGGTTCTCATTGTTGTCAGCAACTGTCTCAATGTGCTGTCGAACAATACGGCCTTTGACAGACTAAGCAATCAATATCCGACGCTCTCAATGAGTTCATTCACAGAGCCGCTTGAAGAAGAAATGATCAGAAACCTTGAAACCGGGGAGCGCATAAATAAAGAGATTATCGTAATGCCCGAAGGAAGCAACGCACGGATCATCTTTTCAGCTGTAATCACACGCATAAGAGAACACAGTTCACTGGATGTTGAGGAAAGACCTTCAGTCCTGCTGACGCTGACAGACATTACCGAGCAAAGGATGATGAAAGAACTTATCAGTCAGTCCCGTCAGGACTGGGAAGACACCTTCAATACCATTCCTGATATCATTACAATTCACGACAAGGATTACAATATCGTCCAGGCAAACCTTGCTGCTAAAAACACATTAAACCTTCCTTTTCTTGATCCTCATAAGACTGCGAAATGCTATAAGTTTTATCATGGGACAGACAATACGCCTGAAGGCTGTCCAAGCTGTGAGTGCTACAATTCAAGCGAACCCGCAACATTTGAAATATTCGAGCCCCACCTGAACAAATATCTTGAGATCAGGTCCATACCGAGAATAAATAACAGCAGCGAAGTAATCGGTTTAATCCATATAGTCCGGGATATCACGCAGCGAAAGCAGATAGAAGAGGAGCGTAATCGCCTCAACGAAGCGATAAAAAAAGCCAAAACTGAATGGGAACTTACTTTTGACAGTGCAACTGAATTTATACTCCTGATAGACAAGGACCTCAGGATTACACGCTGCAACAGATGTTTTTCAGATTTTATCAATAAACCTGTTCATGAGATAGTCGGCAAGCAATGTACTGAGTTTTTCCCTGATGCCTATGGTGACATTCATCAAATCAAAAAACGCTATGAAGAAACCGGGGACTTCCTGACGAATGCCGAAGTCCACACAAAATCAGGACGATGGCTCTATCTGAATCACCAGCCTATCAATGACATAAAATCTCGCACACTGCATTCTGTGCTTATTGCTACGGACATAACAGATCTTAAAGAGGCCCAGCAGAAAAACAGGGAATCTGCCATTGAATTAAAGAGCAAAGTAGATGATCTCGAAAAGTTCTATGATATGGCCGTTGGCAGAGAACTCCGCATGAAAGAACTCAAAAAAGAAATTAAACAGTTGCATCACCAGCTCAAGAAAATCAGAGAAAAAACCTATGCTAAGGAATAAAAAGACATCCCGTACCATTCTCGAGCAGTATATAGAGAATAGAGACCTTCTTCTTGATGCTCTTCCCTACCCCGTGTCAATAGTTGATACTGATTTTAATATCGTAAAGGCCAATAAAATTTTCACTGATCTTTATGTACGGGATGGAGACTTCAAAGGCGGCAAGTGTTATCAGGTCTGCCATAATGCTGAACAGCCGGTTGATAACTGCCCCCTCACCATGTTTCTGAGCAATGGTGAAAAAACACAAATTGAAATTTATGAGCCTGCCCTGAACAGGCACTTTCTCCTCCTTTCCTCTCCGATCATTGTAGAGAACAAACTGGCCGGTATTATTCATTCCCATATTGATATTACAGAGCAGAAGGAAGCAGTGATGCACAGCAATGACCTCATTGATGTCTTTGCAAGCTCTGTAACGGACATGAAGGCCCGTGAGTCGAAATCTCATAATCTGAGAGATGCTTTTTTTAATATGCTGGAAGATATAAATGAGTCCTATAAAGATCTGGAAGACCTTTTTCTCCACCTGGTACGAGTAATGGTAAGTACTCTTGATGCCAAGAGCCCCTGGACAAAGGGACATTCAGAAAGAGTATCCATTTACGCTGAACAGATCGGAATTGAGATGTCTCTGGATGAAGATTACATTAAGGAACTGAAACTGGCAGGCCTGCTTCACGACATTGGAAAAATAGGTACCTATGATTATCTTCTCGACAAGCCTGGTCGTCTGACAAAAGAAGAATTTGAGATCGTCATGAAGCATCCCGCCCAGGGAGCCAGAATACTCAAAGGTATCAAGCAGTTACAGAACATAATCCCCTACATACACTATCATCATGAAAAGCTCGACGGTAAAGGCTATCCGGAAAAACTGATAGGAGATGCAATTCCTCTGGGCGCAAAAATACTTCACGTAGCAGATTCTTTCGATTCGATGACATCTGACAGACCCTACCGACCTGCCCCGGGCTTAGAACATGCACTGTCAGAATTAAATGAATTTAAAGGGACGCAGTTTGAACCAGCTGTCGTTGACGCCTTTCTCAGAGTGCTTGAAAAAGTTGCAGACGCCGGGGCTGATAATTTACGATGAGGACAGTGCGGGAAGCTTCAGCTCACATCAAGAATCACCTTGAGCACCCCTTTCCGAGAGGCATACTCAAAGGCTTCCAAGCCATCTTCCAGTTTAAACCTTTTACTTATCAACGGTAAGGGATTGATGTTTTTTAACTGAATACCCCTGATAGCTGGTGCAAAAGGTCCGCACCTGGATCCTATCAGGGAAATTTCATTCACAATTAAGTGATTCAAATCCAGGAACCCTCGTTCTTTTGTCGTTGATTTTAAAACAACGGTGCCTCGTGCTCCAATAATACTCATGGCCTTTGCTATGCCAACAGGTGTACCCGAACAATCTACAACGACATCAAATCCATCTTCACCAAAGACGGCAGTCAGTGCAGTTTTTATTCCCTGCTCTTCCAGAAGAGCAAGTTTATTTTCATAGTTGCCAACTACCACGAGATCACAGTTCGTTGTAGAGAGAACCTGCCCTACAAGCAGTCCCAGTTTACCATCGCCCAGTACGCATACCCTGTCAGAATGATCAACCTTGATCTGTTCGAGTATTTCATAGGCGGCAGCAAGTGGTTCTATAAAAACAGCCTCATCATCGGTAATATCCTCAGGAATTATGTGAAGGTTTTTCACTGGAAGGGTAATGTACTCTGCAAAGACACCATCCTTATTCAGGATGCCCAGTACAGACCGGTTCTGGCAGTGATTGTGTACCTGTTCAACACAATACTCACAGAAACCGCAGCTTATATTGATCTCCCCCGCTACCCGGCTGCCGACAAGATCCTTTCTGGCACATTGTTCAATAACTCCCGCGAATTCGTGGCCGAGAATACCCCTATAATCCATATAACCCTTCATTATCTCCATATCTGTGTTACAGATACCGGCCTTCCTTACCCTGATAAGGGCCTCGTTCTTACCGGGCTCCGGAACCGGGTAGTCAGTGACAAAGGACAGTTTTTTATCAAATACAAGGGCTTTCATATGATTACCCAGTATATCATATGAATATTCCGCCAACAATTTAAGGGACAGAGAATAAGCTGTCCCCAGGATTCACAGTTTGACTTTCCTTTTTACTGAATGATATAAGAAATGACTCAGGAGAATATACCTATGTCTGATTTCAATACTTCGCGATGGAAAGATAGTGCCTTCGCGCAACAGTACCGTGACAATGCCGACGTGTATATTGTTGAGAGACAACGTCTCTTTGAGATCATGAAGTCCTTTTACCGCTTTTTCATCCTTGATGACAAGCCAAAGAATGTGCTTGATCTTGGCTGCGGAGACGGCATCATTACTGCCGAATTGCTCAGTGTTGACAGCTCTATTTCAGCCACGCTGGTCGACGGTTCTGAGGACATGCTCAACAGGGCCAAAGATCGTCTGAATAATTTCAGCAACATGACATATATTCAGGCAAGTTTTCAGGACATGCTCAAAGCTGACCTGGTAAACCGGCAGTTTGATCTGGCAGTCTCCTCCCAGGCAATACATCATTTAAACCTGAATGAAAAAAAGCAATTCTATCCCCTGATACATACCTGCCTTCATAGCGGCGGGTATTTTCTAAACATCGATGTGACGATTGCACCAACCAGTGACCTTGAGCAGTGGTATATGAAACTGTGGCAGGAATGGATGGATGATAAATTGATGGCCACAGGAAATACCGATGCCACCTTTAATGATATCATTCAGAGATATAAAAGCCTGAGTGATAACAGACCTGATACGCTTGATGATCAACTTGCTGTTTTACGGGAGACCGGATTTGTGAACGTAGACTGTTTTTATAAATATGGGATATTTACGGTATTCGGTGGCAGGAAGTAACGGCATGGTTCCCACAGGGAATTACTGTACATTCAATGAGGAGTCCTGAAATGAAAAAACACACACAATGCGTTCACAGCGGAACATATAAAGAGGGGAAGACAAAAGGGGTGAATACGCCGATCTTCACATCCTCATCTTTTGAATATCCAGATGCAGAGGAGAATGTCTATCCCCGCTACTTCAACACAGTAAATCAGAGGGCTGTTGCCGCAAAACTTGCTGCCCTGGAAAATACAGAGGACGGCCTTCTCTTCAGTTCCGGCATGGCAGCAATCAGCACCGTGCTCCTTACCTTCCTGAAACAGGGTGATCATGCTCTCTTTCAGCGTGATGTCTATGGAGGCACCTATCACTTTGTGAGAAGTGAGTTTCAACAGTACGGTATTGACTACACCTTCGTCACCAATAAGGCAGGTGATATTGAAAGGGCTATCCGGAAGAACACAAAAGTAATATTCATTGAATCCCCTTCCAATCCCCTTCTGAAAATAACGGATATCAGTGCAGTAGCAGACATGGCACATTCAAGAAACATTATTACTGTCATAGACAACACCTTTGCCACACCCATAAACCAGAATCCCCATGATTCAGGTATTGATATGATAATACACAGCGGGAGCAAGTATCTTGGGGGCCACAGTGATATCTGCTGCGGTGCCGCACTTGGCGGCGCAGCCATGATCAATGCTGTGATGAAGACAGCTGTGAATTTCGGCGGCAGTCTCAATGCGGCAACCTGCTACCTTGTTGAGAGGAGTCTGAAGACCCTCGGCATCAGGATTGAAAGGCAATGTGCCAATGCAGAGTTCATTGCCGGATCACTGAAGAACAATCCCCTGATCAGCAAAGTGTATTACCCCGGCCTTCCCGATCACGATGGACATGAACTGGCAAAAAAGCAGATGCGGGCCTTTGGTGCAGTGGTCTCCTTTGAACTGGATGAGAGAAAGTATGACCCAGATACCTTCATAGACAATCTGAAACTTATCAGTCCTGCCCTGAGTCTCGGCGGTGTGGAGACCCTGATCTGTGCGCCGGCCTCAACGTCCCATGAAAAGATGTCAGAGGAAGAACGACAGTCAATTGGTATAACAAAGGGGCTTTTCCGTCTTTCAGTGGGTATTGAAGATGCAGATGATATTAGGAAGGATATTGAGCAGGCACTGTCATGACTTCCTGCAGCCACAGCACCCTGACCTTACTTCCCCAGCAGAAAAACAGACTGCGCTGCAGACATTGTCATCTGACGATCAAGCAAGAGGACCTTGCGCAGGACTTCTGCCCTGAGTGTTATGAGATGCAGGGTGAGAAGAGAAATGACTTTGAAGAGGTTGAGTGTCCCGATGCGACTGAAACACGGTATCGATGTGAATCATGCGGTGCAATTATAAAAGGGGAATAGTTTACATTCCAGATGTTTTTTTAGACTGTCATTGCGAGGAGCGGTGCGACGAAGCAATCTGAGCATTTAGATTGCCACGCTCCCATGGTCGCTCGCAATGACAAAAGGCAATACTTTTATTGAAAAACCACACTATAAAAATCATTCACCTGGCCTCCTGAAAGAGGGGTCCTCAACGCCCGCCTCTTTAAACCCTTTGGCCCTCAGAAGGCAGCTGTCACATTTCATGCAGGCTGCATAACGATTATTTAAAAACTGCGGGTCGTAACAGCTCCAGGTCAGGGAATAATCAACATTCAGAGCCGTGCCTTTTTTTATGATTTCAGCCTTCGTCAGGTTCATCAGGGGGGTATGCACGGTAAATTTTAATGTTCCGTCCACAGATATTTTTGTGGCAAGGTTGGCCATATTCTCAAAGGCCTGTATAAACTCGGGCCTGCAGTCAGGGTAACCGCTGTAGTCAATTGCATTGGCTCCGATAAATATATCCGCTGCCTCAAGCGTCTCTGCCCAGGCAAGGGCAAAGGAGAGAAAGATTGCATTTCTGGCCGGGACATAGGTTACAGGGATTTCGCTGAGATCAGTGTCCTCTCTTAATTGTGTTCTATCCTTTGGCACGTCAATTTCAGCCGTCAGGGCAGAGCCTCCTATTTCCCTGAGATTAATATCAATCACCAGGTGTTTTGCTACGTTAAAGGATGCTGCCACCCTTTGGGCTGATTCAAGTTCAATCCGGTGCCGCTGACCGTAATTAAATGAAAGGGCATAGACTTCATAGCCTTTCTCCCGAGCATAAGCAAGCATGGTTGAAGAATCAAGTCCGCCACTGAGTAAAACGACCGCTTTTTTCATTTCTCTATTCTGTTTTTGGATAAAGGGTCTGCTGAGACGCCGGCCTTTTACGCTTCAACCTTCAGTATCCTTTTCCCCGATTTTATCCTCCTTCCCGGACAGGAGGTTCTGAATATTGCTTTTGTGACGATACATGATCAGCGCCGATAGCAGTATGCCGAATATCACATGAGCAAAGGGTGCGTTCTGTAAAAGATAGAGAATCGGTAATGATCCTACAGCAAGAATCGCTGCCAGTGAAGAGTATTTTGCTATTACAGCAACCACAAGCCATATGATGAGAACAGGCAGAGCAGTCATGGGGGTATAGACGGCAATGACCCCGAAACCCGTTGCAACTCCCTTGCCGCCCCTGAACCTCAGAAAGATTGAAAAGATGTGTCCGCATACCGCAGCTATTCCTGTCATACCTTCCCAGAAGATTTGATCGGACACCGTCATGTCATGATCATGGGCCATATTCAGAATAACGTACCTGCATATTAAAACAGGAGCAACTCCTTTCATAACATCGGCCACGAGGGTCATGATCGCCGTCATTCTGCCCGCGTAGCGAAGTACATTTGTGGCACCAATATTCCTGCTGCCCATATTTCTGATATCTATACCCCTGTTCTTTGTAAAGATCAGGCCAAAGGGGATAGAACCGGTGAGAAAGGCAAGGGGAATGGTCAGAATGAGGAAAAGGGAATGCATGGTCAGATTCTCTTTAAAAAATGATTGAAGTACTGAACACCGGAGAAAACCCCGAGGATCATTGCTATCCAGATAAAGAATATTCCAACAGCATAGAGGTCAACAAAGGATAATATGCTGTCAAAAACTCCTGATTTGTCTACAAAGAGTGTGATGATTGATGTAATCTGGGCCGTTGTCTTTAACTTTCCTCCCATCTCGGCAGGGATAAGGATTTCCTTTGTCAGGGCAACAATCCGTAAGCCTGTGATAAGAAATTCCCTTGCAATAATCACAATTGCAAGCCATGCAGGTATGAATTCAATATCAACAAGCAGTATAAGGGCTGATATAACCAGCAGTTTGTCAGCGATAGGATCCAGCAGTATGCCGACTTTTGTGACCTGCCCCGTCTTGCGGGCAATATAGCCATCGAGTGAGTCAGTGATTGCTGCTATAGAAAATATAAGAGCTCCGATAAAAGGATTTTCAGGCGCTATGAGGATAAAGGGAATTATTATTACTATTCTGCTGATTGTGATCAGGGTAGGAATATTAGGCAAGAGACTCTCCTGAAACATTGTCCCATCTGCCAGAGGCCTGAAGTATTAAATCGGTGAATTCCCGAACCGCCCCTCTTCCGCCTCTTCTTTTTGTGACAATATCTGCCAGCTTTTTCGCTTCTTCCTCAGCATCAGAAGGGGCAGCAGTGAATCCTGCCCTCTTCAGTAATTCGGCATCTACGACATCGTCACCCATAAATGCCACGTTCTCGTCACTGCACCTGTACTTCCTGAGCAGTTTTTCATACACAGCGGATTTTTTAAATATTCTCTGATGAACTTCCTGAATGCCAAGCTCCTTTGCCCTGACTTTCAGTACCTCTGATTTTCTTCCAGTGATAATTGCCAGAGTAATGCCCGCCTTTTGAATCATTTTTATCCCATGCCCGTCTCTCACGTGAAACCTCTTCAGTTCATTTCCTTTATTATCAAGGATGATACTGCCGTCTGTCATGACACCATCAACATCGAGGATGAGAAGTTTTATTTTTTTTGCTTTCTGAATTATTCCCTTTTTCATTTGTTCTATACGATGCCGGCCTTTAACAAATCATGGAGATGAAGAACACCGTCTATTCCATTGTTGTCATTTGTTACCATGAGTACTGTTATGGAATACTTCTCCATGATGGCAAGGGCTTTTGCCGCAAGTATATTTTTCCTGATTGTTTTTGGCAAATTCGTCATGACTTCCCGGGCAGTCATTGAGAAAAAACCCTCACCCCATTTTTCAAGACCCCGACGGAGATCTCCGTCTGTAATGATTCCCTGTAACGTGCCATCACTGTTTGTAACAGCTGTAACACCCATCCTCTTTGATGAAATCTCAATGATCGCCTCCTGTACCGTTGTCTCCAGAGACACTGAGGGAACATTATTCCCAATGTGCATCAAATCTTCAACAATAAGCAGGAGCCTCCTGCCAAGATTCCCACCGGGATGAAAGAGTGCAAAATCTTCTTCTGTAAATCCCCGTTTGTTTAAAAGTGTGATTGCAAGCGCATCTCCCATTGCAAGGGCTGCAGTCGTCGACGCTGTCGGTGCCAGGCCCATGGGACAGGCCTCCTTTGCAACTGATACGTCCAGCACGACATCTGCGGCATTTGACAGCTGCGATTCGATTTTGCCGACGAGGGCTATAATTTTTATATCAAGTCTCTTCAGAGTAGGCAGCAGCCGGACAATCTCCTCAGTGCCGCCGCTGTTTGAGATGGCCAGCACCACATCATTCCTTGATACCATGCCAACATCACCATGGCTACCCTCGGCAGGATTCAGAAACAGTGCAGGCGTGCCCGTCGAAGCAAGCGTTGCAGCAATCTTTTTGCCAATGAGCCCCGATTTTCCCATCCCGGTCACAATAACCTTGCCGGCACAGGCATGCATCATCTCTACGGCTTTGACAAATTCCTCATCAATACGGTTGATGAGTGCGTTGACAGCGTCAGACTCAATTTTCAGGATATCTCTGGCCTGTTGTATAAAGTCAGTCATGCTTTTCATTACCCTTTACTATGTGATTCAATTCAATCAGCTTCTGTGCAAGTGCAGAAAAATCGTCTATGGGGAGCATGGTAGGCCCGTCACAGGGGGCTGTATCCGGTGACTCATGCACCTCAGTAAACAGGGCATCACATCCGGCTGCAACAGCAGCTCTTGCAAGGGGGCTTATAAATTCCCGTTCTCCTCCTGAAGAAGTTCCCTGCCCTCCCGGCAGTTGCACACTGTGGGTTGCGTCAAAGACAACAGGGACTCCAAAGGACTGAATAATGGGAATCGACCGCATATCAACAACAAGATTATTATATCCGAAGGTCGTTCCCCTTTCCGTTATCATAATCTTTTCATTTCCTGCAGAGGAAGCCTTCCCGACTATATTTTTCACATCTGCAGGAGCAAGGAACTGACCCTTCTTCACATTCAATGGCTTCCCTGTTCTGGCAGCAGCTGTAATAATATCGGTTTGCCTGCATAAAAAAGCCGGTATCTGCAGACAGTCAAGGACTTCTGCCGCCTCTGCAATCTCCTCAACAGTATGCACGTCTGAAATCACGGACAGGCCTGTTTCCTTTTTTACTTTACCCAGTATTGCAAGACCTTCGGCAATGCCCGGTCCCCTGAAGGAGCTGACAGAGGTCCTGTTGGCCTTATCGTATGAACTTTTGAATACAACCTGAATACCGAGTGATGAGGAAATCTCACTCAGTTTTTCTGCAGCACGCAGGGTGGTCAACTCATTCTCAATAACACAGGGGCCGGCAATAAAGACAAGAGGATTGCCACCGCCGATTTTTACAGTCCCTATTGATATTTCCCTGACCATTTGATCAGCTATTTTACCTTCTGAAAAAAATTAAGTCAGGGTAGAGCCATGCCTTACCATGAGAGGATAGACATCTTCCCTGACATCGTTTAATAGCTATTTCAGCTATTAAATAAAGAGGTTGTCAGTTACTTCTTTAAGCTGTTTATTAACATCACATTACTGCTTTGGGCAATGTACAGCCATATTGTGAACGTCCTCTGCTGTTTCCATAACCCCCTCGGCAAGTGTTGGGTGGGCATGAATTGTATGGGCAATATCTTTCACTGTCAGTCCACCTTCCATGGCAACAGCCACCTCATGGATCAGGTCTGAG
>Ga0209536_100010970_pt1 | contig 13311 bp, 9 predicted proteins | sample DeeMarSeWOR28_12_FD_187461 | JGI IMG/M metagenome (GOLD analysis project Ga0209536, IMG submission 187461) | Marine sediment microbial communities from White Oak River estuary, North Carolina - WOR-2-8_12 (SPAdes) (version 2) | ecosystem: Environmental > Aquatic > Marine > Intertidal zone >...
CGCATCGGCGATAGTTTCAAAATATTTCTCGATATTTTCCTGAGATAATTGATAATAGTAAGGCGGAGCGACAACAACACCATCACAACCGAGCTCTTTTGCTTTATGGGCCAAGATGACCGCCTCGGCAGGAAGGCTGCTGCCTACCCCCGGACATACACGCACCCGGCCGCGGTTTTGCTCCGCAATGATTTCCATCATCCGGATTTTTTCTTCCCGCGACATGTGGATGAATTCTCCCACGGAGCTGATGGGAAACAGCCCGTCGACACCGGATTCAATTAAAAATTCAACGATCCGCCGTAACTCTCTTCCATTAATTTGACCATCATCGGTAAACGGTGTGAGCATTGCCACATATATTCCTTCAGGTTTGAACATGATTTATCTCCCTAGCCCGGATAGACCGGAAATCTGATCCGCCTAAATCCCAAGCTCCTTTAATTTATCCTTTGTGGGTATCCCGTCCGTGTCCCAGCCTCGTACAATATAATAATCTGCCTTCAACTCTTTCAAATCTGCAACCCTATCTTTGCAAGGTCCCTCCTTTAGGGGTTCTGTAAAAAAACGTCCAGGAAGCGTATCCAAATCCGCCGTTAGGCCTTCACGAATATTAAGCAGCCGGACGAGATTGTTGACGCGCTCGCCTGTTTTGAGCAACGCTTCAGAAGACCAAAAATCACCGATGCCGGTGGATGCATAAAGAAAGGGAGTCACCTGCTTGAGATTAAGTGCGAAGGTAGCAAACAAACACATGCCAATACAGTTAATTAAGCAAAATAGATCCTGCTGGGTTTTTACCAATTCGGGCTTGAACTCGGTGGAAAACAAATCCATTCGCTGTTCGGTGGCCAGAAGCTCTTCTCCAATGGGCCAGGAGCGCAGATGGCAGCCACCCCGGTCACTGGTGGCGTAGGCCAGAGACATGCCCGTGGACCCTCGCGGGTCATAAGCAGGCATTTCCAAACCTTTTACATGCATGGCCAATTCTTCTGTGTTCGGTATCTGAGCAGAGAGTCTCCTTACTCCTTCTCCCCATAAATTTCCTGGGCCTTCCCGTTTGCCGATAAGATGAATGGCTTTGATGATGGCGTCATCATCGCCGAAACTCAGGGGAAAGCCGACATCAGATTCTTTAATGATTCCCTTTTCGACACTTTCCATTAAAAAGGAAATCACAACTCCGGTTGAGATACCGTCAAGTCCGTAATAATCACATAGATATTCGGCCTGAACTATTGCAGTCGGATCTGCATTTTCGCAGTTCGCACCAAAGGCCCATACATTTTCGTATTCAGGACCTTCGGCGAAGCTGCCTTTGTATTTGCCTTCTTTGACTTCGGCAATTTTGCTGCAATAAATCGGACAGCCAAAACAGGCCTTATTGCGGGTGTACAACCGTGAAATGGTTTCCTCATTGAGCGATGAGGCTCCCTCGAATTTGCCTTTTTGAAAATTTCGTACCGGATGAATTCCGGCCTCGTCCATTACCGATAGGATGACGTTAGTTCCATATTTCTGGCGTCCCCCGCCGGTATCCGGATGGTTGGCCAATTCATTGAAGGCCTCCCGACAGGTTTTCATAAATTTATCCGGATTGGCAATGGCAATGCTTTGCGTGCCTCTAGCTGCAATGGCCTTCAGATTCTTTGATCCCATCACCGCACCTGCGCCGCCACGTCCCAGTGCTCGATACTCGGATATGATGCCGGCAAACCGGACTCCTTTTTCGCCGGCCGGGCCAATGCAGGAAACACGGAAGTCTTTTCCCAAACGGTCTTTTATCCCTTTATGTGTAGTGATAGTATCCAGTCCCCAGAGATCTGCAGCTGATTTCAGTTCCACCCTTTCATTATCCACGACAAGCAGGGCTGGTTTTTGCGCTTTACCCCTCACGATGACGATGTCATAACCGGCAAATTTCAGTTCCGGGCCGAAAAAGCCGCCGCAATTGGAATCCAGCCACAGATCGGTGGCCGGGCTCTTGGTGCAAACCTCAAAACGGCCGCTGGCCGGTGCTAAGGTGCCGGTCAAGGGACCGGTGGCAAAGACCAAAATGTTTTCAGGTGACAGAGGATCAATTCGAGGCGTTAGCTGATCATAGAGAATTTTTGCACCAAATCCTTTGCCGCCCATGTATTCGCTAACCAGAGTTTCATCCAGAGCCGATTTAACGATGGTTTCGTTGCTGAGGTCGATATCGAGAACGTTTCCGGTATAGCCATGCCAGGGTTTCATCATTTACCTTTCATGAGGTTTTCTGGTTAAAGCTTGAGTAGGACACCACACCACACATTGGAATTCTCCCTCGCAGGTGTCGCAGATCATCGGTAAATCGGTGATCGGATCCATGTGGATACCATCCACCGGACAGGCTTCCACACATAGGGCACATGAGTCACATTGGTCTTTATCCAGAAGAATCCAGTTCTCCCATTTTAAAGCGTCATGGGGGCAGGCACTTACGCATTCATGATCTTTACAGGCCAGACATACGGTTATGGTGGGAATCTTTGGCCAATCCGTTTCCACCATGATTCGTGAGCGCTTGGTCGTGTTTTCGCCATAATGGGACCAGGAGCAAATTCCCATGCAAATCTGACATTCGGTGCATCGTGAGCGCTTTATTTTTATCATTGATTTTACCCTTTGGGGCGAAGCCTCCATCTTCAAATTGACGGATTTATTTTCTTGATGCAATCAAAATCTTAACATATATAATTTTTTTCAGATCTGTAAATAGAAAAGGAGACTCGAAATGGAATATCGCTTTTTAGGCAAGACCGGCATTCAGGTATCGCCTTTGTGCCTGGGGACCATGACCTTCGGTCGCGAGGCGGATAAAGCCGCTTCAAAGGCCATTTTCAATCGCTGCCGGGATGTTGGCATCAATTTTTTTGATAGTGCTAATGTTTACAGCGACGGCAAATCGGAAGCCATTTTAGGTGAGCTGATTTCCGATTGCCGGGATGAACTGATTATTTCCACCAAATTCGGTAATCCCATGGGATCGGATCCGAATCTTAAGGGCGCTTCCCGGCGCAATATCATCGCTGCGTTGGAAGCGAGCTTAAATCGGTTGCGAACCGATTATATTGATATTTATTTTCTACATCGGTTTGATGTGCACACGCCCCTCGAAGAAACCTTGCGGGCTCTGGATGACCTGATATCCCAGGGTAAGATCCGTTACACGGGCGTCAGCAACTTTGCTGCCTGGCAGATTGCCAGAGCACTTTGTGTATCGGCCCTCAATGGCTGGACCCAAATCCATTGCATTCAACCCATGTACAATCTGGTGAAACGCCAGGCAGAGGTTGAGATTTTGCCTCTGGCCCAGTCCGAACAACTGGGAGTGATGACCTACAACCCCCTGGGTGCCGGAATTCTCACCGGAAAATACGGCAAGGACCGCAAATTGGACTCGGGACGCTTGAGCGAAAGCGATATGTATCAAAAGCGGTACAGCGAACAATGGATGTTTGAAGCTGCCATCCGGTTTGCAGAATTTGCTAGAGCCGGTGATTTTCATCCGGTAAGCCTGGCGGTGGCATGGGTAGCCCATCATTCTGCGGTGACCGCACCGATCATCGGCGCCAGAAATGTTGAGCAACTGGAAGATTCCCTCAAGTCTATTGACATCAGTATGACTCAAGAGCTTTATAATCAAATATCAGGGCTTACGCCCACTCCTCCGCCGGCAACAGATCGATTAGAAGAACGTTTCAAAGATAAAGATACAATGGATATGTAAGCAAGGATATCAAAAAATGGCTTTCTCGCTCTGAGTGTCGAACAGATGCAAATTTTCTAAATTTGGGTTTAGAACAAGGGTGCTGTGGGGCTTTATTCGGCTTTTTCGGCCTACAGCAGCAATAAGATTAAAGGCACCGGTATTTACATCAACATATGTTTCATTCCCGATGGGCTCTACCACTTCCACGGTCGTCTGTATCGTTTTGCCCGGAACATGTTCTGCAGCGGGTTTAAGATCCTCCGGTCGAATGCCGACAGTAATATTTTTTTCTTTGTAATCGTTAAGTTGCTTAGATTTATCGGCTGGCAGATCAATGCGAATATCGCCGGCCTGCAAGGAAACCATCTCTTCGGCGCCGTCTAACTCTGCATCGAAAAAATTCATGGCCGGGCTGCCGATAAACCCTCCGACAAATTTATTGGCAGGCGTGTCATAAAGATCAAGGGGGGAACCGACCTGTTGAATCAGGCCGTCACGCATGACCACAATTCGATCTCCCATGGTCATGGCCTCCACTTGATCGTGGGTCACGTAAACTGCCGTGGTGGCCAGGCGTTCATGGAGTTTTTTTAGCTCCAAGCGGGTCTGCACCCTGAGCTTGGCATCCAGATTGGATAGGGGTTCGTCAAATAGAAACACTTCCGGTTTTCTGACAATTGCGCGTCCGACGGCTACGCGCTGGCGTTGGCCGCCGGAAAGTTGCTTGGGTTTGCGAGATAAAAGCTGTTGAATACCGAGAATTTCGGCTGCTTCCTGGACACGTTGTTTGATCTCATGCTTGGGCCGTTTACGCATCTCCAATGAAAAGGCCATATTTTCAAGGACGGTCATGTGAGGATATAGCGCGTAATTCTGAAAAACCATGGCGATGTTGCGGTCTTTGGCCGGAAGCCTGTTAATCAGCTGATCGCCGATGAATACGTTCCCGCTGGTAATTGATTCCAGACCCGCAATCATCCGCAATGTTGTGGTTTTGCCGCAACCGCTGGGTCCGACTAAAACCACAAATTCCTTGTCTTCGATGGTCAAATTGAAATCATCGACCGCAACGACCTCGTCGAATTTTTTGACCACTTTTTCTAAGCGTACTTCTGCCATATTTAAATTACTCCTTCAATGCGCCGGTCATGCCGGCGACATAGTGCTCAACAAAAAATGAATAGACCAGCGCCACGGGAACCGATGCGCACAGGGCACCTGCCATCAGCGCACCCCAGTGATACACGTCCCCCCTGACCAGCTCGGTAACCAAACCGATGGGCACCGTCTTTTTGGCCGTACTTGAAATAAAAGCCAAGGCATAGAGATATTCGTTCCATGAGAGCGTGAAGCAAAAGATCCCTGCCGAAAGAACCCCGGGCAGGCACAGCGGCAGGATAATTCTGCGAAAGATCTTAATCCGGCTGGCCCCGTCAATCATGGCGCATTCTTCCATCTCTTTGGGAATCGTCTTGAAGTATCCCATTAACAGCCAGGTGCAAAAGGGAATCAGAAACGTTGGATAGGTCAAGACCAGAGACCAGAGCGAGTCCCACAATCTTACTTTAAAAATGATGTGGGCCAGGGGGATGAATAAAATGGTCTGCGGTACGAGATAGCCCAAAAAGATGGCGACACCGGTGGGTCCGGAAGTTTTGAATTGCAAACGTTGAATCGCATAGGCTGCCAGGAGGCTGGCGACCAAAGAGATGATAGTGGCGGTGATGGCCACAAAGAAGGTGTTGGCCATCCATCGGAGAAAGATCGTTTCCGTAAAAAGTGATACAATATTGCCCAGCGTCGGCGAATGGACATAGAGCGGATTGAGGTCGAGGTTATAGAGTTCGATATCCGACTTAAAAACCGTATTGACCATCCAATAGAAGGGAAAGAGAAGGAATATCAGGTATGCCGCCAGGGGCACATAGAATTTAATCGCTTTGGATCCGACGCGTTCGATGGCCATTTGTTAATCCTCTTTCCTTAGAAAAATGAAAGCGATAAACACACAGGAGACCAGAATCGGCAACATAAAGTTGGAAATGGCCGCGCCTTCGCCAAATTGCCCGCCTTGCATGGCCCTTTGAAATGAAAGCGTGCCGAAGATATGCGTGGCGCCCGCCGGCCCACCTTTGGTGATAATCCAGACCAGTTGAAAATCCGCAAACGTCCATATCGTTGAAAAGACGGTGACTACCGTTAAAAGCGGCATCAGCAGCGGCAGCGTGATTTTCCTGAATTTTTTCCAGGCACCGGCGCCGTCAATCTCGGCTGCCTCGTAGAGATCGGGGCTGATTGTCTGCAGGCCCGCCAACAGTCCGATGGTAAAAAACGGGACGCCACGCCAGACATTGGCGGCGATCAACGCCCACCGGGCGTTCCAGGGGTTACCCAGAAAATCGATGAAGTGGTCGGTGATACCCAATTTCATCAGCGTCCATGAAATTCCACTGAAGGTGGAATCATAAAGCCACCAGAAACAGATGGCACTCAAAGCCGTCGGGATAATCCAGGGCAACAAAACAATGGCCCGCATTAAACCTTTTCCCTTGAAATCACGATTCAGAACCACGGCCAGGCCGATCCCCAGCACGGCTTTAAAAATAACGGCCACCACGGTGTAGAGAAAGGTGTTGAAGCAGGTTAACCAAAATGTGGGATCATCCAACAGGCTGATATAATTTTCAAATCCGATAAAATTTCCCTCTCGCCCCACAATCGTATCGGTAAAACCGAGCCAGAGACCCAGCAAAAACGGATAGGCCAGGAACATCAGCAGAAGAAGTTCGGCCGGGGCCACGAACAGGAAACCCAGAAACGTTGGATTTTCCAGAGCCCGGGAGAATCGATGGCGCAATCCGGTTGCTCTTACGGTTTGTTCTCTATCGGCGATGGATTCCACGCATTAGCCTCCAAAAATTTTTGCATTGATCAGAAAGCCAGAATTTTTATTTTCCCGTCAGTGGAATACCAGAATGTAAGAATACTATTTAAATTCTCGCAAAAATTTATAAAAATCAATTGAGCAAGAATGCTCGATTGATATCTTAAATTCAAGGGGGTGGCCTCCGTTACCTCACGAAGTGCCACCCCTGCTAATCGTGCTTAAAGTTGACAATCTTTACTTTTTATACGCCCGGGCAATGGCCTTTTCCGCTCGTTCCATGGCATTATCGGCGGACATTCCTCTGGCGCAGTAGTTGGCAAACATATCAACGACTGCGTATTCGGCCATAGCGGCTGCCGATCCAGGGCCGATGGGTCCGGGATAGCCGTTCCACAGCATATTTTTGACACAGTCACGATATGCGGTATGCTTGGGATCACTGGTCCATACGGGCAGCTTACGATACGCCTTGAGGCCCGGTGTTACGTATCCACTCATGGCATCCATCCAGGGCTCGGCCTGTTCCTGTTCCAGCATGAACATCAGGAAATGCTTGGCTGCATTGGGACATGCAGAGTGTTTAAAGATAAAGGCCTGGTTGAACAGATGCAGCTGGGTGGGTTTGCCCACAGGTCCGATGGGCAGTTCGGCATGATAGGTGTCTTTGGAGATTTCCGCCCATTCAGGTTTGGTCCTGGATGCATAGTAGATGCTGATTCCGTTGTTGGTGACGGAGATTTGCTCGGCCAGGTAGGCCTTATTGTTGTGAGGATCCAACCATGATGCGCAGCCAGGAATCATGGCAGTGTAAAGCTCTTTCATGCCTTCGAGCGCATTGCGAGTTTCAGGGCTGTTGATTGCCGGATTCCCATCTTTGTCGACAGTTGAGGCGCCGTATGACCACAGCCAGGTGTAGGCAAAGTTGTTCCCGTCTCCGACGGAATGCCCCAATGCAAAACCAACAGGATGGCCATTGCCTTTGAGTTTCTTGCAGAGTTTGATAAAATCTTCAGTTTTTGTGGGAAAGGTGTCATATCCGGCCTCGTTGACCCAGCTCTTGCGATAGACGATTTGCTGGCCGGGAGCACCCATTGGAATGGCAATCCATCTTCCATCCTTCATCCCGTATTTGAGGCACACATCTTCCCAGCCGCCGTACTTCTGACCAAGGTAGTTGGCCACATCTGAGACATCTACCAGCTTATCCGGATAAAGGTGCGGGTCATCGTGCCAGCCGGAGACAAGATCCGGTCCTGCTCCGACGGCAGCTGACATAGCGGCCTTGGGTCGAACATCTTCCCAGGACAACCATTCGTTAACAACCTTGCAACCCGTGGCTTTCTCCCACTTGCGGCAATTGGCCTCCCAGAGATCCTTGTCACCCTGCACAAAAACACTCCATCTGAGGACATTTAAGGTCGCGCCCTTTTCGACGGCCAGATTGGGCGGGGTTGCAGCAAACGCCTTGTTTGCGAGGGGGCCCAGCGGGCTGCTGAGAACCGCAGCGCCGGCTAAACCAGCGCCGGTGGTTTTGATAAAATCCCTTCGCGTCAGGTTGTTGTCTTGCTTTTTCATGGTCTTTACCTCCTTTTGTTGGTGTTAAAATAAAGAATCCATTTATGCAGTGAGTTGATTTAAAACGCTAAAAATATGATATGTCAATAAAAAAATTTGTTTAATTGAATGAATGATGTTTAGCGCAATGGGTGCTTGTCTGATAAAGAGAAGACCAAGATCAGTTTCGCTTGAATATCAACTGTGTTGACAGTCCGAATCGGTGCTGATACTTGATATTCGATTGTTGGATACTCGATGTTCGATGCTGGATGCTCGATACTTGATGCTCGATACTGAATGAATGTTTCTATTTGGCTAAAACAATTTCCGTATCATTCGACGAGAACATGAAATATTTTAAATGAAAGGAAATTATTGATGAACTGGCGCAGCAAAAAAATTCTCGAGCGACCGGAATGGTCCGTCAATCGGGCTTTATACAAAGGAATGGGATATAGTGATTACGATCTGGATCGACCGTTGATCGGAATCGCCAATTCCTGGAATCGGGTGGTTCCGGGCCACTACAATCTGAGGCAAGTCTCGGAATATCTCCAACAGGGGATTTGCCAAGCTGGTGGTACACCGGTGGAGTTCGGTGTTATTGCTGCCTGTGACGGCATTGCCCAGGGACATGATGGTATGCACTATATCCTGCCGACGCGCGATCTGATCGCCAACGATATCGAATTGATGGTTGAGGCTCATCGCCTGGATGCGATCGTTCTTCTGGGTTCGTGTGACAAAATTGTTCCTGCCATGCTCATGGCGGCTGCCAGACTGGATCTGCCGGCCATTATGGTGGTGGGTGGACCTATGGAGGGAGGATGCCACTTTGATGGCCGGGCCTCAGATACCACCTCGCTCACCGAAGGACTGGGTATGTTAAAGGCCGGAAAAATTGATGAATCCGATTTCTACGAACTGGAGAACTGCGCCTCACCAACCTGCGGATCATGTTCGTTTTTAGGCACCGCCAACACGATGTGTTGTGTTGCCGAAGCCATGGGGCTTTCTCTTCCGGGAAGTGCCACAATTCCGGCAACTTTTGCAGAACGTTTGCGAATTGCCCAGGAATCCGGGCGCCAGATCGTGGAACTTTTTAAACAAGGCATCACCGCGCGTCAAATTCTAAATCAGAAGGGGATTGAAAACGGTATTCGAGTTAGCACGGCTATCGGGGGATCGACAAACTCCGCACTGCATATTCCCGCGATCGGCTATGAGGCGGATTGTGAGATTGGCATGGATCTTTTTGAAGAATTGTGCCGCAGTACCCCCCATATTGCCAAGATGAACCCGGCGGCGGCACCCAATGTGCCCGATTTTCATCATGCCGGCGGGATACCGGCAGTTATGAAGGCGCTTTTGCCTCTTTTGCATGGCGATGCGCTGACCGTTACGGGCAAGACGATGGTTGAAAATGTCAAAGAAGCGAAGGTTCTCGACAGTACGATAATAAAAAGTATGAAAGATCCATGGAGCAAAGAAGGTGGATTAGCCATTTTGCGGGGAAATTTGGCCCCGAATACGGCCATCACCAAACCGGCTGCCATTCACCCCGATATGCAAACCTTTACCGGCCGGGCCCATTGCTTTGATTCTGAGGAAGCGGCCGACAAAGCAATCTTGGAAGGCAAGGTAAAAGAGGGTGAAGTGATTGTGATTCGCTATGAAGGACCCAAAGGGGGGCCCGGCATGCGTGAGATGTACAAGGCCATGAAACTTCTTTATGGCCAAGGGCTGGCTTTGAAAACGGCGGTGGTAACGGATGGACGCTTTTCCGGTACGAACAATGGGTGTTTCGTCGGGCATATTTCGCCTGAGGCAGCAGAAGGAGGGCCGATCGCTGCTGTGGAAAACGGTGATACGATTACCATCGATATTCCCAATCGTAAGCTTAAACTGCATCTTTCCGATCAAAAAATTCAAGATCGATTGGCCAAGTGGCAAAAACCAGAGCCGAAATTCAAGAAAGGCTATTTAGCGTTGTATTCGCGATTGGCGGAGTCTGCGGATAAAGGGGCAATTATAAGGCACAAATTGGAATAGACTTGCATAAGCATCACATTTGACTCAGGTTTACGTCCGTATGCAATCAATCGCCATCATTGCTGATGACTTAACCGGGGCTGCTGATACAGGTGTTCAGTTTTGTTCCTTTTTCGACGAAACCGTTCTGGTTCCGTATCATCAATTGTCACATTTTCTAGAGGAGCATTCCGGCTCATTCTCTCAGGCGAGAACAATTTATACCAACAGTCGCGCGCTTGATGCCAATGCAGCGCGAAAACGTCTAGTTGCTGTTGGACGTCAACTCTCACGGCTACAGCCGGGATGGATATATAAAAAGGTCGATTCCGTTCTTCGCGGAAATCTGGGCGCTGAGATAGAAACGCTCATGGATGAATTGGATTATGGGTTGAGTTTTATCGCTCCGGCGTTTCCCGAGATGGGACGCACCACGGTAGACGATATACACAAAGTTCACGGGACTCCCGTCGGCCAAACTGAGATCTCCCGTGATCCGGTCACGCCCGTAACCGAGTCTCGTTTGTCACTGGTTGTAGCAGCGCAGAGTCGTTATCCGGTGGGCCACGTGACATTGGATTATCTAAAGGGAGATGAGGCTGATCTGCAAGCGGAAATCGAACGTCAATTCAACCACGGGATCAGACATATGGCGTTCGATACCACATCACGGGATGACCTTGACAGGATAGCTCGGATAGTTTTTACATCTTCCCGCAGAATATTGCCGGTAGGCTCCGCCGGGCTGGCAGCCAGTCTTGGGCGCTTGTTACCCAAAAGACCGGCATCAAATGAATATGAGAGCCAAGTTTCCGGGACAGGAAACCACCTGCTGGTGTGCGGGACGACCTCGGAGGTGACAAAACTGCAAATTAAAACCTTGATTGAGGCTTATCCATATGAAGAGATCGTTCTTGAAGCGGGCATTTTGGCTGATCGAAATCAGAGAAATGCGATTCTAAACGCAGTGCCTTCTGTCCGATTGAAACTGTCCCAAAAGAATGTTGTCATTCGAATTGATTGGCCACCAAATAGTTATGCTGCTGTTAAACATTCCGACCGACTGCGGATGGCGCAATCCATTGCCCATGGTTTAGAGCTTTTCGTTGCATCCGTTTTGAAGGAGACCGAACCGGAATTCATCTTTGCTTCTGGTGGCGACACGGCTGCTGCGGTTTTAAGTGCTGTTGAAGCTAAAGGAATACGGATATTCGGTGAGGTTGTTTCCGGAATGGTGCAAGGCAAGCTCCTGGGTGGGCCCAAAAACGGTCTACCGGTTGTTACCAAAGCAGGAGCATTTGGAAAAAAGGATGCGCTGGTGGTGTTGCATGAAAGTTGGGCTAAAAAGGATAAAAGAATTTAGGGATTGAGGGATTGAGGAATGGAGGAATTTAGGGATAGAGGGATTTAAGGATTGACAAATTTAGAGAATGGGATTTTAAATTCGTTTTCTAATTCCAAAATTACAAAATTCCTCAATTGTTCAGCAAATTCACCTCTCAATTAGGGGGGCTAAATTAATAACACATAGGAGAATAAAATGGGAAGTAGTGGCAGGCCCATTCTGGGAATTTCCGTGGGGGATCCCGGAGGAGTCGGTCCCGAAATTACAGTTAAGGCGCTAAATCAGAGAGAAATCTACGACATCTCACGACCTTTGGCAGTTGCAGATTATCGGGTGATGAAAGATGCTTTGAAGTTCACCGACGTGAATTTGACCCTCAATCCGGTCCAAAAGGTTAGCGATGCCCGATTTGGATTTGGTACTGTTGACATTCTCGATTTGAAAAATATGCCGATGGATTGTTTAAGGTATAAAGAAGTGACGCCCGAACAAGGCAAGGCCTCTTTTGAATATGTGACCAAGGTCATCGAGCTGGCCATGAACAGAGAGATTGACGGAACGGTAACCGGCCCTATAAATAAAGCCGCCATTCATGCTGCCGGGCATCATTTTGCCGGACACACCGAGATATATGCAACACTGACAAACACCCGTGACTATTGTATGATGCTGACCCACGGTGGCTTTCGCGTCACCCATGTTTCCACTCACGTAAGCCTCAGGGAGGCCTGTGATCGCGTTAAGAAGGACCGGATTATCAGAGTGATCGACCTAACATATGAAGCATTGAAAAAATTAAGTGTTCATAGACCTAAAATTGCAGTCGCAGGTTTAAATCCTCATTGCGGCGAGGATGGATTGTTCGGCCATGAAGACGATGAAGAAATTCGTCCGGCGGTTGAACATGCAATGCGTGAGGGCAAGAATGTTGAAGGTCCCGTCCCGGCTGATACGGTCTTTTCAAAAATGAAAGGCGGTATGTATGATGCCGTTGTTGTTATGTATCACGATCAAGGCCACATTCCCACGAAGTTAATCGGATTTCAATATGATGAACAAACAGGCCAGTGGGGGGAGATGTCCGGAGTAAATGTAACGCTTGGGCTTCCGATTGTCCGAACGTCCGTGGATCACGGAACCGCGTTTGGGAAAGCAGGGGAGGGCAGAGCCAATCCGCAGTCGATGATAGAAGCTATAAGGTTGGGGGCGCTTCTGGCAAAAAAGTCCTGAGTTGGGACTTCCGGAAATATTTTAAGTAAAGCATTTTATATTTTTGTGGGAGCAGCTTCCAGCCGTGAATAAAAGCATTGATCAGGATAATAATCGCGGCTGGAAGCCGCTCCCACAACATAACAAGAAAAGAAATTCAAAATTAGATTCCCGAGATTAAACATCGACAAAATTGAATAACCGAGGAGGAAATGAGATGGAAAAAATAGGATTTATCGGTCTGGGCATTATGGGCAAACCAATGGCACTCAACCTCATCAAAGCGAAGTATCCACTGGTGGTGCATGACCACAACCGGGATCCCGTGGATGAGCTTGCCGTTGAAGGGGCTACACCGGCTGCATCATCAAAAGAAGTTACCGAGCAAAGCGATGTTGTTATCACCATGCTTCCGGACTCACCCGATGTCGAAAAGGTGGTATTTGGTAAGGATGGCGTTTTAGAAGGTGTGAGTTCAGGAATGTTGTTTATCGACATGTCCACCATTGCTCCTGCGACGGCGCGCAGCGTTTATGAGACTCTTAA
>Ga0209536_100010971_pt1 | contig 13310 bp, 11 predicted proteins | sample DeeMarSeWOR28_12_FD_187461 | JGI IMG/M metagenome (GOLD analysis project Ga0209536, IMG submission 187461) | Marine sediment microbial communities from White Oak River estuary, North Carolina - WOR-2-8_12 (SPAdes) (version 2) | ecosystem: Environmental > Aquatic > Marine > Intertidal zone >...
CATCGATAGCCGCTTCCGGTAAAGTCACCTCGATTTCCGATTCGCGCTCAAACGTGGTTGAGACCATAAAAAAGATCAACAATAGGAACACCACGTCGATCAACGGTGTGATATTGACGTCCGGTGCTTCAGACTTGAATTGGCGTAAATTCACTAGACAGTATCCCCTCTACCCGCCTACGATTTAACCGCAGCTTCTTTGCCGCGATCACCGTGTATCACTTCCACCAACTTGATGGCCTCGGCCTCCATGAATACCACCAACTCTTCTATGCGACCGCGTAAATAGCGGTAAAACATCAGGGCTGGAATAGCCACCGACAGCCCGGCCGCCGTGGTAATCAACGCTTCGGAAATACCGCCGGACAAAACTGTAGCGTTGCCCACGCCTTCTGTGGTGATGACAGTAAATACTTTGATCATACCGATAACCGTACCCAACAAACCCAATAGGGGGGTGATGGAGGCTATAGTTCCAAGGGTATTTAAATAGCGTTCCAGCTCGTGAACTTCATGCCTGCCGATTTCCTCGATACTTTCCTTCATAACTTCCCGGCTATGGTTCATATTGACCAAACCCGCAGCCAAGACACGCCCTAAAGGCGAACTCTTTTTAATATTATTGATTTGCTCTTCCCCCAGCTGCCCCATGCTATGCCATTGCCAAATTTGCGCCACCAAATGCTTGGGAATCACCCGCTTGCGTTGCAATGCCCACAATCTCTCGCCAATGATGGCCAATGCCACAATGGAACATAAAATGATAGGCGCCATTAACCAGCCGCCGGATTTCACTATTTCAAACACGCTATGTTGCCCTCGTCTGTAGGTAGGTTGCTAATGATTTTCTTAGTCTTCTGTTCGCCAGGTATTTTGAATTTCAATTTCTAAGATCAGGTAATGTAACGAGAATTAAGTTTCGAATGATATCAAAAAGTCCGAGAACTATACCACTGGCTTAAGGAACCTCTGAATAAATCCTGGTGGAGCAGCCAGGTTGCTGAGATCGTCAATTACGAGGCGCAAAACGCAGGATATATCGGGAATATTTCCAAGTTTTGCAACAAAGTAGTTGGCGGTCGATGGCGATCATGGACTTATTCAGAGGTTCCTTTGTTAACTCATTCCGAGGTTCAGTTATTCCCTGTGCCAGTACCGCCGGGCGGAGTGACGATACAAATCCATCAATTCAACGCCGTCGTCGCGGTGTAACACAAACCGCATGGCTCCATAAGCAGCGGTATCCAAAACAGCGCTGTTTTTCTGCAGATATCGTTCCACGACTTGTTTTTTGGGAAACCCAAACCGGTTTCTGTAGCCTACGGCTGCCAGTGCAAAAGTGGGTGACACACGATCGATAAATGGCATAGAAGAAGAAGTTTTACTGCCATGGTGTGGAATGACCAAAATGTCAGCGGCTATACTAAACTGATCCGCCTCCATAACCAATTCCCTCTCCACACTTTTTTCAATATCGCCGGTGAGCAGTAATTTGGCTGACGGTGTTTCTACCATTAAGACGCAGGATAAATTGTTGTCCAGCCGCTCTTTGACGTAATCTTCTTCATCCGGGCTTAAAAACTGGAATTTTACCCCGTCCCATTGCCAGCTGTAGCCGGCGATACAGGATTGGGCTTGGCCGGGAGAAAACTCCTGAGCCACACTGGTAAATACCCGCGATACGGGCATCCCTGCTAACACGGATTGGGCACCGCCAATGTGGTCGTTGTCGCCGTGGCTGACTACAAAACCATCAATGCGTTGAACTCTTGCACTGCGCAAATACGGCACCACCACCGCGCGGCCAGTATCAAAACCGGAGTTGAACCGCGGCCCGCTATCATACACTAAAACATGTCGCCGCGTCTTAATGACAGCGGCTAATCCTTGCCCTACATCCAACAATGTGAATTCCGCCGCACCTTGCTCGACGCCGCCTTCGGTGATTAAAAACATCGGCATTAACCACACCAACCCTACCCACCTGGCCGGCACACCGCGTGGAGCCAAACACCACATTATGCCCACACATGCAGGAAGCAAGGTCCACAATTGCGGTTTTACCGCCAACCATGGTGGCTGTTCCACCGCCGCGATCCAATTCAATACCGGCCACAAACCCTGTAAACTCAAGTCTGCCAGGCTCAACAATCCGCTGGCCGCAGCTGGAAACACGGGTGCTAGTACTACGCCTAAAAGACTTAATGGCACCGTCAAAAAGCTCACCCAAGGAATCGCTACAATATTGGCAAACGGAGCCACCAGCGCTACATTTTGAAAAAACCACAACAGCAACGGCGCTAGCCCCACAAACACCAACCATTGTGCGTGACCCCATCGCCACCAAAGCCCTTTGGGCGCCAACCGCCAGGTCATGCCGTATAAAAGCACGCCCACCGCCGCAAATGACAGCCAAAATCCGCCATCCAATACCGCCAAAGGATCAATGATCAATACCAACAATAAGGCTAAACTCAGTACCCGCATTGGCTGAATTTTGCGCTGCAATATCATACTCAGCATAACCACCGCCACCATAACCAACGCGCGCTGGGTGGGTACCGCAAAACCCGCCATGGCGGCATAAGCCCCGGCGAACAGAATTGCTAATAGCGCGGCTGCTTTTTGTGCGGGCACGCGCAGTGCTAAATAGGCCCACCGACTCCACAGCCAACGCCCGGCAAAAAACGCCAGCCCGGCTATAAGACCTATGTGTAATCCGGATATGGCGATCAAATGATTCGTGCCAGTGGCTGTGAACACGTCCCATTGCTCCGGCGTGATGGCATGACGTTCACCAATAGTCAGCGCGGTGACAATACCGCGGAAAGATGAATATCCCAAGTAATGATCTAATTCGGTTTGCAGCCACTGGCGGACACCATCAATCCAATACCCGTCAGGACCCTCAATTTGCATCACGTTGAGCGCATCTATATTTCGCGGCAGTGAAGACTTGATATGGAGCCAATCCCCATCTTTAGGAATTTTTACATAACCGGTCGCCTGCACCCCTTGGCGGAACAACCAAGCCTCGTAATCAAATCCACCCGGATTGCGAAATCCGTTGGGTCTTTTCAAGCGAATCATTAGAGCCCATGTTTGTCCAACTTGGATGGATTTTGGCGGAGCATACCAGTTGAGCAGCACTTTGCTCGGGCCATCATTTATACGGAGGGCGATGGTTTTTAGAGCGGCGCTATTTTTTTCGTTGGTTGCACTGTCTTTGTCTATTTTCCATAAATTGATAATGGTAAACTCGAATTTCGTTCTGTCAGAAGATACGGTAGGGAGAGCAGTGACCTTGCCTAGAGCAATGAGATTCCGGCCTTCTAATTCCGGAGTCATTTTCCCTGCCATTATCAGATGTGCAAACAGCAATGACCAGCAAAAACCCAGCCCCACAAAGAGGAGTGGTATATATTTCGGGTAGCGTACGCATACCGGCACCAACAGACCAACCGGTAAACACCAATACCATGGTGGCAATTGGCTAAGCTGTTGAAACGCTGCAACGCCAGCTAGAAAACCAAGGACTGACAAGTACATCATGATTATATTAAAACTGTAAAAAAATCAAAGTATACTTTAGTGATCGACCATAGATACTGCATGTATGCCAAAAAAGTTCATTAAGCGATTCATACCTCATCACGACACCATTCATAGCCACAAGGCTTTACGGTTTCTAGGTCCTCTCATTCAAGATCCCTTCTTGCTGCACTTGAACCGGCGCTCAGTATCCGGTGCTGTGGGTGTGGGTCTATTCCTCGCATTCGTACCAGTTCCTTTCCAGATGATACTGGCGGCGATATCGGCAGTGATTATACGGATTAACCTGCCAATCACTATGGCCATGGTTTGGATCACTAATCCCATTACCATTCCACCCATGTTTTATTTTGCCTATAAAGTCGGTGTATGGCTATTGGGGACACCTAAACAAGAGTTTGACTTCGAGCTATCCTGGGAATGGTTAACCGACAGCTTGGGAACGATTTGGGAACCGTTTTTACTGGGTTGTTTTTTTGTGGGGAGCGCGGCCGGACTGCTAGGCAGTATTACTATCCGCTACTTATGGCGTTTAAAAGTACAGCAATCGTGGAATGAACGAAAACAAAAGCGGTCAGATAAAAAATCCTCAAAAGATCCGTTGGAGGGAAAATAATCCGTTTTTATTTCACCACACCATCCTCGAGAAACAAGATTCTCTGCATGCGCTCCGCCAGATGACTGTCGTGAGTGACCATAATAATGCTTGTGCCCAATTCCGCGTTTAGCTGCAACATTAATTCGTACACTGACTCGGCAGTTTTGTGATCCAGATTACCTGTAGGTTCATCCGCTAGTACACATAAAGGGTTGGTAATCAGCGCTCTGGCAATAGCCGTTCTCTGCCGTTCTCCGCCGGACAATTCGCCGGGTTTATGCTGTAAACGATTCGCCAACCCAACCTTCCCCAACATATGCGAGGCACGTTCCGCAGCAGCGTTGGTTTGTTCGCCACGAATCAACAGCGGCAAAGCCACGTTTTCCAGAGCGGTAAATTCAGGCAGTAGATGATGGAATTGATAGACGAAACCCAAAGTCTTGTTTCGAATGCTGCCTCTGGTCGCCTCATTCATGTTGGCAAAGTTTTTCCCCTGGATTAGCACTTCTCCTTTAGTGCACGTGTCCAATCCGCCTAGCAAATGTAATAATGTGCTTTTACCAGAACCGGAAGCGCCCATTATGGCCACTTGCTCTCCTCTAGCAACACTTAAATTTATGCCTTTAAGCACTTTGACATCTAAAGAGGCTTCAGCGAAAGTCTTATGCACCTCCCGGCATTCCAATACCAGCTGCGTCTGGACATCGCTGTTATTCATAGCGCAATGCCTCCGCTGGCTGAGTGCGTGAAGCATTCCACGCCGGGTATAACGTGGCTCCGACACTGATTAAAAAAGCGATGGAGCAAATCTGGAATACATCGTCCCAGTGCAGTTCCGATGGAAAATCGCTGATGTAATACACATCGGCCGGCATAAACTGTACACCGAACAAACGCTCTATAGCCGGCACCACCGTATCCACATTCAGCGCCAGCGACACACCGCCTGCCATACCCAATAATGTACCGGCTATGCCAATGATGGTGCCTTGCACCATAAAGATAATCATAATACTGCGAGGGCTGGCTCCTAGGGTTCGCAAAATGGCGATGTCACTTTGCTTGTCAGTAACCACCATGACCAACGCGGATAAAATATTAAACGCCGCCACAATGACGATGATCATCAATATTAAAAACATCATGCGTTTTTCCAGCTGCACGGCGCGGAAAAAATTTGCATGCTGCCGGGTCCAGTCGGTGATCCAGTAAGAACCCCGTAAATAATCGGATAACTGATAGCTTACTTCGGTAGCGGCAAACAAGTCGTCCAATTTTAGGCGGATGCCGCTCACGCCATCGCCCATACGGTATAATTTGGCCGCGTCTTCTAAATGTACTATGGCCAATGCTGTATCGTACTCATTGTGACCAACCTCAAACACACCCGATACGGTAAATCGCTTCAAGCGCGGCAATATACCCGCCGGAGTGCTTAGAGCTTTGGGCGTTACCAACGTGACTTTATCGCCTATCATCACGCCCAACGAGCGGGCCAGCCCTTTACCAAGTACAATGTTATAGTTACCGGCTTTCAAATCGGACAATTCTCCAGCGAGCATTTTCTTATGTACATCGGAAACCTTCATTTCCTCTTCAGGGATAACACCTCGCACTAACACGCCTTTCACTTGTTGACCCGCGGTCAACATGCCCTCCCCTTGGACGAAAGGCGCTAATCCAATCACACGGGGTTGGTGCTCCAGAATATTCGCTGATACAGAACGCCAGTCCTGCAATTCACCGTCGAATCCACTGACCACTACATGGGATGCCATACTTAAAATACGCTCCCGCAGCTCGGTGACAAAACCGTTCATCACGGAAAGCACGGTGATAAGCGCGGTTACACCTAAAATGATGCCCAATATGGAAGTTAATGAAATAAAGGAAATAAATTGATTGCGACGCTTCGCCCGGATATAACGCAAGCCTACAAACAGTTCGAGGGGTTTAAACATAAAGACCGATCAGAAGATTCTGCTTCATCATATAGTTTTGGAAGGGGCAAATACTATCATGTCTGCCGGTGACTGTCATATTTGTGTGGGTTGAAAAAATCAAATGAACCACGAAGAACATGAAGGGCTAAAAAAGAATTTAGTACGATTAAACTAGTTCTTTGTGAGCTTCGTGGTGAATTAAACAGCGGCGGATCTATCCGGCAGTTTGTCCTGGATTAGGGGCAGGATTTAACACAGACTGCAATAGCTTAATACTGGAATGGATATTGACCGCCTCATTCATGCCTTGCTGGAGAAATTTCACCAACTGGGGATAAAATTTAATCGCTTCATCGGTGGCAGAATCCGAACCGTTTTGATAGGCCCCCACGCTGATCAAATCCCGTTGTTGCTGATATTTTGAATAGACTTGCTTGAAACGTTGGGCCGATTTTAGATGCTCTGGGGTGACTATCTCGGTCATGGCGCGGCTGATGGAAGCCTCTACATCGATGGCAGGATAATGCCCGGCTTCCGCCAACTCCCGCGACAACACCACATGCCCATCCAAAATAGCGCGCGCGGCATCGGAGATGGGGTCGTTGGTATCGTCACCTTCTGCCAATACAGTATAAAAAGCGGTAATGGAGCCGCCTTGCTCTTGGCCATTTCCTGCCCTTTCAACCAATTGGGGTATTTTCGCAAACACCGACGGCGGATAACCTTTGGTGGCCGGGGGCTCGCCTATCGCCAAAGCAATTTCGCGTTGTGCTTGGGCATAGCGGGTCAATGAATCCATCAATAACAACACATTCAGCCCTTGATCGCGAAAATATTCTGCGATACTGGTGGCCAGTGCCGCGCCATGCAAGCGCACCACCGGCGCATCATCCGCCGGGGCTGCGACCACAACGGCGCGGGACAAACCTTGTGGGCCTAAAATATTTTCTATGAACTCTTTAACCTCACGACCCCGTTCGCCAATCAGACCTACTACAATAACATCCGCAGTGGTAAACCGGGTCATCATACCCAACAACACGCTCTTACCCACACCGCTGCCTGCAAATAATCCCATACGTTGCCCCCGCCCCACAGTGAGCAACGAGTTGATCGCCTTAACACCCACATCCAGTGGCTGGCGAATCGGGGCGCGCATTAAAGGATTGATAACGCGACCATAGATCGGTTGACGTTGTCTACATTTTAATTTACCGAGACCATCCAACGGCTCACCGGTGCCACTGAGCACCCTACCTAACAGTTCCTTACCCACGGGCACATCATAGACTTTATCGGTGGGTATCACTTTGGCATTGGGTGTGAGACCGTGAATACGGCCGGTAGGCATTAAAAACAGTTTATCTCCGGCGAATCCCACCACTTCCGCTTCCACGTCCGCTCCTTGCGGACCTTTGACGATACAGCGGGCGCCCACCGGCGCTTGACAACCGACTGCCTCCAATGTCAAACCCACCATGCGAACAAGCTTACCCTCCACCACCAATGTTGGTGCGGCAACTTTTTCCGTGAGTTGCTTTAGTGATTTGACCCATAAATGGTCGCGGTTGAACTCAGATTTACCTTGAGTGGTTTGTCGGCTAGCGTCAGACATCCGCGCTATCCTGCTCTCTTTCACCACCCAATAAATTAGCCACTAAAGAAGACAAACGCCTTTCCACAGTCGCATCGATGGTAGAAGTATCTGTCATCACTTTGCAGTCACCGCGGCTAAGTGTCGGATCTTCCATTAACCGCCAAAAACTTTCCGGTTCAGAGGCGGAGAGTTTTGTCTTCACCAACTCCAGATCATCGGGATGCAAATACACATAGGTTTTCTTAGCCGCACTGGGCAACGCCAAAATTGCTTCGCGAACGATCGCTATAATTTGCCCCGGATCGGTTTTGATTTCCCGGCGCACTAGATGCCGGGCGATGGTGATGGCCAGTTCGGTGAGCTGCTGTTCCACCTCTTGATCCAACTGCGCAAACGGCTCGCTTATGGCATTAAGAGCCTTTTCCAAAAGTTGAATTTTCGGGCTTAACTCCGCATTAGCTTTTGCCACGCCATCTTTGTATCCGTTGGCAAGACCTTCATCATAGGCTTCTTTGTAAGCCTGCTTTTGAATTTTTTCGATGGCTTGCGCTGTAATTGGGCCTACCGACAGCTGTGCCTCACTGTTTGTTGCGCTTTGTTCCACAAGAGGAGTTTGCCAACGTTCAATGCGGGCTGCCTCCTCTGCGGATATGATTTTTTTAGATATATTCATCTCCGCCGCTGCCACCCAAAGAAATGTCACCAGAATCGGCTAATCTTCTTGCCACAGCGAGAATTTCTTTTTGCGCCGTTTCCACATCACTTAAACGCACCGGCCCTTTGGCCTCCAAATCGTCACGCAGCATTTCTGAAGCCCGTTTGGACATGTTCTTGAAAATTTTTTCTTTCAATGGCTCGTCTGCGCCTTTAAGCGCCAGCACCAGTGAATCGGAGGATATTTCACGCAATATCGTTTGAATATCGCGGTCGCTTACATCGTTCAAGTTGTCGAAAACAAACATCAAATCCTGGATTTGCTGCCCCAAATCAGCGTCCACTTCCTTAACATTGTCCATGATATCCGCTTCGATAGAACTGTCCATAAAGTTCAAAATATCCGCCGCCGTCTTGGTGCCCCCTACCGACGAAGACTTCACATTGGTGTTACCGGAAAATTGTTTTTCCATGATTTCATTGAGCTCTGCCAAAGCCACCGGTTGTATCCCATCGATAGTGGCAATGCGCATAATCACATCCACGCGCACCCGTTCGGGAAAATAAGCCAGCACTTCGGCGGCTTGATCAGGATCCAGATAAGAAAGCACGATAGCGATAATTTGCGGATGCTCTAGACGGATGATTTCGGCGACCGCCCTTGGATCCATCCATTTTAGGGTTTCCAATCCTTTGGTATTGGCGCCACGTAAGATACGCTCTATCATGTTCCCGGCTTTGTCTTCACCCAGCGCCTGAACCAACACGTTGCGTATATAGTCATCAGCACCTAAACCAAGCCCGGTTTGCTTGTCCATGGTGCTGCAAAAATCCGCTAACACCTCGGAAACCTGATCTCGTGATACATTTTTCAACGACGCCATGGCGGAACCCACCGCTTGAACCTCTTTGGGTTCCATATGTTTTAACACTTGGGAGGCGGCTTGTTCACCTAAAGTCAGCAGTAATATGGCTGCTTTGGTAATGCCGTTGTTAGTATCATTAGTCTCATTGCTCATTCTTGGGAAACCCAATTCTTAACGACTTGCGCAACCAGTTTAGGATCTTCGGTTACGGCTTTTTGAGCAATCATCATATTCTTGTCCATGGGTGTCGCGGGTGCCTCCAGTTTCTTCTGTGGCTCTCCACCGCTTAAACTGACTTGATCCTCCTGCATTTCGGGAAACGCGGGAACACCCGGTGTTGTTGCTACCGCGGGCACTTTGTACAACGGTTCTATGGACTTGCTAAGGTTCTTAATGACCGGTCGTAGTACTCCGAATAAAATTAGCAACAATAAAACGCCGCCCATAAACTGTTTCGCCACATCCCAAACCCAGGATTTTTCCCAAATAGGTTGTTCGGGAAGTTCCTCCGGAACCAAAGGATCAGTAAATGCTTCGTTAATGACATTAACGCTATCGCCTCTTTGCATACTAAAACCAATGGCTTTTTTAACCAGTTCGGTAATCCGCTCGATTTCCTCCGGACTGCGATTGACGCGATTCCTTTCACCTTGATCGTTTACAATTACTTTGTCGTCGATAACGACTGCGGCGGACAGGCGCCTGACTCGCCCCATAGCATAGCGGGTATGACTCACCGTCTTATCGATTTCATAATTGCGCGTTTCTTTACGACTGCTTCTGGAGGGTGGCGAACCGGTACCCGGGGCTGTTGCCTCCGCATTGGCTTGTTCCGGTACCTCCGTGGCAGCAGGTGGTTGATTGGAAAGTGCTCCGGGTACGCCGCCCAGGTTCTTGCCGGAAGATTGTTCTTCCGCAATTTGGATACTGATGGGCACTTGCGATTCGGGATTGAACATCTCTTGAGTTTGTTCGTTGTAGGTAAAGTCGATATCCGCGGTCACTTGGGCTCGCACGGCCTCTGCCCCTAGAATAGGAATTAATATGTTTTCAATTCGCTCAATATAATTTTTTTCCAATCTGCGTGCGTATTCAAATTGGGTACTGGTCATAGCCATTTCTGAAGTGGATTGTCCATTGGTAAGCAAACGGCCGTTTTGATCCACAACGGTAACGTTTTCCACATCCAGATTAGGTACGCTGGAAGAGACTAAATGAGAGATTGCCGCGACTTGGCCGTCGTTTAAGTTTCTGCCGGCGTACAAACTGACGATGACCGAAGCCCGAGGTTTTTGCCGGCTACGCAAGAATACCGACTGTTTAGGGATCGCTAAATGAATGCGCGCCGACTTAACATTGCTTAAACTGGATATGGTGCGGGCTAACTCTTGTTCCAGGGCTTTTTGGTAAATCAAGTTCTCCTTGCTTTCGCTGATACCAAAGGTGTTGTCATCGGTCACCAGATTGGCAAATCCCCCGCCGGTTGTGCTCTTAGGCAATCCTTGCGCAGCCAATTTGATGCGCGCATCGTGCACGCTTTTTGATGGAACCAAGATCGCGCCAGTAGACTCATCCAGTTTGTAATCTATGTTAAGTTGCTGTAGGGCATCCAGCACCTCACCGGCTTCCGATTTATCTAAGTTGCCTAACAACACGGAAAAATTGGGCTCTTGCATCCATAACACAACCCAAACCGCTATAGCCACACTGGCAGAAAATCCAATGATCAACGCAAGTTGGCGTATGATCGTCACAGTATCGATCCCGCCAGGTTTTGCAAGCATTTTGTCAGTGTCAGTCGTAGCCATGGGTGGTTTTTATATTAAGTACTAAGTGGCGATATAGAGTTAGTCGTGTTGTTATACCTGCATAGACATCACTTCACGGTAGGCTTCCATCAGTTTATTTCTGACCTGCAAAACTGATTCAAAAGCGACGCTGGATTTTTGCCGTGCAATCATAACTTCGGCCAGACTCACATTAGGGTCACCTAATTCGAACGCCTTGGCTAAGTCTCCCGAGGATTTTTGCAACTCATTGACTTTGTCGATGCTTTGTTTGAGCAAAGTGGAAAAATTCGCACCATTGGCTTCGTTGCCGACTTCCTGTACGCCAGTGAGTTTGTTTTGCGCCAGAGCCGCATTAGCACGTAACTGCATTAACATGCTTTCAGTATTAATTTCTTTCATTTGGATCTCCCTAAATCAACCGTTCCAATTTATATGGTTAATACCCTATGGCGCCGTAGCGGTCGGGAATCGAAATGCCTTTTTCCCGCATTCTCGCTAGTTTGTAACGTAAGGTTCTTTGACTTATCCCCAGCTTTTCGGCGACTGCTTTACGATTACCCATCTCTTCACGCAATGCCTGTAGGATCTTTTTGTGTTCGTGGTTTTGCACTTCTTCACCCAGCTTACCTGTTTCGCCAGGGTCTATGGTTTCAAATACAAGAGGTTCTGAAACCTGGTATTCCAGTTGTTCGAAATGCAAATCCTGCTCGCTGATTTCATCGTCTTGCCGTAAAATCAGTGCCCGTTGAATCACGTTATCCAGTTCCCGCACATTCCCCGGCCAACTGTGGCTAGCGAGTTTTTGCTGAGCCGCTTCGCTCAATACAGGCAACGGTAGGCCATTGGCATTGCTTGCTGCATAGTGTTTTTCCAGAAGTTTCTCTGCAATGGCGACAATGTCTTTGGGTCTTTCACGCAAAGGCGGCACACATAAAGGAAACACATTTAAGCGGTAAAACAAATCCTCACGGAAATTACCACGGCTGACTTCTTCTTTCATATTGCGGTTAGAAGTGGCTAACACCCGCACGTCCAGTTGAATCAAATTATGACCACCAAGACGTTCCACTTCTTTTTCCTGCAATACCCGCAATAGCTTGGCTTGCAAAGCCAAATCCATTTCTGAAATTTCGTCCAACAACAATGTGCCGCCGTCGGCCAATTCGAACTTGCCGGGGCAAGCTTTATAGGCACCGGTAAACGCGCCTTTTTCATAACCAAATAAGGTTGCCTCTAACATATTGTCAGGAATTGCCGCGCAATTAATAGCGACAAACGGTTTGCTCGCTCGGTTAGACTGCTCATGTATGTATCGGGCCAACACCTCTTTTCCGCAACCGCTTTCGCCGTTGATCAAGACCGTAGCGTCACTTACCGCGACACGACGGGCCACCTCGGCCAGTTTTTGTGTTACTTCATCGGCTGCGATAAAAGGATGGCTGCCCGGCTCACCGCTATCGCTGCTGACATATTGACTGACGGTATTGACCAACACTTCGGCTTCAAACGGTTTTGGAAGATAGTCCAGGGCACCGTCTCTGATGGCTTCCACGGCTTTCTCAATGGTGCCGTACGCGGTCATGACCAATACCGGGATATCCGGCCAGCGCTTCTTAATTTGTTTCAATAAGCTGTGGCCGTCCATTTTAGGCATTTGAATATCGGTGATTACCATGGAGAAATTCTGTTTTTCATCCACTTGTTTTTCCAACACATCCAAAGCCATACGGCCATCTTGCGCCAGCACCACTTTATATCCGGCCATGGTCAAGGTGTCACCAAGGGCTTCACGCAAATCCAAATCGTCTTCCACAACTAAAATGTTAGGCTGTGTCATGTGCTTCCTCTATGCAGCGGGGTTGGTAATGGTGGGCAAACGCATAGTGAACGCGCTGCCCTCGCGTTGTTTTGAATCCGATTCTAACCACACTTCACCGCGGTGTGCCCGGGCGATCGCTCTTACAACTGCCAGACCCAAACCCGTACCGTTGGCCCGTGTGGTGAAAAACGGATCGAATATTTTTTCCTGGAGCTCTTCGGGAACACCGCAACCGTTGTCTTGAACTTTGATATCCACTGTATTCAGTCCCAGGGAATAGGCGTGTACACATACCTGCCCGGTGGGACCACTGGCCTCAATGGCGTTGTTGACTAAATTCAATAGTGCACTTTGCAAAATATGCGGATTGCCCACGATGGCGATGTCATTGGCTTCATTGATAATTCGACAACCGCCGTCGTTTTGGCGGGCCTGGGTCGGCAGGGCGGCTTGCAACGATTCCAACAGCGAATCGATGGTAAAAGCTTGTT
>Ga0209536_100010972_pt1 | contig 13309 bp, 13 predicted proteins | sample DeeMarSeWOR28_12_FD_187461 | JGI IMG/M metagenome (GOLD analysis project Ga0209536, IMG submission 187461) | Marine sediment microbial communities from White Oak River estuary, North Carolina - WOR-2-8_12 (SPAdes) (version 2) | ecosystem: Environmental > Aquatic > Marine > Intertidal zone >...
ATATCGGCTTAATGAAAGCGGTGGACAAATTCGAATACCGTCGCGGCTACGAGTTCTCCACCTACGCGACGTGGTGGATTCGCCAGGCCATCACCCGCTCTATTGCCGACCAGGCGCGTACCATTCGCATACCGGTGCATATGATTGAAACCATCAACAAGCTCAATCGTATCTCCCGGCAAATGCTCCAGGAAATGGGCCGCGAGCCCACGCCGGAAGAGTTGGCCGTGCGTATGGAAATGCCCGAAGACAAAGTGCGTAAGGTGCTGAAAATCGCCAAAGAGCCCATTTCCATGGAAACCCCCATCGGCGATGATGAAGACTCAAGGCTGGGCGATTTCATCGAAGACCAAAACTTATTGTCACCGGTAAACTCCGCCACCTTCGAAGGACTGCGCGAAGCAACCTTGGAAGTGCTGGACAGCCTAACTGCCCGCGAAGCCAAGGTGTTGCGGATGCGTTTCGGCATAGACATGAACACCGACCATACTTTAGAGGAAGTGGGTAAACAGTTCGATGTTACCCGCGAACGTATCCGGCAAATCGAAGCCAAGGCGTTGCGCAAACTACGCCACCCCAGCCGCTCCGACCCGTTACGCAGCTTTATCGACACGGAAGAGCCCTCTTCCTAAAACAAAAAAGGCCCTCCAAGCGAGGGCTTTTTTTGTAGGGGCGCACCTATGGGACACGACTTGTCTATTGTCCACAGGTAGAACTACTGGAAATACATCAAGAACCTGCTAAAATGTCGCGTTTCCGGGCCTGTAGCTCAGTTGGTTAGAGCAGGGGACTCATCAAATGGTGCGTTCATGCTGAAAGGTATGAAATGAACGGGATGAAATCAGGAAAACCTTAACGGCATACTGTACGATGGTATGCGCAGATGGCAATCCTGAGCCAAGCCAGAAGTACACTTCTGGAAGGTGCAGAGACTACCTGAGGGCTGTTCCGATAAAGAACAAAGCGTCCTTAATAACAGGTTAAAGCGTCCCGCACCCAAACAACTCATTTTTAATGAGGTTGAGGGTGGTGAGATAGTCCACTCCTATTGGAAACAATAGGGTACAGTGAATCCCTTGGTCGTAGGTTCGAGTCCTACCGGGCCCACCATTTAAATTGCTAATTGTCCTATTTGTGCATGAAACCATAGTTTGTCCGTTTTGGCCAAATTATGGTTTGCATGAAAGCGTTGTTGATCCGCGCTATTCCTTTTGCCACCTGCCAATAAATGTGCTCTTAAAAAGCTCGTCAAACCAACAGACTATTTGCATCATGCAAAGACGCAACAAACGAGATTTTTGCGTATACAACCGTTCCAATGGTATCCATTTAAACTAGGCTATTTCGAATAGCGGCGCGTCAGTAGTGTTACTAACCTTATAGTTCTAATAAGCTGGCCACAAAAGGCTCTTAGCCAGTCTTCAGTGTCTTAGAGTGTGGATGTTTTTATCGATTCATTTGAGCTGTAAGGGGGGGTAGGGTGGTTGGTATGAAGAAAATCACAATAATCACATTGATTTTGGAGCTTAATTTGACCTTAGCTTGGATTATGATTGTGGTTTACCGAACTAAATTAGATTGAGTGGCGCTGAAATACTTTGTATGTATTAGCGCCACTCTTGTTGTTATTGCTATGGGTTATACGAGACATTAGTTCTTTCCGCTTTGTGTTCTATGTGGTCAGTTGATGAGTGCTTCATGCGCGGGCTATGCCGGTTGGTGTACCACTCGTTCTGGCCATGCGGTTTTTAAGCTGCGCGATCACGCTGTAAACGGGATCCCAGCCCATGATACCCGTCATAATCGGATACACGGCGACTAGCGGAAGTATTGCTGCGATACCCAGAGTTCCGGCTTGTAGTGCAATTGAATATGTTAGCGCCGTACCTATGATGATCCGAACCGCGCGCTCTATAGAACCGATGTTTGAATAAGTGTTGTTTGTCATGTCTTTCTCCTTTCAAAAAATAGTTAATCTCAATGATTGCTTCGGCTTGTTAGGCTTGGTTGGCGAATCGGCCCACTTTGGTACCGCGAGCGCGATTTTGGCTTTTACGCGCAACCAACTGTAAGATTGGATCCCAGCCCAACACACCGGTTGAAATGGGGTAGATCGCAAGCAGCGGCAATATGGCTACCAGACCCAAGGTGCCGGCATGAAAAGCCGTTGAATACACTAACGCCAGGCCCACTGCGATACGCGCAATTCGTCCACCGTTGCTTAGGTTGTTGAAAGTCGTTTTGTCCATGTTTGTCTCCTTTGTAAGTTTGTTTCTGTTCGGAGCGGTTATCCCTACTCCTTGCTGATAATAATAGGGATGAAAAGTGTCAAAACTGTGAGGAGATTGTGAAGTAAATGTGAAGCTTGAAGGTGGATTCGAATGAATCTTGTTCAGGCTTAGTGAAAGTTGTATTGAACTACGGCTAAATATGAACTTTTGTATACCCTGCTTGTCACCAATTGCGAAAGTCTGCTTGAGAAAAGCTCAAATATAGCCAAATAGTAGAAAACCGGCAGCTCGGAATACTTGCTAACTAGAATTTTGCTTGTTAATAATGCGAGATGAAAACGATTAACATAGGATGAACTTTTAAGTGACAAACACTACACAGTACACTTTTGTGATGAAGAGCGGCTAGTGGTTATCAAAGATGAGTTGCCGAAGTATTTGCAAGGCAGGGATGGGTTCTGCGCGAAGAATAATTCGATGCCTGGTTACGTCCGTCGCTGTCAGATTTCCAATTTATACCCCACACCGTAAATCGACCGGATGACTTCGATGTCCGGTGTGATGGCTTGAAGTTTTTTACGCAAGTTTTTTATATGGGTATCGACGGTGCGTTCGGTGACAATGCGGTGATCATCATATAACTGATCAAGCAATTGTCCGCGTGAATACACCTTACCGCGGTTCGAATGCAAAGTGTTTAGTAGGCGGAATTCTACTGCGGTCAAATCCAATTCAGTACCGTGATATACGGCGGTAAATTTATCTTGGTCAATATGGAGCACATCGCTCGCTTGTTCAGTGTCACCAGATGGGATTTTTTGGGTGCGGCGTAACACCGTTTTCACCCGCGCGACCACTTCCCTTGGGCTGAACGGTTTACAGATATAGTCATCGGCCCCCACCTCCAAGCCCAGCAGACGATCAATTTCTTCGACCCTGGCCGTCACCATGATAATCGGCACATCGGAAAAAGCGCGGATCTCTTTGCAAATACTCATTCCGTCTTTACCGGGCAGCATAATGTCCAGCAGGATTAAATCGGGATGGTTTTCCTCCACCCACGAGATCACGTTTAAGCCGTCATTGATGCAATGACTTTGGAAGTGCTCCAGTTTGAGGTAGTCGCTTAACAATTGCGCCAGCTTTCGCTCGTCTTCGACGATTAAGACCGTGCCGTTATGCTGTGTTTCCATGGCATTTACATCCTGTTTACCGGTTGCTCAACAAAGCAGTCTTCGCCCGTAACGGCGTAGTTGAGGAATCTAGCGGCAATTATGCCCTAGTCATTACAAAGTTGGTAGTTTAGTGATAAACCACAGGCCGCCGAGAGGAGAGTGTTGCACGCTGATTTCACCCTCGTGAGCATCAACAATGTTTTTGCAAATGGACAAACCTAAACCGGCACCTCCGGTTTGCCGGCATCGAGATTCCTCGGTGCGGAATAAGCGAACAAACAACTGAGGCAATAGTTCGTCGCTGACTCCGGGTGCGGAGTCTCTCCAGTGGATGGTCACATGTTTAGCAGTATTTTCGCACCATATTTCAAGTTGACCGCCTGGGTTGGTGTAACGCAGTGTGTTCTGCATAAAATTTGTAAACAGTTGATGTAGTCGTTGAGGGTCGGCGAAAATTTTGGTGTCGCCACAACTTTTCGAATTAAACTTCAAGAATATATTTTGTTGCTTCAATGTTTCTTTGTAGGAACTTACGGCCTCATCCATCGCTTGTGATAAATCCATATCTTCTTTTTTATAATTCAGTGCGCCAATGTCCGACATCGATAATTGGTACAAGTCTTCAATGATTTGGTTGACATGCAATATTTCCAAATGTAAGGATTTTAAATTGTCTTTACTGCATTCGCGTACGCCATCTTGTAGCGCTTCAATTTCGCCGCGCAGTACAGCGATTGGTGTGCGTAATTCGTGTGAGATATCGGCGATCCATTGACGGCGTGTGTTTTCGTTTTTCTCCAGCGTATTCGCCAGTGAATTAAAATCTCTTTGTAGGCGACCCATATCATCTTCAATGGGGCGGGTTTCCTCGATTCTAGTGAAGTAATCGCCGGCGGTTAGTGCGCGTGTAGCTTGGGCGAGCAGCTTCACGGGAACACTTAAATGCCTAGCCAATATCATAGCAGCGGCGGCGGCCAGCAATACGCATATGATCGCTATCCAATAACCGCTGCTAAACTGTTGCTCCGCAAATTGAATAGCCACGGCGTCGGTTAGATGGGTGGAAGGGTTGATGTGTAGCCAACCTATGATGATTTCGTTGCGCACAATAGGCAATTGGGCGCCGTGTGGATCTGGATATAAGTTGCCGATAACGATATTTTTATTTTCGTCCATCAAAGTCAGGCGAGGTTCCATTCGCACTCCTGGAGGCATTAGTTTTCCCGATTCACCGTCTAATTCCCGCGCCCTGAATTCGTGCTCCAAACGAATAAAATGGGATCTTAGTAACTGCAGCCATGTGCTCTGATTGCCTCGTAGAAACTCCCAACTTCCTTCGGCTTCATAGGTGTCGGCAAGGCTGTTCACCAAGCCCTCCAGGCTCTGCACGTTGGCACGATTGACATATTCCAAGAATCCGTAGTGAAAACTGTATCGAACCCCGACACCCATAATGACAACCACCAGCATGCTGGTCAGTAGGATGGGAAAAAAAAGTCGTTGGGTAAGGTTTAAATGCATTTTTAAATGACCAAATTTCGCTGGATTTTTCAACTATATCTAATAGTAACGTATTGATTCGTTGGGCTGAGCAGTTTGGGCAACAAATTCACAATTGCTTCACAATTTGTTGGGTTTTGTCTGCGAAGTTAACGATTCGACGACTAAGAAAAAATGTGAATATTTCACTGGGAAACTCCGTAATAGTTTACAGAATTTTTCTTCTGGATGTGCTGTCATGATAAGTCTCGGTAAAAGCCGGTAGCTAGGGTCACAAATTAGTGCGAGGAAATCCATATGCAACCATATAACGGACCGGAAAGACGTAAAATGCAACGTCGTCAAACTGAAGACCGTAGGGAAGGCATCCGCTTTGAGGTGGATAGTCCGCCGCGCCGTTCGGGCAAAGACCGCCGCAGTCATAACTATCTTTGGAATGCACCACAAAGCGTTTAATCGGAAGTGGCACTTAATCTGAAGTCATAAAGGTCACTTCATTTTCTTGAAACTGGGTCGACAAAATATAGTAAGATGGCAGGCCGCTGTTGCCCAGATAATGTAGTCGTTGACAATGGATGAAACCAGTTTCGCAAGCCTGAAAAACGCATTAGCCGCTACTCCTAAAAATATCGCATTGCTACTTTTGGTATTGCGTACGCATCTCGCCCGGGGCGAGGCAGCGCAAGCCTATGAGCTTTTGCAATCTTATGATCCCACCGCCGATATTGCACCCGAGCACCAATTGGAATTCTACATATTGTCGGCGGAAATCTGTTGTAAAGTGGAGCAATTTGCGCAAGCGTTGACGTTCATCCGCGAAGATTCCGCGCAATTGCTGCTTTTGCGTGCCAAAGCGTATTTGGGATTGCAAGATTTGGCGCATGGCCGCGAAGCCTACCAACAGGCCATTGCCATGAATCCCACTTTAGAAGACCCTACGCTTAGGGATCAACTGAACGCCAAAGAAATTTCACCTGATGATACTGGCGTTGCTGATTTTTCCAGTTACCGTAAACAAAAACTCCGAGTGATATCCAACGATAACACCGACGCCACCGAAATCATTCGCTTGATAGCACCGCAAGAGGAAAAAATTGCGTTTAACGACATCGGCGGCTTAGAGCATGTGAAGAAAACCATACACAAAAAAATTATTCTGCCCTATCAAAAACCCTCATTGTTTCAGAAATTTAAAAAGCGCGTCGGTGGGGGCATATTGATGTATGGACCACCGGGCTGTGGCAAAACGTTATTGGCGCGCGCCACGGCTGGGGAATGCAGCGCACAGTTTTTCAATATTTCGATCTCCGATGTGTTGGATATGTACATCGGAGAATCGGAACGAAAACTCAATGCCATTTTCGACAAAGCCCGACAAAGCGCCCCCGCGGTGTTATTTTTTGATGAAGTGGAGGCATTGGGCGGTAAACGCATGAACACCCGCGACAGCACCTCATCCAAACTAGTCAGTCAGTTCCTCTCCGAGATGGATGGCTTCGCTCAGAACAACCAGGGCGTGTTGATATTGGCCGCGACCAATGTGCCTTGGTCGGTAGACCCCGCGTTTCGGCGTCCCGGCCGGTTTGACCGGGTGTTGTTTGTGCCCCCGCCGGATCAGGAGGCGAGAGTGGCGATCCTGGATAAGTTGCTGGCAGAGCGACCCACCGCCGGCAAACTCGATGTTGCTGCAATCGCCAAACAAACCGGGGGTTTTTCCGGGGCGGATCTGCGAGAACTGGTGGAAACTGCGGTGGATTGCGCCATTGAGGAATCCATTGAGAGCGCGCAAGAACAACCCATTACGATGGCGCATTTAACTGCCGCCCTCAAGGAAGTCAAACCGACTACCTTGGAATGGCTTACCACCGCCCGTAATTTCGCCCGCTATTCCAACGAAGGCGGGCAGTACGATGAAGTCTTGGCGTTTTTGAAAAAATACGGAAAAAACTAATCCATCGGTAAGCAACCATTATTATGTCAAGCAGTTATCGCATCAGTGACGAACCCACTCCCAGCCAACTCGCCAAATTTGCGGTGAATCCGTTGTGGCCGTTTTTAGCGGTTATGTTGGGCGGCGTATGGCTATCCTGGTCTTGGTTTGCGTTTAACGCTATGGCCGTCGGTAGCCCGACTGTGCGAAGGGAGATCATCTGGATTATCGCCGGTTTGACGGTGAGTGTGTTGTTGGTCATGGTGATTTTTTATTTGGAAGCCATTGGGATTTTAAACAGTCCAGCTAAGGTGCAGTATGCGCTGCTGGTTTTGACCGCTTGGCAGCTTGGAGTGACTTATGCGCTCTATACCCTGCAAAGCCGGACCATACAAATCTATGAATACTTCGGCGGCACGCTGCGCAACGGGCTTATCGTGGTGATTGTGGCGATGGTTTTTCGTAAATCCATACTGGCGATCATCGCGCCCACTACGTTTCTAAAACTGGTTATTGGGTAGCGGCATGAGTGAACACCTAGAGCGTTATTTTCACCAGGCGCACTTGCAATGGGAAAACGGCCATATCGACGGCGCCATCGAATCCCTGCGCCAGGCATTGTCACAGGACCCCGACTTCGCCGAAGCGCATGCTTTATTGGCGCTGTGTTTGCTGCAAAAACGCCGGATCCACGCTGCGCGTTATGAAGCCGACATAGCACTGTCTTTGGAGCCTGATTTGCCGCTGGCGCACCATGCTATCGCCAACATATTGCTGGCTATGCGTAAATTCGCCGAAGCCGAACAACACTTAACATTCTTGTTGGATCAAGATCCCAATGAAGCATTGTATTATCGCAATTTGGCAACCCTTTACGATTTACAAGGCAAGAAAACCAAGATTCTGCCGCTGCTGGAAAAAGCGCTGGAACTGGAGCCGGAGAATCCACACACATTGGCGGCGCTGAGCGAATACTATTTACATAAAGACTTGCCACGTGCCGAAGCCTACGCCCACAATGCTTTGCAAATAGCAGCGGACAACGCCGATGCACTTATCGCCATGGGCCATGTATTGTTGGAGAAAAAACACTACAACGATGCAAGAGAACACGCCGTATGGGCGCTGCGCAATGATCCGGAAAATTCCTCAGCGTTGTATTTGCTGTCGGCAATCAAAGCCAAAACCAACTGGTTCCTGGGATTGTGGTGGCGGTATAACGCGTGGGTCATGCGTGTGGGATCGACTCGTGCCATTTTGGTGTTATTAAGCGCATTTATTATTTACAGGTTGGCAACCATCATAAGCTTCGACATGCAACGCGCGGACATCGCGGCGATGATCAATATCGCGTGGTTGGCGGTCGTGGTATACACTTTTGTCGGACCGACGATATTTAATAAATCCTTAAGAAAAGAGCTGGAATCAATCCAACTATCCAATAAGTTTTAAAGTATCGCCAATCTCACCTATTTTTTCGTGGTTTTATTGGAACTTTCGAATTATTTGAACGTTTCAGCCGAAAATTTTTGCTTTTCTATTGGCCGTATGCACCCATAATTAGCTTAATTTCCCGTGTGGTTAGCACGATCCGAAAATTCTCAGGAGAAAGCAATGAGCTTGGTAAAAAACGGTAAATTGGAAGGCGATTGGCTGGAAACAGAACAAAAAGACGGTGAATTTGTGCGCCTGGATTCAGCGTTTCGCAATTGGGTGACTACAGATGGCTCCCCTGGGCCCAGCGGACGAGGCGGATTCGCCGCGGAAAAAGACCGCTACCATTTGTATGTTTCCTACGCTTGTCCGTGGGCGCATCGCACGCTGATTTTCCGGGCGCTGAAAAAACTCCAAGACGTGATTTCGGTTTCGGTGGTACATCCCGACATGGGCCCGGAAAGCTGGAAATTCGACGCCAGCTTCCCCGGGGCGACCACCGATGATATTAACGGCTTTGGCTACATGCATGAAGTGTATACCCTCGCCAATCCCAAGTATTCCGGCATTGTGACCGTACCTGTGCTGTGGGATAAAAAGCAGCGCACCATCGTCAACAACGAGTCTTCGGAAATCATTCGTATGTTGAATACCGCGTTTAGCGCATTGACTGATGTGCATACCGACTATTACCCCGAAGTGCTGCGCGGCGAAATCGATGCGATAAACCAGGAAGTGTACGACAACTTCAACAACGGCGTTTATCGCTGCGGATTTGCCAGCACACAAAAAGCCTATGAGCGCGCTTATGACCGGTTGTTTGCCACCATGGATAGCTTAGAGCAACGCCTGAGCCGGCAACGGTATTTGGCAGGCGATCAGATTACCGAAGCGGACTGGCGCTTGCTGCCCACTTTGCTGCGGTTTGATCCAGTGTATTACAGTCATTTCAAATGCAATAAAAAACGAGTGATCGATTATCCGAACTTGTCAAACTATATGCGGGAGTTATATCAACACCCGGGAGTCGCCGAGACGTTCAATCTGGATCATGTGAAACGCCACTATTACTGGAGCCATGAATCCATCAATCCCACCCGTATCGTGCCCAAAGGCCCGGAGTTGGATTATGATGCCCCGCACGACCGGGATCGGTTTGCCAAATAAGGTTGCCAGTATACTGAGGAGAATGCGCATGAATGTTCGTTCCGTCAAACAAATGATCAAAGCCTATGAGGTTACTGAAGGCGCCGGCGTTACGGTGCACCGTACTATCGGTACACCGGCGTTACGCAATCTGGATCCTTTTTTAATGTTGGATCATTTCAGTAGTGACGATCCCGATGATTATATCGCCGGATTTCCTAACCATCCGCACCGCGGTTTTATCACCTTTACCTACATGCTGGACGGTCACATGTTGCATGAAGACAGCATGGGCAATAAGGGCGATTTACGCGCCGGTGGCGCACAGTGGATGAAAGCCGCCAGCGGCGTGATTCATTCGGAAATGCCACAGCAAACTAACGGGCTCATGCGCGGGTTTCAATTATGGATCAATTTGCCCGCCAAGGAGAAAATGAGCGCGCCTGGATACCAGGAGTTCGCGCCCGAAGCGATCCCGGTAGTGGAAAACGATGAGGCCGTTGTCAGAGTGTTGATCGGTGAATATCAAGGCCAAAGCGGCCGCGTTAAAGATCCGCATACCCATGTGCAGTATCTTGATGTGGCACTGCAGGGCGGCAAAACGTTTACTCACACAGTGGGTGGCGATCTCGAAGGTTTTTTATACGTGTTTGAAGGCAATGCCGATATGGCCGGTACTGCTTTGCCCACTCACAGCTTTGCGGTATTGGGTGAGGGTGATACCGTGCAAATTACTGCCGGTTCACATGGCGCCCGATTTATCGTGGTTGCGGGTCGCCCCATCAACGAATCCATAGTGCAATACGGTCCTTTTGTCATGAACACACGCGAAGAAATAGAGCAGGCGTTTATGGACTATCGCGATGGCAGGTTGGTGCGTGATAAAGCCAGTTTTGTTTCTGCGTAGAGCGGCTTAAGCGACTTTTGACGCGCACTGCTTGGATTGAAAGTGGTTTTGTGTTTTTACATCCAGTAAAAACGCTTGTGCGCTTTCACCAGACATTTTAAAGGGGTCGAATACATCGGTACCCGCGTATTGCAATACGGTTTGTTTCATTACGGCCGTGTTGGGGATATATCCCATAGACCATTCGCTAAATTCCCGTTGCACGATTTCCTTATAATCCAATAACACGATACTGTTGTGGCGCGGATCTTTTACGATCCGGTGGTACACCGCATTCACGGCGGATCTAGAACCCTCAAGGCATTGCAGGAAACAATCTTGGCTGAAGCACAACAGTCCGGTGACGCCTTGTTTGGCGTTGTGCTGCCGGGCATTTTTCAATAAGGCTTCAATATCATCAGGGGTAATCTGTGACGTGACTTGGCTGGCATAGATTAAACGTACTAAAAACATATCGATTAACCTCGAGGAAGATTCAACGTATCGGCTTCAGTTAGGTTTTCGGAAGCCAAAAAAAATACTTTAGGGAAAAACTTGGTTCTTATTTACACCTGCGCTTATTGTGCGGAATTTTCCGCTTGAGTGTGATTGGGTTCCACCCGCGGATCCATTTCCAGGGCCGCCTGGCCGGTACGCGACATGGCGACGAACTCGCTTTGCTCTTCAGTGGGAATACTCGCGCCGGCTAGCATGCGATATATGGAAAACAATCCCAACAAGCCAAACACAGCGGCGAAATACAATATCAGTGACTGCGCGCCATACCATTGCATGAGTATACCGGCGACAATCGGGCCGATGGCCGCGCCTACGCCATTGAGTAACAACAATCCGCGGGTGGCGTTCATCACATCATGGGTTTCAATGTGATCGTTGGTATGGGCCACGGCCAATGAGTACACCGCAAACGAAAAACCCCCGTAGAACACCGCACTAATCAACAGTCCCAATTTGGAGTGTGGGGCAAAATAAAAAATGCTCAGTGCGGTCGCTACAGTAAAGAAACACACAATCATCAATACCTTGCGCCGGTCGTGGCGATCGGAGAGATGGCCGATGGGTACTTGTAACAACGCGCCGCCGAATATAATAGCGCTCATAAACAGCGCGATATCGGCATCCGGGAAGCCTAAGCTGTGTGCATACAAGGCGCCCAACCCCCAGAAGGAGCCATTGCCAAGCCCTGTGGCCAGCGCGCCGGCCACACCCAATGGTGAAGTGGCCACAAGTCGCCGGAGGGCAAGTTTGGGTACCACCACGCGTGCCGGTTGCGTCAGGCGCGTGACGGCTATAGGCACCAACGCCAACGCAAAGAAAATGGCACATAAGGCGAGAGTTGCCAGTTCAGCGGCACCATAGATAAGAATGAGATATTGGCTCGCACCAAGCGAAAGTAACGTTACGCTCACATATACGGCAAACATTTTGCCGCGGTTTTGTTTGTCCAATAAACTGTTAAGCCAACTTTCCACCACCAAATACAAGCCGACCATGCAGATGCCGGTGATCACACGTAACAACCACCATACAAAAGGGTCGACTATCAAGCCATGGACGATCACCGATACGGTGCCGATGGCGGCCATGACCGAAAATGCGCGTATATGGCCGACCTCACTGATTAGGCGTGGGCACCAAAACGAACCCACTACGTAGCCTAAGAAAAATGCGGCCATGACGACACCCGTGACCGCATCGGAAAAAGCTTCTATACCGGAGCGTATGCCCAGTGTGGTACCCAACAATCCGCTGCCCAACAGTAATATCGCAATGGCAAGCAATAAAGAATAGATTGAATAGATTTTGGATAGCATGGCAACAATAAGTTGGAATAATTGGGTGGGATAATGGCCCGCTAGCTGTTATATCACCCCATTCGTTCCACAGTTTGGTTAAACGCCCCACCCTGCTCGCGGTTGTGTTGCTTATTCGACTACTTCTTCGATAATGCGCGAAAGCAGTTCATCGAGTTTTGACTGCGACGCGTGGTTTTCGTCTGCTTGATAGAACGGCAGGCGATAAGATAAATACGTAGTGCCGGGATCCCGGGCCAATTCGTAGATCAAAATTGTATATGGGCAGAACACGATATTGTGAGGATCCGCTAGCATCATTTCCCGCGACAAAGTGGCACTGCAAAACATGATGGCTTCGGCCTGCTTGTATATGGGCTCTGCGTTCCCCACGTCTTCGCCGGTGCGCTGTAACATATTGCTGATGTAAGCGGTGTTGCTGATTTTTATGCCTCTTTCCTCGATAGCGCTGATCAAAAACGCTTTAATGTCATTGAAGTCGCCGAAAGCGGTATAGCGTTTGACGTCCTTAGAAACAAATGTCTTTTGATTGATGGGATTTAAATTACCGATCATGTCCGCTTGCAGGGCGGTAGTGGAGGCGGTTAGAAATAAAAGTAGTAAATAATGTTTCATAGGTTAATATTGGTCAGTGATTGTGGTCGGTCCTATATTAGAACATGCTAAGTTGCTTATCCAGTCAAACCGGCAAAAAATCATAACAAGTAGATCAATCCTAACCATTGAACCGGACTGATGGATTGCGCCAGATCAAACTGGGGCTTATTTTGATTGCATGATGGGTTCATATGATTTATATCAGTATTTTTACTGTTGGCATTAAAGAGGGGAGGTTGGTATGAAGAAAATCACAATAATCGGATTGAGTGTGTATATGACGATGTCGGGATTAGCCGCAAGCGCAGGCGAGACAGGCAAGGACGCTGTTCAGGAAGGCAAGCGGTTGACGTTGGAGTTTTGTCAGGCCTGTCATCAATATGCAGGCACAGAGCAAGCGGGTACGGTAGCGCCGCCCTTGTTGGGCATGAAGTCCCGCTTTCCGGATCGCAAAAAACTGTACAACATTATTTACGATCCTCAGGTCACCCTGAGAAAAGACACCATGATGCCGCCGTTTGGACGCAACGAACTGCTGGCAAAAGATGAAATCGAAAAAGTGATCGATTTTCTGT
>Ga0209536_100010973_pt1 | contig 13309 bp, 14 predicted proteins | sample DeeMarSeWOR28_12_FD_187461 | JGI IMG/M metagenome (GOLD analysis project Ga0209536, IMG submission 187461) | Marine sediment microbial communities from White Oak River estuary, North Carolina - WOR-2-8_12 (SPAdes) (version 2) | ecosystem: Environmental > Aquatic > Marine > Intertidal zone >...
CCCAGTCGTCAACGGTGTCTTCTGCCTCCCGTTGCTATGAGGTCTTGCCGCGTCCCGCTATGGGCCAGATGGCCTCGAGTATCCCTGCTCGTGTTACATGATACAGGTCGTGGAGATTGATCGTGGTGCACCCGTGGCTGGGCACGATCTCGACCTTGTCGCCGACGGAGAGCGCCGGTGCTGATGGGCTGCCGGCTCCCGGCGCCGCCGGCTTGAGCTTGCCGTGCTCCTGCTCCGTCACGACCTCGAGGTCCGAGACCGCAGTATGCAGCGTCGGGTCCCAGTTGCCGAGGCGCTTGCCGCGATAGATCAGCCCGTCGTCGTAGAGTCGCACGAACACGTCGGTGACCACGCGCGAGAGATCTTCGTCCATCGTGAAGCGGTCGCGCGACCAGTCGACGGAGTCCCCGATCCGCCGCATCTGGTTCGACCAGTTCATCGTACCGCGAAAGCTCGGACCGGACGTCGATCTTCTCCTGACCCCGTCCAACGTGTGCACGATAGCCACCAGGGTTCGGCAGATCGTCGTGGTCCAGGCGCCACTGAGCGTTTCATCGATCCGCGCCCAGACTCCTCACTCTCGCGAGATCGTCTCCCGCGTTCAGCGTTTGTACTACGACTTGATGATGCCGATCTCGATGAGAAGGGCCGACCGAGTTGTCGCGGTCTCGGAGCACCTCGCGGGGCACCTCCGGGAGGCCTGGCCCGACTCGTCCGCGAAGGTCACGGTGATCCATGAGGGCGTCGACGCCACGCGCTTCAAGCACGCGGCGACCGGTCGAGCGGACGCCGGCACGTCGGATCCGTACCTCTTGTTCGTGGGTACGCTCTTTCCCTACAAGAATGTCGATCGGCTGATCGAGGCCTTCGCGTTACTGAAGTCCGAGGATGGAATCCCTGCCGGTCTTCGCCTCCGTATCGTCGGTCGAGATCCCGATAACCGCCAACGGCCGCGCCTTCAGGAGCTTGCGACCCGACGAGGCGTCGCGTCGGTTGTCGATCTCCTCGGTGCGGTACCCCACGAGAGGATTGCGAACCTCTACCGGGGGGCGCGGGTGTTCGTCTTCCCGTCAGCGGTGGAGACGTTCGGTCTGCCGGTGTTGGAGGCGATGGCCTCGGGTGTTCCCGTGGTCGCCTCCAATCGAATGTCGGTGCCCGAGGTGGTCGGGCAGGCGGGCATCGTCGTGGACCCGGACGCCCCGTCGGAATTGGCGGGGGCAATCAGGCGGGTTCTCACGAACGGGGCGCTTCAAACGTCGATGATCGAGGCCGGACGACGCCGGATTCGCGAACTGACCTGGAAACGCGCCACCGACGAGTTCGAAGCGTTGTTCTCTGAAGTGGTCTCGAAATGTACCCCGACGGCCTCTCAGGCGTCCCGGACGAGCGGGCGGACGTCGGCATCGTAGACCTCTCTGGCGCACAGTAGCCCGACGAAACAGGCCATGAGGACCCCGATCGCGGGAATCCGAAGGGGAAAGTCCAGAAAGCAATGAAACGCCAAGGCGGCGATTCCCGCCACGACCCATTTCCGGATGGGCGCCGCAGGGCCTCCCGTCCGTCTCGCGGCCGTCACAGCGAGCCACAGCACCCACGCCAGCAGAATCGGCGCCACGACACCTCCCTCGATGGTGGTCTGCAACCAGTCGTTGTGGACGTGTTCCCATCGAAGCCTGGACGAGGGCTGGTACATCCGGAACGCGTTCCCGAAATTGCCCCAGCCGACACCGAGCGCCGCGTTCGACGGGATCATGCTCGCGCCGGCCTCCCACACGGGCAAACGCCGGTTCAGGCTGGCGAGCCGATCTGCATCCACCATGAATCGCTCGCCGGGAGCCCGCAGCTGTTGCCACGAGAGGAACACTGCCGGGATCAGGCACGCCCCGACCAGGATCCACATCCGTCCTTTGCGGATGCCGCTCTGCAGCCCCAACACTACCGTGGCGACCAGTGCTGCGGCCAGTCCGCCTCTCGAGTACGACAGAAAGACGCCGATCCAGATCATGAACGCGGCCACGGCGGCGACGATCACCGCAAGGCTCGCCGGCTCCGTGAGACGAAGCAACCGTCCACGCCAGGAGTCTCCAGTGAAGAGTCTCTCCCAACCCTCGATCAGCGTACCGAGAGCCAGCGGCAGGACCATCGCGAGGTACGTCGCGAAGTGATTGCGATTGATGAAGGTGCCGGTCGCGCAATCCAGGTAGGCCTTCTTGGCATACGCGAAGATGTGCTGATGCTGGGAAAGATACTCGGCTGCGCCGTACAGCGCCTGAAAGGCCGCCGAGGCGACGATGACGAAGCCGAGGGTCGTGAAGTGTCGCCGCTCCCGGAAGGCGATCACGGTGGCAAGCGCGACCCATCCGAACGAGATTCCGCGCAGCACCGCGTCGAGGGTGTCGGGGGGCGATAGGCTGTGCGGTGCCGCAATCGCCGCCACCTCCGGCAACACCCTCGCGACGGCCTCGCGGGCCTCGGCCGTCGGACCGGCCAGCCATCGGACGGACCAAGCCGGTGCGGGGAGCAGCTGCACAACGCCGATGACGAGCAGGCCGAGGGCAGCCCCCGCGACGGGTCGCGCCCCCCGGGGCCATGCCTCACGGTCGCGGGCAATCACCCAGATGGAGCCCAGTCCCAGGGCCGCGGCCACGATCTCGACGCCGAGAACCGCCCACGGCTGGACGCTGCCGAACGGGAGCGGTGAAAGCACGAGGATCGTGTAGACCCCGAACCTCACAAGGACACGGCAGCGATCGTCTGCTGCTGTCGCCATCGTAGGGAGCGATCAACCCTGGCCGGCCGACCGCCTCCGCTTGGAAGGGGCGAGACTCTCCGCCGGAGGTTCCTGCTCGTAGCGGTATTCCTTGCGGTAGTAGTAGTACCGCGGCCTGTCCGCCAGAGCGTTGAGCACGGTGCCCACGACTCGCGCGCGGGCTCTCTGGAGACGCGAGACGCCGTGGACGCAAGACTCGCGCCGCGTCGCTCCCGCCCGTACCACCAGGATCGTGGCGTCCACCTTGGTCGAGAGGATGATGCCGTCGGCCACCAGCAACGCGGGTGGCGAATCGACGATGATGTGGTCGTATCGCCCCCGTTGCTCGAGCTCGTCGAAGAGATCCGACAGTCGCGGCGAGTCGAGAAGCTCTGAGGGGTTGGGGGGGATGGGGCCGCTGGTGATGACGTCGAGCCCGGGCACTTCGGTGGCACCGACGAGACCGTCGGCCGTGGCGTTGCCGCTCAGGTAGCTCGACAGGCCTACCTCTTTCTTGGACGACATCACCTGCCGAATCCGCGGTCGTCGCAGATCGGCGTCCATCAGGAGGACGCGGCGTCCCATCTGGGTCAGCACGATCCCGAGATTGAGGGCGACCGTCGACTTGCCGTCGCCGGGCTCACACGATGTCACGACCACGCGTCGCGGCGGGTGGTCGGGGGATGCCAGCAACAGTGACGTTCGGAGGTTCTTGAAGGCCTCCGCGAAGCCGGAGCGGGGATCATGGTGGCTCGCGAGGTCGGGTTGGGGCTCCTTGTCCGGAGCCTTCTTGCCTTCGTCGTCCACGACCCGCAAGGGCTGGAACAACGGAACGTGACCCAGAACGGCGAGCCCGGGAGCGTACCGCTCGAGATCCTGCTCGGACTTGATGGTGTTGTCCACGAAGTGGAGAGCCACCGCCAGCGCGACGCCCAGCCCCAGTCCCAGGACCACAGAAAAGACCAGGTTGAGAGCTTTCCGCGGCCGGACGGCCTTGTCCGGCGTCTCGGCTCGGTCCACGACCCGGATGTTGCTGGCGCCGGTTCCGCTCAGCTGGCCGGAGGTCTCTGTTTGGCTCTGCCGGGCCACGAGATCCCCTCTCACCTCGCGGCGGGTGCGGATCTCCTCCTTGAGGCTGGCGTAGTCGATGGCGTCGCGGCTGACCCGTTGGACCTCGAGCTTCTGGAGCTCCACCTGTTGCTCGAGATTGAACATCTCGGCTTCGGCCTGTTCGTAGTTGCTCTTCGCGACCCCGACGACCTGTCGTGCAATGTTCTCGGTTTCGATCTCCAGACGCGCCTGGGTCTGGTCGAGCTCCTCGCGAAGCTGGGTCAACGCCGGCCATCCCGGCTTGAACTTCTCCGCCATTTGGGAGTAGCGGCGCTCTACCTCCGCATACTGTTGCTTCAGGTGGTTGATCAGCGGGTTGTTCAGGACCTCGCGGAGAGAGTCGGAAGGTGCGTTGCGGAGCGCCGCGTACTGCGCTTGAGTGATCGCCAGCCGGCTACGAGCCTCGACGTAGCGCGAGTTCAGGTCCGCCAGGGCCTGCTCGCTGATGTCCGAGGTTCCGTCGCTGAACGCCAGGAGCTCTTTCTTGGTGCTGTACTCCTGGAGCCGGCGCTCGAGCGCGGAGATTTCCGACTCCAGCCTCGCGACCTCCTTCGTGAGGAACTCGCTGGCCTGATGGGTCGTGTCGTACCGCGAAGTCAGATTGAACTGCTGATATGCGTCGGCGACCGCGTTGGCGACGTCACGCGCCAGCTCGGGATCCCGATCGGTGAAGCGGATCTCGACCAGGTGGCTGCTCTGTACGGGAGCGATCACCAGACCGCGGGTGATGAACGCGATCGCCTCGTCGATCTCGTCGGCCTCCTGCGGGGGTCCGGACACCCGCATCCGGGCCCACCGGATCAGACGACCGACGGGGGAGCCCGTACGAGAGACGAGCTCCGGGCGGTTCTCGAGGTCGAGTCGCTCCGCGGCGACGCGCAGCACGGTCCGGCTCTGCAGGATCTTGTATTGGGTCTGGTAGAAGTCCACGTAGGCGTTCCACGCCGGGTCGGTCCCGACCACGTCCTTGAAGGTCAGGATGTCCGGACCCTGGCGCTCGATCTGGATGACGGTGACGGCTCGGAACTGCGGCGTGCTCAGGAAGGTGAACAGCACCCCGAGCACCACGACGACTCCCAGGCACAGGAAGACCACGTTCCGCCGGTCGAGGAGGATCTGCCAGTACTCGAGGAGATTCAACTCGTCGCCGGACTCGCCGGAGACGGACCGATGACCTGAACCGGACGCCGCATTCGGAGCGCTCACCCTACACCCCCCTACGGAAACCGCCGCGCTCGAAGCTCCGCGTTCCCACCTTGCGGGACGGCCGGCACGGCCCCTTCGCTTCCGAGGCCGCAGGAGGGCCGAACCGCGGCGATGGAGACTCAGTCACCCGGATCGGGACTGCCCGGGCTAGAAACGGTCTCGGGATCGGACTCGAGTATCTCCGAAAGGGCCACCGTTCCCAAGATGACGCCGACGCCGCTCATCGATCCTGGGGTCCCTTGGCTGACGCCGCCTTCGCCACCTTTGGCCGAGCCGATCCCGGCCGCCAACGGGTTCTCCTTAATGCGCCTCCTCCGGATCGCCGACGTGTCCGCTCGTCCACCTTCTCGGCCACGACGAGGGGGGACACCGTACATCGCGCAGATCCTATTGAGGCATTGGCGAGCTGACGGTCTTCTTGGTCTCGCTGGTGCCGAACCACTCCTGTATGCCGTAGCCGACGACCACGGCGATGCCGAGAGCTACGAGCGTGGCGACCAGCGGGTTCTCCAAGGCCGAAGTCTTGTACTGGGGATCCTGAGGCGACGCCGGGCCCGTCTCATCCTTCTTGGCATACACCGCCACCTGCACGGAGCGGTGCTCGCCGGGCGCCAGGACGACGTGGGATCCCGCGACGTACACCCCCTGTTCTTGCTGAACGGACAGAGCGTAGGTGGCTGCCGGAAGCGAATCGATCTCGAACGCGCCCTTGTCATCGGTGGGTGCGGAGGTGTATAGGTCACCCGTTCCGGGGTCGACCATCCGTACCACGACGCCCGACACGGGAGCCTGCGCCTCGGCAGACAGGATCTGGCCGGACAGGGTGGCTGAAGGCGTCGCGGCGGGGGCCGGCGAGACGAGCATCTGCACGCCGACGATCAGGACGACCGCGAGGGTTTTATTGACTGGACTCGGGCTTTTCATCTGGCAACCCTCCACCGGGGGGCGTGCGTATCACATGCCCACCCGGAACGGATATTAGTGACCGATGTGCCGCATAGTCAAGTCCATTTTTTATTGCTAGGGGTGGGCCGCCATTGTCGTATTCAGGGTGGGGGCTGAGCCCCGAGCTTTCGCCCGGGGTCCCCGCCCCGGCGAACGAGGACGAACGATGAGCACCGAGCGCGAACGGTTGCGGAGCCTGCTCCTGGAACACTCCCTCATGTTCGGGGACTTCACCCTGACTTCCGGCAAAAAAAGCAGGTATTACTTCGATTCTAAAAAAACTACACTTCTGGCAGAAGGAGCCTACCTGACCGCCCGGGAGGTCCTCCGGACCCTGCGCGACCACGGGGTCCGAGCCCAGGCGATCGGAGGCATGACGCTCGGGGCCGATCCGATCGTCGGGTCCGTGACGGCCCTGAGCTTCACGGAGGGGCCGCCGCTGAGAGGGTTCATCGTCCGCCGCGAGGCCAAGGAGCACGGGACGGGGAGGCGCGTGGAGGGCAACGTCGAGCCGGGCTCCCGGGTCGTGGTGGTGGACGACGTGGTCACGACGGGGGGGTCCACGCTCGCCGCCATCGAGGCGGCGGCCGCCGCCGGCCTCGAGGTCGTGGCGGTGGTTTGCCTGGTGGACCGCGAGGAGGGGGGGAGCGAGAAGCTTTCGCGCTGGCCCTTCCTCCCGATCTTCGTGAGGTCGGAGATCTTCGTCGATCCGCCCGGCGGCGCCGTGGGACACTAGCGGTAAAAATCGACCACGGCCTGGACCACACTTTCCTGCCGGCCGGCGTCCAACTCCGGGAAGACCGGCAGCGAGACGACCTCACGCGAGGCCTTCTCGGCCTCAGGGAAGTCGCCCTCGCGGTGGCCGAGGTCGCTGAAACAAGGCTCGAGGTGCAGAGGGATCGGGTAATAGACCGAGTGTCCGATGCCGCGGGAGCTGAGGTGCCGTCTCAGGCCGTCGCGGTCGTGGGCGCGAATCGTGTACTGGTTGAAAATGTGCGACGAGCGCGGCGAGCGATACGGCAGCGTCACGCGTCCGGATTCGGCCAGCCCGGACTCGCGAAACCAGCGGTCGTAGCGATCCGCGTTCTCGACCCGCCCACGGGACCATGCGTCGAGGTGCGGTAGCTTGATCCGGAGCACGGCGGCCTGCAAGGCGTCGAGCCGACTGTTCCAACCGACCATCTCGTGCTCGTACGCCTGAAGCCCTCCGTGGGTCCTGAGCTTGCGGAGCTTGTCGGCAAGATCCGGCTCGCTGCAGACCGTCATCCCGCCATCCCCGAACCCCCCGAGATTCTTGGAGGGAAAGAACGAATAGGCACCGATCGCCCCGAGGGCGCCGGCCTTCACTCGGCGCCCGAGGCGCTCGGAAGCGTAGGTCGCGCTCAGCGCCTGTGCCGCATCCTCCAGGACGGCGAGCCCCCGCCGCGTGGCGATCTCCAGGATCGGGTCCATGTCGGCACACTGTCCGAAGAGGTGGACCGGGATCACGACCCGGGTGCGGGGTGTGAGCGCGGCCTCGATCTTCTCGGGGTCGATGTTGAACGTGTCGGGGAGGATATCCGCAAAGATCGGCCGAGCGCCCACGCGATAGGCGCACGACGCGGTCGAGCTGAACGAGAACGGAGTGGTCAGCACGTGGTCGCCGTCGCCGATGTCGAGGGCTGCCAGCGACAGGATCAGGGCGTCGGTGCCGGAGGCGCACCCGACCGCGAAGGGAGCGCCCACGAAATGCGCCAGCTCGCTCTCCAGCCCCGCCACCTGCGGACCCAGGACGAACTGCTGGGATTCGATGACCTCGTGCACCGCGAGGTAAATCTCCTCGCGGAGGGTCTCGAACTGCGGCTTGAGATCGAGAAGCGGAACCTCCACGGCGCGACCCTCCAAATGAACGACCAGATTAGCCCCAATCGGACGGGAGTTCACGGAGGAAAAGGGTTAACATCGTCAGACCTGTGAATGAGTCGCGGAGAAACCACGTGATCGCTCGGATCCAGACGGCGATGACGCTCTACGTCTTCGGCGCGCTGGGTCTGTTTCTCGTTGCGGTTCCCTGGACCTCCGTCTGGGACCAGGTGACCGTCGCGCTTTTGCCGAAGGCTCTGGGGGGTTGGATCCGGAGCGGTTGGGCGCGGGGGGCCGTCAGTGGGCTGGGCGCCCTGGACCTCGTGGCAGCCGCCAGAGAAGCGCGTGCCCTGTGGCGAGGGGCTCGGCGGCGCGGAGAAGGCTCGTGACGGCGGCACCGGCGGTGCTGTCGATCCACGCCGCAGACGGCGTCGGCGAGCAGGGCGTGGTGGCCGACGCCGGAGTCTACAAAGAGCTTCGGTGTCGCTGGGCGGGTGTGGTCACCTCCGTGCTGGCCGCGGGGCCGCACGGCATCGACGCGCTCGAGCCCCTGTCGCTGGGTCTCGTAGCCCAACAGATGGAATCGGTGCTGAAGACTTGCCGACCGGTCGCGGTCCGGACCGGGGTGCTCGTCGGCGCCCGGCAGGTCGAGCTGATCGCCGGGATCCTCCGTGAATGCGGTTTGGAGCCGACCGTCGTCGCGCCCGTGGTACGGGTTCGGGGCGAGCGCGTTCTCGACGACGACACGCTCGCCGCGGTGACCCACACCCTCTACCCTCTCGCGGGTGTGGTGGTGGTACGGGCCGGGGACGTCGAGCTCCTGGCGGGCGGGGGCGTCGATGACGTCGAAGGGATGGCGCGCGCTGCGGAGAGTCTCCGGGCGCGGGGCGCCCGCCGGGTCCTGATCGCGGGCGCGGTGCAGGGCGGGCGCGTCGTCGATCTGCTCGATGACGACGGAATGACGTCGCTGTTCGACGTCTCCAGAGTCAGTGCGCCGCGAATCTCGGGCCTCTCCGGCGTTCACGCGGCGGCGCTGGCGGCCCATCTGGCACGGGGACGGTCGATGGTGAAGGCGGTCGACGCGGCACAGCGATACGTCGGTTTCAGGCTGCAACGCCTCTGCTGAGTACAAAAAAAGGGCGGCCTTTTCGCCGCCCCGGGGACCTTCGATTTCGCTTCCGGCCCCCATGAGTGGAGGAGGGGAGACTAGCGAACGGTCGAAGGGTCGAATCGTTCGCCCTTGGGTTCGTTCTTGGGCGGCGCCGTCAGGATCCACGAGCGCATCTTTCCCAGCAACACGTTGATCGGGTGATTGCGGTGCAGCCGGGCGATGGGGGGAGGCTGACGACGGTCGACCTTCTTCAACTCGATTTGGATCGCCTTGTATCTCGGAGCGATCCTGATGCCTCGTTCGAAGGTCTCGAGGGCCTTGGTCGTCTTGCCCGCGAGCAGGTAGACCTTGCCGAGATTCAAGAGGAGGTCCGGGGCGAAGAAGTCGACCTGGGCGGCCGTCTCGCAGGCCTGGATCGCCTCCCGGTTCGGTCGTCTGGCCTGCGCGAGGCTCAACCCGTAGTAGGAGAGGTAGCGCATCTGAGGGCGGCTGACCGAACGCTCACGCTCGATCACCATCGCCGCCTCGAACATGGCGGTCGCCTCCGCCGGCCGGCCCTCCGCCAACGCCACGAGACCTTTCTTGTAGCAGTTCTCGGCAGCAAGTATAGGCATGTTCTGTCTCGCTTATATGTATGTTATACGTAGAAATAGATACGTTTAGGCGAACTCGCATGCAACTTTTTTTTCGCATATGTTGGTTAAAAAATCGGCTTTGCCTATGGCTTAGATTGGATGTCGCGTTTTTCCACCCGGCCGGATCGGCGTGGGTCGACCCGAACGGCGAGGGGCCTATAATGGAATCCCCTGATGCGGACCTCGGACGGGATCCCATGCTTCGACGCAACCGGCTGATTCGGATCGCCGCCGCCGCGGTCCTCGCGGCATCGCTGGGATGCTCCGACTCACCGGAGAAGCGCCGCGGGGAGATCTACGACCTCAGGGCCGACCCCTCCCCGGAGAACATCCAACGGATCCGGGCGCGTCTCGATGATCCGGACGGCGAAGTGAGAGCCTATGCGCTCCACGCGTTGGTCCGGCTCGGGGTGCCGGACGCGACCTCGCTGGCCGTCGACGGGCTGTCGGATTCCGACAGCTACACGCGCAAGATCGCGGCCCGCGCCCTGGAAGATCTCGCCGACCCCTCTGCCGTGGCCGCATTGGGGAGGGTCGTGGTCGAGGACGAAGACTACAACGTGAGGGAATGGGCGGCCGACGCGCTGACTGCCATCGGGACCGGGGACGCGGTCGTCGAGCTCACGCGGGCCCTCGAGGACCCGGTCAAGGAGGTCCGTCTCGCCGCGGTCCGTGGGATCGTCAAGCGTCAGCCCGAGGCGGCGGTCGACACGTTCGTCTCCATGGTGCTCGAAGATCCCGAGTGGGAGATCCGGGTCCAGGCGGCCGCGGCGTTGGGTATGACCGGCCGTGAAGACGTGATCCCGGCCCTCGAGGAGGCCGCCAACGACCCCAACGAGTTCGTGCGGGCCGCGGTCGCCAGCGCCCTGAGGGTGAACTGACACACGCGTATATCGCCCTTACGTGCCCCGGCTCGTCGGTGTATAGTGGGCGACCCCAGCTGGCCGGTCACCGGGGGGCGACCGGCCGACGGCCATCATCGGTCGCGCGGAGATTCGGGACCCACGCGTCGTCAGTGTCGTGTTCCCGAAACGGCTTCGCAACGTCGTCGAGCTATTCGCGTCGCTGGCAAAGCGCCTCGACGATGGAATACCGGGAGTATTCGGAGGAGAGGCAACGAAGCCAGCGGCGGAAAGAGCCGGCGAGATTGCGGAAACACACCGGGAGCACGACGCTGGACTTGGCCGGGAAGGCATCGCCTTTTGCCTGACACCCTGAAGGAGACAGGTGAGTACCCCTTCGACCCGAGGCGTTCGGAGCTTTGTCTTTGCCCGAGGGCGGAGGGCGGGTTCCGCCTGGAGGCCCCCGGCCGCTGGTGGCTCGAGACCGGGGCATTCGGCGACGCTCGGCGCGAGGTCGCATCGTCGGATCGCCGCGCGTGGACACTGCGCGAGGCGTCCGGGCCCGACGCTCGTGGCATCGTGCTCGAGGCCGCCGTTCCGGAAGGCTTCCGCGAGGTGGCGCGCAGCCAACGCGGCTCGGGGACGGGTCGCGAGCCGCTGGCCTTCTACCTCAGCGACGGGCGGGTCTTTCTCGCGGCGCACGGAAGCGTCCCGGAGGTTCGCTACGAGCTTCATGGTTGGGAGGTGCGGGGAGCCTACTGGACGGCCGGGCGACAGGGGTCGCACTGGACGATTTCCCCGACCGCCGCGGGTCGCCGATTGGCGGGCAGCGAGGCAATCCTGGTGCTGTTCGCGGCCGAGATCCTCGCCGCGGAGGGCTCGTCGGAGGATTGACGGGCCGGCCACGGACCACCCGCGCGTCTCGGGCTCGACACGCGTTGCCACGAACAGGCACGGAACGGGAGACCATGACACAGCAACGTGACAGAGACCGCTCCGGAGGAGGCCGTGGGCCGCGCAATCCGCGCCGTGGGAAGCGGGGCTTGGCGAAGGACCAGTTGATCTCCACGCATGAGGGCGCGGGCGGAGCTTCCGGTCGCGGCGCCTCGGGGAATCTGCACGGCTCGACCGGAGAGCAGGGCGGGCGGTCACGCAGGAACAAGGATCGCCGGTCGCGTCGCGGCGCCGGTGCTCGACGTGGTGGGCGCCGAGGCGTCGAGCAACGGGGTCACCCGCCGTCCCGGCAGCGCGGTCGGATGAGCGCGGGGCGTGCGCGTCCGGAAGGGGAGGCCACGCTCGAGGTCACGGGGGTGCTCCAGATTGCCTCCGAGGGTCACGGCTACCTGCGCTCCCCCGACAACGACTACAACCCGTCGCCCACCGATCCCTACGTCCCGCGGGAGACGCTCGCCGAGCTCGCCCTCGAAACCGGGCTGGAGATCCAGGGCATGGCCATCCCGGGGAACCGTGGGCAGGCAGCGCCCTGGATCGAGCAGGTTCGGACCGTCAACGGCAACGATCCCACCGAGTGGGCCGGCCGGACGCCCTTCAAGGATCTGGTGGCCGAGGATCCCGACGAGCGAATCCGGCTCGAATCGCAGGCCGACGAGGTCTCGACCCGGGTCGTCGATCTCATCACGCCCATCGGGAAAGGCCAACGTTGCCTCATCGTCGCGCCGCCGAAGGCAGGCAAGACGGTCCTGCTGCAGAAGATGGCGGCGTCGATCTCGGCCAACCATCCGGAGATCCACCTCATCGTGCTCCTGGTCGACGAGAGACCCGAGGAGGTCACCGACATGCGCCGCTCGGTCCATGGTGAGGTCGTGGCATCGTCGTCCGACGAGATGGCTCGCAACCACGTTCAGGTGGCCGAGATCGTGCTGGAGCGCGCGCGGCGACTGGTGGAGTCGAAGCGGGACGTGGTCGTGCTGCTCGATTCGATCACCCGTCTCTCTCGCGCCTACAACACGGAGCAACGCGGCTCCGGCCGGGTACTCAGCGGCGGCATCGATGCGCGCACGATGGAGAAGCCTCGGCGGTTTTTCGGCGCCGCCAGAAAGGTCGAGAACGGCGGGTCGCTGACGGTGATCGGGACCGCGCTGGTCGACACCGGATCGCGAATGGACGAGGTGATTTTCCAGGAGTTCAAGGGCACCGGGAATACCGAGATCGTCATGGATCGCGATCTCTTCGACCGTCGCATCTTCCCGTCCATCGACATCTCTCAGAGTGGAACGCGCAAGGAAGAGAAGCTGTACTCGCCCACCGAATATCAGAAGGTGGTGTTGCTGCGGCGAGCGCTCGCGCCACTCCGCCCGGCGGAGGCGATGCAGCTGCTGGTCAGCCGACTCGCCAAGACCAAGTCCAATTCGGAATTCCTCTCCGGCCTCTCCGGCGGCTCCTGATCGGCCACCGCGTCCGCGGACAGGCATGCCGGCTGGCGTGGATGACTCCACGCCGTTGCGGACCTACATTGAAAGTGGGACGCGGCCGTCCCCGGAGGTTCGCATCGTGCTTTGGGGCCCGAAAAGCTGGGATGCCTGGAGGCTTCACGCCCCGCCCGAGGATGACTGGGAGTCATTCCCCGAGCAGGCCCTGCGCTCGGCCGCCGAGCGCATCCCGGGCCGCCGGGGGCTGACCGTCGCAGACCTGGGATGCGGCGACGGGCGGTTGGTCCCGTTCCTGGCGGACCGGTACGCACGGGTGATTGCCGTCGATTACGCCCCGGCGACCCTCGCGGAGGCACGCAAGCGTCGTCCCAGGGAGAACGTGCAGTACCGGCGTCGCGACATGAGGGACCTCACGCCGTTCCGGGAGGCCTTCGACGTCGCGGTCGCGGTTCAATCGATCGTCGGGCCACGCCGCGCCG
>Ga0209536_100010974_pt1 | contig 13307 bp, 11 predicted proteins | sample DeeMarSeWOR28_12_FD_187461 | JGI IMG/M metagenome (GOLD analysis project Ga0209536, IMG submission 187461) | Marine sediment microbial communities from White Oak River estuary, North Carolina - WOR-2-8_12 (SPAdes) (version 2) | ecosystem: Environmental > Aquatic > Marine > Intertidal zone >...
AAATTCTCCGTATATACCAGGAACAGATCCGAGGCAGGGGCAAACCTCCACTGGAACCTTGAATTGATATTGATATTATCACTCTGTTGGTTGTATTGAATATAGTTGGTCCAGTATATCTTGTCGGTAAATGTGAGTTCAATACGGGGACCAACCAGCCAGAAAGAACCATCCGGATAGGGATCGGGCAGATCAAATGAATTGAAGGAGTAACTGAGAGCCAGGTTAAACAGAGGTCTGACCCGAAAGACTATTCTGCCTGCAATATTAAATCCGGTACCATTGTAAAATCCACCGAATCCTGCCCTCACATCGAAGGAAAAGTCCTTTCGGCTGTCGGACTCATAGGTGAGGTTGACATTCTGCCAGTTATAGTCACTACCTGCCGGGAGGGGTACGATGGTGCTGTCTTCACCTCCGGAACGCGTGGGATCAAAGTCGGCGAAGAGTTTCACATAAGTGTCTTCGAGCTCAATTTCCACTTCACTGGTGTTCAAAAAATTAACCCTGTAGCTCAGAGCGAGTGACCTGTCGGTAAGGCTCCAGTCACTGTCCAGGTAGTTAAAAAACCTGAGTCCAGGGCCATGCCTGTCGACTATCTTGCTTTCCGGATAGAACTGGGTACGGATGAACGGCCCGAACATAAAATAGCCGGTTCTCGGGAAAAATCCGACCTCGGCATTAAAGCCTTTACCGATGTATTCATGAACCCAGAATACACTGATGTTCCTTACGTTATATCGCAAATTGGTACCATGAGCCCAATTCGCAGATTGATGAACCGGATCGTCCGAACGAAATCCGTAAAAGGATCCCGTCCACTTATCATTGGACGATAACAGGTTATACTGCAGCCCGTAGACCCGGTTGAATTTGGTGAGATTACCAAAATCATATCCATCGTTCTGGTTCTTTTCGTAATTGAGGGATTGCTTGTTGGTAAATATCGCTGATATGTTGGAACGGGCGAAGACCTGTTTCCGGATCGTTGCCACGGTATAGTTATAAGCCGGTATATCATCACCAGATTCAACCATCTCACTGGCTGTCTGTGTATTCAATAACCCAACCTTTACCCCCGGCCCCAGTTGTCCGCTGAGCCTGGCTCCGAAAAGAAGGGGGGTATCCAGCCCAATTCGCCTGGAAAAAAATACCTGGGAACGCCTGAATCCGAAATCGGAGAAAAGGTCACTGTTCTCCAGAAAAAATTGTCTCTTTTCCGGGAAAAAGAGTTCAAACCGGGTGATGTTTGTCTGTTGTTCGTCCACTTCCACGGTGGAAAAATCGGGGAGAACTGTCAGATCAAGATTCATGGAGGAAGAGAGTGCAATCTTCCCGTCAAACCCCGCCTTTCCGCTGTATTTCACCTCCTTGCTTTCCGACATATCCTGATTCGCAGAACCGGAAAGGTATGGAATGATGGAAATATTGGCGCCTGCAGGAGGCGGGGCTTCATCCCATTTGATCTGTCCCGAAAAAGTGAGAGAGGTGGGACGATATTGCCGCGCAACCTGCGTCCATGTGGATCGCTCATTTCGCTTCAGATCGTTGCGTACCAGCTGCATGTTCCAGTTGGTGATATTGTCGTCATACCGGATGGTCTTAAACGGAATCCTGATCTCTGCTGTCCAGCTTGAATCCGTTCGCATCACCTCTGAAAACCAGATGTTATCCCACGAAGAAGAGACTGGAGAGAACCCTCCCCCACCCCCGGTCAGCAAACCTTCCATCTGAGAGCCCATGGGGGTCAGTGCAAAGACATAACCGTTGGTCAGATCATCAAACGGATCGAGTATCAGCATGATGTAATCGTTGTTCTGTTCTCTGAAATCCCTTTTCAGGGATTCAATGATGTATTTGCCTTCCAGATCATCATAACATGTGATACCGGCATATATGCCGCGCTCATCATAGATAAACCGGGCCTCAGTTCTGGAGAGGGCAACTGACTGATCGGAAGGATAATTCTGATGAAATTCGCTGGCCACCTGAGTGTTCCTCCAGACGGATTCATTCAGCATACCGTCAATCCGGATCGGATCCCCGGTTCGATCAATATTCACAATTTTCTCGGGAATTCTCCTGCTTTTCGCCCTGGCTGTGAAAAAGAGTGCAAATCTGTCCTGAGCAGAAAGTGTTAATATATGGATCAGGAGGATCAGAGTCGCAAAAAAGGATTTGCGAGTGAAGATCCTGATCAGCGATCTCACTTCAGTACCTCTTTCCATACCACCCTTCTTCATGCATCAACAATTTAAGGAAGTCTTGACCAAGACGCAATAATATCACTTAAGATTTGCTTTCAGGATTAACCTGTGAATGGGTTCCGATCTGAGTGCTGCAAACTGCGCTGGCCATGGTAAAATTGAAGAAATGATGATAGTTTTCTAGTTTTGAGTCCGATCCGCGTATGAAAGAATCAGGGATATCGATCATTGTCGCCTATTACAGAAACCTTCCCTTTCTGGAGCTTGTTCTTCGGGGACTGAACGCTCAATCGCACCACGATTTCGAGGTCATCCTTGCTGAAAACGACAACAATCCGGAAATCCTTGACTTCATAGAGAAGGCCAGGGATCAGTTCAGTTTTCACTGAAGATTGTGAACCAGGAGATAAAAAAGGGATTCCGGAAAACCACCATGCTGAATAAAGCCGTGCGAATAAGTGCAGGAAATCTCCTGCACTTTTAAGGATCCCCAGATTGTTGTTCTCAGATTCGCAGAGGTTGAAAGATGGAGTATATTTTCCTTATTTCGGACTTCATTTGAAAATGAAAAAACTCTCAGGCTGCAACTGGGGAATATGCAAATCGGATCTGATCAGGGTGAACGGTTTCGATGAGGATTATGTCAGACCCGGGGTTGGGGAAGACCACGACATAGAATGGAGGTTGCTGGCCGCAGGAGTCAAGATACGCTCTGTCAAGAACAGGGCCATCGTTTATCACCTCCATCATTCCAAACTGGCAAAGGAAGAGAATGTAAAATTCAACTACGATCTGCTTAAGCAAAAGATGAAGGCTGGACAGATAAAATGTACCAATGGCCTTCACCCTCAGTCAGAAAAAGAAAGCTGACAGCTTGAATGAGACTAGGCAGATTCTTGGGAAATATCCTTGAACAGAAGCATCTGACCGACTTTTGACGATGCTCCGATGTAGAATCCTGCCTCTTCATTAAATGTTCTTGGATTCCTGAATGTCCCGAAGATGATGTCAAAAATGGGCAGATCGGAATAGTTATAGGCATGGATCCCCTTTGCATGATGTATGGAGTGACTCTCGGGCCTCTGAACAATGTAACCCAGCCAAAAAGGTGTTTTAATATCGGCATGCTGGAGCTTCCCGATAAATGTATTGATCAGCAATGAAATGGTGGTTGCTTCCGGCGACAATCCAATCTGCAGCACGGAACAAACACTCCCAAGAAGAGTGAACCCGATCATGTCAAACGGACTGAATATAAAGGCGCTGGGCATATCTATTTGACTGTAAATTAGCAAGTTCCAGATTCAATGAGTGTTAAAAGGGTGTTAAATGCCGACGGGGAACATCCATATGAACAATTTTCTTTTCTATTCTTCCCTGATGACAGAAATATTGCTGGCCCTGCCAAGTGAATTGAAAATGCATGCCGTGACAATCCCATCCACACGGATCGGTGATGAATAGACTTCAGAATCAAGGTTCGGGATACTCCCGTCGGTGGTGTAGCGGATCGACAATCCGGGGAATTGAGAATTTGCATAGAGGATCCCGTCCACGATTTGAAGCCCCGGAGGTGGCAGGCGATAGTTATAACCACCGAAAAGGTAATCCAGCCTGGGCATTTCCCGCTGGCCAATGGCATTGGCGAACAGGTTCCAGTCTTCATGTAAAGCTGAATCATAGCGCTCCTTTTCCTCCAGCTTCGCCCAGCGGGGCTGTCTGCTCCAGGCGCGCTCAGCCAGTCCCAGCATTTTCGGTAGATAGAAATACTCGAGCATATCAGGACCTTTGATTGGTTCACTCCATAATTCTCCCTGAATGCCAAGGATCCGGTACCTTGCATCGGGATGCAACCTTGCCATATCCTGAAAATCAGTTTCCGGATCATAGGGTCTGCCCATAGGGGTGTGATGCAATGATTTAAACACATCGAACGGAACGTATTCATAAGCCGTCCGGGTATCGGTGAATCCACCCCAGTAATGTCCGGGTTCTAAGGGATCCTTGTTATAGGCCAGTTCGAAATAAAAATTTGTAACACTGCACAGCACAACCGGATAACCTGCATTCGCTATTTTATTGCCTATGTCCTGGTTGCCGGCAGTAAAATTGTCCCAGATATAAACCTGGAAGTTGTTCCCATCCAATGGCAGTTTCACCAGATGATCGCCATGTTCATCCCTTTCCAGGACAATCTCTTCCCAACCGGACAGGATCAGGTTTCTTTCTTTCAGGATCCTGCCGGACCGCTTAAGGAAATAATCCATCAGTCCCGATATCCCTCCGGAGATCTCATGCCCGCCGAGGAACGCGGAACAGAGAGGCGACTTTTCCCACGCCCCTTTTGGCACCTCGTCTCCTCCGATGTGGATAGTTTCCAGTGGTACCCCTGCTGTTTCGTACATGTCCACGACTTCATCTGCTACCACTTCAAGAAACCGGTAGACCGACTCTCTGCAGACGCATACTACATTATCATTATAGTTCTGAGCAGAACGGTAAACGGAACGGTCTTCCGGGTCTGAAAGGAGGTATTCCTCGGCCTTTTCAATGGATCCATCCGCCATGAAGCGCCTGTATCTCGCTTCCATCGCCTTGATGGCTGCCCTGGCATGGCCGGGAAGATCAAACTCCGGAATCACCTGAACATGCCTCTCATCTGCATACTTCAGAATCTCTATATACTCTTCCCGGGTGTAATAACCGCTTCCGTACCCGGTGGCACTGTCGGGCTCCGGTCCGGATCCGTATGAAGGATGAAGGTAATGATGTTCTTCCAGTGTGTGTCCCCTGAATGCTCCGACTTCAGTTAGTTCAGGGAGTTCCCCGATCTGGAGCCGCCACCCTTCATCATCGGTCAGATGCAGGTGAAGCCTGTTCAGTTTATAGAATGACATCACATCGATCATCTTAAGCACGGTCTCCTTCCTGTTGAAGTTACGGGAAACGTCAAGGTGCATACCTCGGTAAGGGAAACGGGGTGTGTCCTGAATGGTGCATTCGGGTATGGAAATCTGTGCGGTCTTGTCACTCCATGCTTTCGGCGGAACGAGCGCCAGCAAGCTCTGAATTCCGTAGAATACCCCGGCAGCATCCCTGGCCCGTATTTGTATCCCACTGCCTCCCTTCACCTGCAGGAGGTATGCCTCTGGAGACCCAATGTGATCCGACAAAAGCAGAGAAATGATATCCGCTCCGCTCCGGGTTCCCTCAGTGAGGGCAACCGGACCATCAAAAAACCTCTCGAGATGTTTGGCCAGAAGGATCGCATCAGATTCCAATCCCTTCTGATAGCATATCTCCAGGTTCGGGCCCAGGATCAGAAAAGCACCCGTCCGGGAAAACTGAGCCGGGGTTGGGATTACCAATGGAACTTCCGGTCCGTCCACAAACGACAGAAAAGCATTGTTCCCGTACTGCCACTCTGGTGTGGGATCGGGCGTCTGATCATTAATAAAGCGGTTTCGCTGTTCGGTCCGCGTAAATGGTCTGATTGTAAAATGGGTAATCGGATGTCGGGATCGTTCTTCTCCATCCTCGTTATAGAAGACTATATAGATCCCGTCCGGCGCCTGTCCTTCCTTGATGATCCAGCCTGAATGATCGGCCTGAATGGCGATCTCCTCTCCTGGTAAAAGCCTGAATCCGGTCCCGGGTTCAAGCTTCATAAAATCTCCACCCAGGTTATCGATGCTTACTTCGCCCATTACAGATTCCGGTATGACATCCCCGGCATCCTGGCTATAAAAAAAGGCCCATCCTGTTTCATTCAGCTCACGGGAACCAGAGTTCCTTATCTGCAGTAAGGTCCGGCACCTTGGTGTTTCATCCACCCGGTTACTGACCACCTCCCATTCCAGTCTCAGTTGATCAGCCATGAGCCGGTCCTGCTGAATGATGGCATTCTTTGGCCCGCAGGAACATAACAAAAGGATAAAACAGCATGGAATAAGCATTGCTAAAGGGCGTTTCATGGGATAAATATTTATCTGTTCATCTGATTTATATCGAAATTTAAGCAATTCTTCCTCTGAACACCCTATATTTATCATAAAGGAACCACTATGGATAACAGGGTATTAGCCATCGCATCCCATCCGGACGATGCTGAGTTTCTCTGCGCAGGAACACTCGCACTGCTGCGTCAGAAGGGCTGGGGCATCCACATAGCAACCATGACAGCCGGTGATTGCGGGTCCAAGGAACTCGACAAAAAACAGATCAGCCAGATCAGGAAAAAGGAAGCGGCAAAGTCAGCCGCTATTCTGGATGGAGGATATGAATGGCTCGGTTCTGAAGATCTTTATATATTCTATGACAGACCAACCATATTACGGGTGGTTACCCATATGAGGAAGATCCAGCCGCAACTTGTGCTGACCATGAGCCCTTCCTGTTACATGATCGATCATGAAATTACCAGCATGCTGGCGCAAACTGCCTGTTTTGCTGGAGGGATGGTAAACATTGAGACTCCCGGGATACCTCCAATGGATTTTATCCCTCACCTTTATTATGCCGATCCGCTGGAAGGCAAGGACAAATTTGGAGAAATAATAACTCCCACCACAATGGTGGATATCACTTCTGCGATGGAAATCAAGACAGATATGCTGGCCTGCCATGAAAGTCAGAGGGAATGGCTCAGGCAGCATCACGGCATGGATGAATACATTCATTCCATGAAACGGCTGGCCGAAGACAGGGGTTCTATCATGGGAGTGAAATATGCAGAAGGTTTCCGGCAGCACCTCGGGCATGCATTTCCGCAAAATAACCTGATCAGGGATGTGCTGTCCCCATGGGTGCACCAGGATCCTAGTGCATCTCCACTGAACAACTCCCAATAGCCGGCCGGTAAAAATTAAACTGGACATTGGGGTGGTCGGCCAGCAGCGACATAGGAACCGCACTGTCCATGATGCCTTTGCTGATCATCAGAGAGGTAAGCCGCATCCCAAATGGATTATCATGAGTGCCGGCATGCCATATGGATACCTTTTCGGCCTGCCAGGTCTGCACTGGTCCCACCGTTACTGCCTGTGTGGGAACCGATGTGACCACACCACCACCGGAGGTACGTGCATTCTGTGAAACTGTAGCGGGATGCAGGTCCACCACCCTCGTATTCAGAGCGCGGTATTCTTCAGGTGAGGGAGGTTCATCTGCATAAGTCCCCACACGTTTCACCGGATCGTTGAATGCCCAGTGTTTGATCTCTCCCTGCCCCCCCTGCATCACTGCACATCGAACCCCTTCCCAGCTTTGTATGTACGCACCTGTTTCCGCGGCAGGGAAATGCAGGTTGGCCTCGGGCATCCTCAGTTTTTCATCAATACGTTGAAAGCAGAGCTCCATATCCGCTTTTCTGAAGGAGAGGAGATGATCCTCCCCTACCTCCTTTCCATCCATTACCCACTCATCCATCCCCCAGAAATGTGCATGCCTCAGATCGAGTTCCAGCTCATTCACCAGACGGGCCACAAGCGGAAGCTGCTCCGTAGGCCCGATAGGACCGCAAATACCTGATGGCTGATCACCTGATGCCTGCCGCCAGGCATGAATATACTCCAGCGCCTCAGCCAGGTAAAAATCCTCCAATGTATCATAGAATAGCACCCTGAATCCTTCACGGGACAGCTGGAGAAGGTCTTCAGCAGTGAGTTTTGCTGCATCGTTCAGAATATGCTCATCCAGGGTGGTGTAATCCCACCACTCCGGAGCCAGCAGGCTCTTTTTTCTTGCCATGAAAAGTAATTACCCAGATCGGATTGTTTTGATAAACCAGTCGGTGTTAAAGCTTAAAACCTTTCCGGTAATCCCTGTGGAAGAATTTCTCCGCCTCAGAATCATCCACGAAGTATTGCTTCTCCGGATCCCATTTCACCGGTCTTCCCAGTTCGTGGGCAATGTTCCCCAGGATACAGGTGGCACATGTTCTCTGCCCGGTCTCCACATTGGCAATGGGTTCCTCTCCGTTTCTCAGTGATTCTATAAAATTCACCAGGTGACCAGTACCAGATTCATACCTGAGACCAACGTTTGCATCATCATATCCTTCCGGCAACAGGGAATCATCGGAAGCGGCGTATCTTCCCCGCGACACCTCGATCCAGCCATCATTCCCCCAGAACTTGATCCCGCGTGTGGTTCTTTCATCCCACGGTTCATTGGTCATGGTCACACCACTCCTGTAAACATAGGTTAGGAATTCCGTATCGTTATACCCTGCGGGGATGACCTCCACCGGTCCGCCCCTGTCCTCGTCCAGTCCCCACTGTCCGATATCGAAATTATGCGCACCCCAGTCACAGGTAAATCCACCTCCGGTTTCCTTGAAGTAACGCCACTCGGCCCAGTAACTTTCATTTACAGGCGGATCCAGCGTAATGGGCGGATTCAGTCTGGGATTGTAATGCACATCTGCCGCCAGCGGGCCCAGCCACATTTTCCAGTCCAGGTCGGAGGGGATCTTTTCTTCGGGCAGGTTATAGGGTGCCGGGGGTGGTCCTACATATGCATTGATCTTCTTCAGTTTACCTATGGCTTCTGTTCGTACCATCTTCACAGCATGCTGGAAGTTGTTGTCGGATCGCTGCTGGCTCCCTACCGCCAGGGTTACCCCGGCTTTCCTGACTGCCTTCACCACCGCCAGGCTCTCCTTCAGCGTGAAGGTAATGGGTTTCTCCAGGTAAATATTCTTCCCCGCCTTGCAGGCATCGATCGCATTCAGCGCATGCCAGTGATCGGGAGTTGCAATCACAACAGCATCAATATCCTTTCTGTCAAGGAGCTCCTTATAATTCTCATAGGTTTTCACTTCTACGCTCTCCCCTTTTTCCTGGTAAAAATCCTGGAGCCTTTTCTCAAATCGTTGCCGTTTGATACCGTAAACATCTGCTCCGGCCATAACCTGTACGCCGGGAATCCTTGCGAAACCCTGCATCAGGTACATGGATTGTTGTCCCAGCCCGATTATACCCAGTCGGATGGTATCATTTACACCGGGCCTGAACCCATACAGGGAGGGTAAAAGGGAAATACCGGCAGTTCCGGCTACTGCATGTTTAATAAATCTTCGTCTGGAATAGTCTTTCATAATGCAAGGTTTATGTGTTGGTTCGATATTGATAAGCTAATCACATAAAAATAGGTAAAATTCCACAAATGGAAGATTGCAGATTCTATCCAAAATGTATTAAATTATAAAACCATGTTTGATTAATATCTAATCATATCCAATTGCCATGCCATGAAAATTGTAGACATCACACCGGAGACCGAATCCATTTATTTCTGCTGCCTGGAGGATTGGTCCGATGAGATGAAGGAGGCCGGCGATCACAAACAGAAGTGGTACGAATGGATGAGGGATAAGGGCCTCAGGGTAAAACTGGCAAAAAAAGAGGACGGAACTGTTGCAGGGATGATCCAGTACATACCTGTTGCCTATTCGATGTTCGAAGGTATAAACCTATATGTCGTCCTTTGCATATGGGTACACGGCCACAAGCAGGGAATCGGTGACCAGCGAAAACAGGGTATGGGAAAAGCATTGCTCAAAGCGGCCGAAGAGGACTGCATGAACCTGGGAACAGGCGGGCTGGTCACCTGGGGATTGAGCATTCCCGTATTTATGAGGGCTTCATGGTTTAAGAAGCAGGGGTATAAAGTGGTTGATAAAAGCGGTGCTATGCGTTTAATGTGGAAACCGTTCAAAGACGGCATTGAGCCACCCAAGTTTATGAAAAAGAAGAGAAAGCCTGAAAAGGGCATAGGACAGGTGGATATATCGGTATTTAAAACAGGATGGTGCCCTGCCATGAATGTTGCCTATGAAAGAACCCTGAGGGCCACTGAAGGATTGGGCGATAGGGTCACCCTGAAAGAATACGATACGATGGACAGAAGGATCGTGGAGGAATGGGGAATCTCAGATGGAATATTCATCGACGGCAAAGAGTTACGCACAGGTCCTCCCCCCAAATATGAGAAGGTTCGGCGGAAAATTGAAAAACGGGCCCGCCGGATCAAATCCAATACCTGAATTTGCTTTATGTAATCTTGAGTTCAAGAGTAAAGTCCTTCCGTTGATCCCAAGTCAGAACGACTGCACAGATCAGGATCAGAAACCACTACACCGGTCAGTAAATAGGACATTGGGACTGAAATCCTGAAGCGTGGTTACCCCGGGAGGAGGGAACGGAAGGGTCCAGACACAAACCTCCGTGAGCATCGGCATGTTGTCAAAACCAACCAGTTCCAGAGCAGTATTATTTGATATATCAAGGCTCGTGAGCTGGTTCCCACAGCTGATCATTTTCACCAGTGAGATATTAGCGGACAGGTCCAGGCTGGTAAGAAGGTTGTTGTTACAGACCAGTGTCACAAGGGACAGGTTCTGGCTGATGTCCAGCTCCTCAATCTGGTTGCGCCCGCAATCAAGCCATTTCAGATTCACGTTCCCGGAGAGATCAAGTGCGGTGAGTTCACAGCTGGTGCAACTCAGGAACCTGAGCGAACCATTTCCAGAGAGTTCGATGCTGCTCAGCGGGTTGAGTACAATGGTCAGGGAATCGAGCTTCACAAATGCCTCCAAACCGGTCAGGTCCGAAATTCCGGAAGGTGGAAGAACGATAGCCCGGGTGGCTTCAGCCTCCGCATAACTGATCTCACCATCTTTGTTGGTATCGACTCCTGCTGCAATCAGGCTTCCGAGGAAACCGCCATCGGGTATATGAACCAGGCTCTCCTGGCGCGATTCATCGCACTGGAAAAGAAGTGCCAGAAGCGATGCAAATATAAAAGCGACTCTGATAGTTCCCGGCATCATCCGTATCCCTTTCATGGATCCGCAAGATACAAATTATGGATACGGCACCCCTGAGTTCAATTGGAGAGTTAGGATAAAATCTTAACTTACGATCCAGCTTCTACCTATCAAAGTGAAACTAGCACGCTACTTTCTGTTTTCGTTATTCTTGATTTACTCATGTCAGCAATCAGTAGAAAGTGAGGGGTATACGGAAATCTCTGAGTCCGAACTGAGGGACAGGATCAGCGGCGGTGTCATTGGCCAGTTCTTCGGAAATCTGAACGGACTGGAACACGAAAACCGTTACAATGAGGAACCCGGGAATGTACTTGAATATATTCCTGATTTATCCGAAGGAGCCAGAACCGACGATGATACGGATATTGAGTTTGTGTACATCCACCACATGCTGGAGTATGATCAGATCCTGCTGCCCTACGACACCATTTATCATTTATGGATCGAGAACCTTTCGACTATGATCTGGTGCTCGAATGAATATGCCAGGAAGCTGATGAATCTGGGAATCAAACCACCTCATACCGGCCGGATTTTGTTAAACCCCTGGGCGGTATTCAACATATCCGGACAGTTCCTTTGCGAACAGTTTGCACTCATTTCACCCGGAATGCCGCAAACAGCTGGCAGGATAGGCACCCATTACACCCATGTGGCTGTGGATGGAGAACCGATCCAGACCACCCAGTTATTTGATGCCATGATCGCCACCGCTTTTATTGAAGATGACATCATGGAAGTGATCGACGCTGGATTGCGATCTGTTGATCCTGCCAGCGAAATACACGGTATCGTTTCCAATGTTCTTGAGTGGTACCACAGGAATCCTCAGGACTGGAGAGCCACACGATTGGCTATCAAAGAGAAGTACTGGAACGGTGAATTCGGGGGTCCGGGCGGCAGCAATGGCTACAGGGTTATCACAGCAGCCACCATCGCATCGTTGCTATATGGTCAGGGTGATTTCGTAGAAAGCATCAGGTTTGCTTTTAATTTTGGCTGGGATGCCGATAACATTGCAGCCATGACAGGAACAATAGTAGGCGTTATAAAAGGGGAAAAATGGATCAGGGAACAGGGATGGGTCATCAAAGACCTGTACGTCAATGACAGAAGGCCCGGTCTGCCCTCCCGAATGACCATTGGTGAATTTGCAGAGAAGCATCTGGACCTGGCCAAAAAAAATATCCTCAGCAATGGCGGTGAACTCTTCGAAAGGGATGGAGAACAGTGGTGCAGGATCAAGTTTGAAACACCGTCTGTTGTGGAGCAAATCCCGGTCCCTCTTCACAGGCACGAGGAACTGCTGGCCGAGTTTAAACCTGCTGTTTTTGAAGGACTTAAAGGGGATTCTGTCAGCCGGGCTGCAGCAGTGTATCTCGCAGTTTGCTTAGGGATTGTCAGTGAGACAGAACAGGAAATGACCGAGGATTGGGAAAATGCCATATCCAGTTTCATGCCTTATTACGGGCAATTGTTTGAAAACGGGATGTGGAGCCCGGAGGCAAGGGACTATTTCAGGGCAGTGGTCATCAACAGCGAAACAACGGTTACATACCCCTTGATTCCTTAGATCGCTTAAGCCTGGATCCTACTCAGATTTGATCAACACCCAGCTGATCATCCTGCATCGTTCAAATAGTAAGAATGTAAAAAAAAGTAGTATCTTTGTGGCGATTTTGATTTGAAAGACTGCGCTTTAATTTTCTCCCCGGACTCACGGGATCGTTAATCACTGCTCATTTTATTAAATCCGATCTTAATAATTAACCGTCGAATCACAATTGCGACAGGTTATCAGTATTTATTAAATTATTTAACAATGAACATTTATGTAGGAAACCTTGATTACGGGGTAAACGAGAAAGACCTGGGTGACGTATTCTCAGAATATGGAACCGTAAGTTCAACGAAAGTTATCATGGACAAATTTAATGGCAAAAGCAAAGGATTTGGTTTTGTCGAAATGGAAAATCAGGATGAAGCTAACAAAGCGATTCAGGAGCTTGACGGGGCTACCTTTGAGAATAGAAAGATCACCGTCAATCAAGCAAAACCAAGGAAAAAGAGTTTCAATAACAATTAGTAAATTATCAGATATGAAAAAAGGAACAGTGAAATGGTACAACGAAGTCAAAGGATTTGGCTTCATTGCAACTGAAGGCGGTGAAGATGTATTTGTTCACCGGTCAGGCTTATACAGTTCGTATGGCGGACTTCAGCCCGAGCAGGAAGTAACATTTGAAACCAAGCAGGGCGACAAAGGT
>Ga0209536_100010975_pt1 | contig 13306 bp, 10 predicted proteins | sample DeeMarSeWOR28_12_FD_187461 | JGI IMG/M metagenome (GOLD analysis project Ga0209536, IMG submission 187461) | Marine sediment microbial communities from White Oak River estuary, North Carolina - WOR-2-8_12 (SPAdes) (version 2) | ecosystem: Environmental > Aquatic > Marine > Intertidal zone >...
TTTTCAAAGAATTTTGCACGGCAGAACCGGAGGAATTCCGGGAAAACTTTGATTCTATCCCAGCTCAAATAGTGAATCAAAATTGGTCATTGATTAAAACATTGGCACATCAATTAAATATCAATTTACAAATTGCTTATAGCTGCTTTCGAGAAGTTCACCGCTCGACCAACAAAAAACTACACATTACCATTCCTCATTTAAATTGGTCCTTCTGGAACTTATTTTCCGTAAATGACCACGATTCCACGGCAATGTTTATTCAATGGAGTCGACAGAATCAATCCTCTGAGGCGCAAAAAATTATTCTGTTCAATACTCGTTCCGACCGTCCCTTACGCACCCGTTACTTTGTAAATATTGTTCTTCAAGAATTCCCAAAAGCCGCTATTTGGCTTACTGGCAGCGGACAGCGTCTCGCCAGGAACTTATTTCTAAGAAAAAATTTGAATCATAAATTAATCACTTTAATGAGTCCTAAAGAGCTATTTGAAAAACTAAGGTGCGGATTTATTGAACCTTCCATTATTTATGGTATCGGGAATTATTATGGAATGCAAGAAATTGTTACCCAGATATACGCAATCGAATCTCAGAATAGAAAAAAAGAAGACAGAGTATGATTTTAACTTCCTTTGGGTTAGGAATTGCATTAGGATTCTTATTCTTTGAAATTACGGGTCTTACCGCCGGAGGGATTATTGTTCCTGGTTACATCGCTTTGTATATAAACCAACCTCTAAGAATCCTCATTACCCTGCTGATCAGCATGCTAACGTTTGGGTTGGTGAACTTAGTAGCCCAATTTCTAATTCTGTTCGGACGCAGGCGCTTTTTGGTTATGATCTTAGTCGGTTTTTTATTAAGAGCCAGTTTCGATTCTTTACAAATTTATCTTCCAGAAAGCGGAATGGATTTGCAAGCTATCGGATATATCATTCCAGGTCTGATTGCCAATGAATTTTACCGCCAGGGAGTATGGAAAACAGTGATGGCATTAATGATTGTATCCATATTGGTTTATTTCTTATTAATGATGTGGTTTAGATAAAATGAAGCGCTCATTCTTCAGACAAATTTTTAGACCGGGTATCAGAATAACTTCCACACAACTGTTGCTAATTTTCTGTTTGAGCATTGCTTTGGTAGCAGTAAATCAATGTTCAGTTCAGAAAGTACCTCGCCAAGAATATCCACAAATGCTTTCCGCGGCTGAAACCATGCAAAGGGTAATCCGGGAGATAAGAGACTATCGAGAACAGCTCAATATCCCAGTTGATCATGGAATTGATCCCAACAATAGTGGCTTCATTGGCATCGAATTTTCTCCGATTACTAGCACCTTAGGAGATATTCAAGCGAAGCAAATCTCAATAAATCCAGATTTTGCAGCGTTGTTGGTGTATTGGCTGCTTCAATTGAAATTAGGTTCAGGACAAAAAGCCATTATTCAAGCCTCCGGCTCATTTCCCGCCCTTGGTATTGCAGCTATTATTGCTTGTGAGACTATTGATATTGAACCGATAATTTGCAGCTCGGCGGGGGCATCCTCATTCGGAGCAAATATTCCGCAATTGACTTATTGGGATATGGAGAATGATCTATGGCAGAAAGGTATTATAAAGCATCGCACCCAATATGCCACGCCGGGCGGAAATCATGATAACGGTTCCTCATTGTGGGAAGGTGGCATGCAAATAGTGCAAGAGTCAGCTATGCGCAACGATTATAATTTAATTATTTCAAGTTCTTTAGAAGATGCTATAGAACAAAAATGGAGTTTCTTCCAAAAATTCAAACCTGCGGGTGTGTTTATCAATGTTGGCGGCAACCAGACAGCGCTGGGGAATAATAATTGCAGCCTGAATATTCCCGTTGGAATTATTAGTTCTCCCCTACCCTGTACAAATTCAAATGCAGGATTAATACAACTTTTTAGCCAGAGGCACATTCCAGTAATTCACCTACTAAATGTTCGCTATATTGCTACCCGGAATGGGCTAGCTCTCTCTTCCTTTTCGAGCCCCGGTCAAGCCCCCCTTTACTATTCAATTCAAGGACCACTCTGGTTGCCAATCCTCTCATTTTTAATAATTTTTGGGAGCTTGATGTATTTTCCATTTACACGAAACCGCAACTCATAGCATTTCCATAGACTCTAGCACAATTTCCACTAGCTTTAAGTGAAATTCAATTCGTTGGTCAAGGGAAAAAGAGCGGCTGGTCTCGAATGTAAAAGCAGCGATTCCAAGTGTTTCGCCAGCCCACCATGCAGCGCTGTTTTTAATTGGTCTTTCCAGGGAGGAAAATTTTGCTGAAGGATCCTGTAAGCTTGCATTCATACCGTCCAACATATTTATAACCAAAATGGTCGATGCTTCATTGGGATAATAGATAATAGTCTGGCCCAACCCTTTTGTTTCTCCTTCAGGGTCTGTATCCAAATGTGGACGTCTCGCCTCATGCAAATCAATAAACGTCTGAACATTATTTTCTATTGCTAATTTCTGAATTTGGTAAGCCATCTGTTGCATCGGGAATCCATCTTCCTTGCCGGGATAACAGCGATTCAAATTTCCCTTCTCTTTATCCACACCTTTGGGAACAGGCACCCGACGATTAAAATTTTCTACCGCAAGGCGGTTTGCTTCGGGAATTATAATTATTTTCGCTTTATTAGGAGGATTCTGATGAAAATATTCCAATAGTCGGAAGGCGCTTTCATAACCAGCGGGTTCATCGCCATGAGTTCCGCCCAAAATGAGGATTGCCGGACCTGGTTTTTGCGAATCAAAGAAGTAAGCCTGAGTTTGATAAGTAGTATCTTCCAATAGCATCCTGTGTTCGACATCGCCTATCTCAGAAAATTTTTGCCGGATTTGTTGTATTTTCAAGGTTGGTTGATATTTTATGCCAGTACAGTGATAAATTAGTGAAGCTATGCAGAACACCAGAAGAGAGGATTTTTTCACGAATATTTCCAAGGTTTAATTGATAATTTACCGGAAAAAACTAATCGGCTCAATATCTGCCATAGTCTTTAGTCCCGCAGAGGTGTTGATGACCACCGGAATCGCATTGACTGCAATAGAGCATGTGGCTGTATCTCCGTTGACTCCATCCTTAATGGTCATTTCAATCTTTGGATCTCCTTCAATAAATATGGTATCATGTGGATCTGTTTCTCCAATCACAGCTCTGAAAACTAATGTGATTACTTCCTCTTCACCAATATAACCTCTACCAACCTGATTAACGCCCAGAGCATTACCCGGCTCAATAACCATGTCAGATGTACTAACATTTTTCTCAGCAATAACTGGTTCCACGATATCTTCTGTTCTATTAAGCCTCCATCCTATTTTAGAGGCGATCATATGCATCGATTCTGTCAAACCCACATGCCGTAAAGTCTTTCCCTTTACTTTCTCCCGAAATTGCTCCACAGTAAGTCCGGCACCGATTTTCTTTTGAAAAGGTAATCTTCGGAACTGTGCGTTTTGATAGCGCTCTACTCTAATCTTTCCAACTGATCGACAAATTCCGGTAGTAACCGTCGGCAGAAAATCCATCAAAAAACCAGGATTAACTCCTGTGCCAAGAATTGAGACATTATGTATCTTGGCTTCTTCATCAATCTTTTGGGCTATTTGCGAATTGGCATCCCATGGATATGAAAGCTCCTCGCAAGTTGAAACGACGTTTACACCATAGGGTATAATTTCGCAGATCTGGGGATCAATCTCTTCCAGACTAGAAGTAGTGGTAAGCACTACAATATCTGCCTTGCTCTGGCTTAACACCAATTTGGGGTCTGCGCTGATTACAATCCCTAACGGCTTTGCCAAGTCGGCTAATTCACCTACATCCATGCCTACCTTTTGGGGATCTGCATCAATAGCACCCACAATTTCAAAATTATCTTTTTCCATTAGGTGCCGGGTAATCTTTAAACCGATAGGTCCAAGGCCATACTGAATGATCTTTATTTTTTGACTCATTGAAATAACTCCTGTCGTTTAATCAAGTTCTTTATAGCAGCAAATGTCTAATAACCTACCGCAACACCATCCCGCCGGGAGTCTGCCCCACCGTGCAGCATGTGGGTTTCCTGATTAATCAAAATACCCTGCGCCCCTCCGAAATAATTATCAAAATCCTTTTTTGTCTCTACATGGTGTCCCAAAGCAGTTAATTCTTTGATCATCTCCTCAGGAATTCGTCCTTCAAGATATAACTTATCTCCTATCGAATGAATCCGGGGCGCTTCAATCGCATCATCGATTGACATGTGAAAATCGATTATATTTATCAATGTCTGGGCAAGTGCCGATATAATCCGGGTAGCGCCTGGCGAACCAATCGTTAAGAAGGGTTTTCCATCCTTAAAAATGATTGTTGGTGACATGCTGCTTGCCGGTCTTTTTCCCGGAAAAATTGAATTTGGGTATCCCGATTCGCTCGAAAAATCCCTAATTTCATCATTCAGCAAAATACCGGTCCCCTCTGCAGTAATTCCTGATCCAAACCAATTGTTTATAGTTTGAGTAAGAGCAACGATATTATCCTGCTGATCAACAACCGAAAGGTGAGATGTGCTGCCTGATTCATCGACGCTCATTTGCAATGGTTGGTAGTCAAATACTGCTCTGTCCGTTTTTATTTCCCCTCGTAGTAATTCTGCATATGTTTTATCTCCTAATTCCTGAACAGGAACGTCAGTAAAATCCGGGTCACCCAGATATGTCTCTCGGTCAACAAAAACCATTTTCATTGCTTCGGCCAGCAGATGAAAATAACGGCTACTATTTGACCCGATCTCCTTCAAATCGTATCCTTCAAGAATATTTAACAATTGAATGAGACAAATACCACTGCCGGGGGGAGGGCAGGAATAAATATCATAACCTCTATAAGTGCCGTGAACAGCATCTCGAAATTTTGGTTGATATTCTTTCAAGTCTTCATAGTGCATCCATCCTCCATTTTCTCGCACACTTTTAACAATAGATGCGCCAATATCGCCCTCATAAAATTTTTTAATTCCGTTTTGTGCCAGACTCCTTATAGTTAAGGGTAATTGAACATTGCTTATTATGCTTCCTTCTTCGGGCGGTAACAAGTCTGTTAAAAAAACTTGAGAGGTCATGTTATATTTTGATATCATATCGTATTTTAATGTAATGATTGAGGCCAGTTTTGCAGTAACCTCCAATCCCTGATTTCCTAAATCGATCGCCGGTTGCAACACCTTTTCAATCGGAAGCGAGCCATATTTTTGATGCAACAGAAATAAACCGGCCACCATTCCCGGGACACCCACAACTGGCCCGCCGATATTGCACAAACTGTCAAAACTTTCAGTTGTTCGATAATAGATTTCTGGTACTGTCGCGAAGGGAGCTTTTTCTCGATAATCCAGCGTCATCACATTTCGCTGATTGGTCATTTTAAAAAGTATAAACCCGCCGCCGCCAAGACCCGATGCATTGGGTTCCACAATAGAAAGCGCAAATGCGGTTGCCATGGCCGCATCAATTGCATTGCCGCCGGATTTTAATACCTTTTCTCCCGCCTTCGATGCTAACGGATGGGCACTGGCAACCATTCCCTTTCGGGTGACAACATCTTGCGCCCAAAGGGAAATGAATGACCAAAAAAGAAATAAAAGAATCGCAGAAGACTTAAGTTTTCGCAAACGATAAGCACTTTTTGCCAGTTTCATTTTTTTACCCAAGACATCCAATTATTTTGATTTATTAGCTTGATTTTAATATCCAGATACAGCCCCACCACGTCTGGGATCAGACACGCCAATGTAGCGCTGAAGTAATTCATCATAATAGATTAATTGAACACCTCCATAATAATTTTCGTACTCATCCGAAACCCGGATATCATATCCTCTCTCTTCAAGCTCTTTAATAATTTCGGAAGAGAAGCGCACTTCCAGAGATAACTTTGAAGATGAAATTCTCACATTAAACCTCGGCGCATCAATTGCCTCAACAGGTGATAACTTAAAATCCTTTAACCCTACAATCACCTCTGCCATTGTGTTAAAAATGCGGCCACCGCCGGGAGTACCCAATACAGCTACCAGCTTGCCATTTTTCTGAATAATAGTCGGACAAATCGTACTGGCAGGTCTTTTAAATGGTTGAATATGATTAGGTGAAGGTTTTTTATAAAATACCGACATGGAGGAATTAAACACAACCCCATCAACTGAGAATCCGCTTCCAAAAAACAATCCGATTGTCTGAGTTAGAGAAACAGCATTCCCGTCCGCATCCACAACGGAAATGTGGGTTGTATTAGGACCATCCTCAGGAATTTTATCCGGATTTGCCGGTTGAGTATTTTCCATATGACCGAAGGGATCACCAGCGGGAATTTCCTTGTTCTTTTTATACTTCACTTTTGTGGTGTCAATATCCAGATATCGCGTAAGCGCATACTGCTTATTTAATAACCCGGTTACGGGAACTTCAAAAAAGCGGGGGTCGGCCACAAATGAAAAACGGTCCGCATCAGCTCTCTTTATGGCTTCACATGTTAGGTGAATGGAATATGAACTTTTTGTAAATCTTTCCCAACGATTTGGTGGCACATTTTGAAGTATATTTAAAATTTCCAATAATGTAACACCTGCCTGTGGAGGAGGAGCTGAATAAATTGTATAGTCTCTATAGTTACTGCTGATCGGCTCCTTTTCCAAAGTTTGATAAGCTGCAAAGTCTTTGTACGTAATAACTCCACCATTTTCCTGGATTTCCTTTGATGCCTTTTGAGCAAATTCACCTTTGTAAAAATAATCCTCTCCCTGCTCAGCCAGGTTTTCCAGAATATTTAATAAAGCAGGCATCGGAACTGTGTCGCCAACCATATACGGAAGTCCATCCTGAAAGAATACCTCTTGAGTTCCTCTATTTTGGGAAATAATTTCAAAGTTTGACAGTGCAGCTTCATAAAATTGATCGTTTACTTCAACGCCCTGGCTGGCAATTGTGATTGCCGGTTCCATAACTTCCCTTAAAGACAAACGGCCATATTTTTTCACCGCGGTAATTAAACCTGAGGGAGTTCCAGGGATACAAATCGCCTGCGTTGTTCGAGTATCCTCATCATCCGAAAAACTGGTATCGGCATTTTGAGGAGCCTGCATGTAGTAATCCAGGTAGTGGAAAGAATCGTCATTTTTTAAATATATGAGCATAGCCCCGCCACCGCCTAATCCTGAGGCATAAGGTTCAACCACGCCAATGACAAAAGCTACCGCCACAGCGGCGTCAACCGCATTACCGCCTTTTTTTAAGATATCTATTCCTACCTGCGAAGCAGAGGGATGAGCAGCAACAACCATTGCATGGGAAGTCGTATCAACCTTTGAGAGCGCCCTATTCTCATCAGCGGAGAGAACAATAGACAAGAAAAATATTATGGTGATTGTTAAGGAATGTAAATGGTGAAAAATCTTCGACTGGTACATCCGCGTCTCACATTAGAAATTCTCTTCGATTACAAAGAAACTACAAATTGAATAAGTATTACTTCGATTCTTTTTGATAAATTCTTGTTAAAATTTCCTGGATTGAGGCGATTTTTTCGGGTAATTCTATCGGAATGTTTTTAGCTTTTGCAATGTCACTGAAAAAGCGGTCTTCATCACCTCCGGCAACCACAACCAGGTAATCAGCGTTTTCTGCTGCAAGCTGATTAAAATAATCGGACAAAGTTCCCCTTCGCGATTTTCCACCAACATGAAATGTGATGACCGGAAGTTTATCTTTCCTCGCGCGTGCAATAATTTGCTCCACTCTTTTATATTCAGCCTCTTTGTCGATATTAGCTGCTCCCAATCCTTTGGTGCTACCACCGGTAACCAGAATAACACTCTTTACACTATCAACCAAATGGGGAGAAGCAGTTTTATCAAAAATATATTTAAGTCCGGCTTTTTCAGATAAAACCTTGAGCATTAAAACATCTGCGGATTGCCCGGAACTGGAAATAAGTACCGGTTCCTGGGCAACAAATCCTGAGGTATCTGATGATTGGCTGAACCCATTCAATGATACCAACAGAATAATGATTAAGAGAACATAAAATTGAAAAAATCTTTTCATAATTTTCTCCGGTTTTTGTTCCTTTAATAATGCTTAGAATTAATTACACAAAAAAGTAATGTTTAATTTTATTGTCTCCAATTCAGAAATAATTTTCCACACCCTTTTCCATTAATTCCTCATAGTTTGGTATACCAGATATTACAATTTGTTTTTTGGGATGATTTCTTGAGAATACTTCGATAATCTTTGTTACAGCAGCAATATGGCGTCCGACACGAAGTTTTAATGGTATCCCCGTTCTATCATAAGGTACATGCAGCACTCCTAACTTCTCTGCTTTGAGATACATCTCATCCAATCCGGTACGAATTAATCGCTCATCTGTCTTCCCTCTCAAACGCCCCTGAATAGGATTAGCTGTTTCAAGTAAGATGGGGTAAGTATCCGTAAAATCCTGCCATTCCCGATGGCTTAATCCTCTGAAATTATACGGGGACGGCTCCAGCGAATAATTTAATCCATCCAGTTCCAATTCTATTGCTGCTTCTGAAGCAATATCTTGACTTCGTTGGGTTGCCACAATTGCATTTACGACTGGATATTCCGGTGCAGCTTCATGCAGATCGAAAGAAATATCTATTTTTTCATCTTGAATAAATTTTATGATGGCAAATGCAACTTCTTCGGTGAGTGAGCCGCGTCTTTTGCCGGGGTAGGAGCGGTTTAAATTTCTGGTTTCATTCCCAGCTAATTTTTGTCCCGATGGATAATGAAGATAAATTTCCGGATCCGGCCATTGGTCAATTGGATTTGTTATCCGGGAGCCAACACGAAATCGGCGTTTCCCCTTTTTCCCATCGATAGCAATATATTGGGGCATTCCCTCCTGAGGATCATTATGGCTGAATGCACTTAGATTTGCCTGAGGCAGGACAAAAACGGTTCCCTGTTCAACCTGAATGTTTTCGAGCAATAAATATGCTGCTATAAATCCAGCCGGCTCATTGGGATGAGTTCCGCCTAATATTAAGGTTTTTCCTCCCTCCTTTTCACCCTTAAAACAATAAATTTTTGAGTCCCCGGGTGTATTTTTTAAATAGGGATCTATATCACTTAGATTTACAGTTTTTTGAAGCGAGGATGATGGATAAAATATTTCTGTCTCCCGCATTTCATAAAAGCTTCTTCCGGTAATAAGACAAAGGATTGCAGCGAGTACAATAGCTAAAAAGCTTATATAATTATTGAACGTACTTTTATCCATATACATTTGGTCATTTTATCATTAATAATCGAAGCACTAACGGAATTAGAGCGATAGCTGCTGTTATCTTCATCATCAGACTTTTTTCTTTGAACACATCATATCCTACCAACAAAACCAGAAATAATAAAATCAATTGATAAATGAACGTGAGAATCAACGGAATCCTCTCTAAATAATCATTTGAAGGTTATTATGTTTCTATTTAATATCATAATATTTTACCTAATAGATTAGCAAACAAAATCATTCCAATTCCCCACAAGGCTGTTGCAAGGGCTGGAAGTAAGGTTAATCTCAGCACTTTAAAATAATTCTCTTCTCCAACCACCTGGGCTGCAAAAATCCCGGCTAGTGCTGTTGGGGGCATCAGATCCCCTAGTCCGGCAATGAGAGAAAGTGCCGAACCGACAATAATTTCATTTTGACCTAAAAATGCTAACAGAAATGGCACCCCAAGGACCGACGCCGACCCGTATGCAGAAACTGCCCCGAATAATGGCATCATGACCGCAATACTCAGGTAACGCCAGAATGAAGGCATGCTCAAGCTACCGACTACTAATAATCCACGTACACCGGTCATGGTCATAATCTGGATAAACATTCCAATCCCCAATAGAATACCAATAACCGGCATGGCTTCCTTGATAGGAGAATGAGATGCTTTCCAGAAATTTAATTTCTTCCCTGTGAAAACTCCAACCACTGCTCCTACCAGAAATATTAAAGGGACACCCAAATTTGGGAAAAAACCGGGAAACAGCCGCACACCCAACATCAGAATCACAACTAAAAACAACGGACTGTAAAGGCGCCAGCCAAATTCTTGAAAATAATCCTTTTCTAATTTGGGAATTATTTCAGAAATATTTACACTTCTTAGAAATCTGTACCCCAGTGACAAATTTACCCCAATGGCGAGTGGAAATGTTGCAAATATTAGTGGCAGTTCAAATCCGATATAGGGCATATCCACACCCCCGCCAATAATCATTGCCGGAACGTTTATAGGAGGAGCAATCATGCCATAAATGGCACTCATTGCAATCATCGCTGCGACTGTTAGTTTGGGAATCCCGAGCATGATAAGAGCCGGGGCTACCAGTGCCCCGGTTGTTAAAACGGTTGCTGTTGACAGTCCGGTAATCATTCCCGGGAACATGATAAAAATGGTTATAAAAAGTATCAGCCAGAAGGGATGTTTATAAAGCCGAACAATAATTACGCGGCTGATACTCCCCAGCGCCCCGGAAAGACGGAGAACTTCCATGAATATCATGGCTGTTGCAATGATTAAAATAGGGTCTAGATAGGTGAACGTGCCTTCGATAAGATGCCTAAGCGGGATTCCCTTGCCGGCTACTAGCGCTCCTCCAACGGATGCCAGGATAAGTGAAATGCCTATCGGCAACTTGAACCACATCGCGCAGAGAACAAATGCAACCAGCATCACCACAAAAATAACTATCTCCGCAAACAATACTTCCTCCACAGGAATCTATGCGCCGGAAACCAGTTGAACGGTTATTACAAGAATCGATGGGTTTAATAACATTCTCTGGTAAAAAAACTAAAGCGAAATACCTGCTCCAAAAATATGGATGTAGTCCAGTTCCCCAAAAGACGCTAGTGCGTAGTCAAAGTTAAACGTGGACTTGTCAGCAAGTGGAATGGATAATCCCAAACCATAGAAAAATTTTTCAACATCCCGATTCGATCGAAATCCTCCGCGCAGACTGAGAATCTCCGAAAAATTATATTCTGCTCCAATGTTCAAATACTGAGCGGCGTCAGCAGGATGATTACCGTCCACCGAAATGGTTACTCGATTATTTTCGTTTTCTAATAATCCCTCTGTACTCCTGCCGATAAGATCAACTGCCATGCCCACACGAAAATTTACCGGCAGGTTCCACCCCTGGGTTTCCAAACGCGTCTGGACACCGGTATTTAGAGTGTTATCAGGATTCAGGTCATATTCCTTTATTAAATCTCTGCCATCCAATTTCAAATCCCCACCAAAATTTGAAAAATTCATTCCCAATCTCATTCCTTTGAAGGGGATATCCAGCAAGCTCCCCACATCGAATGCAAAAGTAGAAGCAGATTCATTATAAATGGATTGCTGAATGATTTTCCCGGTAACACCAATGGACAGAAAATCAACTGGCCGAACTGCAGCGGAAATACAAATTGCCAGGTCGCTTGCCTCGTAAAATTGCCCGGTACCATGTTGTTGATCAACCGTCGTGACCTCGATTGGATCCATACTTACAAAAATTCCGGAAAGGCCGACGGAGGTGTTATGCGTAACCGGAAGTACGATTCCCCAAAAGTGATGGGTGATGTCTGCAAACCAGCGCGTATATGAACCACCAATTGAGAATCTGTCTATTTTCGTAATCCCGGCAGGATTCCAGTACAGACTGTGAACATCATTGGAAATGGCAACGTAGGCGCCTCCCATTGCCATGGGTCTGGCACCTGCTCCAACCTTTAAGAATTGCGCAGCGGTTGTTCCATTTTTGTTATCATTTCCCTGGGCAAGTGTCAAGTGGTATCCAAAGATGATGGAGATGACACAAAATTGTATGATAAATCTCTTCATATCAAATCCCTATCAACTATCTTTATCAATCTTTTCTATAATCCGCCACATTGCACAAAGGCGTTTTCTCGTTACCGAATAATAGCAAATTTGCCAATATGTTTGTTATTATCCGGAGTAGATACAACATAAACATATACTCCAAATGCCAGCGCCTGATTTGAATGATTTACCAGATTAAATAGCTCAGCACCAGTGCCCTTGTGATTTATTGTATTTACCCGCTCACCACTCAAATTATAAATGTTGATGGTACAAACGGGTGGTAAAAACATAAAGTAAACCTGGTGAACATTTTGGATTTCTTCCCATTCCGCACCAACAATATATGGATTGGGTACGACCCGAATTTCAGATAAATCCACCGCATCAGGATCGAAACCGGACATTTTCAAATTGAAAGCAAATACATCCCCGGCCTTAAAACTTCTAAAAGATTCTATTCGAATTATATCTCCTGTTTTCGGTGGAATCATGAGTGTATCAGTAGGGGCATTTGAAATGATAACCTGATATGGAAACTCATCGGGGAAAATTGCACCCAGCGGATCTCCAATTTGGGGATTTACATAAGGAGATCGAACAATAAAAATAGTCTCTCCTTCATCCCATTGTTGGTTTTGGTTATTATCCTGCACTTCGAAGGTGATCTGTTCTTCCGTACTTCCGGTGACATCCCATACCTCAAAGTTGACCGGGAAAGCGGCTGTGGACGTAGATGAAGGCCCCCAACTATAGGCGATGGCACCATCATCCGTGAATCGTATTTCATAATCCCGGGTACGGTTTTCAAATGATGAACTTGGAAATGGCGAAACAGTGACATACCACGACCCACTGCTGTCGACATTTGCTGCTCCCTGAACATTTTTACCATACCCGTCCGTGACGCTTTTAATACCGCCAATTTTTTGCTCAGATGCAACGGCAACCTGAAAACCATCAATCACAGGGTTATCATCCAAATTAATCGGGAGATCACGTGCGAGTGTATCCCCACCCTGCGTTTGATTTACTAATTTAAAGCTCGTAGCAGGTGTGCCATCAAAATGAATCTGATAAGTGTCGGTAGTCAGAGTATTATCATCAACAATATATACGTATACATCTCCCTTACCATCACCTTGAATATGCTGGATTGACTCCACCTGTGCCGGTGTTTTACCGGTGTAATCAGGGAGGGGAGTGATAGTCGCAAAGTTTCTATCCGCTATACTGGTTCCACGTGACGATTCCAATGATATTAAAGATGAATTTCCTCGATCGTACGCAACTATAGTATAAGAGTACCGGATACCATTTTTTACCTCTGTATCTTCATAGGTGTGTTTTAATCCGGTATCATCACCCAAATATGTG
>Ga0209536_100010976_pt1 | contig 13305 bp, 12 predicted proteins | sample DeeMarSeWOR28_12_FD_187461 | JGI IMG/M metagenome (GOLD analysis project Ga0209536, IMG submission 187461) | Marine sediment microbial communities from White Oak River estuary, North Carolina - WOR-2-8_12 (SPAdes) (version 2) | ecosystem: Environmental > Aquatic > Marine > Intertidal zone >...
ACTCCGGTTCGATGTCCAAATAAAAATAGCCGATATGAACCGCTTCCTTAAAATATCCGAACACGAAGCTGAACTCTCTGGCAAGATTGCCTTCGAGCCGTTAGGTGGCACCTTTCCCATACGAGAAGGGCGTTTCAACCTCTTTTCCCTCGACCCCGAGACCGGCGTGCGACAGATGCTCTACGGTTTCAAGTTCACGGCCCAGGATGGCCAAACCTACTTTCTCCATGGTCAAAAGGAAGTCAACGACGATCCGGGTCGGATCGACGTGGTTGAGGACTTAACGCGGCTGTTTACCACTCTGTACCGGGGAGAAGACGACCAGGCGCCCGTATACGGTGCCGGTGAGCTTTACTTCGAGCTAAAGGACATACCGTCTCTCCTGGCTTCCATGGAGGTGATCGGTGAACCGTCTTGGCAACAGAAAGCCGCAGCCTACATAGCCTTTGCCTCTTTCGCTTACGGCGCCTTGCGGGACGAGTATTTCAAAGGTCTGAGACCTACTTATGACACCGGGTATGAGAATCTGGTGCTTTCCGGTATTGTCCAGGCTGATGGCGGCGCCAGGCCATTTTTTATGGTATCGGGAGTGCACGACAAGCATTTCCCTTGGGGCGACGGCGAGACATTTTGGGATGTACTGCTGGCGGTGGGAGTGGATAATGACCGCTACCGGAGATATTGTGTGACCGACCGCGTACTCGAAGGGCTGGACCTCGATGTGGAGCACGGAACTTACCGCTATCGCGGCCCTCTCTTTGCCCTTGAAGATGGCCATGAAGTGTCGTTTTCGGACATGCAGGCCGGAGACCCTCGCCTGACGAGGTGCGAGGCCGAGTTTGAGATCGACTTTGAAGCGCAACCGTGCAATACCGTGTCGTTTCCGTTTCCGGTTTCAAGCGGGCTGCGACGCCAGCTGAGTAGGGTCTCCTCGTCTCTGGCTGAGGAGTTTCGCGAGAAACTGCCGTCAGAAATTCCACTGGGCATGCACATTACGCCGCATACCGTCGTTGTTCGATCTGGCAGACTTTCCATCCAAGATTCAGCCAAAAACACCGACACACCGACCGCACCCGAAGAGCTGCACATTGACCCTGACCAGACTTTTGGCGAGGCCGAACGATCCACCTTTCGCAACATCAAGGAGCCCACCCTGCTCTACGGCTACATGTGTGGAGTGCGGCCCGAGGCCCGAGTCAATCGTGTTCAGATCCATACCAGCACGCTGCGTGATGAACGCGAACACTGGGTCAAAGATCGACTGGATGCATTCATGGGCACCATCATCCCACGGATTGCCTCCGCCGAGATGCTGATGGAAGAAGGAGGCAAGCTCCACAGAAGAGACTTAGACCGCCAGGGAGAGGAGGCCGCAAAAGGCAAATTGTTTGTGAAGTTGGGAGATCCGGTCATCGAGGTAAATAATGATCATTACCCCACTGCTGTGTTTCAGCGGAGGATCGTTAAGGTCCGTGATCCATCTGGGGAAGAATGTTTAGCCCTTGAAGAGGACATGAGGCTGATGCGGCTCGAGGCCATCAACTCGGACAGAGAGGTTATTGTGGCCGCTATCAGGAACGACCGGAGCAAGCTCGCCGCACTGGACAAGGTGCTCGACGAGACCGGCTTTGACTCTGTTGTGAAGGGAAGGTTGACTCAAACCGGCAAAAGCAGATCCGACTTTTCGATTGTGATCAAGCCGAATTTCATGTTTGCCTACAACAAGGAGGACCACAGCACCTATACCGATCCTGAATTGGTGGGCCACCTGGTGACTCGACTGCGTTCGAGGGGTTTTGAGAGGATCGCCGTGGTGGAGGCGCAGAGCACCTACGGTGAGTACTTTGACAAGAGAAGCGTGCGCGAGATGGCGGAGTATCTTGGCTATGACAGGGCGGTTGACTCTGAGATTGTCGATCTCACCCTGGACGTGTTTCAGGAGCAGGATTTCGGACCGCACCTGGGTCGTCATCGCGTCCCTCTAACCTGGCGAGATGCAGACTTTCGCATCTCCTTTGCAAAGAACAAGACCCATGCTTACGCCTATTTCACTTTGACGCTCAAGAACATTTACGGCGCCTTGCCGTTGGCAAACAAGTTCAAAGAATATCACTGCAACCGTGACATCTATCACACCACCATCGAGTACTTGACCGCATTCCCTGTACATTTTGGACTGGTGGACGGTTACCTCAGCGCCGACGGACCTTTTGGGATATTTGCGGACACCAAACCCAACCAGACGCACACCGTTGTCGGCGGGGCTGATCTGGTAGCGGTGGACTGGGTTGCGGCGACAAAGATGGGTATCGACCCCATGATCAGCAAGTACATGCGACTTGCGGTCGAGAAATTCGGCAAGCCTGAGATAGAGTTCATCGGAGACGAAAGCCTCTACCGACCGTGGCTGAATGTGCCCGTGGCTTTAAGCTTGTTTACCCACAAAGGTTTGGATGCTGACTACCACTTTGGCAACCTCATCTACTCCTGCTGCGCTCACATGGACGAGAAGCACTTCCGGCACAAAGATAACAGGCCGCACATCCGGCTGTTGAGAAGGCTGACCAAACCCATCAGATACACCTTCTTCGTGCGCACGGGAAGAGACCCTTCGCTGCTAAATCGAGTCGCCAGCTGGGTGCTCTACAGGCTGGGACATTGACAGCGCGGTTTTTCCCGGCTAAAACCTGTCACATCGAATGTCGGCAACTTCAGCCTCAAAATCATCATCCACTGATTTGATAAACTTTTCCAATGGATATGCCATGCCGCACGACCTGCAGCGCAAATCGACCCGGCGTCAAGATCTGTGAACATGAAGAGGGTTCTTGCACTTTAGGCATTGCGGTGGTGACTTTGACATTTACTCCTCGTTAGCGGTGGGTTCGGAAGCTGAGCAACTAATCACTGCGGATCATCACCAGCAGCATTTTGAAACGGACTGCAGCATGGAGCGCATGGGGGACATGCGCCGGCATGATCAGCATTTCACCCGCCTTGACCTGGTGCGTTTCGCCGCCGATGGTAATGTCCGCTTGCCCATCCAAAATCTGCACCACTGCATCAAACGGGGCCGTGTGTTCGCTGAGGCCCTGTCCTGAATCAAACGAAAACAGTGTGATATTGCCTATGTCTTTCTTGAGCAGAATCTTGCTGACAATGGAATCATCTGCATAATCAACATGGCCCGCCAGCTGGAATACCACACCCTTCGGAGCTCCTGCGTTCTCAGCCATTGCTGCCTCCTCATTAACGTTGAACTCTCTCCACCATCTGGGACATCCAGAGAAACTGAGCAACGTGGTTGGCGTTCAGGTAAACGGTAAATGGTTCACGCTAAACGGCTCGAGAGATGATTCTGGAACTGCCCACCATTTACCATTAACCATTTACTGCCTTTCTGGCTTCCACCAAACAGTCCATTCTCTCGCCCGTCCTGACCATCTGAGGCTTTTCGAACCCTGCTGTCTCCAAGGTGTTTCTTATTTCGTCAAAAGTGTAGGTATCGCCGCCTTTGGTGTTTACCAGCATATTTATGGCAAAGAGGGTTCCCTGGGGCGGGTAGGTGCGGGCAGAATCCATCACGTGGTCACGGATAAGCACCATGCCACCCGGCACAAGGGCTCGGTGTATCTTCCGATAGAGGTCGACGTTCTCTTCAGGGCTGTTCTGGTGGATTATTGCCGAAAGCAAAGCAATATCACAGCCATCCGGGAGTTCGTCCTGGTAAAAATCCCCGGCCACAAGTTCAACCCGACCCAGCAGACCTTCTGCCCTCAGCCTCTTTTCGGCCAAGGGGATCACATCCGGTAAATCGAATAGCACTGCGGTCATCTCCGGGTTTTTCTCCAAGAATGCTATGGTGTAGGTGCCTGTAGCGCCTCCTATGTCTAACAGCCTTTTGAAAGGGGCAAGATTGTATGAGTCGGCGATCTCTTTTGACAGGGTTCGACCTACCACGTGCATTGCGTCTATAAATGCTTGGAGACTCTCTTTGCCTCTTTCCGTGACTGGCTTTTTCTTAGGGTTTGTCCCGGTTATTATGGTCTCTGTGAGGCCGCTCCAGGTTTCCCAGAGCCCGTTTAGATGCAGTACCATGGGAAGCTCGGTTTCAGGATGTCCGGACGAGAGCAAGCCGCCTCGCTTTGTGTTTCGGTAGGCGCCGTCTTCTTTGTCGAGCAGGTGCACTGCCACGAGGCAGTCCAACAGTCTTGTCAGGCACCTTTTGTCGCACTCAAGTTCTCTCGCGAGGTCAGCAGCTGTGGCACTCTTGCCGTCCAGTCGCGTAAACAGATCGAGTTCAGCGGCGGTCAGGACAACCCGACTTTTTAGAAAACCCCTGACATCCCCCAACACCTCACCTTCTATCATGGCAACTCTCCCTATTGAAAATTTTCGGTCATTTAAATTGAGCGATTCTTGCACAGGAGCGACGGCAGAAGTCGATTCCCCGCGGGCGGGGATAAACCCCGCCCCTACTGGGCGGGTAGGCGAGCTTCCGTAGGGGCGGGCTTTAGGCCCGCCCGGCTGGGGCTTCACAGGTTTCAAATCGCTCAATTTAGTGATCATTTAATCATATTTTACTGATATAAAACAGTAGAAGGGTAAGATTCTTCCAGAAAATCTTGAGGGGGAAATGTAAAGTAATCATTTGATTGTTATATGTATTCTTCTTTTTTTCTTCTGCGCTCTGCGGTTTGCGCCTGCGTCTTTATGCCCCTCATAAAGCCAATTGACAATCCAAGAGGGGTGAGGTAATTTCCTCGCTCAGCTCTTGCCGGGGATGGAAAAATAAATGATGATGATTATCTTACTGTGAAAGAAAATCTGCGGCCAGGGCCAAATGAGTCGACCGAAGGGGAATCAATGGAAAATTTATGGATTTTGCTTGTGATCATTGGAGCGTGGGTGGTGCTGAATCGCTGGGTTCTGCCCAAACTTGGCATTTCAACCTGAATGAGTGCAAGTTGCGGGACCGGGGACCGGTCCCGGGAACCTCACGAACATTTCAAGGATCAAGGTTAGTACAATCCAGGACGATACAGACCGTTCCGCCGGGTGCGGTTTTGACTCTTCTGGGTATTTTTTCTAAACTTCGTCATCATATTGCTGGTGCAGCAGCGCGACAAACTCAGCCGCACTGAATGGGGAGGATAAGATGTCTGAGAAAACTCACATGTGTAAGACCTGTGGCAAGACAACGGAAGTGTTCGGTCATCTTTGTGATCCGGTCGAGGTGGATGAGGCCTACGTATGCGACCACTGTGGCCAAGCATCCACCGACCCGCGACATATATGCAAGCCCAAGTTGCAAAATATCAACTTTGTCTGCATTGCCTGCGGTCGGGTAGCTGAATTACCGAGCCAGCTGTGCAATCCTCGAGATATCGAACTTATGAAGAAGCAACCGGTTCCAACCAGGATCATCTAGCCGTTCGTCTGCAACATTTGATTAGATCTCGAGATAACTGGCGCCTTAGGGCGCCATTGTTATGCGGTAATTGTCTAGCCCGAACAAGATGGGAATAACGGTGGATACTGGGTAGAATCTTCCTCCTTGTTGTCGTTGGGTCATCTCTATCCTTGCCGATTCGTGCCGGGACGTCCGGAGTGCTTTCCCTTTTCAGACACCAGTTTTAGACGACCTTTGGAAAGCCGGCTTCTTTCAACCACCCGCCAACCGCCCAGTGGGATTTTGTCTGTTGTTTTGAGAACTCGAAAGTGGATGCCTGCAGCGCCTGAAGGCACTGTAGCCCGGTAAAAGTTTCCTTCCGATCCATGGTAACGGTAGAGGTAATAGTGGCCGTCCTTGGTAAGCTCACTCGCCTCGCAAACCAGAATCCTGGGATCACGGACTATTTCCACCAGGGTGTATTTTCGTGCCGTCATGAACAACTCCTCGGGAATTCAGCCATATCTATGCAACAGCCACCGCTTATTTTAGGTTATTCCGGAATTTGCTTGGATGAACCTTATTTTATCACATGTTTCTGCAATTCTCGGGCTGACATGTGCCAAATGCACGTCCAGTCTGCATGGATTAGGTGGGCCCATGATCCCCTAGAATTGAAAAACTCTCAGGCAAATCACTCCAAAATTTTCTTCGAGAGCTTGTTCAACTTGTTGAAGGGGTGGAATCTTGATACATTGAATGATCCTTCTGCTTGATCTTTAGATCAAAAACGGGTGGTTAGGCAAGGTTTGTTATTGAGGTTGAGTGTTATGCGGAGAAAGAGAATTTTGATAGTTGATGACGAAATGGACATGCGCATCTTCGTCTCCACCCTTGTTGAAACCAACGGCTATAAACCGATTGTCGCCACCAATGGTGAAGAGGGCATCCAGAAAGCCCGCGAGCATAAGCCTGAGGCTATCATCCTAGATGTGTTGATGCCTAAGTCCGGTGGTATACAGATGTATCGGGAGGTGAAGATAGACGCCAAACTCAAGAGCATCCCGGTGATCATTCTCTCGGCTATTGCCAGGAAAACGTTCTACAACTCCATGAAGATGCTCAATAGCCACAGGGGCGAAGCCGTGCCGGAACCGGAGGCATACATAGAAAAACCTCCAGAGACTGAGGAATTAATCAAGATCGTGCAGCAATGCGTCGATTCTCAAAAATAGCCCGCATTGCATCAAGAGAAATATCTGGGTCTTCCCCTCTTGGGGTAGCTCAGCTCAACCCCTTCATCTTTTTCGTGAAACGAAGATATTAGCTTCAAAGTCAACATCCAGGTCAGAACAAGTGCGATCAAAAATATTATGTTCATTGCTGTAATCATCCCACATCTCCCGCTATAGGTCCGCTGAGGTCGAGTTATTTTTCTCTGTTTGTGCAGGAGTGGTGCCAGCAAAGGAAAAATCTATAATCACATTAAAAAACATATACTTATGAGCATAATTTTTATTGAGTTGCCTGGCCAAATCACCAAATTTGGCCAAAAGGTCAAAAGCCACTTGGTCAAAAGGTCAACTCTAAAATGCGCTGCATGGTTGCAGGTAGAGGTAGCGGGATCCGGGGTAGGTCAAGGGTACCTACAGAAGTGGAAAGGTTGACCTTTCAGACCCGATTCACGTGCGTTGGCTGTGCGGTCTGCGCCCGAGGAGCAGCACAAACAAGCACAGGAGAAATGAGTCTCGAGTGTCGACATTTGAGTCTATTTCCGCCTTCCAGGATGCGATCGTTTCTGATAAAATGGATGTCAACTGGCCAATTCAAGGACACCTGCTTGAGCCCACACCGCTGGTTCAGAGTCAGTCGGCGCCAAAGAATCTAACCATTCAAAAGGGGGGCACCATCATGGCTATTGACAAACGGAGATATCCCAGAGTTGAAATCGCATGGCCAGTGACTTTGATGACGCCCTACGGCCCTGTGGGTGGAACCACACAAAATCTCAGCCTTGGGGGTGCCTGTATCCGGCTCGCTGAAGTGCCGGAGCTTGAAGAGGTTTTTCGTCTGGTCATCAGGCCGGCTGAGCAACAAATCTTGCCCGCCACCGCCGAGTTGGTTTGGTCAGGGACTTTCAGGGAGGATACATCTGTGCTTCAGGGGATGGGTGTAACTTTCAAATATATCGCTGACGATAATGTCAAATTCATGAACAAGGCGATTTCAAGCATCATCCTTCAGAGAAATTCGGAGTAAAGCGGTCAGATCTTGACGGGCTGTTGCTCAAAACCAACCTTGACCAGGCTCGCGACGACCTGGGTAAACCACCCAGACCACGAAGAACACAAAGGGTTTTTCTGATTGAAGATTATGCAGCTCTGAGCCACCAAAATATCTCCTCTCCCCTTGAGGGTAGAGGATCAAGTTTAGGGATGAAGGAACAGATGAATATTCAACCAGCGATCATTTCCCCCTCCTTTTTATCCCCGAGCCGTCCTGCTGACGGCTGTGGCGCGTCGACGACTCCCGCCAGGAAGGGAACACGCTGATCCACGTGGATAACTCTGTTGCCTGTTGACCCTAGGGTTTGCTGGCGTTCGCTTTTTTCACCTCTTTGTCGATCATGTCCTGAAACCCTTCAAGGCTCCTGTTCTTCAAAAGCCTCCCGTTGACGAACAACGTCGGGGTTCCCCTCACTCCCGCCCGACCACCTTCTGACATGTCCCTGGAGATCAGGGCAAGAATTTCAGGGTCCTTCTGGTCCTTCTCAAACTGCTCCATGTCCAGGTTGAGTTCCCGGGCAATCTCTTGAAATTTCTGCTCATTCAAGCGATTGTAATCCTTGAAGAGCAGATCGTGGAATTCCCAAAACTTGCCTTGTTTGCCAGCGGCAAGTGCGGCAATCGCCGCCGGCCTGGCGAATTTGTGGTTTCTCAGCGGGAAGTTCTTGTAGACAAGTTTCACGTCCTTGGGATTTTTCTCGAGCACCTGCTCGAGTAGAGGCAAGAGCCTGGCACAGTACGGTCACTGGAAGTCGGTGTACGTGACAATCGCCACCGGCGCATCGGCTTGACCCTTGAATGGAGACCCCGAGACATTGATGTCCTGGACAAAATCCAGGGTGATGATCTGAACCGTCGAGTCTTTTCGGCTGGTGAGCAGTAGAATGTCTTGTCTGGAGCCGACCTTGATCCCGTCTACGGAATCTCCGACGATAATTCGGTCTTTGAGCGTGCCATCGGGCGAATAGATAAGAACCTCGCCTTCATCGGTCAGAACGAAAATCCACTTTCCATCAGGCGAGATGGCCGCGTCAAGCGGTGTCTTTTCTGTTTTCAACGTCTTGACAACATCCCACTCCACTGCGGCGGGGCTATAGGCAAACCACGTCAACACCAATAACAACGTCATGAGTAAAACTGCAAACCTGCTCTTCATTTCCAAACACTCCTCTCTCTGCAACCCAGGCCGCGCAGCAGTCAGTGACTTAAGGGACTGCCGCCCGCAATTTAGCTGATTCTCCCGCTAATATACGGTCCTAACGAAAGCAAATCCTCCATATCTTAATCAATCCCTGCAATTTTGCCAATCCCTCAGGGCATGATCACCTGAAAACCATTACTTACTTTATTGCCCCCACCGTGAAGCCTGCAATGAAGCGATCAAGGAAAAGGGTGTACAAAAAAGCCACGGGAATGCTTGGGATGAGGGCGCCGGCCATCAATGGACCCCACTCGAAGAATTCCCCGACGAGTTCTGTGGGTACCCCGATGCTCACCGTTTTTAAAGCTGAACTGGAGATGAAGGCCAGGGCGTATATGAACTCGTGCATCGAAAGGGTAAAGGCAAAGACCACAACGGTCAGGATTCCCGAGATGGACAGGGGAAGGACTATCCGAACCATTGCCCCAAAGCGGCTGTAGCCGTCCACCAGAGCCTGCTCTTCAATATCTTGAGGTATTGACTTGAAAAAACCCATTAACAGCCAGGTACAGAAGGGAATGGTGAAGGTGGGATAAACCAAGATTAGAGACCACAATGATTCCTGGACCCCTAGAGCGCCGATCACCCGGGAGAGAGGGATAAACAACAAGGTGGGCGGCACCAAGTAGGTCAGGAATATGGCGATCCCCAGATTTTCTCCCCAGCGCCCCGCCCAGCGCGCCAGGCTATAGGCTGCGGGGACTGCCACGACCAGAGTAATTGCCACCACCGCAATTCCGACCACCACGGTATTGACGAGATATTTTACAAACAACGTGTCAAAAAAAAGTCCGTGCAGGTGCTCCATGGTGGGTGGCTCGTTGAAGAGAAACGGGTTGTTCTCCAGCGTATAAAGGTCATGGGCGCGTTTGAATGAGGTAATGACCATCCAGAAAAAGGGGAAGGCGGCAAACAGGGCAAACAGGGCCAGTACTCCATACAGTGATCCCAGCCTTCCCAGTCGCTTGAAGCTCGCCATCAGGTCACCTCCGTGCGGCGGGCCAATCGAAGCATGAGGGCGGCCACACCTGCCATCACCGGGAAGAGAAAGAGGGCAACCGCAGCGCCCTGGGCCAAATCACCCGCCTCAATCCCTTTGAAGAAAGCCCAACTCGCCAGCACCTGGGTACTATGGACCGGCCCTCCCTGGGTTAGCACGTAGACGACAGCGATGTCGGTAAAGGTAAAGACAACCCCGAAGAGCACCGCAATGGTCATGATTGGAAGCAGCAAAGGGATCATAACCTGAAACAGGCGGCGCCAGAAACCCGCCCCATCCACTTCAGCGGCATCCAGGATCTCCTGGGGAATGGCGGTCAATCCAGCTAGCAGAATCACCGTTGCCAGGGGGAGCATCCGCCATGTGTGAACCACGATAACGGAGAGCATCGCCAGACTCGGCACACCCAACCAATAGAGATTGGAATTGGTTCCTAGAATGGCATCGGGTGCGCCGAGAAGGCCCAGGTACCGCAAAACCCAGTCAATGGGGCTGAAGATGGAGTCGAGTATCCAGAGCCAGCCGATCGTTCCCAGGGCGATGGGCGCCGTCCAGGGGAGCAGGATGAGGAACCTCACGAGCCACTTGCCCCGAAATTCTTTTATAAGGGCCAGAGCCAGGACTTTCGCGAGCACCAACACGAGTAGTTGAGAGACAAATGTGAAGATGAAGGTGTTTTTCAGCGATCGGCGAAAGACCGAGTCGTTGAGGACAGCCAGAAAGTTTCTGAGCCCTACGAAGTTGAGGGACGGGTCGCCCGTGGTGGCGTCGCTGAGGCTGTAGTAGATAGCCAGGAAAAAGGGGACTCCTACCAATACCGCAATGTAGAGGATGGCAGGTGCTATCATGACCGGGGCAAGCACCCGTTCGCTGTCCCAAATATGAGTCAGGCGGCCGGTGGATTCTTCCTTGATAGTCGCCATATGTCTTCTCAGAGCGGGTCTTTGTCAGTTCGTCGGCCGGTCACTTTATCAAAGAACTTGATATCCTGTGCCCGGACAGCAAATTCATAGACCTCACCTTCCTCGACCAAGACGGACACATTAAAGGGCAACTTGGCAATGATCGTTACGTCCGGCACATCACTGTCTCTAACGAGTCGGCCATAAACAAGTCGATCCGACCCAAGATGCTCCATTCGCCGAACCTCGAACTGGAAACTCCTCAGATCACCGTTGTCTTCATGGACTTCTTTAGGCAGGAAGCTCTCGGGGCGAAAACCCACAAGGATCTCACCCCTCTCGATGAGGTTCATCGGGGGCGATCCTATGAAGGTCGCCACAAAGGTATCTGCCGGTTCGTGGTATACCTCGTGGGGCGCGCCAATCTGCCTCACCCTGCCCTGACTCATCACGGCAATACGATCACCCAGTCCCATTGCCTCCACCTGGTCGTGGGTGACGTACAGGGTGGTTATCCCGATGTCTCGTTGGAACCGCTTCAACTCGTATCGGGCCGAATGCCTGAGCTTGGCGTCCAGATTGGACAGCGGCTCATCGAACAGAAACACGCTCGGTTCTCGCACCATGGCCCGGGCCAGGGCAACCCTCTGACGTTCTCCGCCGGAAAGTTCGCGGGGTTTGCGGTCGAGCAGCTTATCGATACCAAACATCGCGGCCGCTGTCTCTACTTTCTGCTGCCACTGGTCTTTTGGCACTTTCTGGGCTTTGAGGGGAAAGGAGATGTTGTTAGAAACCGACATGTGAGGATACAGTGCGTAGCTCTGAAAGACCATGGCGATCTTCCGGGCACGGGGTGGCAGTTCGTTCACCACTTTGTCGTCGATAATGATCTCTCCGTCGGTGGGCCTTTCGAGGCCGGCGATCATCCGTAAAAGAGTCGTCTTCCCGCAACCCGATGGACCTAAAAGCACAAGAAATTCACCTTCTTGAGTGGTCAAGTCGACGCCATCGACTGCCTTTACCTTGCCGAAATACTTTTTGAGACCTCTTGTCCCCACGAGAGCCATCGGTTCGCACTACCTTCTCTGGGCTTATCTTTAGAATTATGAGACGTCCTCAACCCCGAGACAGGACTGGCGGTCTGAGATTACCAGATCGCGAGTCTTGATCTCCAATGGTCAATTCAGCCTATGGAACGCTTCAGGTTGTCCCGCCGACCAATCCCTTCTGCCGCCACTTCTCGAAGATCGCCTTGATCAAGGTTTCTGCCTGCATTACAGCAGTCTCAGGATTCATACCTCGCGCGGCGTTGGCCATCATATTAGGCACCACAAAGGTGCCGAACACCTCCCCGATCGCCGGGCTGGCCGGGCCCGGATGGCCGACGTTGGTGCTCCAGTCCAGGGCGTCTTTCAGGACCTTCAATTTGTCAGTCGCCTCACCTTCCAGGGCAAAAGGATCCTTTTCAAACCAGGCATCGTTCAGATCCAGAAGTGTTTTTGCTCCTGGGACGCCGGGATAGCCACGGTTGCCCGAGGGTACCGGGGTGTTAAAGAAGGCGGGGGAATTGTAGAGTTCGCTGTGGTACATCGCCTGGTCGTAGTTTGCCACCAGGTCAATGAGGAACTGCTTCGCCGTATCAACGTTCTTGGAGTACTCGGGGATTAGGTAGTTGTAGATGACGTGCTCGCACGTCCAACGCGTGCCTCGCGGGCCCTTGAGCGGCGGTACGAAGTAGACATCCTTGGCAACCTCCGGTTTCTTCTTCTGGCCGCTGCGGTAGGCGGAGATGGAGTTAAGGATATAAGAGGCCTTTCCCGCAATGAGGGCGCGATTGTTCGACGCAGCCTGCCAGGCAAACACCTCAGGCGTCATCGACGTCTCATACAGTTTGGCCATAAATTTCACAGCCTCTATGGTCCGCTCATTGTTTATAACCACGTTCTCTTTGTCGTCCTGCACGCTGGTATCGTAGGACCACAGGAGGGCGCGGGCGGCCATGTTCGAGTCGAGTTCCTGAGACAGGCCGATACCCAACTGCACCCCATGCTTCTGTCTGATCTCCCCACCGTAGGTGATCAGGTCTTCCCAGGTCCCCGGTCCTTCAGGCTTGCCTACCTGCTCCCACAGGCTCTTGCGGTAATCCCCGGGGTCAATGACCCAGCCGTGGCAGAAGCCATAGTACTTCTTGGTTTTCGGATTGAATGAACTCCGCTTGCAAAGTGCAAGCTGCTTGCCGAAGCGCCTCTCCGCTTCTTGGTTCACGTCGGTCAGATCAACTACACTGGGCTCAAAGTGACCGGGAGGAAAGATCCACTCTATAAGATCATGGCCTTGTCCAGCGGCGACTTCGGCTGACGTTCGCGCTCCAATCTGACTCAAGTGGATGTGATCCACCGTGACCTCGACCCCGTTGGCTTCCCCCCACTGCTTTGCAAAGCTGTCAAACCACTCGTCGTCATACCTGGGTACAAAGTGGGCCCACTGCAGAATCTTCAACTCCTTCCCGGCTGCCCGTGCCTGCC
>Ga0209536_100010977_pt1 | contig 13303 bp, 13 predicted proteins | sample DeeMarSeWOR28_12_FD_187461 | JGI IMG/M metagenome (GOLD analysis project Ga0209536, IMG submission 187461) | Marine sediment microbial communities from White Oak River estuary, North Carolina - WOR-2-8_12 (SPAdes) (version 2) | ecosystem: Environmental > Aquatic > Marine > Intertidal zone >...
TTCATAACTGGGGCAATCTTTTTTTGTGCATTTCTTATGCTCCCAGCATTTTAACAGGTTTTTATTTTCGTATCTTACATGAAAGCTTTCGTGTTCAATAACTTCGTCGATGCTCTCTGTTATCGTGTCCTGCGCCTCCCGGAGCTCTGCGTTATGTTTTTCTATTTTCCCTTGCTGTTCACTGATGATCCGGTCTGCCTTCCTGATCACAACCTGTAAAACCAGATACAGAGCGGTCATGGAAAATATAAGCAATATCGGGACCTTGATAAATTCCCGTCTCATCAGACCAAAGAGTGAGGTCTGGTCCTTGTATATCTCAAAGGCCCCTATGACTCTCCCCCGTGTTCCGTCATCATATCGCCTCTGTATCGGTACGTACACTTCGAGCAGGTCTATCTGATAGCTCTTTCCCATTTCAGACGTGTCAGATTCAACAGGAGTGAAACGTTTTATCAGTTCTGAGGCGGTTTCCCCCCTCAACGCAAGTCTCAAATATGGAGAGGTATTCACAATTCCGATATTGGATGGATCGGTCGAATAGATTGTGTTGCCTTTTCTGTTGAAGATCTTAAGCTTTACCATATCCTCGTACCCATGGATATGATGATGCGCAATCTCATCCATAAGCTTCAAATATTTCTGCGAAGAATCTGCCTCCAGAAATTCATTCATGCTTAGATTTTTCTCCTGGAACGATTCGTCGATATGGTGAACGAGCTGGTCAGCATATTTTTGCGCTACTGAAATTGAGTAGTTGATTAATGTTGCCTGCTGGTTCAGATACACCAGACAGCTCAAAAGAATGGTCAGGACAAGAATGATTGATACGCTGAAAACAGAAAAGTATCTTTTTAAATTAAAATCTCCGCGCATGTATAAGATCCCCTCTGAGGTTTTATCCCTTTGTTATTATATACTTATCGACAGTGATGCGCAACTCCTTTAGGAGAGCGCCTTCTCTTTATTTTTTGACAAAAATTCTGTTTGAATGCTACTATCTTTCACCTGTATATTAAATTATTGGATGTATGTAACATATGGTTAATTCGATGAAAATTGCTGTAACCGGAAAAGGCGGCGTAGGGAAAACAACTGTTTCCGCCATGTTATGTCATCTCTTTGCATCAGAGGGGAAAAAAGTTATTGCAGTCGACGCTGACCCTGATGCAAACCTCGCAACGGCCATCGGCATTTCAAAAAGTGAAATCAATGCGCTGCGGCCCATTGCTGAACTGACGGAACTCATTGAAGAACGGACCGGCGCAAAGCCGGGGTCAAGCGGCGGGATATTCAAGATCAATCCCAGGGTGGATGACATTCCCGAGGGCTTTGGTTATAAAAAAGACAACATTACACTACTTATCATGGGCAAATCAAAATTTGCTGCCTCAGGCTGTTATTGTCCGGAGCACGCTCTTCTGCGGAGACTGCTGAAGCACATCATTGTAGAGCGGGACGAAGTCGTCATTGTTGATATGGAGGCAGGGATAGAACATCTGACCCGGGGGACAGCAGAGGGCGTTGAAGCCTTTATTGTGGTTGTAGAACCCGGACAGAGAAGTCTCCAGACAGCGAATGCAGTGAAAGACCTGGCACTGGGCCTTGGCATCAAAAAGGTATTTGCCATAGCAAACAAGGCACGGCAGGAGCAGGACATCACGTTTATAAAAGAGAACCTGCCGGGAATCGGGTTTTTAGGGGCGATTTCGTTTGATGAGAGTATAATGGACTCGGATATGAGCGGAATCCCTTCCTACGAGACATCATCACGGACAGTCGGGGAGGTAAAAAAGATCAAGGAAACGCTGCAGAGTCTTCTGGGCCATACGTAGCATGCTGTGCTCCTCGTTTCCCTTTTCTCTTATGGGGAATGCGTTCTGTTCTGTCAGTCCGGGAATGTACATTTCATACACAGAGAGGGTCGTATGAAGAGACGACTCAGAAAAGATTTCATCGAAAAAAGAGACGCCATCCACCCTGAACAGAAAAGACTCAAAGAAGCAGCCATTGAGAAAACGCTCTTTTCGCTGAGGGAATTTCAGAAAGCAGGCTCGGTTCTTTTATATGTGTCCTTCCGTTCCGAGGTCAACACCATGAATTATCTTGAGGATGTCCTGTCGCTCGGGAAGGTATTGATACTGCCGCGCGTTGACCCAAAAAAAAGGACCCTGCGCCTGTTTGAGGTCAGGGATGTCTCAGAGCTGTCCCACGGTTACATGGGTATCCTGGAACCGCCGGCAACGAAAGAGCGTGAAGTCAGTCTCAATGCAGTTGACCTCGTCATTATTCCGGGGACAGGATTTGACATCACAGGTTCCCGCATAGGATACGGCGGGGGGTACTATGACAGGCTTCTCGGCTATGAATCAAAACAGCTTGCCAGGGTCGAAAAACATATAACAACAATCGCCCTGGCATTTGAAGAGCAGATCGGCACTACAATCCCGACAGAACCTCATGACATAAAAGTCGATATGATTGTCACCGAGAAAAGGACGATCCGCTGTTCCTGAATCCTTATTCTTTCACCGAAATGAGCTCGACCTCAAAAATGAGCGTCGAATTCGGAGCGATATTCCGCCCTGCTCCCCGCTCCCCGTAGGCGAGATTTGAGGGGATATAGAGTTCCCACTTCGCCCCTTCCTTCATCAGTTGAAGTGCCTCTGTCCAGCCGGGTATGACCCCTTTGACCGGGAACGACGCAGGCTGCCCGCGGCGATAAGAACTGTCAAATTCTGTCCCGTCAATTAAGGTGCCCTTGTAATTTACTGTCACCGTATCACTGGCCTTCGGCGTCTTTCCTGTTCCTGCCTGGATGACTTTATACTGTAATCCGCTCGGCAGAGTAGTGACTCCATCTTTTGTCTTGTTCTCGGCGAGAAAATTTTCTCCGTCTTTTTTATTTTTTTCGCTGAACTCCTGCATCTGGGCCATCTGCTTCTTTGACATTTCCTCTTTAAATGCGGTCATGGTGTCTCGATATTCCTGTTCCGTCAGCAGTGTCTTTCCCCCTGATAAAGAATCCCAGATCCCCTGGGCCACAATTTCCGGATTAAGATCGATATTCTGCCTTTGCAGGCCATTGCCTATATCCATGCCGATGGCATAACTCAGCCTGTCTTTCTCGTTCTTCAGAACAGCATCTTCCTCGGCAGCGCTGATACTCACCATTAATAAGATACCTGCCAGAACAGCAAACAATTTCATAACTCCTCCTCTGTGCTCACATTATCAGTTAGTGCCGCATATTTCAAACTGATATTATATAAGTTAAGAATTTATTTATCCATCGACTTACAAAACAGAGGGCATGTCCTGTCGCTGATGCGGCCGTATGCATAAAATATTCCATGCGCCCCTTGACTTTCAACGTGATAAATATTTAAATTTTATACTCTCATTTGATTCAAAATTTTCATGCGTCAGTACATAAACTCATTTTCTTTAATCACAGGCAAGGAGGAATTATGGCATACAGAGAATATAATGACCGCATCGGAGGTATCAATCACTGGCTGTTTTCACAGGATGAATTCAAACATATTATTGCCCGTCCCTTCCGGGGTGAAGAGTATTCCCGTGTAATCAACGGTTCCGGCGTCGTGAAAGGAGAACAGAAATATCCCATGGGCTATCAGGAAATGATCATTCCGGAACTGAAGCGGCGTGTCGACTTTTTCAGCGAAATCCCTGCACTCAAAGATATCAAATCCACTGACAGTAAGGTCCTCACGGTTCTCGTTGGCGACAAAGACGACCCAAAGGTCGCTGCGTCGCGCAGCTATGTCGGCATGAAAGGCGCAACAACCAAACAGTCCGGACTCTCAAGCATGATGGAAGAGTTTCCATCAACGATAACAGCAGCTGAAATGTATGAGCACCTTAAAAAATGGAACAGTGACCGTTCTATTTCGATCCTTATGTTCCAGCTTCCGTTCGGCGGTGCAGCAGGTCAGACAATAGACACGACTGCACTGTGCAACCGGATCGACGTTTCAAAAGACGGGGATGGACTCAACCAGGTCACGCTCGGACTTATGTCTCTTGGAGCTGAACGGTATTACGACTGCTGTACACCCAGCGGAATGGTTGATCTGGCCAGTGTCTATCTTGTCAGGGAAAAAGGCGCCCGGCTCCGCCCTGACGGGATCGCGAGTTTCGGCGGTCTTGAAGTCCTGGTTGCAGGAAGAAGCAATATCGTGGGTGAGCCTCTCTTTAATCTCCTGAAGCGCTTTGATGCAACAGTACTCGGCCCGTTACATACCCGCACGGGGTCAGGCGGAAAATCAGACAAAGAAACGCAGCTGAGGGTATATACAGAACTCTCACAGCGCGCTGATATCATATTCGGATGCATGGGTTTTCATCCCTACAAAATTCACCCGGACACAGAATACTTTTTTACCGCTGATATGCTGAAAGAGGGATGCCTGATTATTGATGCCTCAACCTCTTTCAGAAAAGACGGAAAAAAACCTTACGGGGATGTAGACCCTGCTGCTCGTTCAAAGGCAGATGCTTTTACGCTGGAAACAGGCGGCGTCGGACCGGCAACAGTTACCAAGCTCGTGCATCAGGGATGGCGAGGCATGCTGTATCAGAATATCGAGAGGGTCAGAAAAGCTGTTGAAGATAATAAATCGGTGGTGATCTCAATATTTTCAGGCCTCCTGGCATCCTATTCCGGGGCACGGGAAGAGGATACACGCGGCAACGCTGAGAAACTGTATAACAGGGCAATCCATCCTGAGAGCCATCCGGTCCACGCTGTTGATGCGCTTGAGGCGGTACTGCCCGAACTGATGGTATAAAAACCGTTATCTGTTATGCGTTATTTGTTTTCGTTATTGAGTTGATCTCACATATCGAGGTTCAACCGCAATATATAACAATCAGCACATAACGACTCATACTTTACAATTAACTTTTAATGTATTTTTGACACCAAATATTGCCGCATGTTAAACTTTTTTGCTGTCTTCTCGAGGGAAAATACTTCCATATGAATAAGAAAAAAATAGAAAAAGGTGTCAAATTGATTCTGGAAGGTATCGGTGAAGACATTGACAGGCCCGGAATCAAGGACACCCCCAAACGCATAGCAGAACTGTATGAAGAGATCTTTGCCGGCCTTCAAACACCGACAGAAGAAATTTTAAAACCGATAGAAGGTGAAACGCATGATGAAATGGTGCTCCTGAAAGACATTCCATTTTACTCGGTATGTGAACACCATTTACTTCCCTTTATCGGCAAGGCCCATGTGGCATACATACCGTCGGGCGGGAAAATCGTCGGATTAAGCAAGCTCGCAAAAGCAGTCGAATTCTTTGCCAAGCGGCCGCAGGTCCAGGAGCGTCTGACAACCCAGCTCGCGGACTTAATCATGAAAAACCTCAAGCCCAGAGGGGCGATGGTCATTATAGACGCAGAGCATCTGTGTCTGTCCATGAGAGGCGAGAAAAAGCCCAATGCAAGGACGGTCACATCTGCCGTCAGGGGGATATTCCGCACCAAGGAGTCAACAAGGCTTGAATTCCTTGCACTTCTGAAACAAAACGATTAATGAATAGAACAGGATTCAAGGTGTCAAGTGAATAAGAGTTTTCAGTTGTCAGTTTTCAGTCTAACAACTAACAACTTTTGAAAACCCTCGGACCCTGGAACCATTGAGCCCTTAATGTAAAGGAGACGATACATGATTATCACAAAAAAGCGTGACTTCAAAGATTTGATGGAAAACATCAAGAATTACAAGAGCTTCTTTTTGATCGGCTGCTCCGAGTGCGCCTCGCTCTGCGGAACAGGAGGAGAGCCTGAACTGAAGGCGATGAAAGAGACCCTTGAGGCAGAAGGAAAGACCGTGACCGGAACGCTCCTCCCCAAGACAGGATGCCAGACCCTCGGCACAAAGATTGAATTAAAAAAAGACAAAGACGCATGTGCTGCCGCTGATGCAGTTATCGTTATGTCCTGCGGTGCCGGTACGCAGTCGGCTGTCGAGATTTTTCCTGACAAGCCGGTGTTCCCTGCAAACGATTCCCTGTTTCTTGGAAACATGACAAGGTTTCAGATGTTTGATGAGAGATGCTCTCTCTGCGGACAGTGCATCCTGGATAAGACCGGTGGAATTTGCCCGGTAACTGCATGCCCCAAAGGACTGCTAAACGGGCCGTGCGGCGGAACCAATGAAGGAAAATGCGAGGTCAGTTCTGACATCGAGTGTGCCTGGGTCAGGATCTATGAGAGGATGAAGAAGACAAATCAGCTTGATGATTTGAAAAAGACCCTCAGTCCCAAAGACTGGTCCGCAGGCAGAAAGCCGGCAAAACTGAATGTTCGCGAGACAAAGGAGGTAAAAAAGTGAGTTTTAAAGATGCCCTTGACTCAGGAAAGTTTGTTGTTACGGCAGAAGTAGGCCCGCCAAAAGGAACCGACATAAAAAAGATCCTCCATGAAGCCGAGATGCTGAAAGGCAAAGTGGATGCACTCAATGTCACCGATAACCAGTCAGCCGTTATGCGAATCAGTTCGGTCTCGTTCTGCAGGCTGCTCCTTGAGATGGGAAACGAACCCATACTGCAGATGACATGCCGCGACCGCAACCGGATCGGTCTCCAGTCAGACCTTCTCGGCGCAAGTATTCTCGGAATCAGGAATGTCCTCTGTATGACGGGTGATCATCCAAACGCAGGTGACCATAAAGAGGCAAAGCCGGTGTACGATATTGAATCCGTCCAGCTCCTCAGAGTTGTTGACTCGCTGAATAACGGAAAAGATATGATGGGCAATGAAATGCTCGGCAGTACGGATTACTATCAGGGCGCCGTTGTGACACCTGAAGCAAACCCGCTTGAGCCGCAGCTGATGAAGTTTGAGAAAAAAGTCGAAGCAGGAGCAAAATTCTTTCAGACACAGGCGATTTACGATATCGATAAATACAAGGAATTTATGCAGTATGCCCGAAAATTTCCTGTAAAAATCCTTGCCGGACTCGTGCTGTTAAAAAGCGCGGGCATGGCAAACTTTATGAACAAGTTTGTCCCGGGCATCACCGTCCCCCAGGGATTAATCGATGAACTGAAGGAAGCAGGGAAGGAAAAGGCGCTCGATACCGGCATAGATATAATGGCACGGCACATAAAACAGCTGAAAGAAGAAAATATCTGTGACGGAGTTCATATTATGGCAATCGGTGCCGAAGACAAGGTGCCTGCCATCATGGAACGGGCCGGCCTGCTGTAATGTGGAACAACTAATCACTGCCTGGCAGCATATACCCGAACACCTGACTCCCTACATTTTTCGTATCGGAGAGTTTGAGATACGCTATTACGGCCTCATGTATATCGTTGCTTTTTCCGTGGTGTATTTTCTCTCTGTTTACAGATTAAACCATGAGAACTTTGATTACGCAAAAAACGATATTGAAGATTACTTTGTATGGGCCATTCTGGGGCTGATGATCGGCGCCCGATTCGGGTACGTGCTTTTTTACAACTTCACCTATTACCTGAGTCACCCGCTGGAGATCATTCTGCCTTTCAGTTTTCAGGGAGGACTTCATTTCACGGGTCTCTCCGGCATGTCATATCACGGGGGCTTGATAGGCGTTCTCGCCGGAACAGCATTGTTCTGCCGTAAGCGTAACCTCTCTTATTTGCGCTTCGTGGATTTTCTTATTCCATCCATTCCCCTCGGTTATACATTTGGCAGATTAGGCAATTTTATAAATGGGGAACTGTACGGAAGGGTGACCACATCACCGATAGGCATGTATTTTCCGTCTGACCCCTCCGGCCGGCTCCGGCACCCTTCACAGCTTTACGAGGCATTCTTTGAAGGAATTTTTCTCTTTCTCATTCTCTGGTCCATTCGAAGGAAAAAGGCATTTGATGGCAAGCTGCTCTCGTTATACATCATCGGATACGGCACGGTGCGGTTTTTTATTGAATTTGTCCGTGAACCGGACAGTCATATAGGCTTCATTTTTGCTTTTCTGTCACTGGGTCAGATTTTATGTCTTTGCATGATTCTGGCAGGGGCTGTTCTGTTTTATTTCAGGCGGAGAGCTGAAATAAGGAGTTAAGCAGCTGATCGCTGGCAGCTTCTTGTATGTTATAATTGTGCGAATCGTGATTAAATCAAGCAAAGGAGATCAAATGCAGGCAAAGAATGGAGACAGAGTAAAAGTGCACTATACACTGAAAGACTCAAAGGGCAATGTCGTAGAATCTTCACGTGACATGCAGCCAATTGAGTTTACGATCGGTGCGGGTAACGTCATTCCGGGATTCGAAAAAGGCATCATTGGACTGAAGATTACAGAAACAAAAACCGTTGTCATCTCGCCCGAAGATGCATATGGACCTCATGATGAGAAAAAGGTTTTTGAATTTGCAAGGAAAAATGCCCCCGGAGATTTTGACCCGCAGATCGGTCAATCGATAAAAATGCACAGACCGGACGGCCAGGCCGTTGTCGTGACGGTCGTCGGCCGGACAGAGAAGGGTTTTATGATGGATGCAAACCATCCCCTAGCCGGGAAAGAGTTGACGTTTGATCTGGAGCTGTTAGAAATAATTAAGTAAGTTATATGTTAATCGTTAATCGTTATTTGTTAATTGTTATTCGCAGGAGACTACACTCGTGTCCGATTGACCATTGACTATTATCGATTAACTATTCACTATTCACTATTTACCTTTAACCATTAACGAAACGACCAATGAGTTTCACAATCCAGGATTTTCTGAAAAAAAAGCGCGAGTCAAAGAAGATCACAATGCTCACGGCCTACGACTACCCCTTTGCCCGGATCGTGGACGAGGCAGGCATTGACGCCATTCTTGTAGGCGATTCGCTCGGCATGGTCGTTCAGGGGCTGGACAACACTCTGCCTGTAACAATGGATGAAATGATCTACCATACAAAGATGGTTTCAAGGGCAGTAAAGAATTCCATGGTCATCGGAGATATGCCGTTTATGTCCTACCAGACCGGCATTGAAGACGCGGTACGAAATGCCGGGAGATTTCTGAAAGAGGCCGGCGCATCTGCCGTCAAAATGGAGGGCGGTTCTGAAATAGCCGGACACGTGCGGGCGATGGCAAAGGCGGACATACCGGTCATGGCGCATATTGGCCTTACTCCCCAGTCAATTCACAGGATGGGAGGATATAAAGTACAGGGCAAGTCAGCAGAGTCTGCAGAGAAGCTTTTTGAAGAATCCCGGATCGTTGAAGACGCCGGAGCCTTTTCTCTTATCCTGGAAGCGATCCCGTTAGGCCTTGCAAAAAAGATCACTGAAAGTCTGACAATTCCTACGATCGGCATCGGAGCAGGACCGTTCTGCGACGGACAGGTCCTTGTACTGCATGATGTCATAGGGATGTTTGAGCGATTTGTTCCCAAATTTGTAAAACGCTACGCAAACCTGAAGGAAGAGGCGCTCAAGGCTGTACAGCGTTACCGAGAAGAAATTGAGAACGGCATATTTCCATCAGAAGACCAGAGCTTCAAATAACTCTGTAATTTCAAATTAGAAATTCAGAATACTACTCAATGCCGAATTGATGGAGCAATTTTAAAACAGACCTGTTCCAGCCTTCGGGTCCAACACCGCCGGATTTAACAGATTCTTTGACCTTTTGTATAACTTCTGAATTATAACTTCCGTCCTGTTTCTGTATCACAACCCGATAATCGGCCTTTTCGAGCATTTCAATATCATTCACGCTGTCCCCAAGCGCAATGGTTATGATTTCACCCCTCTGCTTTCTATAAAGGTCCTTTAACACTTCAACCGCCCTTCCCTTGTCACTGTTTCCCATGATATGGAAAAACTCTCCCTGTGTGGAATTCAGTCCTTTCGCCTGAATGCTCTTCTTCATCTTATCTATGTCTGATGCGGCGCCCCTGAACACGAACGGTTCATCAAAAAACCTCTGTTTTGCCCGTGCAGCATCAGCCGGTCTGAGACCGGTGAGGGCGCACACCTCTTTGATGCTCATGTCTCCAAACCCGGTAACATCAAATCCTTCAGAACGCAGGGCGGCAATTGCCTTACGTAATGTTTTGTAGTCAGCACCGAGCCGTATGAGCACGGAATCACCGACTGCTTCAGGTTTGAAATTTGAAATTTGAAATTTGAAATATTCCGGGGGCAGAAAAATGCCTCCGCCGTTTTCAGAGATGAACGGATGGGTGTTGTTCAGCTTCTTTCTCCAGTGAATTATTTCGGCCTTCGTCTTGCTTGAACAAAGTATCAGCGGCACACCGTTTTTCTGAATACTTCTGAGCGCTGGTTTCGCCTCGCTAAATGAGTAATCCGAATCAAGCAGTGTACCATCAAGATCTGTAAAAATGACCAGATTCGTTTGGCTTTGCGATCTATTCCTCATCTCGTGCAAATCATGAACTCCATAGTCGCTGTTTCTAAAGAGACAGCTCCGTTATCATTGATATGATGCCATTGAGTTATAATTATACATTTATTGATTTTATTTCTTCATTTATGGATAATTAAGGATATTCTGTATGGTTCGGGGAACATCATACCTGTGCGTCGCTCTTATAAGACAAATTCATTTCTGAATTTAGATGCATGAAAAAAAAGAGCCCTGAGAATGACCGCAAAAAAAATCCTTCCTTAACAACCCTGGAAGAGTATGAAAAGATATTATACACACTGATTGATACTGCCAATGACGCTATTTTTATTGCTGACGCAGAAACAGGATTTATAATCAGTGCAAACAGGCAGGCTGAAAAGCTGCTCGGCATGCCGTTACCTAAAATCATCGGGATGCACCAGACGCAGTTACATCCTGCCGATGAATCTCACATGTACCGGCATATTTTTGAAAAATACTCTCAGACAGGACACGGTATATCAGATAACCTTCTCATCGTAAACAGTTCCGGAAAGAAGGTCCCTGTTGAAATCAGCGTCAGCGTTACTGAGTTGAACGGAAAGAAATTTGTTCAGGGTATTTTCCGAGACATTACAGAGCGTAAAAATGTGGAAAAGGCCCTGAAGGACAGTGAAGAAAAGTACAGCAATCTTTTCCATTACTCCAATGACTCAATATTCATCCATGACCTGGCGGGTGATATTATCGACGTAAATCAGAAAGTACTCGAACAGTTTGAATATTCAAGAATAGATATACTGCCCTTAAATATTTACGAAATTCAATCCGCTGAAAGCGCTGAATACTCCCGCGCATGGTATACAAAAATTCACGAAAATGGATCTGTTCACTTTGAGGCGACGTTCAAAAAGAAAAAAGGCTTATCCTTCAGTGCGGATGTATCCGCAAGTCTCTTCCAGATAGGCAGCATGAGTGTTATTCAGAGCGTAGTCCGCGATATATCTGAACGAAAAAAGGCGGATGAAGAATTACAGCATCACAGAATAGAGCTTGAAGAGGCTGTAAAGGCACGTACTCAACAGCTCCTCCAGGCCAATGAGGATCTCCAAAAAGAGATACGAGTAAGAAGAAACGCGGAAAAAAAGCTCGTTGATTATCATAAACAGCTCCAGTCCCTTGCCTCCCAGCTGTCTCTGATTGAAGAACGTGAAAAAAGACGAATCGCTACCGAACTCCACGACTGCATAGGGCAGACCCTTGCACTGGCAAAGATCAAGCTCGGCCTGCTCAATAAACTTGCCCCTTCAGCCGAATTGAAAAGCAGCGCCAGAGAGATTCTGCACCTGATTGAGCAGACGATCAAGGAGACAAGAACATTGACTTTCGAACTAAGCCCGCCTATACTGTATGAATTGGGCTTCGAACAGGCCATCAAGTGGCTGATTGATCAAATCCGTGAAAAGTACGGTATTAAAACAACGCTGATAGACGATGGCAGTGATAAGCCGTTTGACAGCAATATCAGATTTTTCCTGTTCCAGGCGGTGAGAGAACTGATGATTAATATTGCAAAGCATGCACAGTCAGATTCAGCAAAAATAACGCTTACCCGCTTCAAGGACAGACTGAAAATTTCCGTAATTGACTACGGAACTGGATTTTCCGATACCGCACCCCGGAAGTCAGGGTTCGGCCTGTTTAATATTCGTGAGCGGATGAACCATGTCAACGGTAAATTTATCTTGTCTTCTACTCCGGGCCAGGGGACTGTCGTTACCCTGGAAGCTCCCTTTGATCTTAATGAAAAATCATATAATAAGGAGTCAGTATGAAAACAAAAATTTTATTAGTTGATGATCACAAAATACTGAGAGAGGGGATACGGTCCCTGGTAAAGGGATATGACGATATAGAAGTAATCGGAGAAGCCCCTGATGGAAAAACAGCGCTTCAGATGGTGAAAGAACTTTTGCCGGACCTCGTTGTAATGGATATCAGCATGCCTGATATGAATGGCATTGATGCTACGCGGCAGATCCGGAAGGAGCATCCCGACATTAAGATTATAGCACTGTCAATGCACCATGATAAACAGTTTGTGTCAGAAATTTTCAGGGCCGGTGCATCCGGTTATCTGATCAAGGACAGTGCATTCGATGAACTTGATCATGCAATACGTGTCGTTATGAGCGGCAAAACTTATATTAATCCCCAGATAGCAAGCCTCGTAGTCGAAAGCCTGGTATCACAGACGTCAACCCCGCCTCCCCAGTCGTTCGCCCTCCTGACGGAAAGAGAACGGGAAGTCCTGCAGCTGATCGCAGAGGGGAGATCAACAAAGCAGATAGCAATTGATCTCAGTGTAAGCTCTAAGACCGTGGAATCGCACCGCAGGCAGGTCATGGGGAAATTAAATATTCGTTCAGTTGCTGAACTGACTAAATTCGCTATTCGCGAAGGCTTGACCTCTGTCTGAGAATTCGACCACATCAGTCTGTACCATGTCCGTTTCTCGGCGGGCCTTGCAATGACAGCTGTAACCAGCCTTATAAGCCCAGGCATCATCGCTCCATGAATGCAGGATAATTTTTTTCCTAGTTCTGATCAGTTAACGCCTCACCTTTTTACTAAGGAAAAAGAATGCATTACGATGTCGAACAACTTATGTTTCGTATAGTTTTTTTACAAATATTATGGTTTTAGGACCTCTCGTTAATCATATTCTTAATTGAACCTTATAACCATCTTATCATCGTTATCCCATTTGGTTTACAAAACAATGTTTATATTGTATTATATTTCCGTAGTGTATGAAACGAGGCTCGTTTAGCATATAATCATACGTATAAATAAAGATGCTGGCCCCTGATTAAAAGGTTTATCCCTGCCTATGCTAAGAGCCCAACCTTTTACTTCAGCCATGT
>Ga0209536_100010978_pt1 | contig 13303 bp, 14 predicted proteins | sample DeeMarSeWOR28_12_FD_187461 | JGI IMG/M metagenome (GOLD analysis project Ga0209536, IMG submission 187461) | Marine sediment microbial communities from White Oak River estuary, North Carolina - WOR-2-8_12 (SPAdes) (version 2) | ecosystem: Environmental > Aquatic > Marine > Intertidal zone >...
GGTTACAGCCACAAACCGACGCTATCTACCGGGAGGCCCGGCAAGAAGCTGAAGCCCTGAAACGGAGGGCGGATGAAGAGTCCGAAACCTTATTGCGGGAGTCCCGCCAGGAAGCGCAACAGACACGATTAGAAGCGGAAAAAGTGATCGAGCGGCGCTATGATGATCTGGGTAAAGTTGAAGAACGATTGGACCGTCGCCAGGCACAGCAGGATAAACAGCATCAGAAGCTGGAAAATCGCGAGCAACAACTAAACCGCCGCCAAAGCCGGCTAGACCGGCGGCATAGTCGGCTAGGGCAGTTGGAACAGGAACGGCGGGAAGAGTTACAACGGATAGCCGGATTGACCGCTGATGAAGCTAAACAAATCCTGATTGACAGTGTCGAGGATGAAGCACGGCAAGATATGGCCCGGATTATGCGCGAAATTGAGGACGAAGCCCGCGAAAATGCCGAAGATAAGGCGCGCAGCATGATCGCGCAGGCTATCCAGCGCGTGGCCAGTGATCAGGTTGCCGAACTAACGGTCTCGGTTGTGCCCCTGCCCAGCGAAGACATGAAAGGGCGCATCATTGGCCGCAACGGCCGGAATATCCGTGCCTTCGAGGCTGTGTCTGGTGTTGATATTGTTGTCGATGACACGCCGGAAGCAGTAACCCTGTCCAGTTTCGATCCGGTAAGGCGGGAGGTAGCCCGGCGGGCGCTGACGAAATTGCTCAGTGACGGTCGCATTCATCCGGCACGGATTGAAAAGCTGATCAAAGAGCAGCAGTCGGAAGTGAACCGGGCGATCAAGAAAGCTGGTGAAGAAGCAGCATACGAGGCGAATGTACACGGATTGCATCCAGAGATATTAAAAATGCTGGGCCGGTTGAAGTACCGTACGTCTTACGGGCAGAACCAGCTCCACCATGCGATAGAAGCGGCCAAAATAGCCGCGATGCTGGCCGCCGAGCTGGGCGCAGATGTGGAAACCGCCAAGATGGGCGCCTTGTTGCATGACCTCGGTAAAGCGATGGACCATGAGCACGAAGGGACCCATGCTATGCTGGGGGCGGAATACGCACAGCGTTTTAAGGTGCCGGCTAAGGTGGTGAATGCGATCGCCGCCCACCACCATGAGGTCGATCAAGAGTCGGTGGAGGCGATCATTGTAGAGGCGGCAGACGCCATTTCCGGCGCCCGGCCGGGTGCCCGGCGGGAAAGCCTGGAAAATTACATCAAGCGGGTGCGCACGTTGGAGGACATCGCCAGTTCCTTTGAAGGCGTGGATAGCGCCTATGCGCTGCAAGCCGGCCGGGAAATTCGTATCCTGGTGAAGCCCGGCGCAATTGATGACTTAGGAGCCATGCGCCTTTCGAAAGATATCGCCAAAACCATTGAGGACAGCATGCAATATCCTGGCCAGATCCAGGTCACCGTGATTCGCGAGACCAGGGCGGTCGGCTTTGCCAAGTAGAATTAGAAATAAGGCCTGCAAGGTTTCTCTACTAAACGCTGCAGGTCTTTTTGCTTCTAACCAATGAATTCAGTATAAATGCTTTAATCCATAATCAGGAGGAAAAAATGCGTACTCCCATCATTGCTGGTAACTGGAAAATGAACAAAACGCCAGCCGAAGCCGTGGACTTTGTGCGCGAAATTCGGAAGGGCTTGAACGACGTGGAGACAGTTGATTCTGTTGTCTGTCCCCCGGCAACCGCTTTGCCAGGTGTGCATGCTGCTTTGCAAGCCACCCGCATCGGCATCGGAGCCCAAAACATGTATCATGCGGAAAGCGGCGCATATACTGGGGAATTGGCTGCCAACATGATTACGCCTTATTGTACCTATGTCATTTTGGGTCACTCTGAACGGCGGGCTTACTTTGCCGAAACGGATGAAGGGGTTAACCAGAAAGCCCATGTAGCCCTGGCCCACGGCCTGACCCCGATTATCTGTGTGGGGGAGAGCCTGGAACAAAACGAGGCCGGCGAGACCCATGCTTTTGTCAGTGGCCAGGTGCAGGCAGCATTGGCCGGACTGACGGCAGCCCAGGTAAGGGAGTGCATCATTGCTTATGAGCCTATCTGGGCGATCGGCACCGGTAAGGCGGCCAGTGCAGCAGACGCCGGCCGGATCATCGGCGTTACCGTCCGCGGTACGGTGGCCGAGTTGTATGGTGAAGAGACCGCCCAGGGTGTGCGCATCCAGTATGGCGGCAGCACCAAGCCGGAAAATATCGCCGACTTCATGCAGCACCCGGATATTGATGGTGCGCTGGTTGGAGGGGCTAGCTTAAAACCCAGTTTTGTGGAGATGTTGCGTAAAACGGCGGAAGTGTACGCTTGAGTGACACCTTCATGCCCGTTTTTTGGGTGGCGATCACTTTCCCGTTGTTGCTGATTCTGCAACGCTGGATACATCGCCACCTGCGGGGTGTTGCTTTATTGATCACCGGCCGGATGGAATGGGCCGTTTTGCTCTATGCGGTGATTCTTTTTCCCGGTGTATTGCTGCATGAAGTCAGTCATTGGGTCACGGCCAAGTTGTTAGGCGTGCGCACCAGCTCATTCTCCATCATTCCCCAAATGCAGCCGGACGGTTCGGTGCAGTTGGGCTACGTTGAATATTACCGGGGGCGTAACCTGGGCGCCGTACGGGAGGGCATTATCGGCGCCGCCCCGCTGGTGACCGGCACCCTGGCTATTCTACTCATTGGCATTTATATCTTTGGGGTGACCGACCTGGCGGTGGCCATCCGCAGTGGCGACATCCAGCAATTGACCCGCGCTTTAGGGGACGTGTTTTCCGCGCCGGATTTCCTGGTCTGGCTCTATTTAATTTTTGCCATCAGCAACGCGATGATGCCCAGTGAATCGGATCGGCGATCCTGGCCGGCTTTTCTGTTGATCACCGGCGGGATATTGTTGGTGATCGCCATCTTGAATATCTTCTTCGATTTTCAAGAGGCTTTAATGAGCGGGTTAATTGCTCCATTGACAACCATGCTCGGCTATCTGGGCCTGGCCTTTTCCCTGGCCATCGGCGTCGACCTGGTGTTTATGTTCTTCATCGGTGTATTGGAGCAAATTATTAGTCGTCTCAAAGGGGTCGAAGTCGTTTATGAAGCGGTGGATTCGCTGCCCTCCGAATCCAACTGAATTACTCCTCTGCTGCCAGAGCAAATTCGCGTAATATCTCAAGCTGGCCCACGTGAAATGTTTCGTGCCAATGTAGGCCGGCCACGTGTTGGCCTACCGGCCGGGGACCAAAACGAGTCTCAATTACCTGCGCCAAATCTTCTGGAGCGGCCGTCGCCAGCGCATCAGCCAGGCTTTCCTGTGATGCTTGTAGGAATTCCTGCAGTGTCGACAGTGGAATCATGGTACTACTTTCCGGGGTTACCGGGTCGGAGCCGGTCATATACCGGACTGATGCAGCTTCCGGCATAAAATCTTCCCCGCCCAGTGCTCTGGCAACTTGTTGCCGGCTGGTTAAGATATGTCCCAGTACCCAATTCAAGCTGTTGACCGAGGAGAGGGGGGTAGCGCAGGCGGCTGCATCGGTAATGCCGGTGATAAAATTGTTGATCAGGCGGGTGGTCAGCGAATAAGATTGTGCCAGGTGTCCGGCATCCGGATAAGACATGGGAAATTTCTCCTTGTGGATACACTTGATTTTCTAGGTTAACCTAGCTATTATAGAACATATGAGCGAAAGAGACACGATTAAAGCCAGCGAAATCGCTGAATATGTTTTTTGCAACCGGGCCTGGTGGCTGAGCAGGGTATCCGGCCGGAAAAGCACGAATGTGCGCCAGATGGCCGATGGTACCTCTTATCACCAGGCGCACGGGCGGCTGGTTCGCCGGGCCCACCAATCCAGATTGATTGCCTATGTCCTCCTGGCGGTTGCCATGGGCGCGATCATATTCTCTATCTTGCAATTAGTCACCTAGATAGGGCGGGGTAAGTTAGCATGGATGGCTTGCAGTTGGGTTGGATGGCTTTAGGACTGGCCCTGGCATTATTGGCTTTGTTTGTCGCCTTGTGGGCGCGCGACCTGTGGGCGGATACCGGTCTGCCAGCGGGCAAGGTCATGTATAGCGACACGGGTACCTGGTACCCCCAAAACAGCCCGCTGATTGATCGCCGGTTGGGGTTAGCCGGCAAACCGGATTACCTGGTGGAGGAAGCCGGGGGCCAGATCATACCCGTAGAGGTCAAATCCCGAAATGCACCAAAGAAACCACTGCAGGGACATGTGATGCAATTGGCTGCTTACTGCGCGCTGGTTGAGTCAGCTTACCAGGTCCGGCCGGCATACGGCATTTTACAATATGCGGACCGGGCCTTTTCCATTGCGTTTACCAGCGAGCTGGAGCAAGATTTGCATTATCTCCTGAATGAGATGCGAGGCGATTTACTGGATAGCGATTTACCGCGCAACCATCAGGATCGCCGGCGTTGTAATGCTTGCGGCCACCATCGTCATTGCGCCGACCGCCTGATCTAATCATTATCTGTATTTGTCCCCATAACTCGTTATAATATCATCTGGATGGTAACCATACTCAAAGCCGGTCCGAGGATCACTGGACGGCTGCACGTATTGGAGGTTTATTTGTCACAGATTCAAAGTCTGACCGGCATGCTTGACGTGCTACCAGAAGATCAACCATACTGGGATTGGATTATCGAGACTGGTAGCGACCTGGCTTACCGGTACGGATTCTCCCGTATTGATGTGCCCATCATTGAAAATACAGAGCTGTTTGAACGTGGTGTGGGCACGGCCTCCGATTTCTTTGTGCAGAAAGAGATGTATACCATCGCCGAAGAGGAGGGGAGTATCACCCTCCGGCCGGAATTTACCGCCGGGGTGGTTCGCGCGTATATTGAGCATGGGCTGCAACAATGGCCGCAACCGGTGAAACTATTCGCCATCGGCCCCATTTTTCGCCGCGAGCGCCCGCAGGCCGGCCGGTTCCGCCAGCATAGCCAGTTTAACTGTGAAATTCTGGGCGAAATTGACCCGGCTGCCGATGTGGAAGTGATGATGGTGGCCATGAATCTCTATCGCGAACTGGGTTTTGCCGGTCTCACTTTTCAACTGAACAGCACCGGCTGCCCGGTTTGCAAGCCGGACTATGTGCAAGCGCTGACTGCTTACCTGAGCCGCCATCTAGATCAACTGGCCGATGTCGACCGCGAACGATTACGGCGTAATCCGCTACGCGTGTTGGATAGCAAAGAGCCGGGCATGGATGAACTCCTGGCCGGCGCGCCACATATTGTGGACCATTTATGCACGGATTGCCGCGATCATTTTCGTGAATTGCGCGTGTTGCTGGAAGCACTGGGCCAATCCTATACCATCAACTTTCGCCTGGTGCGGGGCATTGATTATTACGTTAAAACTGTTTTCGAAGTGTGGGCGGAAGGGATTGGGGCGCAAGCCGCCCTTTGTGGCGGTGGCCGGTATGACGGCCTGGCCGAGGCGATTGGCGGTCCGGCTACGCCGGGGGTCGGCTTTGGTAGCGGTATTGAACGTATTGTTCTGGGTTTGAAAGAGGGCGAGCACCGGCCGCCGGCTTTGCCCCGGCCGGAGGTGATGATTGCCCATTTTGGCGGCGAGACGAAAGTGGCCGCCGTCAAGCTGGCTTTTCAATTACGGGATGGCCATATCGGCGCCCGGTTGGCTTTTGCCCGCGGACGGCGGAGCATGAAAAGTCAATTAAGAGAAGCAAATAAATACGACATCCGCACCGTCTTGATCATTGGTGATGTGGAAATAGCGGAAAATTCCGTGACCGTCAAACCGATGGATGGCGGCGAACAATTTCACCTTCCACAAAATGAATTACTTGCTTACCTCCAGCAACGTGAGGGCCGGTAAAAATATAGCACCGCACCAGCAGAGGTAGGCAAAATTGATTGAGCGCACAGGCATTCTTTACCATCCACACAAGGCAGAAGCAAAAGCGTTGGCCGATGAAATTGCATCCTGGCTTTCGGCGGCTGGAGTAGATTCGGTTTCCGGCCCCGGCCGGGATTATGATGAGGATGGTCCGCCGCTGGCCAATGAGATGGCCGGCCTTTCTTTACTGATTGTCCTGGGTGGAGATGGCTCGACGCTGCGGGCTGCCCACCAGGCCGCTCCCCATGGCGTACCCATTTTTAGCATCAACCTGGGCCGGGTCGGTTTTCTCAGTGAGGCGGAACCGCATAACTGGGCGGATCGCTTAGGCCGGGTATTGGCTGGTGAATGGTGGCTGGAAGAGCGGATCATGTTGCGCGCCAGGCACCTGCGGGATGGAATGGTCACAGCGGATTATACGATATTGAATGATGCCATTATCGGCCGGGGTGGTTATCCACGCATTGTGCGCCTACGCCTGCTGGTCGATGGCGATTATGTGACCACTTACTCGGCGGACGCGCTGATTGTCGCCACACCGACCGGGTCTACCGCCTATGCCATGGCTGCCGGCGGTCCCTTGTTGTGGCCGCTCCTGCCCAATTTCCTGGTCATCCCGGTCGCACCGCACCTCAGTCTCAGCCAGGCTATGGTCCTCCACCAAACGGCTACTGTAACGGTGACTGTGGAACCGGGATATGAAGCCATTTTTACGGCTGATGGGCGCGGACCGATTCCGGTCAAAGATGGTGACCGGGTGCAGATTCGTAAACATGATCAGGCCTGCCTTTTTGCCCGCATTGGCCGGTCCAGCTATTTTTACCACCGACTTATGGAGCGGTTTGGGTATTGGCATCCGACCGCTAATCCTGAAATTCAGTAAAGGAAATATTATATGCCCACCACAACATCAACACCCCGCATTCGCTCACTGCTCCGGCAAGCCGGTCGGGCGGCTGAAGTCGGCAAACGTCGAGCGGCCGAAGACCTTTACCGCCAGATTTTGGAGGAAGCTCCCGATACTCCGGAGGCCTGGTTAGGGCTGGCGGAAGTGGTTAACGATCCGGCGGACCAAAAAGCAGCTTACGAGCGAGTGGTGGATTTAGACCCTTATAACGAAACAGCCCTGAAAGCGCTGGATCTGCCCGTTCCAGAGCGGGTGGTCGCGCCGGAGCCGGAAGAGGTTATCGACGATCATGACCACCAAACAGAGGTAGAAGAGGAAGAAATTCGTTATGTGTGTTACCGTCATCCGGACCGGGAAACCAGCCTGCGTTGTTACAATTGTGACCGGCCGATCTGTACCGAGGATGCAAATTTAACCCCGGTGGGTTATCTGTGCCCCATTTGCCACCGCGAAAAGGAAGATGTTTTCTTTTCGGCGGGGAAACTGAATTATATTAGCGGCGCCCTGGTCGCTTTGATCCTAGGTTTAATCGGCGGATACATCGCTTTATTCCTGGGTTTCTGGACTATTTTTCTGGCCGCAGCAGCGGGCGCCCTCATCGGCCGGTTAGCCTTTCGTGCCTCCGGCCGGAATCGAGGCCGGTATTTACCCCATGTTGTGGCGGCTATGGTGGTCATCGGGGCACTCATTCCAGCCTTTCCCCTAATATTGAGTGTCTTATTTGGTCCAGCATCGTTGTTTCAATTGCTGGGTCCTGGCATTTATCTATTTTTAGCGCCTTCTACAGCCTTCTGGCAGGTGAAATGAGCCTTTGATTCAGGAGAAGCCGGGCACTTGTTAATTCGGTTTTTGCGAAAATGCCAGTTAAAGTGCCAGGCTCCCTGGTAGCTATATGGTACCATGTTAACGGAACTGTTTATTCGCGATTTTGCCATCATTGAGTCGTTACGACTACAGTTTACACCCGGCTTCACCGTGCTCACCGGCGAAACAGGCGCCGGTAAGTCAATCATTTTAGATGCCATGACCATGCTGCTGGGTGGCCGGGCGGATACAACTATGATCCGCTCCGGTTGCCAGCGCGCTTACCTGGAAGGGACATTCACGCTGACGCCTACCATTTACCAGGCGATGAAACTACTCCTCGAGGAAGAGGGGTTGGACGAGGGCCGCACCCTGCTACTGGGACGGGACATCCGCAGCAATGGGCGCAATGTTTGCCGGGTCAATGGACAGGCGGTGACGCTGAGTATTTTAAACAAATTAGGGGAATATCTGGTCGATATTCACGGACAAGGGGAGCATCTTTCTTTGCTCAAGCCACGCGCCCACCTGCCTCTCTTGGACGCTTATGCGGGGCTAGATAAGGAGCGCGATATCCTGGCGAAAGAAGTGCGCCAATTGCGCCGCGTGCAGAATGAACTGGATCAATTACGGCGCGAGGCCCAAAATATTGAACAGCGGGTGGAGATGTTGACCTTCCAGGTACAAGAAATAAACGCCGCCAATTTGCAGCCGGAGGAAGAAGCGGAGTTGCGCCAGGAGCGCGCCCGGTTGGCTAACGCCGAAAAATTACTGGAACATGCTCAGGAAGCGGTCGGCGCCTTGTTAGGCATTGATGTAGAAATGGATAGCCGGTCTGCTGCCGATTTGTTGGGAGAAGCAGAGCGTGAAGTCAGCCAGCTAGCCCGCCTGGACGAAACCAGGCAAGAGTGGGCGGCACGCTTGCAAGGGCTGGTATCTGAATTTGCGGACCTGTCCGCAGAGATCCGTGATTATGCCGATGAATTGGAGTTTAATCCCGGCCGGTTAGATTTTGTGGAAGAGCGGTTGGAGTTAATGCACACGTTGAAGCGAAAATATGGCGCGGATATAGCGACAGTGCTGGCTTACCGGGACCGGGCGGCGGCCGAATTGGAAACCATCAGCCACAGTGAGGAACGGATCCAAACCTTGGCCGGCGAAGTCGACCAAAAACTGCACCAGATCGGCCGGTTAGCCCGGGCGCTATCCGAAAAACGGAAGGAAGCAGCCGGGAAACTGGCCGAGACAGCTGTGAACGAGCTGAAGGAGCTACGTATGGAAGGGGCGCGCTTTCAGGTAGATTTTCGCCACGTGCCGGATGCGAATGGAGCCTATGTTAACGGCCAGCGACTGGCCTTTGATCACACCGGCATTGATCAGGCAGAGTTCTTAATCTCGGCCAATCCCGGCGAACCGCTCAAACCGATGGCCAAGGTCGCCAGTGGGGGAGAAACGGCGCGGTTGATGCTGGCGCTGAAAACCGCCCTGGCCCGGGTGGATGCCACCCCAACGCTCATCTTTGATGAAATTGACCAGGGGATTGGTGGCCGGGTAGGCGATATTGTGGGACGGAAGCTGTGGGGGCTGACCGTTGGGCACGGGCATCAGGTGGTGGTCGTGACCCATTTGCCGCAACTGGCCGGGTATGGCGACCGCCATTTCCGGGTGACGAAACGGGTGGTTTCCGGCCGGACCCTGACCCAGGTGGATGATTTAGACCCCACCGGCCGGGTGCAGGAAATGAGCGCCATGCTGGGCATGCAGGAACACGCCCGTGAGGGGGCCGCCGCACTCCTGCGCCGTGCGGAGCAATTGAAAAGAAGCCAGTTTTCCGGGGAATTACCCTTTCCTGAAATCTAAGTTACAGGGCAGAGCGAATGAAGGCGGCCAGGTCAGTTTTTTGTTTCGCCAACGAAGGTTGGTGAATATACATCATGTGCCCGGCCGCATAGTGGGCCATGCTTATGTTTTCCTGCAGGTCTGGTTCCAGGCCCAGATGGTTAAAGGTGTATTGGGTGGCTAAATAGGGGGTGGCCAGGTCATAGTAACCGTTGGCGACATGTACCTGTAGGTAAGGGTTCTGGTTAATCGCCTGGCGCAACGTCTCCGCGACATTGACAAACTGGTTTTCAAACTCGCTATAGCTCCAGGGGTGGACCCGGCCGGTTAATATCTCGTAGGGCAAATCACTTTTAAAACCCAACTCCTGGCGGACGTAATCATTCAAGGTGGCTGTGTAAGGCCCCTGGATATTGGCATAACTGGGATCATATTCGAATTTCTCACCGACACTGTCCCGGTCTACCCCAACAAAACGGCTATCCAGGCGGCCCACGGTCAATCGCTCCGACCGGCGCAACTCCTTCATGAACCGCATGGCCTCGATGCGTAAATTGGATCCCAAAACATACGCTTCAGAGAGACCGGTAAAGCGCGCCAGTTTCCGGGCGATGGCGGTGGCTGCTTCAGCCGGAAGTTGGTCCCCTAATAACAGGGCGGAAGCATATTCGCCCAATGCAAACTCCTCTACTTGAGCCAGCGTTTCCATTAGGTCAGTTTGTAGGGATTCATCCAACTTCTTGTGGAACCAGGCCGTGGCCGTGTAGGTAGGCAGAAAAAGAATATATGGCAGGTCGTTCCCCGGCTGAAAACGGCCGGTCATGAAGTGCAGAATGGCGGAAATTAACATGACCCCGTTTAGATACATACCATGTTTATCTTGCAAATGGCCGGCCAGACCCGCTGCCCGCGTGGTGCCGTAGCTTTCGCCGATCAAGAATTTGGGGGAGAGCCAGCGGTTGTTCCGCGTGGTATACAGGCGGATGAACTCAGCGACGGTTTCAATGTCTTTCTTGAAGCCATGAAACTGTTGGGCTTCTTCACCCGGCACCGAGCGGCTATACCCGGTGCTGACCGGGTCAATGAAGACCAGATCGGTGACGTCTAACAGCGAAAATTCATTGTCCACCAACCGGAACGGGGGACGGGGAAAATTGCCTTGCTCATCCAAAAAGACTCGTCGCGGGCCAAGCAAGCCCAGATGCAGCCAGACCGAGGATGAGCCGGGTCCGCCATTGAAGGAGAAGGTGAGCGGACGGCTACCCAAATCTGCGCCATCCTGCGTATAGGCCACATAAAAGATGGTCGCTTTGGCTTCCGTCCCTTTTTCTTCCGATTCCTCGTGTAGCACGAGGGTGCCTGCCGTGGCCGTGTAGCTGATTTTCTGCTCGCCAATGGTAACCACATGCTGAGTGGTTACGGATTGCTCTTCCGGTGGTGCCGGTTTTTCTGGGGATGGGTCATTATTCTGGTTGTTGGTCATTTTTTACCCGTGGGTCTTCTTGAGTTGTTCCACCAAGGCTACGTATTGCTGCTTGGCGGCATCCTGTGACCGGCCGCGCAATTTGGCCCAGGCGTCGTACTTGGCCCGGCCGACCGGATCGGTGAAACCTGGGCGCCGGCCGGAAACGTTTCCTTTGGTCGCCTGTTTATACATTGCGTACAACTTCAACATGGTGTCATTGTCCGGCCGTTTGGAGAGCTGTTGTGCTTCCGCGGCGGCGGTCTCAAATTGGGTCTGTAATTCGCTCATTTGATTCTCCCGGATTCACTTTTTCGTTTGTTGGTAGCGTGATTTTTATCTGTGTCGGTTAACCACTATTCCATTCCGTTGAATGATATAGGCTAGCGCATAAATCTCCAACCCTGTTTAGCTTATGACGGCTTGTATCTGCAATCGATAGGATTCCAGCGCCTCCCGGCCGGTGTCGGTCAGCCGGCAAACCGTACGGGGCGTTTTGCCCACAAAAAGCTTATCAATTTCTACGTAATCGGCACCTTCCAGTTTGGACAGGTGGGAGGAAAGATTCCCTCTGGTCAAACCGGTCGCCTGCAGGAGATAGAGAAAGTCTGCTTCCTCTACAGCGGAGAGAATGGCCACAATCATCAGGCGCGCCGGTTCATGGATGGTGCGGTCGACGGCAATTAAATCGCGAACCGCTTGCTCATTCATGATCGATGTCCCCCTCCGGCCGGGGATGACGGCGCAAATAAGCTTGCAGGGTCACTCCCCCGGTGATAACCAGGAGCAGACCGGTAGCGGCAAACGTCAAGGCCGTGCCGATAATCTCATCCATCCCTACCAGCGCTGCCAGGATGCCGGTAATCAAGGCAACCCCCGCCACCAGATAGAAGCGCCACAAGTTCACCCGGTAACCAAACCAGGCCAGGATTATGGCCAGGAAAATTCCCACGGCAACCGAAATCTGGTTAAACCATTCCGGCATAACAAACATGACGACTACGAGTAATATCACCGCACCAATCATGATCCAGCGACCGATACCCGGTTCGCCCGGCCGGTAGGCCACATAACCGGTACGTTGGTAAGTGACCCGTTCTTTCATCACTCGCACAGCCCGCTTCACCAGGAAGGGGGCCGCCAGGATCAAAAGAACGGTTATCACCACGATAAGGATGGAAATCCAGGGCGTTGAACCAAGCGCTAACCAGCCAAAAAGGACCAGACTCAGCATCAAAAATAGCACACCAATCCCCAATTCAACCAAACCATCATCATAGAAATAACGGTAGGTGCGCTTCACCAGGTCATCAATTTGTGTTTTATCAGCCATCATCGGAATTCCTCCAGTGCTTGACCAGCACCAAAATCAATACATACTTGTTTTGTATATAAACTAGTTTGTATTGCAAACTAGTTTATATACATTTTAGATTATTTTGATGTTCATGTCAAGGATATGTTTTCAGCCGGTGCACATACTGATAAAATATGGAGGTTAGTGACCGGGTTTCAGGGTGAGACCCGGTTTTTGTGTGCATCATACGGCAAAATCACGCCGGCGCGATCAAAAAGAAGCATGGTGAAAAGAAGGACATGGTAAGCGACTGGTTACGACGCCCCCATGTGCGGGATGGATTAGCAGTAGGGCTCTTGCTATTCTTGATTGCGCTCTTCCTGGGACCGGCTTTGTTACCCGGCCGGGTGCTTTTGCCGCTGGACATTGTCACCCAGGGTTGGCCGCCCTGGCAGCAACCCAACCGGCCGGTCGAAGTTCAGAACTGGCTGCTAACCGATGTAGTCAATTACATTTTTCCGGTCAAAAAATTCATGGCCGAAAATATCCGGGCGGGAACCATCCCCCTTTGGAATCCACATGTGCTTACCGGTGTTCCATTTACTTATAATACCCAGGCTGGCCTTTTCTACCCCCTTTCCCTGTTCTACTACCTGTTTTCCTGGCCGGTGGCTGTCGATGCCATGATCGCCGGGCAAATGGTGTTGGGCGGCCTATTCATGTTTGCTTATCTGCGTCTGCTTACTAAAGACAAACCACCAACTAACAATAACCCTAAGCTGCACGGTTCGGGGATGGCGACGATGCGTAAACCTTTACCCTCGATTTCCTGGCGGACTCCGTCGATGAAGAACGAAGCTTGATCCCCTATTCAGACAACTTGAAGCGCTTGGGCATCGAATCGCGCATCCGTCGCGTTGAAAGCAGTCAATCAGTCAACCGGATGCGCAAATACGACTTCGAAGTGACAATCGTGTCTTATTGGCAGGACGCCGTGCCCTATTCTTGGCTGCTGCGCGGTCGTTTCCAATCGGTGAATGCGGATCGCCACAACATGTCTAATTTTGCAGGCATAAAGATTCCAGTCGTCGA
>Ga0209536_100010979_pt1 | contig 13303 bp, 12 predicted proteins | sample DeeMarSeWOR28_12_FD_187461 | JGI IMG/M metagenome (GOLD analysis project Ga0209536, IMG submission 187461) | Marine sediment microbial communities from White Oak River estuary, North Carolina - WOR-2-8_12 (SPAdes) (version 2) | ecosystem: Environmental > Aquatic > Marine > Intertidal zone >...
CACCAACAATAATTTTAAACCATCTCTTTTTTGAGCTGCGATCCAGTTGCCTGAGTATCGGAGCTGTAATTAAAATTCGATCAAAATAGTCTGATTTATATTAAAAGATCAATAATTTTATTGGAATGATTTTTCTCAATGGCTCATTACGCTTTTTGTAGAGGTTTGAATGAGAAACTCCCCGACCCCTGAATTAATTGCTCCTGTGATTGAATAAGTTTCATGATTGAAATATGCTATGTATTGAACCGCCGCAGTTTCTATGACATGATGAATGCGAATATGAAAAAAAAACATGACAGACCCACGCTGCGGGTTGCAATTAAATATTTCCTTTTACAATTGCCGGGCCAGGTAGCCTTTATTTTGATTCTCGTCTTGGTTCGAAAGTGGTTGGAGGTTCCGGCTTATCTCATGTGGGGCCTACTCGGCTTCTGGGTGGGCAAGGATATTTTTTTGTTTCCCTTTCTTTGGCGGTTTTACGATCCGGACCAATATCCCGACCGGTTTCGGATGGTCGGTCGCAAGGGATTTACTCTGACCCGTCTGAATCCTGACGGCTATGTTCAAGTGCAGGGAGAACGCTGGCAGGCCGATATTTATGACGAGCAGACCCCTATTGAGAAGGACGAGACGATTTACGTAGAGGCCATAAACGGTCTCAAATTAACGGTGAGACCATGCGCCGAAGATTAGCCGAGATGATTTGCAAAACACGCAATGCAGCAGCAAAAAATTCACTAAAATCAAATATGCGCTAATCTGTAACATACCGATTCCACTTATTTCTAATGATCAATCATTATATTTAATTGATTTTACTTTCCGCTCATCAACGGCGGACAGCGTACCACGACCATTGAGCCGCATCGTCTGATTAAAACAGCTACCTTTCGATAATCACATTCTCCAACTCGTCAGTATCGTCAGGTTTGATTGGGAAGTGCTCGTTTAAAAGATGACCTATCTTTTCGACCGCCTTGCAGATGGCTTCAGTTTGGCGTTTTTGCTTGATGCCGTCTACAATCATCTTCACGATGTCGTCCCACTGACCTTCATGAACTTTCGCATTGATTCCTTTGTCGGCTAAAACCCAAACCTTATGTTCAAACACCGAGATCAAAACCAGCACGCCAGATTCATCCCGAGTTCGATATAAACCCTGGTTGAAAAAATGGGTGATGGCGGCTTCTTCGACTTCTTCTTTGAATTCCCGCTCAGAAATAAAGCGGCGCTTGAGCCACAGGGTGCGTTTGACAATTTCGTGAAAAAGGATAAAGAAAACAGTTAAAAAACCCAAAAACAGCCACATATTCTGGCCACCAATCCACAACCACTCCCCTGTCAACGTCGTGAATATCAATGCCAAGGGAATGCCAAAAATCGTCGCTCCAATAATATTAGCCATCGGATAATGATAGCTGGAAGAGATAATCATCACCACTATTTCTCCAGCGGTTAACTTTTCCGCTTCCTTGACAGCCGCGGTTACCTGGGCGCGCTCATCATCGGTCAAAAACGTTTTGGCCAGATCTTTCATTCTCATTTCCTTAATCTGGTTATCTTCAAAACCGCTGTAATTTACTTGAGCTTTCGGGATATCCGCATGCCCTGATTCCAATTATTACCTGAAGCCCGATTCACCATCCACCGGATGCACCCCCTCCACCGAAACCACCGCCGCCTCCGCTAAAACCTCCTGATGAAAATCCACCACCGCCAAATCCACCGGACCATCCGGCACCCCCATGTGACCGGTGAGAAGGTCCATGTCCAAAAAAGCGGAATAATCTCCCTAACATGCTGATAAGAAAAGCAACCGCTATAAGAACGACAAAAGGGATAGGAGTTCCTCTTGACTTGGAGCCTTTGGGAGACGGAATTTTTTCGGGTGCCTGATATTCGCCCCGCACCACCCCAATCATTGCCTGCACTCCATCGAGGACTCCCTGGTCGAAATTGCCCGCTCGAAATTGGGGCACGACAACGTTGCGAATGATTCGTCCGGCCATCAAATCGGTTAATACACCTTCCAGGCCATAGCCGACTTCGATGCGGAGTTTGCGTTCCTTTTTGGCAATCAGCAAAACAGCACCGTTATCGATACCCTTTTGGCCGATTTTCCACTGATCCACCACTTTAATGGAAAATTCCTCCAAGACTTCGCCTTCTAATGAGGGGATAATTAATACGACAATCTGAGTGGAATCGGTTTTTTCAAGATCACGCAGGATGCCTTCCAGCTGTTGTTTGGTATAGGCTGACAACATTCCGGCATAATCGTTCACTCTCCCTTTCAGCGGCGGTACCTCAAGCGCCAGAAGGTGAAGCGCACTGAAAAACCAAATCAGTGCTGAGATGACCACTATGGGGATAATCCGATCAGGTTTATAGGTGTTCATAGCTGATGAATTCGATTCCGAGACGTCAAACTAATCTGTAAATTTTACTTGCGGCACGCGACTGGCGCCTTCTTCGGCTTTGAAGTATTCTTTTCGCTCCAGATTCAACAACAGCCTGTTGGTGAGGCTGTTCGGGAATTTACGAATAGAAAAATTAAATATTTCCACCGCCTGATTGTAACGCTGCCGGGCTACGTTAATTCGGTTTTCGGTGCCCTCAAGTTGGTCTTGTAAATCTAAAAAATTTTGATTAGATTTTAAATCGGGATAGCGCTCCACAACGACCATCAATCTAGAGAGGGCTGAAGAAAGTTCTCCTTGGGCACTGCGCAGACGCTGCATTGCTTCCGGGTTGCTAAGATCGGATGCCGATATATTTACAGCCGTGGCTTTGGCGCGCGCTTCGATCACCGCCTGCAGAGTCTCTTTTTCCTGGGCGGCATAACCTTTAACGACTTCAACCAGATTTGGAATCAAGTCAGCCCGTCGCTGCAGGTTGGATTCCACATTGCCCCAGGCCTTTAACACGGTTTCCTCATTTTTTTGCATGGTGTTGTAGCCACAGCCATAAAAGAAATTACACAACAAGCATAAAAGGAATATTCGAAAAAATAAATTGCGCATGATGTCCTCCACGATTTAAGTTCTAAGTTATGATCTCAAGTCGGATAAACTACAGGTTTCAAATAAATATCGCAAGGTTTTTTACTTCGACCAAAAAATTTAAATAGAGATTCAAAGGAATGCAAGATGAACAAAATTGGCGATAGTTTACTAGGCAAGAGAGTATTGATAACCCAATGCCAAGATTTCATGGGACCCGCGCTTTGCCAAAACTTTTCTGAAGCTGACTACCCAATCTGAATGAACACTTTGGCGACGGGGATCGCTTTTCAATGCACCTGCCAGATGAGCATTGACCCCATCACTACCTGTCCGGCCGGCATCAAAGTCAATTCTTCCTACCCAACCATCCTTTTCTTTTGAGAAAAATATTTCACACTAAATTGGTTAAAACTTTTCCCAATCTGTTAGATCGGTTTTCGAGGTATAAGACCTAATTATTTGAAATTAAATAATAAAACTACAAAACTAATTTTTGGCATTTTTCTTGCTGAAAGGGTTTTTAGGAGGACAACCATGGATAGTTTAGATATTGTAGGTGTGATTTGTGCTGTAACCGCATTGGTTCAAGTGCTTATACATTAAAATTTAAAATGACATAATATCGCACCATTTCTTGTGGCTTCTCAGATGTGCGTGCATCTTTTTTGCTGGTCTGATCAACCTCATGAATAGGATTGCGGTACCAGAGAAAACAACGGCATTTTGAGAAGCCTCGGAATTAAAGGCAGACCCGTTCGGACTCTGCCTTTTTTGATTTGCTAAACATGGAATAATAAATTTGCCCAAAAGCTGATTCTGATTATCGGAACTAACAATAACTACTTTTTGGAAAACATTTTTGAACTGAAATGGTATTTTTTTCAACTTATAGGCAAAATATTTTATAACCAACTGATAATAAATTAAATATTGACAAATTAATTTTATGTGATACCATTCCCCCGAATCGCCAATTTGCAATAAAAAATTAGCAAACAGCCGTATCGTCTTCTCCCCCTTCTTTTAGATTTCTAGCCGGTCTAATTTTTAAATTTTATGTCAGACGTCACTGAGTTTAATTTTATTTTTGCAGTATTGGAATGCGAGCGTTTTTTGCATATGAAAAGAACAAATGAGAGAGATAAAAAATGAACCAAAAAGAATTTACAGGAGATGCCAGAGCAAGTGATCCGTATGTTGATCGTCGCTCTGGAGAAGAAAGACGGCAAGTGTATGACGCAGATTATTTTGAAACCGGCGGCTCAGAAAGAAGAAACGGCAAGGATCGAAGACAACAAGACGAACGCCGAACTAGCTGTGTCAGAGTAACAAAATGGTCTAGCGTCTGCCCGGATTGATGGATATAAATATTAGGATGTCATCACGTATCAATATTCGATAGAAAGGTAGAAGTTAAATTCCAGGAGGAAGATGAGATGATAAAAGATAACGGAGGAAGTCGTTCAGGGACAGAAAGGCGGCAATTTTTTTACACCGAATGTATCCCGGAGAGACGGACAGGTAAGGACAGAAGGAAGGGATTTGACCGGAGAAGCGTTTTAGGTCGAAGGCAGGAACATGAACGCAGAAGAAAACAACATCAAGATTATCCAAACCTTGCAGAGCGCAGAGAGAAATGACGTAAAGCCGGCTTGTCAATTATTTTTCTTCATCGGCTCAGCTACAACAGGAAAATGATCCGAACCTCCTGAGTCGGATAATGCGCGCGATTTGATCGCAATGAAGTGTTCACTAAAAAAACATGATCAATTCGAATACGCGCTGGAATAGGGATATTTTTCTTAAAGATTGATGCTGGGGTTGGATCGGTGAACTCAAACCCGCGGCCGATCTCCCTCTGAGCATTATGTAAATATTGATCAACCGGCCGAAATGTTTGTGATTGTTTAATCTTCAATTCGGCTGCACTCACACCTCCAATCTTTCCAAGTTTTCAAATTTTTTCGAGCATTCTTCAAAAATATGGTACGATTGAAATTGACAAATGTGAATTTGTCTCCCAGCGATCAAGTTTAAGACCACACTAAGATAGTCTTCCAGAAACTCTATGAACTTGTCGAAAACTCCGAGAGTTACGAAGAGGATTAAAAGAAGCAGGAATATGAGGTTTAATTAAATTAAACCCGAAAGGAGCCCGAAAAATGGCGATCGACTACATTGGATTTTACAATCAACACGTTGAAAGCTTGAAAAAGAGGGGCAAACAATATTTTGGATGGTGTCCTTTTCATCCGGATAAAGGGACCAAACGCAAAGGTCTCTCCATCAATCCGGAGAACGGCCTGTGGCATTGCTTTTCGTGTGGTAAAGGTGGAAATACATTTCAATTCTGCCGAGAACGGGGCATAGATCCTAAAGATTCACCCGATTACCACTCCGAGTACAGACAATATAGTTATGCCGGAGCGGCAGTCAGCCATCAACCTCATTTTCAAGATATCGCCGGAAAACCTTTTTGGAGCGGACCCAAAGGGGCCAGAAATAAAACCCTTTACAATTCGTTGGCAATTGACCTGGCTAAGAAACAAAAAAGAACGTTGTGGATCTGCCAAGGACCAAAGGATGCTGACACCCTGCACGAAGCAGGCGAACTGGCCATCGCCATACCCTCGGCAGAAAGCGATACCATTTTGGAGCGTGTATCTTTCGTCGATGTCCCTGAGGTGATCGTTGCCATGGATAATGATCAGGCCGGCAGACATGCCGCCCGGAGAATATCGGAACGCTTTCCTTTTGCTAAGGTCATCGAATGGCCCGATGAAACAGCGGACAGCTATGACGTATCGGATCTATGGTATGATTTGCTGAGCCAAGAAACAGAAGCGCAGGAGGACGCAAAAAAAAGTTTTGTTAAGATGCTCAACGGGTATGCGGTGAGCAAGGATCCCTATTATCCGCTAACTGAATTTTTGCAGTCCAAACTTGAAAAAGACCAGGCACGGGATTCGGATAAACTGTTGGGATATAATTTAAAAAAGTTTAAAACGTTGGCAAACAACATTGATGGAATTCAGTCCGGGTTTTATGTGATAGGATCTGAAACCAACGGCGGTAAAACCGCCTTTTTATGCAATCTAGCGCTGGACCTTATTGAATCAAACGAGGGTCTAACCGGAATATATTTCACCCTGGGAGACAACAAGGACACCGTCCTGAATCGCTTTTTGAGTATCGTTTCCAATCTTCCCCTGAACCAGGTACAGCGGCTGCAAAAAACCAAATGGCACACAACGATATTACAGAAAAGTTACCGTTATTTATCCAAGATGGCAAAAGAAGAGCGTTTCTATTTAAGGGATGCCTCTGAGATCCAGGATATCGATAGTTTGGTACAAGAAGTCAGACGCAGAATGAATCGTGAATTGTTTGTTGTGATCGATGATCTTTACAACCTGGAGAAGGGAAGTACGGAAGCAGATCACCGCGAGAGGATTAAAGAGCACGCCAACAGGCTGAAGAGCCTTGCGGATGTCTATCGGATTCCCATTATTTGCAGTGGAGAACTGCATAAAAAAGACCACAATGCAAGCACCGATCGGGTGCCGGCAATCGAAGATCTTATGAAAGCCGGCAGGTTTGCCTCCAACGCCAATCTTGTTCTGTTGTTATATTCCGATAAATTGAAATATTATAACAATGATGATGAACCGTTGGTAAATTTGAAATATGCAAAGAACAAATTAAGCCATTACAGGGGAACGGACAAGATTAAATTTATAAAGCGGACCAGCCGGATACAGGAATTTCAGGATATGTGAGGGGCCCTTTAGTTTAGGTGTCTGAGTCCTGCCTATCGCAAGCTGATATAGGTAAAACTTTTCATAAAAATCTGGCAACTAGTTCTTAAAAGTCACGAGAGGCTAATTCATAAAATGGAATAACTAATTGAATTTACCTGCACTACATAATTGCAGCCTGACTTGGCTTGTTTTTTGCATATATTAATACCTAAACATCGTTTTCATAGTCCACCTAACTTCAACATTATATATATAAACCCTATGATGGTCAAAGATCGCTAGAGGTTATGCTCAAAAAAGAGGGGTTATGGTGGCTATATTCGGCTTCGCGGATGACCGTGCATCTGTTCAGCTGGGCTGTTCAACTTTTCTTCAGATGGCAGCGGCGGCGAATATAACGGCATTTGGGGGAGCCCCGGGATATAAGGCAGACCATCATTTGGATCTGCCTTTTTTCATCTTTAAATTTGACACAAATCATAACACATCAAAATTATGATGAAATATTTTGATATGATACTAACGGAGGTGATCGACGGTTTTACGCGCTTGTCTGAAATCACCGGTTTGTCTTCAACCGTTTTAGTTTATATCCTTTCGTTAGTATTGCTGTTATTTATCTTCGGATTTATTATTCTACTTAAATTGAGAAGAATCGGCAAAGCGTTGCTTGAGGTTAATCAGAGGTTAGATGCCCTGGCACAGAGAATAGCACGACACCCGCCGACGTCGGATACCGTCCTGGTCGAAAAAAATTTAGGAAGACACGTTGTTGAGGACGTACGTGACCATCTAAAAGGCAAGCAAACAGAAACGACCGTCAATCCGAAAAATGAGAAGCCTTTCTCATTCCTAACCGGCAATTCAGATTTAAAAAGCGTGTTGCTGGATCTGATCAATAATGCGGAAGCGGCAATTTCTTTGCAGGATATAGTAAGTCAATTATCTGAGGATTATTTTGACGGCAACTACCATCCGATTATAAATAAATTAGATGAGCTCGAAAGAGAAGAGAAGATTGAAGGTCAATCCATCAGCGGAAAGGTTTTTTTTAAGATAAAACAAAACAATCAACATGAGCGAATAATGACTTGAAACTGCCGTACCCTCCTCTATTGCTCCGGCTCCTCAGGCTGCCGAAAAACCCAAGCTAAGTGGTGGTTTTCGGCATTCAAATAACTTAAGACATTTTCGGCCACCGAGCCCCAACGGGCCATCACAACGCTTCCTAAGAAATCGTCAACTCTTATCTAGACACTTTTTACGTCATCCTTAATGCGCTTAACATGGCCGCGGCCGAGACCTTTGACTTCACAGCCAAGTTCGAAATAGCGCCGAATCGTATCATCATTGAGAATTCCAAAGCAGTCGATGACAGCCAGAGGCTTTCCTGCAATTTCGACAATCTGGTCAGGATCGAGAGACAGGTAATCCTTATGTCGAACCGCGAGAACCACAGCATCTGCTCCACGGATAGCATCGCTGATGTCCTTCATAACCCGCAGTTCGATAAGTTTGTCCTGATTCCTGAAAAACCGGGCCATAGAGTGGTTCGGCGCAGGGTAGGTATCCTGTTTTTCCAGCTCCCACCAGTGCTTGACGTAAGGATCATGGGCCAGAACGTCGGCCCCCATCTCGGTCAATTTTCGAACAATAATTTCCGAACCGCTGTAACGAGTATCGCCGACATCCTGACGATAAGAGACACCCAAGACCGCAATTTTAGATGCAGCTACGATTTTACCCATATTGCGCAGGGCATCACGGACCATCTGCACTGCTCGCAGGCCTCGGCTATCGTTAATATCAATGGAAAGCGGCGTAATTTTAAAGATGTTGTCTTCAAATCCCATCAAAGTGTGATACGACCAGACCCCCAATCCACCATCTTTCGGCAAACAATATCCTCCAATACCCGGACCCGGAAAAATAATATTCGAATGCGTAGGCCGGATCTTAATCGCTTCAATTACCTTGAGCAGATCAACACCATTGCGTTCAGAAAAGACACTCCATTCATCTAGAAACGCCAAAAGCGCGGCCCGATAAGAATTTTCAACAATTTTACATGTCTCGCTTTCGATGGGACGATCAAGCACCGTCAATGGGAATTTATCAACGTTAAGGACGTCACTTAAAAAATTCGTCACCCGCTCACGCGCTTTGTCGTTGATACCACTGCAAACCCTCCAAAAATCCCGAATAGAAGCAACATAGTTCCGACCCGGCATGACGCGCTCAAACGAATGGGCCAAAAGCGGTTCAACCTCATCCAGCCCTCTTTTTTGAAATGCTTTCTTTATAATAGGATAGGCGATATACTCGGTAGTGCCCGGTGGAACGGTCGTTTCAATCAATACCAGACAGTCCGGTTTAATATGTTCACCGATAATTCTAAGGCTGTTTTCCAGAGCGGCAATGTCAGCGTGGCCCTGTCTGACATTGCCAAAGGTTTCTTTGTGATAGTCACACTGAACATCGACAACGACCACATCCGCCAGTGAGAGCACATCATACGTATAGGTTGCTATCAGGGTCTTTTTCTCCAGAACACAGCGTCGGATTAACGGCGCCACCTCCGGGTCTTCAGCCTCAACCGGCGCAATACCACGGTTCAGGTAGTGAATTTTCCAGAAGGAGCGAGTCGAAGGCCGCTGCATGCCGATAACGAATTTTGTGGGTTTTCCGCTTTCAGGATCCGTTGAGTCAGCGACAACTCCTGCCATGACGGAACCGACAAAGCCGACTCCCATTACCACCACTATCTCGCGTCCCTTTAAACGCTGCTGATTCACAATTTTTTTAATTTTTTTAAATTCAGATGAATAATCCTTTGCATTCGGTAAAGGGAAAACTTCCCCATTCGGACTTGGAGAAACTTCTTTTTCGTTCAGTGAACTCGTCGCCGATTTTGTTTTTTCCATATCAACCTCATAAAAAGTAGCTTTCTGTCCCGTTATCAAAGAATAAAAAGTACCGCCCGGACGATCTTTTTGACATACGGATGAATTAAACTGAGATACGAATGCAAAAAAAATACCATAAAAACGAGTTGAGAAAAAAATCATATAATTTTTTTCAATTAAATATCAACCAGTTAAAGGCTCGCTGCATCCATGGGCTATTTATTTTCCATAGAACTGATTAATTATGAAGAATAGTTCCTATTTATTAGGAATTATTTGTTCTAAACGGCGTCAATCCAGGAGTTTTTTCAACACGCGGCTCTGCTTGCCCTTGTCCATATCATCCAAGGCATAGCAAAGCGCCAACTCCAGCAGCGTTGACTTGTTATCGACGTCCACGCCCGCCAATTTTAATTCGTGAAACTTGAGCGTAAATCGATTCAGGATATCCACTGAAAGATAGAAACCGGCTTTTTTCTTAGTGGTCGTACTGATTGAATGGCCTGTAGCGGCCTTTGCTGAGGAGCTTGGGCCGCCCGCTCGCCGTTGCCGCCTGGGATACCCCGTAGCCGATTCAACCGGATCCAGAAGGGGTTCGGCAAAAAAATCAGGTGTGGTTTTCTTTTTGGCTGCCATCGTTCATAATCCTCCTGATTAAATTCTCATAATCGCATGCGCCCCGAGCACGAGCCCGGTATTCAAAAATCGTTTTACCATAAGCCGGAGCTTCGGAGAGGCGAACATTGTAATGAATCGGGGCGCAGAGTTGTCTGCTGAAATACTTTTCTAACTGATTAAGTATTTCATAACTCTGTCGTGTTCTGCGGTCGAACATGGTCGGCAATATATATTTGAGCCGCAGCTCCGTGTTTAACCTCTGAGCAGACTGCAAATACCTGAAGAATGTTTTCAGGCCTTCCATTGACAGGCCCTGGAGAGCGACGGGACAAAGAACTTCATTTACCGCCATCAGAATATTGACGCTCAAGATATCCCAGCCCGGCGCACAATCAAATATGAGAAAATCCAGTGCGCCTTCTTTGGGAACCAACTTGTTGGCCAGAATGGTTTGCCGGATATCCCGGGGCTGTTCCCCCAGCCAATTCTTTAATTCCACGAGCTGGATTCCCCCGGCAAGTATCCATAAATTTTTACGGCATTGATGAAGCGTGCTGTTTTTGACAATGTAATCACCGTTTTCACAGCGCTCGGTGACGAATTCGTAAAGACCGTATTGGGGTTTTTCACCCAAAAACTTGGCTACCTGCCCCTGGGTGTCACAATCCACCAGCAACACTCGCCTGCCTGCGGAAGCCAGCCCGTGGGCTAGATTCACGGCAGTGGTGGTCTTCCCGACACCTCCCTTTGCCATCGCAATTGCAATTTTTCGCATCATACCGCTCCAGTTTCTTCTATTCGAGATTTCTACTATTCGTATATTATAGAATTCTTCTATAAAATGCAATATAAAAATATAAAATCTGTGTAACCTGTGTTCACCTGCCGACTATGCCAGCAAGGCGAGGCAGGCAGGTTCGTACCCTAAAACAAACTGCTGAATGCGCTGAGCGGAGTCCTTCAGCACCTATAGCTGTCCCGTGAGATAGCTTTCATCAAGGGTACCTTCAACCACCGACAGGTTATCGATGGCGGGCGGGCTGAACTGAAACACATATTTTAAAAATACAGTGATGATGTAATACGTTGCGCCCCATAAAAGTTCCGGACCCGTATTGGTTTTAAGCTGAACGCAGGGGAAATCACGGGGGACATCCGACGGCTGCGAATGTGGATAGAGGTTCAGATGCAGGCGGTAACAGGCATAGTTGGCAGGGTTCAGCAATTCCTCTAAAGGAACAAACACAATTTTTTCTACCTCCCAGTTAGGATAAAACCGTTTTTGGCGCGGAATCCAGGCCACCAGAGGGTAAATTCGGCGCTCAAACATGGACAGGGAATACGGCGGAAGCGGTCCCAGAAACGTTACCCGAAAAGGATTCAAACGCATTTCTTCCAAACTTTCTCTCAAACTGGTCGCCCACAAAAGCGCCAGCAAACGCGCTTCGAACAGCCGTCCGGTTTTCCACGGTGACCAATAGGGCCAACGTCCAAGAGAAAAGAGAGGCAAAGCGAAAAGTCTCGCAAGCAAGCCGTCCAACCAAGGGGTTACCCTGCCCCCTGGGCAGCATAAATCCCCCGGTTGCTTTACCTTGCTAGAGCGCTTGTTTAAAATAAGACAGGAATCTTTATTGCCGCTGTCTTGATTCCGTTTCTGACCAAGCAACAAAAGTACACCGGAGGCAGTAACCACATCAAAGGTATCTTGCGAGTAGAAATCTTTGTGACGGGATCGATCATAAAGCGCCCCCATGATATGTTCAATCAGCGCCGCGTTATCATTCAACAACTGCATTGTATTTGCTGAATCAGTTCCTATCGGTCATCCCGTTTTGGCGTGGAAGTCCCGAAATGCTCTGCACAAGCGTTAACTTAAGCTATTTATGGAATTGTGGGAGGGGCTTTCCAGCCACGATCAGTGTTGCTACATGAAAGCTATTCGCGGCTGGTAAGCCGCTCCCACAGGAAAAATTAGTAAACAATCTTGGCCCTGAGAACCAGGTTTTCAATATTGGAATAAATTGCCACTTACCTCTATTCGCTGTTTAAACCATCTTCAATCGATTTATTCAATATTCGACCTGCCCGCAATGCCATGAAATGAGAGTGAGTCACCGCGAATAATTTTATATATAACCCAAAAATCCCTTCCATCCAACCCATTTTACATGGCAGGTGGGTGTTCTCTTAATCATCCCAGAAGGCCGGATTCTCTGTTTAAATTGAACTTGCCTATTCGATCACAGTCACCCCAAATCAGCCACTTCCGCAATACGTTTATCGATTTCTCTATGAATGACCATTAGTGGCTTGACATCCCCCCCAATGAACTTGTAAAAGACTAAATTCCGGTGAATCGGATGCAGTAACGGAGCGACACATATTTAATAAGCAAAAGGAGGCGATTCATATGAAGTTTCTAAAAACGGGTCATGTATGGTTTAAAATTTCGCTGTTGGCCATGACGTTAATGCTGATTTTTAGCCTGAGTTATGCCAAAGAGGAAGATCGAGACCGACCCGCAAGATCCATCATAATGGCGGCTGAATATCCGGGAGTTGAAGTTCCGGTGGAGGAAGATGTCAGCATGGATATCATCTTCCACAACAAGGGAAAAACCGACGAAAATGTGCAGGTCTGGATTTCTGAGAAACCAGACGGATGGAAAGCCAAAATCAAGACCTATCGTTTTACGGTAACGGGTGTCCATGTTCCGTCTGGTGATGATAAAACCCTGACATTTGAAGCCCAGCCCGACAAAGGACTGCAGCCCGGCGAATACAAGTTTCGTGTTGAGGCCAAAACCCAGGACGGTAAGTTTGAAATGGGTCAGGATATCGTGGTAATTGTTACCGGGGCAACAGAAGAAGCAGAAGAGGACCGAGGCGTCAAACTGACCACCTCCTACCCTGTGATTCGCGGCCCCTCGGATGCAACCTTTGAATTTTCCGTGGACGTAAACAGCAAGCTGGACAAAGACGCCGTATTTGATCTGTTTGCCCAAGGGCCC
>Ga0209536_100010980_pt1 | contig 13303 bp, 12 predicted proteins | sample DeeMarSeWOR28_12_FD_187461 | JGI IMG/M metagenome (GOLD analysis project Ga0209536, IMG submission 187461) | Marine sediment microbial communities from White Oak River estuary, North Carolina - WOR-2-8_12 (SPAdes) (version 2) | ecosystem: Environmental > Aquatic > Marine > Intertidal zone >...
AACTGGGATCTGTAATTTTCCAGGCTGTAACATCAGAGAACCTCTTATTCATTACTGTAATCCATGGCGCTACATCCCTCAGTACCATAGTGGTCTACAGAGAGGATATAGGAGTAATCATTAAAGATCTATTTAAATTTCGCATGAATGACTCCACTCGTTTTACTTTAAAAATCCTTTTCTCTACTATACCTGTCCTTATTTTAGGATTATTCTTCAAAGAGGAAGTGGAAAATCTTTTTGGCGGAAGAATTGGTCTTGTAGGCACAATGTTGATTGTTACAAGTGTATTATTGCTCTTTGCAAACTATGCGAGAAATCAAAAGCAAGAAATTACTTTCTCGAAGGCATTTATTATTGGGATAGCTCAAGCTCTGGCGGTTGTCCCAGGCATATCCCGATCCGGAGCCACAATTTCTACATCGCTACTTCTGGGTGTTGAAAGGGATAAAGCAACCAGGTTTTCTTTTCTTATGGTTCTGATCCCAATTATTGGCGCCATGCTATTGGATATACTTAGTATGATACAAGAACCGGACCTAACAAAAGGCATTTCAGTTCCTATTCTCGTTTCTGGATTTATAGCTGCTTTCATTACTGGGATAATTGCCTGTAAATGGATGATCAAAATAGTGAATAAGGGTAAATTATTGTATTTTTCCATTTACTGTTTTATAGTAGGACTTATCGCCATCGGATTTGCAGTCTTTTATGTCAACTAATAAGGAAAAATTTATTGAAGGTGAGGTCATCCTGATCAATAAAGCGTATACCTGGACGTCTTTTGATGTAGTGAAAAAAATTAGGAGTTTTATCGGTGTGAAGAAAGTAGGACATGCCGGCACGCTTGATCCATTGGCTACCGGATTATTGATAGTCTGTACTGGGAAAAAAACCAAGGAAATTCATAAATATCAAAATCTCCCTAAGGAATATACCGGGCAAATCTGTTTGGGAGCTACAAGACCCTCGCACGATAAGGAAACAGAGATCGATAAAACCTTTTCACTGGATGAAATCTCTGAAGCCAAGATTCTGGAAACCGCAAGTACATTCAGTGGAAAGATAGAACAAGTCCCCCCTTCCTTTTCAGCAATAAGAAAAGGTGGCAAAAGGCTTTATGAATTCGCGAGACAAGGTCAGAAAGTTGAAACTGAGCCCAGATTGGTTGAAATATTTGAGTTCCATATAACTGATATTTCTATTCCATTGGTATCTTTCCGGCTCAAATGTTCGAAAGGATTTTATGTCCGCAGCCTTGCAAGAGATTTTGGACAGGCACTCGGATGCGGTGCTTATCTTGATACATTGGAACGTACGGCCATAGGCGAATTTCATTTAGAAAGTGCACTTTCTATTGAGGATTTTATAAACGAATACTCGGAATGAAAATCTACGAGGGGATAAATAATTTCAAAAGACTGGATTTTGCCGTAGTTACCATCGGTACTTTTGATGGTGTTCATAAGGGGCATCAGAAGATCCTTAATAGATTGATTGAAGTGGCCAGAATGAATAATGGAGAAAGCGTATTGATTTCATTCTGGCCACATCCAAGAATGGTATTGAACAATGATCCAGGATTTCTGAGATTAATCAATACCATGGAGGAAAAACAAATACTGTTAAGAAATATGGGGATTGATCACCTGATTCTCATACCCTTCACCCGTGAATTTGCGCAGACTTCCTCCACCGATTTCATAAAAAAAATACTTGTTGAAACGATCGGCACCAAAAAACTTATCATTGGCTATAACCATAGATTTGGGAAAAACCGCAAGGGCAATTTTCAGGATCTTTTGAAAAATTCTCATACGTATGGATTCGATGTGGAGGAGATTACCAAGCATGAAATCGATGACATAGGAATCAGTTCAACAATTATTCGAAAGTCCCTTGCAAATGGAGATATAACCACTGCAGAAAAATACCTGGGCCATCCATTCATTGTCAATGGACTTGTTATTCATGGTGATAAACTTGGTAAAACGATAGGATTCCCTACTGCCAATCTGCAGATCGAAGAAGCATATAAGTTAATCCCGGGTGACGGGGTATATGCTGTACGGGTTAATGTTTCGGACAAGGAATATATGGGCATGTTGAACATTGGCAAGCGGCCCACAGTGGATGGAGTTGACAGAAAGATTGAGGTGCATATTCTCAAATTCAATAGAGAAATTTATGACCTGAAAATTTGCATTGCTTTTGTGCAAAAGATCCGTGATGAGAAAAAATTCCAGTCTCTCGATCAACTGAAGGAACAACTTATAAAGGACAAAAAAAGTATTATTGAAATACTTAGTTAGGAAGAGTAATCAATATTCTTTTAGCTAACATATTACTAGCCGGATATTCTATCAGTTTAAGCCATACTGTTTTATTTATATGGAATTTTTATATTAAGAAATTAATGGCTTAAATTCACCTATATCGAATTTGCAGGAAATGCTAGCTCGTTCGCTTTCTGTTCTTGTAATATAAAATTCAATCATAATGAAAAAATCATTGATCACATTTGAAATAGATCTTGACAAGGAGAATCTTCCGGAAAAAATCACCTGGAAAGCCACAGATACAAACAACATGAATAACGATGCAAAAGCGATAGCCATCAGCTTGTGGGATCCAGCCCAGAACAATACACTGAAAATCGACCTGTGGACTAAAGATATGAGAGTTGATGAAATGGATAAATTCCTCGTAGATACTTTAGGTGGGTTGTCTCAGTCGATGCTTACCGCAACAGGAGATACTTTTATTTCCAAATCCATCAATGATCTGTGTGACACATTGGTCCAACATATCCAAAACAAGAAATACTAATAATCAATACGGAAGATATGATGGCAGCTATAAGGTCAATATATTTACGGTATTAGTGTTTGAAATGAAAGATCCCGATAGAATGAGTGTAATTAATCATGATCCCTGTTTAATGAGTAAAATTTAGAACCTGTGGACAATATCAAATTCCTGCATCTGAAAAATTTGATAACCATTGCGCTGGCTGATGGGGTGCTGGATCCTATGGAAAAGGAATTCATTATAGAGAAAGCAACAATGCTGGGATTGGAAGAAAAAGAGTTGACGCAACTTTATCAGGAAGCACTGCAATTCAAAAAGAAAATAATTCAAACCACCATTAACAAGGAGGAGCAATTGGCTGATGCTGTACTTATGGCTGTGCTGGATGGCCACCTCCATGAAAATGAGCAAGAAATATTACATGAACTGGGCAATACCCTTGGATTTTCCAGGGAATATGTAGATGAAGTGATTGAGAAAAGTTTCAAACTCTGGAAACCACCCTTAACCAATAGCCAGCCTGATCATTAAGGTTTGAAAATTATAGGCAGACCATATACTGAAGCAACGGGCTTTCCATCTATAAGACCAGGATCCCAGTTTGGCATGTTGTTAATAATTCTGAGTGCTTCCTTGTCCATGCTTTCTTTAACCCCTTTAAATACCCTGGCGTCACGAACACCTCCATCTGACCCAATTATGAAGGCTACATAAATGTTACCGGGTTCTACATCTTCAGGGTAGGTAATTGTCCCTTTTATATAATTGAACAGCGCTTCTTTGCCACCAATGAACTCGGGTGGTATTTCTGCCTTAGCATACACTGTTTCTCCAGATTCATCAACCCAGGAATTCGCAAGTCCTGAGGATGTACTCAGTTCATCCGCATAGGCATCCTCTGTCCATGTACTGCTCAATTCACCCTTATCATCGTCTGCCACCCAGGTATTTGACAAAACATCCATTTCTGAATCGTCGATCCAGGATTGTTCCACTTTATTATCAGTATCGGAAATTACTTCACTATCCGATGGAGTATCCGTTGATTCGGCTGATTTATCTTTTTTACTCCCACAGGAACTAATGAAAAGGAGTACAATAAAGATAAAAAAATACGTTATTCTCATAGTACTAAGTATTTAAGATTCAATGGAATAGTAGTTGTAAGTACAATTAAATAAAAAATATAAACCTTTCCAATGATCTTAATCCTGAAATATTGTTACAAGGCATTAAAAATTCCATTGAGTCAGGTATAATCTTGGCACAATATTCGCGTTAAATTGTTGGATACTTTTATTAAAGAAATTTGTTTAGCCAATTATGTGAATCTTACGAACCATTTGAGAGTTTGTGAAAATAAATTGACCAGTATGTAACCCACTTTTAAATACTAGCTATTTAAAAAAACCAAAGAACTATGAAACGCTTACATTATTTATTTTTCATTGTAATAATTGTTTATTTCAGCAATTGTTCATCAGGCAAGAAAACCCTGGAAAAAGGAAATTACTATCAATCATCAGTTCAGGCTGTCGAAAGACTTCGGAAAAATCCTAGTCATAAAAAATCCCAGGAGGTATTATTAAGTTCATATCCCCTTGCAGTAAATTATTATACTGACCGGGTTTACAACATCCAGCATTCTAATGATCCCTTTAAGAGTGGGAAGATGATTGAGCAGTATGAGATGATGAATGCACTTTACGAACAGATTATGCGTAGTCCCGGTGCATTATCAGTAATTCCGGATCCGTACAAGTATTACGACGAAATCCGGCAGCTTACTGAAATGGCAGCAGAGGAACGTTACCAGTCCGCCCTTCAGGCCCTTTCATATGGCACGCGTGAAAGTGCAAAGCAAGCATATTACGACCTGATGAAGGCAGATCAATATGTGTCTAATTACAAAGATACCGGAGATAAAATCGAAGAGGCCCTGGATATGGCAACACTAAAAGTTGTCGTTGATCAGATACCTGTTCCAACTGTAAATTTTCAATTGAGTGTTGATTTTTTCCAGGATCAGGTCGATGAGTTCCTCTTTCATTATAACAACAATCCATTTGTAAGGTTTTATTCAACAAAGGACACGTGGTTAGAAAATCCTGATCAAATCATGGTAATCATGTTCGACCAGTTCTCTGTCGGTAACACCAATAATCTTCAAAAAACCCTGATAGCCGAGAACGATAGTGTGGAGGTAGGCAAGGTAACACTCGAAGATGGCTCAGAAATGCCAGTCATTGGTGAAGTAAAGGCTGAATATACAGAGTATACGAGGGAAATTATATCCAATGGTTTATTGAGCATGAAGATTCTTGAAGCTCAGACCGAACGGATCATAATGCATGAGAAATTCCCGGGTGAGTTCGTCTGGGTATCAAGATGGGCGAGCTTTAATGGAGATGAACGTGCATTGACAGAAGAACAGATTGAATTGACGAAATATAAGCCAAGGAATCCTCCACCTCCTCAGGATCTTTTCATTGAGTTTACCAAACCAATATATAGCCAAATTACATCCACTGTTTCAAACTATTATAATAATTATTGATATACGTGTATTGGTAAAGTTATCGGCAGTAAATTTCAATTGAATGCAGCGATTTCTGAGGCATTTTCAATGCAAAGAAAGATAGACTATCTCACATCTAAAGGATAATTAGATAGAATCATACGAATATTCATTTGTGTGATTCTATCACATTTTTATTAATCACTGCATTTTCCTCATTCAACATATTATTTTCCTGTTCATCAGCCTAATTCTTCCAGTCAGCCTTTTAAGAAGGGTCCGTGGCGTTTATTATATCAAACCTAATAACATGAACATGAAACGGATCACTGAAATATTATCGAAAGAGACCGCTGCGATGCTGAAATCAAACAGCCGGTTTCTACAAAGACAAAAGCTGCAAATTAAGGAATTTTCAGTTTTCGATAATCTGGAAATAAAAAGAACAGGATCCGGATTAGGATTTCTTGTCCTTAAAATCGCTGATATATCTATTCTACAAATTAAGCATATAAGCAGGGTCGTTAACGCAATACACCTGGTATATGGTAAGGATGATAATGGTAGAGGAAAATTCTCTGAAGCAGACATTGATGAGCTAAATAACTATAGTCGTACCTGGACAGGAAGAAGTTGGCTGGAGTCTGAAAGATATATGCAGCCTGCCATGATACGATGTGATGATTCGGAAGGGTTGAAGTTGTTTATCATGAATGTGTAGGCTGTGGGGTGTTGGTAAGAGAGAGGGGCTGTCTTCATCGGGCAGCCTCTATTTTTTTGTCTTTTTGTAAAATGATCAATGGTTATAAAAAAGAATCATCCCGGAGAGGAAATACCGGGATGATTAGCCAAACCGTTAGTGCAATAGATAGGTTTAAAAATGAGAGTTTTGAAATTTATGCATTATATTTTTTATATCCAAATTTTTTAAAACTATTTGTTTTTTATTTTCTACCCATTTTTTCTTAAAATGACGAATAAATTAAGATGATTTGCGTAGACATTATATTTTAAATTTGTTTTAATGGATATACAGGCATATTGTAAAATCTGAATGGTCGCTCAAGAAATTTAAGTAGAAAGAGAAACAGTAAATTATTATTTGTAATTAATTTTGATCCAATCCAATAATTTCAATAAATAAAGGATTTTTTGATATGAAAGCATGTGTACTAAGTACATACAAAAAGTTTGAGTGGAAAGAAGTAGCCGATCCGGTGATTGGGGAAAATGATGTGTTAATCAGATCAAACTATGCAAGCATTTGTGGAAGCGATCAACACATTTTTTCAGGTGATTTTCATCCACGTACTAAACTGCCACTTATTCCCGGTCATGAATTTATGGGTACCATTGAGGAAATTGGATCGAAAGTTTTAGATTTTAATGTAGGAGACCGTGTAGCAGTAGATCCTATTATATGGTGTGGAAAATGTCCGGCTTGCATGCGGCAACATTACCCAGCCTGCACCTCACTGAAACTTCTGGGCGTTGATATGGATGGAGGGTTCGGTCAATATGTTATTGCGCGACCTGGAATGCTATACAAACTGACGCCCAACATTTCAAATATTCATGGGTCGTTGGTCGAGGTGCTTGGTATTGGGTTTCACTCAATTAACAGGGCCCGGGTAAAGCAGGGGGATACTATTGCTATTTGGGGTACGGGAAAGGTAGGGCATAGCATTTTGCAAGCCATAAAAACCAGAACCGAAGGTCAGGTATTCCTAATTGATTTGATCGAAAACCGGCTGCAGCTGGCAAAGAAAGCATATCCGGACGTAATAACCATTAATGCCCTGAAAGAAGATCCCATTAAAGTTATCGCCGAGTATACCCACGGGGATATGGTCGACATTGCTTTTGAAGCAGTCGGGCATGATAGTTCGGGTGGAGGTACCGTAAATCCTGTGAGGGGATGTATTAATAGTATCAGGGGGGCTGGCAAAGTTGTAGTTTTAGGTTTGGGAGATGAACCTTCACCTGTTTTATTTAAGGAATTAATTTGGAAAGAAGCGAAGATTATAGCCTCAAGAGTATCGCACGGTGAATTTGCAGAAGTAATCGAGCACATGGATAAAGGAAATCTCAAACCCGAAGTGCTAATTACAGATATATTTCAAGCCAGTGATGTTCAAGAAGCATTCCAATTATTGAAACAGGAACCAGAAAACCACCTTAAGATAATACTCGAAATGTAGAGAAAGTATCAACTTTCATCAGCCGATTTTTTCCCTAAATAAAAATTCCTGCAATTCGATCCAAGAATAGCTGCTTTCTCTGATTTCGAGAAAGAATCGATGTATTCATAAACAATTGACATAACCTCCTCATAAGATCCACCAAGCAAACAAACGGGCCAATCACTTCCGATCATTACCCTGTCAGTTCCAAAAGCATCAATTACAACATCCAGATAGGGAAAGAAATCATTGGGTGTCCACCATTCCCAATTCGCCTCAGTGACCATTCCGGATAGTTTACAGTACACATTGGATAGCCTGGCGAGTTCCTTTATGTTAGTTGCCCAGGGTTCCATTTGTTTTTCTTTGATCAAAGGTTTTGCAATATGGTCAACGACAAATCTTTGCTCAGGCAACATCCGGGCGACCTCTATGGCTATGGGTAAATGTTGTGGATATAACAGGAAATCATAGGTAAGATTCAATTCAGATAGGTATGATAATCCCCGGAGAAAATCCTTCTGAAGCATAAAACTATCGTCAACCTCATCATGCACAACATGCCTCAGGCCAACAAATTTCGAATGCCTGCTGTATGCAGCCAGAACCTCGTTGACATTTCTATCCCTAAGATCAACCCATCCGACAACGCCAAGGATAAAATCATTTTGTTCAGACAGAGACAGCAACCATTCGGTTTCCTGCTCGGTTTGTCTTGCCTGCACTGCAATACTACCATCAAATCCAAGATCCAATAGTTCTTTCTGAAAATCGACAGGTAGAAAATCCCGTCTGATTCCGATCATAGAATCACTGATCCATGAATATTCATCTTTAACATACTCCCAGAAATGTTGATGCGCATCAATTTTCATAAGATTCAAAGTCAAAATTCAGGAATTTTGCCAGGATTTGCGTTGAATAGGTCGAAGTATTTCAAAAACATCCGCTAACAGGGCTTCGTCCAGGTATTCTTCAGCCCACCGTATATTGTTAAGCAGATTTTCGGGATTAGCCGTACTTACCAGGGTGGTGGGGATCCTTGGATTATCCACTGAAAATTTTACAGCCAGTTGCTCAATTTGTTTGTTTTTTGACAGACAATGATCTACTGCCTTCCTGCACGTTTCAATTATGTCTGCAGAGGCGGGATGCCATTCAGGTACACCCCGTGTTGTTAACAATCCCATACTTAGAGGGGCTGCATTAATTATCCCGATATCATGTTCCTCAAAGTAATCCAGATAATCAATTAAGGCATTGTCGTTCAGACTGTAGTGGCAGAATGTTAATATCGTTTCAACCATGCCATGATCAACCCTGTCAATTATGTACCTGAAATTCTCTAATGGAAGTCCGGTAATCCCAACATGCCTGACCTTCCCAGTTTTCTTTAGTCCATGCAAGGCTGGAAGCGTTTCGTCAATAATCTGTTGCTTATTGCTAAATTCTATATCGTGGCAATGAATAAAATCGATATATTCAATTTTCAATCTCCTCAAACTTTCATCGACACTTTTGATAACCCTGTCTGCTGAATAATCCCAGGATTTTTCCCCGTTAGTCCAATAGCGGCCCACTTTTGTAGACACAAAATATTCATCCCTCTCAATCCCTGTTAGTGCTTCCCCCAGCAAAATTTCCGCTTTCAGATCACCGTAATATGGTGAGACATCGATCAGGTTGATGCCATTATCAATGGCGGTTCTAACTGTTTTTATTCCATCCTGTTTCCGTATAGAATGAAAAACTCCTCCTAGTGATGATGCGCCAAAACTTAAGCTCGACACTTTTATGCCGGTTTTGCCTAAATTTCTGTATTCCATTAAAAAAACAGGTCAGTTCAAAAATTACAATCCTTTCTTAAAGATACATGAATAATCTAAGCGGAGATACTGCGCGTGGAGAATTAATTGCTTGTTTTTATAATATTAACCGTGTAAAGGATTTTAGAAAACGTCGTCTCGGAAGTTTCGCGATACTGCACAATATTAATCACATCTTCAGGCAGAAATTCAAGTTCAAACTTGGCGTCGATGTAAGGATAGTCAAAATCCTCAACCCTTTCAATACAATTTAACTGAACAGTATTTGTTGTTTTTGCATTCTGATGCCACATATATTTATAGGATTCTTTTCCTATCAAAAGTGTTGTGCCATCAAATGAGATATTTATCTTCTTATCTTTTTCTTCCTCCTTATCGGGGGTTTCATTTCCTCGTGTAAAGTCTTTACTGACAATTGTTGAGGTTTTGCCTCTGAACTTGAAATCCTGTCCGAAAGCTACATTGGTAAATAAGACTACAATGAATAGGATAAAATAGTTTTTCATGAGAATTAAAATTTTACAATCCCGAAATAAAAATATTTTTATAATAAATACCAAATCAGGCTTCCCAATTAATTAAAAAAAATCATATTTCAGATGTTCTTTAGTATTCTATTAATTATTGACGATTTTTACTAATTCAATTGTGTAATCCGATATAGCATGAATAAGATAATAGCCAGGCACTTATATTTCATATTCTTTCTCTTTACTTTCTTATTCTTTACCGGATGTTCTGACGAGGATCCTCTTCCTCCAGATGAGAATCTGAGTCTGGTGGAATATGAAAAGAAACTCAGTCGTACCGTAGAAGAAATTGAGGTATTAATCCAGGCTGCAGGTGTTGATGAATTGGCAGCGTTTATGAATTATGACATTGAGGTTTATTCCATTACTTACAAAACCAAATATTTGTCAGAGGAGATTATAGCTTCGGGATTGGTTGCTTTCCCGTTATATACCGGTGAAATACCTCTTTTAAGTTTTCAGCATGGCACCATAACACGACATCTGGATGCACCGACCTCGGATCTTACCTTGTATGGATTATTGAGCAGTGTTTCAAGTGCAGGATACATTTTTTGTATTCCCGATCTGCTGGGATTTGGAAGTTCAACCGATATTTTACATCCCTATTATCATTATGAATCTACGGCAGAGCCTATTATTGATATTCTATACGCGGCTAAAGAATTAAGTGAAATTTTGAAATATTCGTGTAATGGTAATGTATTCTTGGCTGGCTATTCTGAAGGAGGTTATGCTACCATGGCTGGACATAAAATGATGGAGGATACTTCTCCAAATGGATTAGATTTGATTGCTTCTGCACCGGCAAGCGGGGGTTATGATTTGAAGGGTATGCAGGAGTATTTTTTCAGTCTTGATACATATGATCAGCCACACTATATTGCCTATGTAGCCATGTCCTACCGGCAGGTTTATGGTTACAATAACATTTTAGAAGACATTTTCAAAGAGCCATATGCCACGGAGATACCAGCACTTTTCGACGGATCTAATTCCGGATCTGAAATTAATGGTAATCTGACCAATGTCATGTCTGACCTTATTCAGGATGACATTTTGATTGGCATCGATGAAGATCCAAAATATAACTATTTAATTGAAACATTCTCAATGAATAGCATTCATGATTTTGTACCTGCAATACGCATGATTATGTATCATGGTACTGCTGACATCACAGTTCCTTACCAGAATTCAGTAGATACCTATGATTTAAAAATCCAGATGGGTGCCTCACCACAAATATTAAGTTTTGTGCCATTGGAAGGTGCTACGCATAGCAGTGGTATCTTTCCTTATATTTCGCATGTACTTGAAACTTTTGATGCACTGAAATAGTTGGTTATACCCCAGTCTTACAATCGAAAATTTCCATGAGATAAATATAGGATTCTAAGCGAATTCAGTAGTAAGATCCTGATGTACTTGACTTAAGCCATTGAGGGAAATTTGAAAAACTGTAGGTTTGGCGATCCTTTTCACTGTTATAGTACCGTTAAGTCTTTCAACAGCCAGCATGGCCTGATACAGTCCTATGCCTGCCCCATGATCTTTTTCATTGGCTACAAAGAAGAGATCAAAGATCTTGTCAGCATACTTCTTCTGTATGCCAATTCCATTATCTTTTACAATTATGTTTAATTCAGGATCAGCAGTAACTTTTAATTCTATATAAGGATTTTGCTCTTTTTCACTCGAATATTTGTATGCATTATTTATAATGCTGCGAAGAATATATTCGATTAATACTTTGTCACTGTGAATAAAATCGGGAGGGTTTCCATTGATTCGAAACTGGATTTTTCGCGGATACTGCGCTTCACAATCTTTAATGATCTTGTGAATCAGTTCAAAGAGGTTAATTTTCTCTATTGTAACCGGCTGGGTATTGATATGACTGATTATCGTCAATCGATTAATGATCTCATTTAAATGTTCTGCCGTTCTATCTATCTTTCGAAGGAAATAATCAATATTTTCGTTAGGGTATTCAAGCCGTGTCAAATTGGTCAAGCCCATTAATGTAGCGATGGGACCCCGTATATCATGAGATGTTTTATACAGGAAATTGTTCAATTCTTTTCTTGATTTTATCAGTTTTTCATTGGTCTGAATGAGCTCATTCGTTCTTGTTTTAACCAGTCCATCAAGTTTCTCATTCATTTTTCGTCTGTACTGGTTGTTACGATACAGAAGAATTACAACTACTGCAGTAAAGGCGAGACTTAAGCCCAGCAATAATGCGTATTGACGACCACGCTTGATTCTTTCCTGTTGCCCTGCAATTATTTCATCGGATATACTTTCCTGAAAACTTACATGAGCATCTTTGAAATTCTCAGCCAGTTGCTCATTAAAGATAGAATCCTTGTAGACAATAAATTGTTTTAAATTGTCATAAGCATGAAGATAGTCGGAATTCCTTTCATATATATTTGCAAATAATTCATAGTTATTCTTAAGTCTCTCTCTTGAGTGTATCGTTTGCGCTTTTTCCTGACTTGCATTTAAATAGGATAATGCTCTTGGTATATTATTAAGCCTGTAATTAATATATGCAAGGTAATATTCAATGCTCGACAGTTTTTTGGTTTCCTGCGAATCCTCTGCAAGGTCATGGGCCAGATCAAAGAACCTTTCCGCTTCCTGGTTTCGATTTTGGTCAAAATACGTTTTGCCAAGTCCAAAATAGGCATCAATAATAATTGACTTATCTGTTTCCTGTACATTATTCAACACAGAATTGAAAGCATTAATTGCCTCCTGACGATTTCCTATGGCATTATAACACAAGGCAAGATTGATATAGGTCGTATTAATATCACCCAAAAGTTCATTCGCTCTTCGTAAATCCAAGGCCTCCAGGTAATAGTTAATTGCTTGCTCAAAATTACCCAGCTTATAATTGATCAACCCAATATTATTCAGCGCGATAGCCTGCTCCCCAATGTTCTCTAATTTCCTGGCATACCTCAAAGATTTCAGGTAGTTATCGATCGCCATGTCAAATTGTGAGAGGGAGGTATAGATATTTCCAAGGTTATTGTGAAGAAACATAAGGCGTTCTTCAATTCCATTATTATTTGCCACCTCGATTGCTTCCATGTAATATTCAATAGCTTTTTCAAGGTTTTGCTTTTGTTTGTTCAGATAACCAAGGGCGTTGAGTGATCTTATCATGTAATTCTGGTCATCCGTTGGTTTGGCATTTTCATAAGATAAAAGGGCGTAATTTTCCGCCAGGGTAGGATTCTCTACACGATATTTAACAAATAAACTATAATAAAGGCTATCCAGGTTCTCCGGATGGGAAGATCTAATTGAATCAATAAGATCCTCATCACGTTGTTGCCCATGGACAATTAGTGAAAAAAACATCAATATCAGACACATGTATGTTTTCACCTTCAACTTTCTATCAATTTTTCGAAA
>Ga0209536_100010981_pt1 | contig 13303 bp, 12 predicted proteins | sample DeeMarSeWOR28_12_FD_187461 | JGI IMG/M metagenome (GOLD analysis project Ga0209536, IMG submission 187461) | Marine sediment microbial communities from White Oak River estuary, North Carolina - WOR-2-8_12 (SPAdes) (version 2) | ecosystem: Environmental > Aquatic > Marine > Intertidal zone >...
GGGAAGAAATCCAGCATCTTTTGTTCCACGCTTGAAAGATAACCGTTCTCCAGCGCAATGCCGACTAATGATGAGGCAAAACTCTTAGTCACCGATTGCAGCCTGTCTTTCTGATTGACAGACCCTTCGTTAAAGTAGTCTTCTGCTATCAGGTAACCATCCTTAACAACCAGCAGGCTATAGAGGGTCTCTAATTCAGCCGCATTGTAATACATCTCCGCTACAAGCATCGGATCCAATCCCTGCTCTACGGGTGTCGACACTTCCCAATCGCCCCCCGGCAGTGGTGTGTAGTCGACCGCCAGGAGGTCATTAATCGACGGACCCGAACTGGGCAGTGCTGGTATGACCAGCAATACAACGGCAATGACCAGGAGAGAATAAGGACGCCAGTTAAAGTAGAGTTTGATCTTTTTAATCATTATCTTGTTTCAATCGCCCCGTCTAACGCGGCCAAACGAGAAATTCTGAAATTAATTGACTCTAGACACGTGTCTGTATAACCAGCCAAATATAGGAAATCGAGGATAATAAGTCAAATCATTGGAGGAAAGGATTTCCTCGGCGTTCATCGCCTATGGTAGTTGGTGGTCCGTGGCCGGGATAGACAATGGTCTCGTCAGGCAGAACCAGCAGTTTTTCACGAATGCTTTTCAAAAGACGTTCGTGGCTCATCCCGGGAAAATCAGTCCTGCCAATCCCGAACTTGAATAAAGTATCACCACTAAAAACTACTCCGTGCCCCAATAGGCAAATCCCACCAGAACTGTGTCCCGGGGTATAGAGAACTTCGAAGTGTAAGTCACTTATATCTATCCGGTCACCATCCTTAAGTAATCTATCTGGTCGGGGGGGCGATTTAACGGGAGAAACGCCGAGAGACGTAAGCATGCGCATCGGAGTGGAGAATACGAATCCCTTCGCGGCCTCATGAATTGCGAACTGGGCATTGATCTTTCGTTGGACTTCGCGAATTGCACCAACGTGGTCTATATGAGCGTGAGTTATCACTATTATGGATATCGACAATCCAGTTTGTTGCACTGTCCTCAGAATAGTGTCAGCATCGGCACCGGGATCGATAATCATTCCTTCATTTGTGGAAGTTGAACCAACAATGTAACAGTTGGCAGCGAAGGTACCAACCGTTAGCACCTTTATAGTCATGACTGCTCTCTCCATGGCTTCTACAGTGGGGTTCGCAAAGTATAGCATAGCTCTGCAATATGAGAGCGACCACTGGCAAAAGAAACCGTTGAGTGGTAGGAGATTGCAGTTTCCCCTGTTTTCTATTACAAGTTATGGATACTCTTATGTCGTATATTGCACGCGTTACGAATCCCGCCGAGAGTTACGGTAGTCTCACAACCGTGGATAATATACCTTCTGAGATAGAAGAAAGCGAAATTACCAGTTTGCTGGGACCTAACGGGGCAGGAAAGACGGCCAATATCCAGCAACTCCTGAAGGACCTTCCTGGGAACAGGGTCACGCCTGAAGACGCTAATGTTTCTTCTGGTCTGCGTATCTTCAATAATATCCATAGTATTCTTCTCGTACTTTGGTGTGTAGTCTGGTATTAGAGCTATGCGGGTTTATATTTGTCTCCGCTTGTTTCACCCCATCTATGTAAGCTCATGCAACCTTTTCGGGTGCTGTGCATTAATATTAAAATGAAGGGGAAAAACAAAATGCTTGTTAAGTACTAGCTGACCGGTAGGGCGACCAATCGGCTGCAACTGCTGCTTTATGACTTTATCATTACTTGATACCATATTGTGGCTCAGGAGCCAAGAAAGTAGATAGATAGCACTGGGGTGCCATGCAATAGATTACAGGAAATTGTCTCTCTTAGAAACCAGACTGCTGTGATTTGACTTAAAATGCGATACAAAGCAGAATTATAGTAAAATAGATTGTTGGGGGCATATGGTAACGGCTATCTTCTGGCGTTTTTATAGCAGGACAACGCCCCGGGGAAGGGGGATGATGCTTGTCCTAGCTGTAATATTCCTATTAGCTATGGCTACCGGTGAAAGCGTCCTGTATCGTGTGAGTTATTTCCTGACGCTGGTGATAGGCGGTAGCTACATCTATCTTTGGCTAAGACTGAGAGGCCTGGATATGCAGATGCAGGACAAGTCCTATGTAGTGCAGGTAGGGGGCATGCTCAAGGCACATGTATCTTTACGTAATAACTCCCGTCTGCAGACCGGCTGGCTGGAGATAACGCTAACCAGTAACATGCCCGGTAATATCTCGGGCATAGCCACTGCAGTTTCAGGCGGGGGACAGGAACACCTGGAAATGCGTATATGCTGTCATGCTCGCGGTATTTACTCCATAGGCCCGCTGCTGGCGCGTACCAGCGACCCATTGGGATTATTTAAGATGGAGATAATACAGGGCAATCCGATGAAAGTAGTGGTACAGCCACCTGTCATAACCTTGCCCTACTTCCATCTCCCCGTAGCGGAACAGGTTGGCGAGGAAAGCGTACAATATCGCTCTCAGAGTCGCACTCCCCATGTAGCTACGATACGTGAGTATATTCGTGGAGACAATCTGAATCAGATCCACTGGCTGTCTACTGCGAAGATTGGTCAACTGATGTCCAAGGAATTTGATTCTGGGGGAGGTGGCGACGTATGGATTGTGTTAGACCTGGAGGGCGAGGTTCACCGCAGTCAAGGGTCAGAGAGAACGGATGAGTATGCCGTGACTATTTCCACATCACTGGCTTATCTTGCTCTGGGGGAGGAGCGGTCGGTCGGCCTAATCACGCATGGCGATCATGAGTATTTGCTGCCATTGGGAGTTGGTAGCGGACAGATGTCCAGGGTTCTTGAGACACTCACCTTGTCCAAGACTGAGGGGAACGATCCCTTGGCTGAGGTGCTTGCGAGAAACGCGCGACAGTTCGGCAAGTCAGCCTCCCTGCTTGTTGTTACTTCCTCCACTACCACGGAGTGGATATTGGTACTACGGGAACTGCTGGGCCGGGGTCTTAGTATTGTAGTCGTATTGGTCGACTCTGCGAGCTTCGGAGGGGAGCAATCCCTCGATGGAGTTGTAATGGAGCTTATGAGTATTGGTATTCCTGCGTATGTGGTACATAGAGGGGACCCTCTCCGTTACGCGCTTTCTAGACCGATAATACCGGGTGACCGGCCCGTGTTTAGAAAGAATGACAAACCTGAGAAAATGATAGTCTCCAGAATACAATGAGGTGAAGAAATGTTGCCGGAAATAGCAGCAGGAAACAGGGGCGTATGCTGGTGTTGAGTGAGCTCAGGAATAACGCGTATCTGGTGACGGGGCGCCTCAACCGCCTTCTACTGCAGATACGGGAGGGACCTCCGGAAGGGCGATTGACATTTATACTTCTGTTGCTCTCTGTGATGGTAGCCGTCTGGTCGGTCGGAAGTGCACAGTGGGCACCAACACCTGGATTGTACGGCTTAGCGTTCGGGGGCGTGGTAGTCGGCCTTTTGCTGGCCAAGATTCGTTCCAGAGGGTGGTTGTTGTTCAGCGGTGGCTTACTACTTGGCCTTTGGCTCAGCTTCCATCAACTTACCCATCTGATTGAAGGTGCTGCAGGAATTGAACGGTACGCAGAGGCGGGAAACCGTCTCTTCCTGTTCGCCCAATCCTTGGCGGGCAATGACGTGAGCCCTGAGCCACTGCTTATCAGCTTCTTTCTTCTGTTTGCTTCATGGCTGGCAGGCTTCATCTGTTCTTGGTCATTTTTCCGAAGACATAGTATATGGGGTGCAGTGCTTCCTAGCGGAGTCTTGATAGTTGCGAATCTTGCCGCTCTTCTGCCTGGAAAGCAGAAGTTCCCGTTTTATCTATACCTGTTTCTAATTTGTCTCTTCGTAGCGAGATTGGTCATTCTTGAGCGTGAGCGTAGCTGGGACCGAAGAAATGTCGAGCGCCGTGAACGGGATTCAGTCCTACTGCCCAAGGCCTTCAGGTTTGCACTGGTGGTCGTGATAGTGACTGCCTTGCTCCCCACGCCATCAATCAGGATTGATCCAGTTGCAGTAGTATGGGATAGAATCAGTTCCCCGGTGAGAGTTATGGAGGAGAAGCTTGGCGGGTTCGCTCGAGGGGTGCCTGCTGAAAACCCGGTCTATAGCCCTTCTTTCGGAAATACCAGCGTTTTCAAAGCGGGCATAACTTTGAGAGAGGAGCCTGTTCTAATAGTAGAAGCTCCCTTCCCGGTGCATTTACGTGCCAGGAGCTATGATGTGTATACACATACGGGATGGGAAACCAGCGATACGCAGATGGTGTCTTCTGAATTGAGTGCTCAAAGAGCGCCGGATGAAGAGTCCAGGAAATCTCAACAGGTTGAGGTTAGTGCAAAGGTGATGTTCTCGTTAGCAGCCGGGGAGCCAGTATATCTGGGCGGTTATCCCGTCGACATGTCAATTGATTATCAGTTAGAAGTCCTGAAGCCTGCTCGTTACCAGATATCGCTTCCGGGAAACAATGCAGAACCGGCTGCGGGAACAGAAAACCTTCCGCTTGACTTGCAGAAGGCGGTATTGCACCTGCAGGAAATTAGCCGTGCCTGTGAGTATACACTGACAGAGGCGGACATCAGATCTGCTCTTCCCGATGATGTACGGGTGATGTCCTGCGAATTTGGCACGAAAGGAGTGGAGGAGATTACGTTAGAGCGGGATGTCCCATGGCCACCGGATACACTCTCGGTACGCACTACAGGTCCAGTTTCAGCGGGGGACTCCTACCAGGCTACTGTAAGCATGTCGGTAGCAACTGAAAGCGATTTGTTGACGGCAGGAACCGAATACCCGGGCTGGATCTTGGACAGCTACCTCCAGCTCCCCGACACTATGCCCTCCCGTGTTATGGACCTCGCAAATGAACTGACCAAGGATATTGAAATCCCGTACGAGAAAGCTGTAGCCATTCGTGACTACCTTCGTGGATTCGAGTATACACCGGATATAAAAGCACCCCCCGACGGCACAGACGGGGTTGACTATTTCTTGTTTGAGTTGAAAGAGGGGTACTGCACATACTTCGCCTCTGCTATGACTGTGCTATTGCGGTCCTCTGGAGTAGCATCTCGCATAGTAACGGGGTATAGCCTAGCCGAATTAATTGAGCAGTACGCGCCCGAGGACATTATGGATAATTCAGGCGGTGTGCCGCAAGACTTACAGGACGCCTTCGTTGTGCGGAATGGCCACAGCTGGAGTGAAGTGTTTTTCCCGGGATACGGATGGATACCCTTTGAGCCTACACCTGCCTACCCTCTGATCGCGCGTGGGGATTTTAGTTATCAGCCGGCGGATGTAGACAATTCTGATGATTCTGCAATCAAGCCAGATGTTATAGATACAGGAGAGACAAGCACTCCTTTGAGTATTCGCCTCCTGGGAGTATCTCTAGGATTGATATTGCTTGGTGCAATCATGTGGTTCGCATGGCGGCGCCTGTTGGGACAGGTATCAGAACCGCGAGTGGCATACGCGAGAATCGGCTACCTGGCTGCATTAAGCGGAGCGGGGCCGCGAGAAAGCTTGACACCTCAAGAGTACGGACACAAACTGGCAATGGCGGTGCCTGAGATAGCAGCAGCTCTGAATCAAATAGTACATACCTATGTCCGCGTGTCTTATAGCAGGCATAATTTGAGCAGTGAGGATAGATCCAGCATCGAAAAGGCATGGCCACAGGTACGAAACCATCTGCTGCGCCGTGCCCTGAAGAGTATACTAACGTCGAAGTCTCTTTCAAAACGATGGAGATTCTGAGCACATTGTTTCCGGAACGACATCTACCTGAAGCTGACAGATTATTCACTCTGGATGCCTTACTAACAGCAGCGGAATCCCGGGATCCTCTATCCGTGTGACGGCAAAAGAGGCCGAAGTGAAATTCCTTGAATAGACCGGCGATGACAAGTAATCTACTCGAATCCAGATAGGTGACTATGTTGCTCACCTACGCTATTCTTCGTGTTGCTGATTTCATGGCGGTAGTCGATATCTCAGGGAACAGACCGGTGTAGTTGTGTTAGTCTGAACCACGGGTCGCCCGACCACGTGGTCGGGCACCAGGCACCGCTATCTGCTCGAGCACATCTTCAACGATTTGGCATCCATCTACACCGTCCATACGAGCTGAGGGAGTTACAATGACACGATGCCCTATGACCACTGTTGCCAGTTCCTTAACATCATCCGGTATCACATAGTCTCGCCCTCTTAGTAACGCCAGCGCCTGAGAAGAGCGGAATAGATCCAGTGATGCCCGAGGAGAGGCACCCAACATAACATTGCTGTGTTTTCGTGTGGCATATACGAGCCGGATTATGTACCGTTGAATCTGGTGCTGTACGAAGATCTCCTTGACAAGATCCTGTGCTTCCCTTACCTCGTCTGCGCTGGCGACAACACCGAGGTTCTCGATGGGATGCTGTATGCGCTGGCTATCTATGATGGACATCTCGTCATCGAAAGAGGGGTACCCCAGCTGTATTCTCATCATGAACCTATCCAACTGTGCCTCCGGTAAAGGAAAAACGCCCAGGTGTTCGATGGGATTCTCGGTAGCAATTAGCATGAAGGGGCGAGCGATATCATGTGTTACTCCATCCACTGTCACTTGTCTCTCCGATAGTGCTTCCAGAAGGGCCGACTGGGTCTTGGGCGTAGCCCGGTTGATCTCGTCTGCCAGTACAATTTGCCCAAGAATAGGACCCGGGCGGAACACGAACTCACCGGTTTGCTGATTGAAAATATACGCGCCGGTGATGTCGCTGGGAAGCATATCCGGTGTGAGTTGTATCCGCTTGAAGATGCAGTCTATCGACTGCGCCAGGCTTTTGCCCAGCACGGTCTTGCCCACTCCCGGTGTGTCCTTTATGAGTATGTGCCCCTGGCTTAGAAGCACTGTGACTACCAACTCTACCGCGCAGCCCTTACCAACGATGACTTTCTCTACATTGCCAATGATTCTCTTAGCGACATCGCGTGCCTGAGGCTGATCCATATTAGACCTCCATGCTTTCTGCTAGAAATTCCTACAATCTGTCATTCCTGCCATGGAACAACTGCTTGAATAGCCACTCTAGCACATTATGCCACAGTTCAGTCAGTATAGCCAGACACATCACACAAAAGTGACGGGGTGTTGTTATGTACATAATCGAGCCTCGTATTGCGATATGGAGTACCGAACACATGCAGTTCTACAGCATAAAAATGTCGCGTTTTGCTGAATACTGATTATATGAGTTATAGTGTATGCGAAGATTGATGTAATGAGACGCCGTGTGCCGGAGGAAACGTGGAAAGAGAGCACCGAATTTCTGCGGGGGCCATAGCTATACAGGACAACCAGATACTACTTGTGAAGTATAACAATACGGATGGAACAAGCTACCTGGTTGGACCAGGAGGTGGAATACTCGGCAATGAGGGCATATGCCAATCTGTAATAAGGGAAGTGCGGGAAGAGACCGGGCTTGAAGTTAATCCACAGAAGGTGCTCTTCGTTGAAGATTTGCTGTCCCGGCGGTATAGAATCGTTAAGATCTGGTTTCTTTGCAGTCTCATTGGCGGACGATTAACCAATACTAAGGGAGCTATTGAGGAAGGTATTACGGATGTTGCCTGGTATCGTAAAGAAGAACTTCGGAATGAAGTGGTCTACCCGCCAGTACTCTTGAGCTACGATTGGCGGGCCTTTCTTCAGCACAATTGGGAAGCAAAGTACCTGGAACTGAGGGAGACCGATTTCTGAGCTTCTGATAGGTAAAACTGTGGGGCATCAACCGTTCATGTTACTCGATTAGCGTAGTTAAGGGATGCAGTACTACATCATTACAGGAAACGGCCTTTCCATTGTGGGAGTGCTACGTATGATGACAATTGAAGTCGCATTATCAACAGGCGGCCCGAACTGATTCTCCAATAAAGCAGGCCCATGTAGACATTTCGTAACTAGATTTGACGGGACGTCATATCAATTGGTACATTGAATCCGCTGTGGTCAGTTTCAAGAAGGCTACATCTAGGGATGCTGAGAAGTTAGCTAGTGTATCTAAGAGCGCATTCGAGGATGATATTCACTATGGCGCTCCTGACGACGGTGGCGGAGCCGGTGGCCCTCCCGGGTATCAATCACCTCACTGGCAGCGAAGAATGATGCGCATGGGTTCGTACTACAAAATTCTTGTCGATAATCAAATAGCAGGTGGTTTCATCGTATTTCCGGGCGCAATCCGTGAATACTACCTGGGCCGGGTTTTCATTCATCCTGATTTTCAGAACCAGGGTATTGGCACGCAGGCCATGAACTTCGTGTTTGGTGAATTCCCACTGGCGAAGAGCTGGACGCTTGACACTCCGGCCTGGAATCGGCGTACGTGTCATTTCTATGAGAAACTGGGATTCCAGAAAACCGATACCCGATATGACCGTCAGGCGGGCTGGAATTCAATCATCTACAAGAGACTCACCCGCCCTGCCACCTGAATACACTCCGTAGCAGAAGACTTATTCCGAGTCGATTGGTGATGAGACATCTGGAGCTTTGAAGCCGCGCCATGCTAGATACGTACCGTGGGATCATCTGATTCCGCAACCGGTGCCTATGCCTATCAGGTGATTGTCCAAATTGAGCAGGTGAATGAACAGGTATTCATCTTGCCGCTAATAATGTTACGCGATACGCGCCTGGCTATTCCTTTGGGGACCAACACAATTATATTGCTTGTGGCCTTGTACTCAATCCCGCCGGAAGAAGGCCATGTGACTCTTCTCATTCATGAGTAGCACAGCCTGTTGGTAGTCTTCCACGCGTTCCAGGCCGAGTTTCTCAGCTGTGCGGACTGAGCCAGGGTTGGTGGCATCGCACGTCCAATTCACTCGTTCTAAACCGATAGCGAAGCCGTGCTCGAGTGCGGCAGAGGCAGCGATTGTGCCGAGCCCGGAGCGGCGATAGTCCGGCTGGGTGAAGAAGCCGAGGTCACCGGCTCCGGCGGCGATGAAATCCACGGTAGCCCAGCTGACAATAGCCAACCGGGGACGCGTTCGGTCCAGGACAACGAAGCCGAAGTCCGTGAACCGGGGGTGAGTCATCGTTTTCCATTTCGAGAGGGTGGTAGCGACATCCTCAGGTATTTGCAGGCCGCGAAGTTCGTGCAGGTCCTCGTTCATAGGTTCGATTGTAAAGCTTGGTGGCAGGGCAGCGCGCCAGTCGATGCTCACCCGTCGGCCCATGAAGTGATATCGTGGAATCCATATGCACGGGTACGGGGCCATCACTGTATCCATCTGACCGCCCCAGTTATCCGGGTCACATGTGAAGAACAAAATGGGGGTGTTGCGGGCGATGATTTGCCGGGAAAATATGGCCGAATTGAGGGACTGGTTGAAGCCATCGTTCTCAGGTTCACCGGCCAGAAAGCACCAGGTGCCGTGTGCCTCGCTCTCGATGTAGGTAGTAAGCAGAGCAGTTCGAGGTTGAGTCAAGTTATCGACGTACACCCTGCCGGGGTAGACTCCCTCCAACACAGCGGTGCACATCGGGTGGCTCTGGATTAGTCCCTGGAAAAGGGGGCTAATTTTGTGAGCCTGTTCGATGGATAGTGGGTGCATTATGATATGCTCCTCTGATAAAAGTCATAGCAGCATTTCGACAGTATTGTACTCGATAGCCAGGGAGTTTAGCAACAGAGCTAATTTGTTGGTATTGCAGGTACTTATTCTGTCTGATAAGGTGGCCTTCATTTTTCGGTGGTGCAAAAACGGATTGGTGTAATTGCCAGTGAGAATAGCAACAGACTTGTTATTTGAGCGATACATGTATGTGAAGCATGATGTATGATAGAATCTACCTATAGATGTACCGGACAGACTCAGAGCAGCAGAAATGAAATATATCGAAGTCCTGAAAGACCTGATTTCCATTGACACTAGTGTACCGCCGGGTTTGAATTACGGCAAGGCAACAGATTACCTTGAGCCCCTTTTCAAAGACTTAGGCTTCGCTACCCAGAGGGTTACAATTCCTGCCGAGCATGCGGAAGGCAGGGAAGGAAGGGTCAATCTCATCTGTCACCGGTGGGAGAAAGATAGACCACGGCTGGTTTTCTACGGGCACATCGACGTTGTTCCGGCCGAAGGTTGGGATGCCTTTAAACCTAGAGTGGTAAATGGGAAGATGTACGGTCGGGGAGCTGCCGACATGAAGGGGAGTATTGTCGCTCTTCTTTTGGCTATGGAATCTCTAAAAGGCAGGCACCTTGACTTTGACGTTTTAGTTATCATAACGACCGACGAAGAGTTTAGTCAGGCCAGCCAGCTCCATTACCTCAGGCAGTACTTGGAGCCCATTTCCGGCGCTCATTTCCTTAATCTTGATTCCGGCTTCGGATTCGTCTCTATTGCTGCGCTTGGGGCGTTGCATGTCGATATCAAAGTAAGAGGTAAGTCGGTGCACTCCGGGTTGTCTCATCTCGGAGAGAATGCTGTTGAGAAAGCGGGCCTCTTGGTGAACGCATTAATGGACCTGAAGCATACAATAGAAGAGAGGGAATCCGATATTCCGACTCACCCGGATACCGGACTCAAGCGGATGGTAGGCAGGTTAAATATCAATGTGGTAAAAGGAGGCCTAAAAGTCAATATTATCCCGGATGAGTGTTTAATATCGGTAGACCGGAGGTTGATCCCTGAAGAAACTATAGAGGATGCTAAAAAGGAGTTACTCGACACGCTGGCTACTGTTCCGGGCGTCATTTGGGAACTGGAGCGAGTGTTCAGCATCCCAACTGTGCCCCCCAATAATGATCCGATTGTGGACAGGCTGGCAGACATTATCCGTGATACTATCGGTGAAGGCGACAAGTGTGGAGAGATGGGATCGGGGGACTTTTTACATATAGTTGATTCTTGGGGAGGTAAGGTCTTTGGTATGGGTGTCATACGCCCTGAATGCAACATACATGGTAAGGAGGAATTCGTTTACCTGCGGGATGTCGAGGATGTGGCTAAAATTCTGGCCCGGTTTCTGCTCGCTGAGAATTGAGCGCTCAATATCAGGGCAAGAAGTATACCGATTGCAGGGAAGCAGGTGACTGAGTCGGCGCCAAGGAATACCGGAAGGTGAAATTGTGTGAAAGACTGTCTTGCTACCTCTGGCACAGCGATTGTTTGGAGTGTTGTTACCCACGACTGCACAGCATGCCGTAGATATCGCACGAGGGAGGCTCTTGAAAGCCTGCCGGGCAGTTGATATTATGGTGATTTGAACTCGCACGGGAGCGAATATATGATAACCGTGAACACTGGGAGTCTCGGGAAAACACTTGATGCTGTAAATGATGCATTGTTCTACCGGCGACGCCTGAGAGAGCGCAATCGCAAAGAGCTAGCTGGGTGGATAGTACAAAGGCGTGGCAAACCGGGTTCATACGCCGGGATGTTCGCGCCAACGGATGAGGACCTATGTCATGGAGCCAGGGTGTACACGGGAGAGCTGGTCAAGTCAGGTGCGGCGGTCCGTCACATTCTTGGTGAGGAAGCGTGTCGGGCACTCATTCTTCTGGATGTGCGGAATAACACAGTTAGGGAGGCACTGGAGCAGGCAAGCGGTGGTATGCTCCGTCGGCTCAGACAGACCGAGGACAACGACAAGGTGCATGGAATGTACTGCTGTGGGATTTGTTCGGTGGCATATTGGCGTAATGTTATGGTTGCAGGCCTCGACAGAAATGAAGAGCGACTCACAGCAGGGATGGCAGCCTTGAGGGCCCGCCGCACCAGTGATGGCCGCTGGAGGCGGTTTCCGTTCTATTACACGCTGTTGGCGCTCAGCGAAATGAACCTCAATCCGGCTCTGGATGAGATGCGATATGTTGCACCTCTGCTGGAACGCTACGTGAAGAAGAAGGTCACGGATAGCAGGTTCTCAGAACGAAGGCACATTATCTGCGAGCGAATCCTGGCCAAATGCTGACCCGCAGTCTCAGGCAGCGCAGTTCGCGAATGCGCAGATATTGAGACGCAGTTTTCCCATCGCTGAGGTTTCAAGGAATGATACCGGATAGAGAATCCGCATTAAAAGTTGTCAGACAGATACTCGCAGCCGATTTTGCCTGTGAAGAAAGCGACTTCGGTAAAGAGGGGATAACCTTTTGTCTATCCAAGGAACTTGAGGGGGCGAGGCGATTTCCTCTACCTGAGAAATTCCTGGCTGTGGTGACAATGGGCAGAGGTGTTGTGGTCAGTTGCAGCGCTGACAGACTGCACTGGGCAAGAACCAATCTGAAACGTCGTTCACCTGAAGCATTGTTCTATGCGTTAGCTCTAGCGCGCATGGAGAAGTATGTTGCTCGTGATGGCCAGACCATGTTCGGGCCGGAGTTAAAATACATTTGCACGCAGGACAGCCTTGAACTGCACCACCTTGATGCCGACGTTGCGGTGAACCTGGTTAAGGAAGAGGGCATAAAACGATTGTACGGGAATAATCTGTTTCCGAATGCTCTCGGACGCCACTATGACCCACAGCGACCAAGATTGATCGGTTGCTCAGCCAGGCATGATGGGGTGACCGTAGGTCTGGCAACGGCAAGCGCAGATTCCGATTCAATGTGGCAGATTGGTATAGATATACTCCCCGACTATCGCTACCGCGGTATTGGAAAGGCTCTGGTCAGTCAATTGACTGCAGCGCTATTCAAGATGGAGAAACTGCCCTACTATTCGACTGGCATATCCAACATTGCATCAAGAAGGACAGCCATCTCCGTAGGGTATCGGCCGGCGTGGGTGGAGATATTCTCGAAGGAACGATCAGAAGTCTATCTGAGGGGACTACGCTGAAGTTGAGATTCAAGTAATGACAAAAGGACGAGATATTGGTCTTCACACTATAACAATCCGTATCGTCCGGCCTGGGCAGCAAAAGCGCACAATGGTTGGATGATGCCCGGTAATATCCTGGCGCAACGGTAGTATGGGTAGCGGGCCGTGGCAAAAGCTGCCGGGAGGGTGGTTGAGGACAGTGGTAGTTTTGACCAATTGAATCCCGTCGGCCGCACAAGTCATTGAAACATTGAGGATTATGGGGTATCATAAGTGCTCGGTATTTTCTAGCAGTTGCGTGACAGAATCTCAATGCAGGAAATGAGGGCTAATCTATGGGAAAAAAGGTAGACATCGCTTTAATCAGCCAGAATAAAGACAGACTGTCCAACATGATATTGGAGGCCAAGAGCAGATTACAGGACTGTTTCTATGTTGATTTGAGG